>Ga0315532_1000108_pt1 | contig 65698 bp, 61 predicted proteins | sample SalMarWE160370MG_FD_203082 | JGI IMG/M metagenome (GOLD analysis project Ga0315532, IMG submission 203082) | Salt marsh sediment microbial communities from the Plum Island Ecosystem LTER, Massachusetts, United States - Salt Marsh Sediment WE1603-70 ...
GCCGGCGAATCTATCACTACGTTTTCATATCCCGTGATCAGTTTGGGAATTATCCCTTTGAGTGAATTATCTGCGAGACAATAACAACCCTCGGTCCACTTTGCTCCTAAAGTGACCAGGTCAAATTTTTCACTTTTATATATACAGTTGCTATAGAACGAGGTCTCCAGGTCATCAAAATATAACCGGGAAGTCAATGCTCCTGTCTGCTTGGTACCGAAAACCACGTTTGAAACGGTACTCACTTCTTCCTTTTCTAAATCTATTCCGAGCATGTCGCATAGACTCTGGTCAGGGTCAACATCAATCAATAATAAAGGAGGAGCTAAGTATTTACTGATCATGGCACAAAATGTGGATTTTCCGGTTCCCCCTCTTCCCGTAGAAACAATTACCCTCGTCATTTCTTCCCTATATTCTTCTACCCTTTTCGTCTCTGTTAGCTGTCAAAGAACCGCCGTTTGCCGGGGTTATCTTCCCACGTACCATGCTTGCCTGATAGTATGTTATGCGACCAGAATCTTGTCAATTTATCGTGCTCGTTGACATGTCCAGTGGCGCATTGGCCTCCTCTTTCTGTCATTGCGAGGAGTGATAGCGACGAAGCAATCTCGTTGCTGTAATAATGGCCTTCATGTGAGATTGCCACGCTTCGCTCGCAATGACAATAGAAAAGGGTGCAATGACAATAGAAAAAGGTGCAATGACATAGTTATCGACGACTATCTTCTCACAGATTGTGGAGTAGGCTTTAAAGTTCTTAATCTCGAGATGTCTGGCTGGTACCATTTCTCTGAAGCTGACAACATGGCCTTGACAAAATCTTCGTTAAACCCGGTCTTTTCCACCATGGTGTGATTTTAACTGCTGGATGCCCCGCCTACCTCAGAGAAACCGTCGTTTCGTCATTTCTCCTCACCACGACCTTCCCTTCTTCCTCCAGATAATCCAGGTACGAAAGAACCACTGCAGCAAAAAATCCCACGCCCATAGGGTCCGCCGCGTTAAACAAGCTTTCCACTAGCTGAAAGTGAGTGATTTCCCCTCGCTCCATCAACGTGTTCAAAATTCTCCCTTTGGTCCTCTGCACGTTCTCCAAACACTTATTCAGATGTTCGGTAGGGTTCTCGATAGGCCCTCCATGAGAAGGAACGATCAAGCTGGGCTTCAAACGAAGCACTTTCCTCAGTGAGTCCTCATAATCCCTCACACTGCTGGTGAGGGGAGCATACATGAACTGGGCGTTGTCCATTATCAAGTCGCCGGAGAAAAGGGTGCCCGAAGGTTTATGGTATAGAGCCATGTGGTTTGCTTCATGACCGGGCGTATGTATTACTGTCAGGGTCACCTTTCCCACTCGGATCTCTTCTCCTTCCTCGACTACCCTCGAAATATTCACATCTCGATAATGCTGATTTACGGGAAAGTATGAGTCCAGAAATTCACGTATTGCATCCTTGCTTCCCAAGGAAAACAGTTCCAGTTGCTCCTTTCGTACCTCCAACATGTATCCGACAAAATCGCGTATGATTTTATCCCCTCCCTTGAAGACAGTATGGGGCTTCTCCGCAACTTCGGCTAATGCCTCGCTTCCGCCTATGTGATCCACGTGGGGGTGCGTAATGATTATTTCTCTTGTGCCCTTCAGCTTCCCGCTTTCTAACTGTTCTCGTAGAACCTTCGTACTCACATCACTCATGTGGCCGGTATCCAGAATAACGTCTCCTATTCGAACACTGTTGGTAGGCTTGAAAAACGGCTGTGGAATACGGATCAGCTCAAAATCCAAGTACACCTTTCTCCATGATAATTATGCGTCTCAGGGCAGTTATTAATAAACTCAGGAAATTGGTAACATGTCAAAGAGTTGACGTTTCCCGTGGTTATGTTCCCACGTACCATGCTTGCCTGATAGTATGTTATGCGACCAGAATCTTGTCAATTTATCATGCTCGTTGAGATGCCCAGTGACGCATTGGCTTTCATGGTGACTCCCTCCCCTGTCATTGCGAGGAGTGGTTTGAAAATGTAGTTGCCCAATTTATTGGGCAATTGTGCCTGATGAATCAGGCAACTACAAAATTAAATCCTTCACCCCCAAAGCTTGTAGTGCGACCCTTCAGGGTCGTGCACGGGGCTAAAGCCCCGCACCACATTTTTGAACTTTGCTCTGTCATTTTGCCCTTTGATTTTTAACTTTTGCTTTTCTGTTAGTAGCTATCAGCCATTAGCTGCCTGCTTTTTGTGGTTTGACTTTTATTTATTTTTGCTTTCCAAGAGCACAGTTACCGGACCATCGTTGTGGATGTCCACCAGCATGTATTCCTGGAAGACCCCTGTTTCCACCTTAAGCCCGAAGGAGCGAACGCGGTCAACAAAGAACTCATAAAGTTCCCTGGCTTTATCGGGAGGAGCTGCTTCGGTAAAGCTGGGGCGTCTTCCTTTTCGTGTATCAGCGAGCAAGGTGAATTGACTGACTACCAGAATTTCCCCTCTTGTTTCTAATGCTGAAAGTGAAAATCTGCCTGCCTCGTCAGAGAAAGTACGGAGGTTTACTACTTTATCTGCCAGGTAGCGGGCGTCTTCCTGCGAATCATTTCTGGCTACACCGAGGAAGACCACTAGCCCTTGCCCGATCTCTCCTACTGTTTTATTACCGACAGTTACCGAAGCATTGGTAACGCACTGCACTAATGCTTTCATGATTTATTCTTGGCAAGCCACTGGCGATACTTTTCAGTCATTTTTCATCCTTATTTGACTGTGACCTGGATGAGGATATCTCCGGGCATGCCATCGGTTAGCTGGCGGGCATTACGCAGTTTTACCATCTTGCCCGTTTTCACTCCCGAAGGAATTTTGACCTCCAATCTCTTTCCATGTCTGGTTAGAATTTTCCTTGTTCCCTGGGAAGCCTCCTTCGGGGTAATGCTGAGTTGATAACGGACATCCTTGTGGTAAGGCTTTCTGGTTTGCCCGAATATTTCATCAAGGTTAATTCCCTCTCCCGGCCATGCTTCAAATCTCGTCCCGCCACGTCTGCCAAAAGTTCTGAAGGAGAACCCTGTTCCCCTTAATCGGTCGCCGAATATATCATCGAGAAAGCCGAAACCAAGCCCCTCTCCACCAAAATCTTTCATTAAATCTTCGAAAGTAGTTCGAGTGGAGCGACTGCCAAAGATATCGCCGATTTCACCTACTGTGCCAAATTGGTCGTATTTCTTTCTCTTTTTAGGGTCGCCAAGAACAGCGTAAGCCTCGTTTATCTCTTTGAATTTTTCGTTAGCCTGTTTCTCTTTGCCTGGATTGCGGTCAGGGTGATATTGCATTGCCAGCTTTCGGTAAGCTTTCTTAATTTCCTGGTCTGAGGCGCTCCGGGGAACCCCTAAAATGCGATAGTAATCCTTAGCCATCGTGAGAGCAATTATAGCAAATTGTTCCTGCTATTTCCCCTTCGCCATTCGTTTCAGTTCATAAAGCTTGGTGATGGCTTCTAAGGGAGACATAGAATCAATGTCGAGCTTGAAGATTTCCTCGGCTAATAAAGAATCTTTGGTGAAAAGTGGAAGTTGTGGTGCCGTTGCTTTGCCTCGAATCTTGCCTTTGCCAGTAGTGCTCTTGCTTTCCAGGTTAGCTAAAACATCCTGAGCACGGTTTGTCACTGATTTAGGTAAACCAGCTAGCCGAGCTACGTGGATACCGTAACTCCTGTCGGTACCTCCAGGGATAATTTTATGTAAGAAGATAACCTTGTCTCCTTCCTCAGCTACGGCGACATTGAAATTCTTCACCCTGGGCAAGGTGCCGGCAAGCTCTACCAGTTCGTGATAGTGCGTGGCGAATAAAGTCTTTGCGCCCAACTTCGGTGCTCCGTGAATGTACTCCGCCACTGCCCAGGCAATGGAGAGCCCGTCATAGGTGCTTGTGCCTCGTCCAATTTCATCCAGAATGAGCAAGGAGCGCGAGGTGGCGTTATGCAAGATGTTTGCTGTTTCAGTCATTTCCACCATAAAGGTTGATTGTCCCGCAGCTAAATCTTCCTGAGCACCAATCCTGGTGAAGATACGGTCGATGATACCGATTCTGGCCAAATTGGCAGGAACGAAGCTGCCAATTTGTGCCAGAAGGACAATCAAAGCTACCTGCTTGAGATAGGTGGATTTTCCCGACATATTTGGGCCAGTGAGTATGATGAGCTGGCTATCGTTATTGGATAGATATGTATCATTGGGAATAAAGTTGTCGCTGCCCAAGGTTCTTTCTACCATGGGATGGCGTCCCTCTTTAATGTCGATGATATCCTCGTTGGTCAGCTCTGGTCTGGTGTAGTGGTAGCATGATGCCACTTCAGCAAGACTGGAAAACACATCAATTTGGGCAATAGCCCTCGCGGTGGCTAAGATTTGCTCACCTCTAGCGCCTATCTGCTGGCAAACCTGGTTAAACAGGGAGGTTTCAAGATAGGTTATCTTTTCCTGTGAGGTAAGAATCAGCGATTCATACTCTTTTAGTTCGGGGGTGAAGAACCTTTCCGCCTCAGCGAGGGTTTGCTTGCGAATATAATCCTTGGGAACCAGATTGAGATTTACCCTGGATACCTCGATGTAATAGCCGAATACTCTGTTGTACCCCACTTTCAGGGATTTAATCCCGGTGCGCTGTTTTTCCCTCTGCTCCAGGCTGGCTAAATATTGTTTAGCCTTGGTGGAGCTGTGGCGAAGCTCATCTAGCTCGCTGGAAAAGCCTTCCTTGATGACATTTCCATGTTCAAGGTCACCGGGTTCATCAACAATTGCCCGGTCAATTAAATCCATAATCTCGGGGAAGAGCTTTAATTCGCTAACTGACTTGTCAGGGCAATTATCGAGCGTTGCTTTCAGTTGAGCTACCTTTTCCAGACTTGTGCGGAGTGTTATCAACTCTCTGGGCATTGCCTTGCCACCTCTCACACGGTTCACTACCCTCTCTAAATCGGCGATGTCTCCCAGCAGGGCCATAGTTTTTTGACGAACTAAGCTATCGTTATAAAACCAGCTAACCGCCTCTTGCCGTTGATTTAGCTTATCTATGTCAAGGAGGGGTTGAGCCAGCCAGCCTCTAAGCAGTCTGCCTCCCATGGCGGTCGCGGTGGTATCGATTAAGGAGAGCAGGGAGTTGGCGGTCTCCCCCCACCTCCCACCTTGAAAAAGCTCCAGATTACGACATGTCTGGCCATCAAGAGCCATAAAGGAATCTGTAGAGTAGGTAGCAAGGCTGGTTAGCTGAGGCAAAGCCTCCTTCTGAGTTTCTGCCACATAATGGACTAGCGAGCCAGCAGCCTTTACAGCCAGAGGCAAATGGGCACAGCCATAGCCTTCCAGAGTAGCCACACCAAAGTGTTCCAGCAGAGTCTGTTGAGCTATTTCTAAATCAAACCAGTAATCGTCGAGCTTCGTTACCGTGGATGGTAATTGCTGATAATCTTCAACGCCTTGAGGGGTGAGCACCTCACTTGGCTGCAGACGCTCCAATTCCGAAGAAACCCTATCGGCGGGAAGCTGTGTGGTGGCAAAATCGCTTGTGGTTATATCAACATAAGCTATCCCTGCTTTTTCGTCCTCGATGATTAGACTGACAAGGTAGTTATTTTTCGCGGCATCAAGCAGGTTAGGTTCAATTACCGTGCCTGGCGTTACTACCCGAATGACATCCCTTTCCACCAATCCTTTTCCTGGAGGGGTGAGCTGCTCACAGATGGCCACTTTATGGCCTCGATTGATAAGTCTGGCGAGATAATTATCTATGGCGTGGTGGGGGATTCCCGCCATGGGCACTTTTTGCCCTTTCCCCATTCCACGGGAGGTTAAAACGATGTCCAGCTCTCGAGAGGCAACCCTGGCATCCTCGTCGAACGTCTCATAGAAATCGCCCAGTCGGAAGAAGACGATAGCCTCGGGATATCTCTGCTTGACTCTGAGATATTGCTTCCTGAGCGGTGTTACTGTCATTGATGGTATTTTACTATAAAGACTTCATTGAAACGAATTGAATCGTCTGTTACGATACCTTCACTGAAATGCCACATGCAAGAATTTGGACTACGTATGATAAAGAAGCAGATGTTTTATATATTAACTTTAAAAAGCCAAGCCATGCGGACAACTCCGAGCTCACAGATGATGACATCATAATTAGATACGAGAAAGGGCAAGTTATCGGAATAACCATACTCAATGCAAGCAGGAGAAGAAACTAAATCTCGGCTATAATTTCAGAGTTCCTTTAAAGAGCGTGAGTGCTATTCCAGCAATAGTTTGAGTGCTAATCAGTCGGAAAAAGACGATAGCCTGGGGATACCTCTGCTTAACTCTGAGATATTGCTTCCTGAGCAGTGTTACTGCCATTGATGGTATTTTACTTACCATTGGAATTAATAGAAGTCCTTCATCAACTGGATAACTCGCTTCTCTTCTAAGCGTATAGGATTCTGATACAAGGCTGGTTCCCTAAAAATATCTTCCACAAGCGACTCTATGTGCTCTTCCTTAACACCAATATCCCTGAACCTCAAAGGCATCCCAATGTCGCTATAAAGTCTCTTCAGCGCCTCCTCAAGGTCATCCGATCCGTCCAGCATCCGTGCCATCTCGCGGAATTTCTCCTCACATTTTTCGCGGTTTACCCTAGCATAGCAGAGCAACGGCACCGCCAGACTCAATCCGTGGTGGATATGATACCACGCCGTCAATGGGTGGCCGATCGCATGAGCTAAACCAGAGCCCTTCATAACAGCAATCCCCCCATGATAAGCAGCCATGCTCATGTCAAAGCGAGCATCGACGTTGTCACCCTGTGAACACGCTTTTCTCAGACTGCGCCCGACCATCTTCACCCCCCATAAGGCTACTGCATCGGCAATGGGGCTATAAGGCGTAGAATCGGATGCATACCCTTCCACACAGTGGGACAAAGCATCAATGCCGGTGGCAGCTGTCAGCTTTGAAGACATACTCATAGTGAGTTTGGGGTCCACCAGCGCCACTTTGGGAGCGAGCTCCGGGTGGACGATGGTGAACTTGACATGACGCTCTTTATCGGTAAGAACCGCACCAACTGTGACCTCGCTGCCAGTACCAGAGGTTGTTGGTATCGCCATCAATAGCGGTAGAGGAGGCTTGATCAACCCGAATCCCCCTCGCATAATATCGTATTTACGCAAATCACCGCCCTGCGATACCTTTACAGCTATTGCTTTCGCCGTATCGATGGAGCTTCCACCGCCGATGGCCACCAAGCAGTCACATCCGGCTTCCTCATAGATCCGTGCACCTTTTTCTATCACCTCTATGGGCGGGTCCGGCTCTACCTCTGAAAACAGTATCGTCTTCAATCCCGCGTCCTTGAGAATCCCCTCCAGCTTTAGGGCCGTGCCTGTCTCGACAATACCCGAGTCAGTAACTATCAGCACGCGGTTGCCGTCTTTCCTCTTGACTATTTGTCCGGCCTGATAGACGACGTCTGGGCCGGCAATAGTTGCTGGTAAGTAGATACGAAAAGAACTTGAAGCTTTCTCTTCCTTAACAACCGACAGATTGTCCCATAAAGTGTCCATCTCTGAGTCTTTAACATCAAAAACACAGTTGGATGGGGGCAGTGCCTCTTCCCGTATGAACCTCGGGTACCTTTCGTGAATCTCATCAAAGCCAGCAGCTTTATTAAAGGTCAGTTCCTCCCTCAACGTCTCCCTGCCAATGTTCATGACATCATCCTTTGTCACGTTAACGCCGTAACGGCCATTGATGGCCTGTGCTAGGAATTCATAGACCCGATACGGTTTCCAAGGAAGGGCAAGAAGGCAATAACCCACTGTGTCCATAGCTGCACAGAGAATTTGGGCCCTTAAGGATTTCTCGATTTGCCCTTCCTTCGATTGTGGTTTGGAGTATGTAAGGCCTGCGGTATGATCGGCTCCCATGGGGCTGGTGCAGTAAGTTACACCAGTTCCCTTGGTTCCCCGCGGGTCGTGAGCCGGTATGGCCTGCCCCTTGATGGCAGGTATCCTGTCAATATTAAAGGCCTGTGCCGTTGCCACCACTCCTTGACCAAGGGTCCTGCCCATTTCGGTGCCCTCCCCTATCTCTTCTATCAGCTCAGCTGCCTTTTTGACATCGCCGAACCTCATTTTTCCGGCCGCTGCGGCCACGCCCAGCGCACTTCCCACCTCGATCGTATCGATTCCTATTTCGTCACACATCCTGTCCATTCGAGCCACCGCGTCAGGGTCACTGATGCCGAGGTTCGTCCCCAGCATGGCGATGGTTTCGTACTCGTAAGCTGAAGTGACATATTTCCCATTCTCGTCGTTATAAACGATGGAGCATCTTATCACGCAGCCCGGCATGCAGGCGTCCATACCGCCGCCCCGCTTAGAGACAAGCTTCGCTATCACATCCCCCCCAAGCCTGGAAGCCTCTTCAAAGCTGCCGGAGGTGTAGTTCAGCGCGGGCATGGTACCCTGAGAACTGAGAAAACCCACATTTGCGGGGGTCCCCATTTGGGAGACCATAGCAAGATTCATGTCCTCCTTGAGCACAGCAACCCAATCCTTAACGGCTTTGTTGAAGGCTTTGCGGTCTTTAATTTCGACCGCCGGGGCTCCGGTATCGTCTATTACGATTGCCTTGAGGCCCTTCGATCCCATTACAGCTCCGAGCCCACCGCGTGCTGCGTGACGGCTTGGCATCCCCTGAGAATCTGTTACAGTCACAGTGGCGGAATTCATCTTCATCTCACCAGCAAGACCGATAGAGATGATTGTCACCCCCTCCCCATGTTTCTCTCTCAGCCTATCGACCAGAGAATAGTTTTTCAGCCTCGAGAACTCGTCAGCAGGATTTATAGCAACGCCTGCTTTATCGATTACAACATAGTACAATTTTTCATCTTTTGGGCAACCCTCTACGATGATTGCCCTAATCCCCATGCGATCGAGCTTCTGAGAGAGTGGACCGCCTGCGTTTGCCTCTTTGATACCTTTTGTCAGCGGGCTTTTTCCTCCCACCGATGTTCGCCCACAGGACGGGGCATTTGTACCAGCGAGAAGTCCAGTGGCCACGATAAACTTATTCTCGGATCCAAGTGGATCACATCTTGGTGGGACTTCCTTGTTGAGTATCTTGGCGATCAATCCCCTGCCGCCGATGAGACGCAACTCATCAGGAAGCTCCTCAATTTTCGCTTCCAATGCTCCCATTTTGATTCGTAATATCCTTTCCATTTTTATCATCGAAGCTGCCATGTCACGTAGGATTCTAAGCTTATTCGTGAGCAACCTCGCCAATTCATTCTTACTTGGTTCGTCTGAGGAAATCTTAAATAATGGATCACCGTTCGTCAATCCATCAATGTTAAAATGCTTGTTGACCTCAAAGCGCTCTCAAAGAGCTACCCTCTCGCTTCCTGTCATTCTGAGATTCTTTGTCACTATGAACGAAGCGTGGCAACTTGCATCTTCCCCGAGATTGCTTCGGCTATACCTCGCAATGACAAAGAAGGTTGTGCCACGCAATGACAGTGAGGGTCCCCTACCCCTTCTCCAATGCGTGAGGAGTGAGGCGAAAGTGACAAAACAAATAATCTCCTGTTATGATGCCAGCCAGGGAGTTCAATCGATGGAAGGTGAAATTGGCATGCATATTGAGGAAAAATTCCAGAGTCACATTGATGAAGAGTGGGCAAGAAACAGAGCTCAGGAAGTGCTTAAAGCTGAAAGCATAACACCCCCATATGAGATGAGCCTGGTTTTCACTGATTCCGAGACGGTGCAGAGACTCAATCGGGACTATCGAGGCGTGGATGAACCTACGGATGTGCTCGCCTTTTATATGCTTCCTCAACATGGAGCCGATGCTGACTTTGTTTCCCCTCCCGATGATATAACCCACCTGGGGGAGGTAATCATTTCTTACCCTAAAGCGGAGGAACAAGCTAAAGAGCAGGGGCATTCAACGGAGCAAGAGTTAACATTGCTGATTATCCATGGGGTACTCCATCTTCTGGGCTATGACCACGAGAAGCCTGAGGAAGAGGCTAAAATGAAGGCTAGGGAGAAAGAGCTTCTGGAGAGAGCTATTTCTACTTGAAGCTGATTTAAGTCTCCTGGAACGGTTGGATATAGAAGAAAGGCAAACTTCTAAAATTTTTAAAAAATTGCCAAACATTCTGCCTTTGCTCTTGACATCTTATTAGCTCCTCTCTATACTGCCCGAGCAAGCCATGAAGAGAAAACTAAGTAACAAGGGGATTGCGGCTTTCCTATCCATTTCACTGATAATGGCGACAGTTATTGCCGGCTGTACGCTGAACCAATCCCCTACTGCATATATAGATTCTATTGTACCCGGTGATGTGGCGCAGGGAGAGGCAGTGACTTTCACCGGTCACGGCACTGACAGCGATGGCACTGTGGTTGGTTATAGATGGACATCGAGCATTGATGGCGAGATTGGCACATCTGTCTCTTTCACCACTTCAGCGCTCTCGGTTGGAAGCCATACTGTCTCCTTTAGAGCCCAGGATAACAACGGTGCCTGGTCTGCAAATGTCACTGCCACTGTCATAGTCACTGAGGCAATACCAGAACCAATCATCCTTTCTTTTGATGCTGACCCGGGCACAATTAATCCTGAAGAAACATCCACCTTAAGTTGGGAGGTGACTGGAGCGGCGACAGTGAGCATAGACCAGGGCATAGGCAATGTGGCTCTCAGCGGCACCAGAGACGTATCTCCGAGTGAAACCACCATTTATACCCTGACAGCTACCAACGAGGCTGGAAGCGTGAACGCCACTGTTCAAATCACAGTGGAAGAGGACACCACACCACCAAGTACACCAGTCCTTACCTCTCCTGCCGAGGGTGCTACCCTGCCTCAGCCCGTTGAAGCGTGGTCTTTTAATTGGAACGACTCCTCAGACCCGGAAAGCGGCATAGCAGGGTATCAGATTTATGTGATACGTGAAGGTGCCGGTTCACCAGTGATCAATACTTCTGTCACCGATTCCGAATACTCGGAGATATTAGGGGGGGAGATTTGGTATATGGACCTCCATAACTGGACCTGGACGGTAAGGGCTCAAAATAATGCCGGGTTGTGGAGTCCGTGGAGTACCATCAGGACTTTCAGCGTAGAGCCGAAGATGGTAATCAAATAACAGGGTAATCAGCCCTTCCTAATACTGCCCGAATAAGCCGTGAAGAGAAAACTAACTGACAAGCGGATTGCGGCTTTTCTATCCCTTTTGTTAATAATGGCAATAGCCATTGCCGGCTGTGCGCTGAACCAATCCCCTACTGCGTATATAGATTCCATTGTACCCGGTGAGGTGGCACAGGGGGAGGCAGTGACTTTCACCGGTCACGGCACTGACACCGATGGTACTTTGGTTGCTTATAGATGGACATCGAGCATTGATGGCGAGATTGGCACATCTGCCTCTTTCACCACTTCATCGCTCTCGGTTGGAAGTCATACTGTCTCTTTTAGAGCCCAGGATAACAATGGTGCCTGGTCTGAAAATGTCACTGCCACTGTCATAGTCACTGAGGCAATACCAGAACCAGCCATCCTTTCTTTTGATGCTGACCCGGGCATAATTAATCCTGGAGGAACCTCCAACTTAAGTTGGGAAGTGACTGGAGCAGCAACAGTGCACATAGACCAGGGCATAGGCAATGTGGCTCTCAGCGGCACCAGAGACGTATCTCCGAGTGAAACCACCATTTATACCCTGACAGCTACCAACGAGGCTGGAAGCGTGAACGCCACTGTTCAAATCACAGTGCAAGAAGACACCACACCACCAGGTACACCAGTCCTTACCTCTCCGGCCGAGGGTGCTACCCTGCCTCAGCCCGTTGAATCGTGGTCTTTTGATTGGAACGACTCCTCAGCCCCGGAAAGCGGCATTGCAGGGTACCAGATTTATGTGATACGTGAAGGTGCCGGTTCACCAGTGATCAATGCTTCTGTCACCGATTCCGAATACTCGGAGATATTAGGGGGGGAGATTTGGTATATGGACCTCCATAACTGGACCTGGACGGTAAGGGCTCGAAATAATGCCGGGTTGTGGAGTCCGTGGAGTGCTATCAGGACTTTCAGTGTAGAGCCGAAGATAACAGGGACCTTAATGATAAGCCAGACTGAAGGGACTGCCAGCGCCTGGTTTGGCGCAAGTCCTTCCTATGTCAACGTAGGTCAAGGGCAGCGCTTCCAGGTAACCGAGGCTGGTTTCTTCCACCAGTTCCAGATATATCTCACCAGTTCTAGCTCTACCGACAGCGGGGATATAATAGTCTGTGACCTCAGGGATGCCAGCGGCAGTGTGCTGCAGAGCGCCTCTATCCATGGCTTCACTGCCGGCAACGGAGGGTGGCAGACATTCAATTTCAACCTGGAAACCTACGTCACCCCGGGGAAATATTATTGCACTTGCTACGTAAGCAACCCCATCGACGACCACCACTATGGTTGTCATGGCAATAGCGACGATGCTTCCTATCCTGACGGGACCCGCTATGTTGTAAATGGGGGCAACCCCGAGGACTGGAGCGCCTGGCATAGTTCCGAGGATTTGGACTTGTTCTTCAAGGTGATAATCAAAACATGCCCTTGATCCTTCGTTTATCGCCCGTTATCCCGGCAAATTTATGTAGTTTTTTTACCCGGGCAAGAGTGAGTGATGTTCAGACTTTTTTCAGGTAGGGAGCAAAGCCATGGATGAGCCGTTTTGCATATGCCAGGATATATACCTCATCGGCAGCGCCGAGATATCGCATCCCTATGACTGCTGCGTCTACGAAAGTTATCTTCGCCAGCTAAAGAGCGGTCTTGATTGAGCCAGGCGAATTTGGATGTTATAATTAGTGTTTACAGAAAAACAAGCGCAATGGGGATCAGCTCGGGGTATTAAATAAAAAAATCAAAAGGAGGTAAGAAATGGCTGTATTTGTGATGTTGACTAGTCTTACTGATGAGGGAAGGAAGACCATCCAGGACAAACCGGAAAGAATCAAGGACGTCAACAAGGAGGTCGAGGCACTGGGGGTTAAGATAATTAACCAGTTTGCTGTTCTCGGGCCATATGACTTTGTGAACATTCTAGAAGCTCCAAGCGCTGAAGCGGTGTCCAAAGTGGCGATTGCGTTGGGGGCGAGGGGCACACTTCAAACTATGACCATGGCTGCTATGTCGGTTGACGAATTCATCTCCGGCCTCAAGAAATAGCAGTGTTTTTACGGTAGCCGCTTGTGCCCTGATTCTTGGTAAAGTGCCACTTTGAACAAGGGCGCTCGCATACGCATTGTTGGCTCCGGGTAAGGAGGCATTCCTAACGCTTCAGCTCTGTCATCAGTGAGTTCATCTTGCCCTCCATACTCGAAGCTTTGTCGCGACGGTCATCAATTTCGATGATGGTTATCACTCTGGTAACTTCTCTGCCGAAGGTTCCTTCGTGCATTTTCTCTGCCACCGCTAAAATCTTGTCCAGTTTGCCCTCCATGGTCGTCCCCATTGAGGTTGTCTGGTACTTTATATCGCTTTCTTGCTGTAAAACTTTGACCGCTCGGGCTACATATTTGCTCACCGAAGGAGTTTTTGTCCCTAAGGGAATAATGCTTATCTGTGCTATTGCCATTTTGCCTCTGACCTCCCTTACTAATTTATCCAGTGTAACGACCTGAACTCGACCTCCGCCACATTTTACCTCATTCCGGGAGGCTTAATGTAGTTCACGTAGCTGGGTGACACCTTAAAGAAAGTCAAAACTCAAAATGCAAAATGCAAAATGACAGAGCAAAGTTTAGAAATGTAGTGCGAGGCTTTAGCCTCGTGCGCACGACCCTGAAGGGTCGCACTACAAAAGGAAAGCGTGCTTCGCAATGACATAAAAAGTGGAGTATCACTAATCACGTGGACAAGTAGAAGTGTTTGCTGCTGTTTTGAGCAGTGGGTGATAGAATAACCAGGGTAAATGAAGATCTTGATAGAGGATTTAGCCAAAAAGGCAGGCGATGTCTTAATGAAGCATTTTCGGCAGGATTCCTCTTTATTCGCCTTGCGAAGCACAGCTAAAGAAGCGTCTGTCAGATATGACAGGGATGTGGATAGGTTAATCATCGCTGAAATCAAAAGGCATTATCCCCATCACAGTTTGCTAACCGAGGAAAGCGGTTTTCTTCGGGGTGACCCTGATTGGCTCTGGATTGTAGATTCTCTGGACGGCACGGGCAATTTTGCCAACTTCAACCCTTTCTTTTGCGTCTGTATAGCTTTGATACATAAAAATGAGCTCCTTTTGGGGGCAGCTTACGCCCCGGCAATCGATGAGTTTTATTTTGCCGAAAAGGGCAAGGGCGCATATTTGAACGGAAGGAGAATTCGAGTATCTGATATAGCAGACGTCAGCCAGAGTTATATTTTCTATTGCGAGGGAGGGGAAAGGAATCGATCAAAGACAAGCAAACTCGTGTGTGGGATTTACCCCTATGTTATGGATATGCGGAAGCTTGGCTCAGCTGGTCTGGAAATAGCCTGGGTGGCTGCTGGCAGAGGAGAGGCTTACTTCACTACCAGAATTGAGCCCTGGGATGTTGCCGCGGGGGTTTTATTGATTCAGGAAGCTGGTGGCGAGGTTACCGACCTTCAAGGCAGTCCCTGGAAGTTACAGACTGGCGACCTTCTGTTTTCCAATGGCAAAGTCCACCAGAAGCTATTGGATTTAACAAGATAGCCTCACTGCCCTAAGGCAGTGAGGCTATTCAGGATAATCAAGGGAGGGAGGAATAACCAAGCCAGGAGCCTGGTTATTCACTCTGCGCTGGCTGTGGCGGCTGTTTCTTCCACCTTCTCCTGCCCCAAATCACTGCCCAGATAATCAAGCCAACACCGACTATTATGCCAAAGATGGTCAACCAGTCGATGGTTCGTGACACCGTGAACTCTCCGCTCAACCCGGCGACTTCTACCTCATATTGTCCATAATCCATTCCGGACAGAGTGAACCTTACCTGCTGGCTCTGTCCCGGACCCAGTGTCACTTCTTTGGTATCTATCGTTTCTCCATTTAACTTCAGCTCAGCAATATAAGTGCCTTCTTCACCACCGTTATTAACTACATTAGCAGTGATGGTAACATCCCCTCCTGTCACTCCCACGAAGATGTTCTTCCATAATAGAGGGCTTTGCTTAATATTCAAGGCGCTCCCCGCAAAACTGGCCGGTGCGGGAGCGGGGCCAAGTTCTGCTATTATGGCGACTGTGCTGAAGTGGTTCATCAGACCGGTCGCCTTACCAACCTCAGCTACGCGACCTATGTCGGGTGGAGAATTAACCCAAATGCCCTGTTCAGTATCATAGTAGGCAACGGCCAGCGAAGCAGTAGATTCGGGCAGCTCATTGGGGTCGTAGTCCAGTACTATTGTGACATTCTGGCCGAAGGCAACGCCTGAACAATATTTTAGCCACTTATCGCCATAGTTGCCCGTAAAGTTATAAACTGGAGTGACTAGCGCTGAACCATCTGGTACTGGCGGTGATTGATTTGCCACTCTCATCATTAGTGCTTCTGGCGCCTCGCCAAGCTCATTGCAAATCACCGTGGTGCCATAGTCAATCTCCAGGAAGTTGGTGTTGTTAAAGTCAGGAGCCACCTTGTCTTCCAGAGTTCTGCTGGTAGTACATGTAATTCTTACCCTGGTTATATTACCCAGCATGTCTATGTCGAGATAACAAGGGGCTCCGCCCCCGCCACCTCCGCCGCCACCTCTGCGAGGTGGTGTATAGGTCACTGTAGCAGTAGCAGTAGCAGTTACTGTTTCTTCAAGGTAGGTTCCTGTGACATTGACTCTGTTGGTCACTGTAGCTGTTAGGTTTGCAGTTGCGGTAAAGGTGTTTGATTCACCTACTGTCAGGTTGGCGTCATCCAATTTAAGGGTGAGATCGCCCAGCTTATCGTCGATAACGGTGACATTAGTCAGGTTCACATTACCGGTGTTGCTCACATTGTAGGTATAGGTGACCTGCGCAGCACTAGAGATGCTGATTGGTGAGACTGTCTTAACTACGCTTATATTTGGAGTGGGAGGCAGGGTGAAGGTATTGACCTTACAGTTGTTATCCTCATTACTTTCATCTATCTCGTCAAGGGAGTCGGCACAGACGGTGACATTAACGCTATCACCTGTCATGTTGAATGGGCCGACTGTGCTGTTAGTGCAGTTGCCCGGTGCCAGGGAGGGAATGGAAGCTGTAGTGTTCTCGCCATCATCGGTGGTGATGTTGGCCGTGCTTGCATTGGCTGTGGCGGTGCCGTTATTGCAAATGGTAAAGGTGACATTAAAGGTCTTACCCGTATAGCTTATCCAGCCCTCAGATTTCTCGATGACCTTGAGGTCAGGGAGGTAGCTTATTGTTACCGTCATATTATCGCTGGCGATACACCCATTATCATCGGTTACCGTCACAGTATAGGTTGTATTGGTACTTGGTGAAGCAGTGGGATTGGCAATGGTGGCATTATCTAAACCAGTAGTCGGGATCCAGCTATAAGTATATGGTGATGTGCCACCCGAGGCAGTCGGACTGCCTCCTATTTGTACAGAACCACCTGTAGATATACCTTTATCTTCGCCGGCATCGGCTGTGGGCCCGGCACTGACCACCACATTCGTGGTGTTGGAGTCGCTGCAGCCATTGGCGTCGGTTACCGTCAAGGTATAATTACCACCCATAGCTGTGGTGGCATTACTTATGTTTGGTGATTGCTCACTGCTGGTGTAACTAAGTGGCCCACTCCAGCTGTAGTTCGTCATGCCACCAGGGCTACCAGTTAAGTTTATGGTGGCTCCCTCACATACCGGTGAGTTGCTTGACGCTGAGGCTGTGGGCCCGGCACTGACCACGATGTAATTGGTCTTGGTCGTGATATTTGAGCCACAGGCATTGGTGACATTCAGGGTGACATTATAGGTGCCAGCACCGGAGTACTGGTGGGTTGGGTTCTGATCCGTGCTATTGTTGCCGTCACCGAAGTCCCAGGTCCAGTTAGTGGGGTCACCAGTGGACAGGTCGGTGAAGTTAACCGTGGTGTTTACACAGGTACTGTTGGGAACAGCGGAGAAGTTAGCTACTGGCAGAGGACAGTTGCAGAAGTCTACATCAAAGTCATAGCTAAGCTCGTAAATCAAGCCCGCGGGATTGCTTGTTGCGGTGCCGCCATCCATCTGCTCGTTAGCTGCCGTTGCATTCAGCACATTGATGCCGCTTACCAGATAGTTAGATACATCGTAGTTCTCAACGCTCTGCCACCCGGTTGTGTTGACATAAGGCTCAGTTAGATTGCTATTTCTCCAATCACCGTAGACCTGAGCGCTCCCGATCAGGTTTCCATTCAAATATACCTCATAACCATTATCAGTCGTGATATATAGCGTACCAGCCGTGAGAGTGCCAGGAATGGTAAAATTGTGTATGAAATCAACTACTTCTCCATTCACGGGTTCTTTTACCGTGTAGTTGTTCCACACCCAGTCAGCGCCGCTTGGAAAGGTGTAATTAATGGAGTTCCATTCAGAGGATTCCCAGGCTGCTACCGAAGGTTCCCAGCTGGCGCCATCCCAATAAAGTGTGTGGTTGGGGTTACTCACCACTGGCCCCAAAGTTACATCGACAGAACTCGGAGTGCAATTCCTCCAGCCATTCTTAAGTGTCTCAGTAACGGTGTAATTACCAGGGGGCAGATTGGTAAACTCATAGTAACCAGTCGCATTGGTAGTGGTAGTAGCTGAAGCATCTCCAGATAAAGTTATAGTCCAGCCTTCAAGGCCTTTATCAGTGCAATTAACACCATCACAGCCATACTTATGACCCGTGATGTTATATGTTGTTGGCGCATTGATTGTGCAGTCATCGGTATCGCTAACCGAACCTCCTACCGAAGGCGTGCCAGTTGCCGTGGCGGTGTTGGTTACCGATGGCACATCGGATTGGGTAACTACATGGGTTTTTTTGCCATTCGTCGATTCTCCAGGCGCTAATGTCGTTGTTCCAAGAGTAACCGAACCATATATGTTATCAGTAACCGTTACACCTGTCAGGTTGACATCTCCTGTGTTGGTGACGTTGAAGCAGTAAGTTACCGTGTCTCCTATGTTAACGCTCAGTGGGTCTGAGCCAGGACAGCTACCATCAGTGGAAGCTGTCTTTATTATCTCGATGCCCGGACCAGTGGTGACAGTTATCATGCAATCATCGATATCGCTAACTGAACCTCCTGCCGGAGTCGTGGCATTTGCCGTGGCGGTGTTGGTTACCGATGGCACATCGGATTGGGTAACTACATGGGTTTTTTTGCCATTCGTCAATTCTCCAGGCGCTAATGTCGTTGTTCCAAGAGTAACCGAACCATATATGTTATCAGTAACCGTGACACCTGTCAGGTTGACATCTCCTGTGTTGGTGACGTTGAAGCAGTAAGTTACCGTGTCTCCTATGTTAACGCTCAGTGGGTCTGAGCCAGGACAGCTACCATCTGTGGAGGCTGTCTTTATTATCTCGATGCCCGGATTCAGGATTCTCTCGAACTTTTCGCAGATTGTAGCGGCGAACTCGTCGGCGTTGTGTACCACGCGTACCCAGCCGGGACCCTGGTCGAATGGCGGAGCGTAGTAGCCAGGCTGCGGCCAGACAATGCTGTCTCGCAGCCAGTCGCTGGCTGTACCTTGGGTGCCGATGAACTCGGCGTCGAACTCATCCTGGCCCGGCGTCATGTTCAACGAAGTGAGCAGGTAGTTTCGCGCCGCCTCGGCGCTGTCATAAGCATCGGTTCCTCGGGGACAGCGATCTGATTCGTAAGGGTCAGCGTCGTCATTGCAACAGCGATTGGGTATGCCATCAGTGACAAGGTTAATGGCCTGCTTGATATTGGGGTTAAAGTTCGTAGACCCATTCAGCGTGTCGGCGGCCAGACGGATGCCGCAGGCTAAGGGGGTCCACCCCCCCATCTGGGAAATGTTCCGGATATCGTTCGCCACAGTGGTGGCATTTACTGCCGTGATAACTACCGGGCCTACTTCGAGTTGAGCCTTCGGGGACCAGTTTCCGAACTGCACCACTGTCAGCTCGACCGTGCCATCCTGAGGAACGCAGGAGGAGTTTTCAACGGCATCAGCCAGCCCGTTTTTCATGATAAACCAGCTAGTAGAATTGATGCTCGTAGACCCATCCAGGATCATGGCCATCTGGGTCTGCACACTGCTGCCCTGTGCCCCCACTGCCGGGCTGGCGACGGGCAGTGCCATGGCGACCAGCATAATAATACTAAGTAGCGAAAACGCTATTTTTTTCATATTAAACCTCCCGCCTGAAATAAGAAAACGGTACTTCAGTCCTAGTACCTTTGTATATCCTAACATCACTGTATCTGAAATAGCAATATCAATTTAATTAACTTTAGTTATGTTAACTTCCACTTCTGCAATTTTCTTAGACAAATGCCGGATGAAAAACCGCATGACCAAATTCTCATATAAAACGGTACCAATGGGTGATACTCATCAAGGTAGCTGGCTGTTAACCTGAAATATGTGGGAAGACTCAGATATCACGGCATAGCTTTACTTCTGGCGTTGTTTATCCTTCTGGCATATCCGGGAATGCTTGCCAACGAAGCTATGTTTCCCGACAATGGCGGTGGCATAAACCATGTTTCCAGCCTTACGGCAGCATATTTGGGCGAGGATAGCTATTTAGCTCAGTCTTGGGGAGTAGACAAAATCGATGCGCCTCAAACGTGGGAGATTACCAAATGGGGTGAATCGATTATCGTTGCTGTCCTGGATACGGGCATTGATGAAAATCATCGAGATTTAGCTGGTAGGGTAATACTGGAAGTCAATTTTAGCGATAGCCCGACATGCGATGACCTTTATGGGCACGGGGCTCATACGGCTGGCATTATCGCCGGTATTGCACCCGAGTGTCGGCTCATGAATGTCAAGGTGTGTGACGATGTGGGTAGATGTGAAGCATCAGCGGCAGCCAGGGGCATCATCTGGGCAGTGAATAATGGTGCTAAGGTCATCAACATAGGCTTCTGTGTGGAATCATCGCCATACTTGGAACTGGCGATAAATTATGCCTGGAGTCAAGGGGCTGTAATTGTGGCGGCGGCAGGCAATGAAGGCAAGTCAACACCGATCTATCCTGCTTACTATGACAACTGCGTTGCCGTAGCCGCAACTAATGTAAATGATTCTTTAGCTTTGTTGTCCAATCACGGCGATTGGGTGGATGTAGCCGCCCCGGGGTTTAACATTTACTCCACATTGCCGCAGAATCAATATGGCTACAAAAGCGGCACTTCATCAGCAGCGGCACATGTCTCAGGTGTAGCTGTCCTTGTTTTCAGTGTCGCTAAGGATACTAACGGCAACGGTGTAATTAACGATGAAGTCCGGCAGGCAATCGAGAATAGTTGTTCTCCCCTCAGCGTCGCTGGTGCAGGAGAAGGGTGCATTAACGCCTCTGAGGCAGTAACGTCGGTGACATCCTCAAATTAAGTCTCCCTCCATAGGTCAGCACTTCTTGCCCGATAACGGTGAAAGTCACCTATCTTGAGTTTGAGCAAGCTCTGGCAATTCGTTGTGTCATTGCGAGGAGTGAGATTCCTCGTTTTACTCGGAACAAGCTCCGCAATCCCCCAGATTCTCCCTCCCCTGGCGGGAGGGAGTCAGAGGGAGGGGGAAATTCACCCTCACCTTATTCCTCTCCCGTCAAGGGAGAGGAGATTTATGTGGGATTGCCACGCCTTCGGCTCGCAATGACAGGTAAAAGAAGGCTCGCAGTAACGAAGAAGGAAGTTAAAGTGTCACCAATCATATGAGCGAGTGGAAATATTTGCATTTTTAGCTCGACCATGGGATAATTTAACGAGTAAGGGGGATTGGTTATTTAAGTCAAGGTGGGTGAAATCCCACCTTTTTAATTGAATAAGCAGGTTAAGAAATGAAAAGGGAACTCATAGCTGCGGTTAATCAGCTTTCTGCGGAGAGGAACTTGTCCAGGGGGGTGGTGCTATCTATCGTAGAGTCGGCACTTGCCTCCGCTTACAAGAAGTATGCTTTTCACGATGAACAGGATGTTCTGGTGAAGTTGGACCCTGATTCCGGTGAGGTGAAAATTTATGTACAGAAGACCGTAGCGGAGTCAGTGAGTGACCCTCAACACGAGATTTCCTTAGCAGAAGCGCGCAAGTTACGTAAGGGTGTTCAAGTGGGTGAAACGGTGGAGATGGAATCTGTACCCATGGATGCCGGGCGTATTGCAGTGTATGCGGCAAAGCAAGTTATCTTACAGCGACTAAGAGAAGCAGAACACCAGAAAACTTATGAGGAATTTTCCAGCAGGGAGGGAGAAATTGCTACCGGCGTGGTTCAGTTTATTGGCCCTGCGCAAATTTACATTAACTTGGGTAAGGTGGAGGCGATATTGCCTGCTGGTGAACAAATACCCAACGAACGTTATCGAGTGGGACAGCGGCTTAGATGCTACCTTCTAGAAATAATTCAGGGGAGCAGGGGGACGCAGATAGTAGTTTCCCGGACTCATCCCAACTTGCTCCGTCGTCTTTTTGAGCTGGAAATTCCTGAAGTTCACAGTGGTGCTGTGAGGGTAGAAGCGGTAGTTCGGGAGCCGGGGCGGCGAAGCAAAGTAGCGATATCAACTACGCAAGAGGGAATTGACCCGATAGGATCCTGTCTTGGAGCTCGAGGTATCAGGCTACAAAACATTATCAAGGAGCTGAATAATGAGAAAATAGATTTAATTTCCTGGGACGCTGATCCCAAAGAGTTCATTACTAGTGCTCTTAGTCCTGCTCAAGTGGCGAATATTGAACTCAATGAAGGGGAAAGGGTAGCTAGAGTTGTTGTGTCTGATAGGCAGCTTTCTCTGGCTATAGGCAAGGAAGGGCAAAATGCCAGGCTAGCGGCAAGACTTACCGGATGGCGGATTGATATCAAGAGTGTTTCTGCGGCGGAAGCTGAAAAAGCTGAAGTGGTGGAAGCCATCACCATGGAACTAGCAGAGGAAGAGGTTGTTAAGGAAGAAATGAAAGAGGAAGTACCTGTGGCTGCAGAGGAACTTGAGGTATCAGAGCCTGTCTCATTTCCAGCTGTTGCTGAAGTTTCCTCTGAAGTAACCAAGGAGGAGCTGGTAATTCGTTTTGCCGAGGATATCTTGCCGGATGCAGCAAAAGTTGAGCCTTTGAAGGTGGAAGCGGAATCAGGCAAAGCTAAGGGCAAGGTTAAGGCCAAAGCCAAAGCTAAGGTTAAGGCCAAAGCCAAAGCTAAGGGCAAACCTAAAGCTAAAGGCAGAGCGAGAAAGCCTCGCTTTGAAGATGAGTATGAGGAATAAACATGTACCCCAGCGCACTTGCATTGTCTGTCGGCGGAAGAAGGATAGAAAAGACTTGATTCGCCTGGTATGCACCAACAGTGGAACTGTTGAGCTGGATTTATCTGGAAAGAAACCAGGACGTGGTGCTTATCTATGTGCTCGAAAGGATTGCTGGGAGGAGGGCTTTAGGGGGAATCATTTAGAACATGCTTTACGAACAAAAATTAGGGCTGAGAATCGTCAAGCTTTGGTAGGTTATGGCGACAGCCTCAGCGGAGGAAGCTAAATTTGAGCGGTAAAAAATCAAAGAGCGAGCGGAAAGAAGAAGGCACGACACGGACTTTGCCTGGAATTGAGGTTCCATCTTCTCTCACTGTAAAGCAGCTTGCTGACATGCTTCAGGTTGAGCCGGTAAAAGTCATCAAGCAACTTATGAGGAAAGGCATTATGGTCAGTGTCAATCAAGCTATTGATTTCGATACTATAGCTGCAATAACCACGGATTTTGGCTACCAATCTCAGCGGAAAACAGAACCAAAGAGCATGGCATATGTTGGCAAGGCAAAGGGGAAGAAGTTACAAACTCGCCCCCCGGTGGTCACTGTCATGGGGCATGTCGACCATGGCAAGACAACCCTGCTGGATGCTATCAGGAAGACCAATGTAACTGCTCGCGAGGTGGGAGCTATCACTCAGCATATCGGTGCTTATCAATGTGCGCTTGATGAGCGTAAGATTACCTTTCTGGACACTCCAGGGCATGAAGCTTTTACCGCAATGAGGGCTCGTGGAGCAAGGGTGACTGATATTGTGGTTCTGGTGGTTGCTGCTGACGATGGTGTTATGCCTCAGACTGTGGAAGCTATAGACCATGCTAAAGCTGCTAAAGTGCCCATAGTGGTAGCTATCAATAAGATTGACAAGGCTGATGCTAATCCTGACCTGGCGAAACAGCAGCTTGCTGACCTGGGGTTGATCATCGAAGAATGGGGCGGTGATGTTGTCTGTGTTCCTATCTCGGCGAAAAAAGAGAAGGGAATATCAGATTTATTAGAGAACATATTCCTCGTTGCTGATATATTAGAGCTAAAAGCCAATCCCAAGCGTGCTGCTGAGGGTGCAGTTATTGAAGCCAGATTAGATAGGACTAAAGGTTCTTTAGCTACTCTTCTAGTTCAGAACGGCACCCTTGAAGTAGGTGATGTTATAGTAGCTGGCAATGTCTGGGGCAAAATTAAAGCCATGTTTAATGAACAAGGCCAGCAAATTAAGGAAGCTGGACCATCAACCCCGGTTGAAGTACTTGGGTTGAATGCTGTGCCGAATTCGGGAGATATTTTCAAAGTGGCTGCCGATGAACATGAAGCACAAAGTATTGTGGAAAGGCAGGAAGCTACCGTGCCTCAAATTCCGCTGAGCTTAACCGCTCTTTCTCGCCAGATAGACAGGGGGCAGATAAAAGAGCTTAATGTGGTTTTGAAAACTGACGTGTATGGAAGCATTGAGCCGGTGAGGAGTTCTCTAGAACGGCTAAGTTCAGAAAAAGTGATGGTTAATGTTATTCATGCTGGTAGTGGCAGCATCACGGAAAGCGATGTGCTTCTGGCTTCAGCTTCAAAAGGGATTATTATTGGTTTTAGTAGTCGTCTATCTCCTGGAGCAAAGCAATTAGCTGAGGCTGAAGGAGTAAGCATTCGGCTCTACGATATAATCTACAAGCTAATAGAGGATATAGATAAGGCATTGAAAGGGATGCTTGAGCCTACTTACGTGGATGTGGTTGCTGGACGTGCTGAGGTGCGGGCTGTCTTTGATGGTGGTCGGCAAGGTAAAGTTGCTGGTGTCTATGTTAGGGACGGCAGGGTCTGGCGGGATGCTCAGGCTAAAATATTGCGGGGAAACAAAGTGCTCTATGAATCTCGCATTTCCAGTCTGAGGCGTTTCAAGGAAGATGTTACTGAGGTAAGTTCTGGATTTGAGTGCGGTGTGGGCATGGAGAATTTTAACGATTTCTCCGTTGGCGATATTATTGAGCTCTACCAGAAGCAAAGAGTAGACTAAAAGTAATTTTCTGAAGATTACTTACCAGCTTAAGGCTAATTATGAAGAGGCGTGAACAGCGATTGGGCAAGGTCATCAAGCAGGAAATCAGTACTTTGCTTGAGCGCAAGGTAAATGACCCGAGGCTAAAGGAACTCGTCTCAGTGACGGAAGTTCAGCTTTCAGCCGATCTGAGGCATGCCAAAGTATTCGTCAGTATTTTGGGGGATGAAGCTGATAAGAAAGAAATGATAGCTGGTTTCAACTCTGCCTGCTCTTTTTTGCAGAGACAACTTTCTTTGCACTTAGGGCTAAGGCACACTCCGCAACTCAGCTTTCACTATGATGATTCCATTGAGCGCGGGGCAGAGTTGTTCAAATTGACGGAGCAAGCCTCGGGCGAATAACCTAAGCTCTTTCAAACAAGGTATTGACATTGCTTTATTTAATGGGATATGGTAGATAGGCCGTAATTAATTCAAAAGGAGGTAGGTAGGATGCAAGCATATTGTTTTAAGTGTCGAGCAAAGAGGGATATCAAAAATCCTGTTTCTGTTACTCTTAAGAATGGAAGACCAGCAGTCAGGGGCACCTGCTCTGTATGTGGGACTAAGGTATTCAGAATCGGTAAGGCTTAAAGTCTTGTAGGGAATCTGTCAAAGTCAAGCGAAGGCTGGGTGTGGCTGGCGGGGATTTTGATCGTAAAGTTCTACTAAGTTTGTTGCCATGGGAACAATAAATGTAGCCATCATAGGTGCTGGTAATTGCGCTTGTTCACTGGTTCAAGGCGTTCAGTACTACAAGAATGCTAAAGAGGGTGAATTTGTTCCCGGTTTGATGCATGTCAATCTGGGTGGTTATCATATATCTGACATAAATTTTGTAGCTGCATTTGATATTGATAAAAACAAGGTAGGCAAGGATCTGGCTGAAGCCATTTTCACTTCACCCAACAATACCATTAAGTTCTGTGATGTACCCAAGACAGGAGTAAAGGTTGAACGTGGCATGACCCACGACGGGTTAGGGAAGTATCTTTCTCAGATTATCACCAAGGCGCCAGGTTCAACTGCTGATGTGGTGAGCATCCTCCGAAATACTGGTACTGATGTGGTGATTAATTATTTGCCGGTGGGTAGTGAAGAGGCAACCAAATGGTATGTAGAGCAAGTGTTGACTGCTGGCTGTGGTCTTATCAACTGCATACCTGTTTTTATTGCTCGTGAGCGTTACTGGCAAACTCGCTTTGCTGAGAAGGGATTGCCTATCATCGGCGACGATATCAAGTCTCAGGTTGGAGCTACAATCACGCATCGGGTATTAACCAGGCTTTTTCGTGACCGTGGTGTTAAGTTGGAGCGAACTTATCAGTTGAACATCGGTGGCAATACTGATTTCTATAATATGCTGGAACGAGAGCGTCTGGAATCTAAGAAGATTTCCAAGACAAATGCTGTTACTTCGCAGTTAGATTATGATATTGGTGCTGATAATATCCATATTGGTCCCAGTGACTATGTGCCATGGTTGGCTGACCGCAAATTTTGCTATATGAAAATGGAAGGTCGCACCTTCGGTGATGTTCCACTGAATCTGGAGGTGAAGATGGAGGTGTGGGATAGTCCTAATTCAGCGGGGGTGGTCATTGATGCCATAAGATGCTGTAAACTAGCTCTGGATAGGGGTCTAAGTGGCGCCCTTGTGGCACCTTCGGCTTTCTTCATGAAATCTCCGCCAATTCAATATTCTGATGATGAAGCTCGTTTAAAGACTGAGGCGTTTATTGATGGAGAGAAGCAGGAAGGCCCAGTCTCATTGCCTGAACAAAAATTAGTTAAGGGTAAAGAGTAAGTCGTTTTTTGCGGCAAAGACAGTAACCACAAACAATGTGGCTTAGCAAAGTTAAACATCGCTACTAGGTTGCCTTACTTGATGGGCTTAATAGGTCTGATGAGGTCAGGTGACTTAGATGGTAACCCTGGTGATAACAATAGGTTCTGATTCATTGGATTTGTATTCTCAGAAGCTTGTGGAGCGATTCAATATTTCAAGCAGCCATTCTCTTTGCCCACCCGTGTTGTCATCTAGAGGCATCCCGCTAACTAATTTATCCTTGAGCTCCTCGATGGGAGCGAATGGGAAGAAGTGATTTATCTCACTAAGAAAAAATGATAGATTAGTCAAAAATAGCAAAGATGCCCAATTTAGTGGAAATTAGAGCAAATTTAGCGGTACGCATTACCAATCCCATGATGGGGATCTTGAGCAAAGGTGGCATAAAGCCTGATGCGCTTACGTTTACAGGTTTAGTTGTGAACATCGGTGCTGCCTATGTCATCGCCACCGGGCATTTTTTGCTTGGTGGAGTGTTAGTTTTGGTTGCCGGGTTGTTTGATCTCCTTGATGGAGCGCTGGCTAGATTCGTTAAGCAAACCAGGAAGTTTGGTGCTATTCTTGATTCCACAATAGACCGCATTTCTGAAGCAGCGATATTTTGTGGTCTCCTGGTTTGGTATATGCTGGAAGGGAGCACTCTGGAAGTTGTGCTCATTTTTGCTGTTTTGATTGGCTCCTTTCTGGTTAGCTATGTAAGGGCAAGGGCTGAGGGGCTTGGACTGGAGTGCAAGATAGGTTTGTTTACCAGAGCGGAAAGGGTTATAGTATTAGCGGTAGGCTTGATGGTAAATCAGATAGTCATCGCTTTATTGATTTTGGCGGTCTTTGTTTATATCACTGTGGTTCAAAGGTTGGTTCATCTGAGGCGAATTAGTGCCTAGGAAGGTGTGAATGGCTGTTGTTGCTATTGTAGGGGGGCAGTGGGGTGATGAGGGGAAAGGAAAGGTAGTTGATTCCCTCGCTGAGAAAGCGGACATAGTAGCTCGCTTCTCAGGAGGGGACAATGCTGGGCACACTGTAATTAATCCTTACGGCGAGTTTCGGTTACATCTGGTGCCTTCAGGGATTTTTCGTGCACATACAACTTGCATCGTGGGCAATGGCGTGGTGGTTAATCCCGCGGTTCTTCTTGAGGAAGTAGATAATCTTCAAGAACATGGTGTCGATACCAGCCATCTTTTCATAAGTGACCGTGCTCACCTCATTATGCCGTATCATATTCTTCTCGACGGTTTGGAAGAGGAAAGACGTGGTGGCAGAGCTTTAGGCACTACGCGAAGAGGAATTGGTCCTGCCTTTAGTGACAAGATAGCACGCATGGGAATACGCACTGGAGACTTACTAAATAAAGATGCTTTTCGGAACCGTCTAAGCTCAATTCTGGAATTTAAGAACGCTATTCTTTGCAAGGTGTATGGGAAGTCACCATTGTCAGTGGATGAAGTGTTTGAGCAGTATTGTCATTATGGGAATAAGCTGCGTCCTTTTATTCGAGACATTGGTCCCATAATTCGGGAGGCGATTAGGAATAATGGGCTCATTTTTTTAGAAGGTGCTCAAGGGGCATTGCTTGATCCTGACTTCGGTACATATCCTTATGTTACCTCATCGTCGCCATTGGCTGGAGGCGGGTCCCTGGGACTGGGAATAAGTCCTATGGAAATCAATCGCATTGCTGGTGTGTTTAAAGCCTATGTTACCAGGGTTGGCAGTGGGCCTATGCCTACGGAGCTAAAAGACAAAGTTGGTGAATTGATACGAAGAAAGGCTAATGAATATGGTGCTACTACAGGGAGACCAAGGAGGTGTGGCTGGTTCGATGCTGTAGCTGCTAAATTTAGTGTCGAGGTAAATGGTGTTACCGAACTGGTCTTAACTCACCTTGATACCTTTGACGGTTTCCCCACCATCAAAATATGCACCGCTTATAGGCTTGATAATGAGATGCTGGATTCTTTTCCCGGTGACATCGCTGTGTTGGAGAAATGCCAGCCTATCTATGAAGAGCTATCTGGCTGGAAGGGGCCGATTGATGGGATGCGTGATTTTGCACAATTTCCTTCAGAGGCTCGCCGTTATTTAGCCAGGCTTGAAGAACTGGTTCGTTGCCCTATCAATTTGGTTTCGGTGGGTTCAAGGCGGGAGCAGATGATAACGGTGAGGTCTACCTTCTCAAAATTCTAAATACTAAATCCGAAATACTAAATAATGTAAAAGAGCGGTCAGCGGTTAGCTGAAAGCTGATAGCTACTAAATTCAGTTTTGAATTTGGATATTGGGATTTGTTTAGGATTTAGATTTTAGTGCTTGTGATTTAATTTGGGGTATAGGTAGGTCGATCTTGTAATTTTTCAAGGTTGCCTGAATAAGCTCGGCCGATTTTTTGTCTGGCTCAACAAGGGGCAATCGTGGTTTGCCTACATGAAACCCGAGGTAATTCAAGGCATATTTAACCGGCATGGGGTTGGGAACAATGAACAAAGCTTCTACTAGAGGCAGCAGCTTGCGGTGGATGCTAGCTGCCTGTTCGTTTCTGCCGTTCAGGAATTCTTGCATCATTTCGCTTATTTGGTTTCCCACCAGATGAGAAGCAACGCTGATAACGCCGTATCCTCCCAAAGTTAGTATAGAAAGGGTGTCGTTATCGTTACCGCTGTAAACCAGGAAATTATCTTTCGTTCCCTGGATAATCTTGGTGACTTGGTTAAGATTGCCACTAGCTTCCTTTACACCGATAATATTGTCGATTTGGCTTAGCCTGATTACGGTATCAGCAGTGATGTTGGTAACAGTGCGGGAAGGGACGTTATAAATGATGCAGGGCAGTGTGGTAGCCGAAGCTATGGCTTTGAAATGTTGGAACAAACCTTCTTGGGTTGGTCGATTGTAGTAAGGAACTACCAGCAGGCAGGCATCGATGCCTGCCTTTTCAGCCTCTTTGGTTAGTTGTTGGCTTTCCCTGGTGTTGTAGGTACCTGTGCCAGCGGCAACTGTGCCCTTGCTGGCTATCTGCGATTTAACCTCAGCAAAAAGCCGGAGTTTCTCCTCAACAGAAAGGGTGGGAGATTCGCCTGTGGTGCCAGAGGCCACTATTCCATCGCTGCCGGAGTCAAGCAAAGCTTGAGCCAAATTCCGAGCTTGCCGGTAATCAACCTTTCCATTGGCATTGAATGGAGTGACCATCGCGGTGAGCAAGCGTCCTGGCTTATTCATTTAAACTACTGCCCCCCTCTTGGACGCTATCCACCCTCTCTTTATCCCTTCTTCAGCAATCTGAACAGCATTCAAAGCAGCCCCCTTGCGTAAATTGTCAGCCACTACCCACATGACCAAACCATTGGAGCAAGAAATATCTTCTCGGATTCTGCCTACAAATACATGGTTTGACCCTGTTGCTGCCCAAGGTTGTGGGTAGTGGCTGACACTCGGGTCATCGAGTACCTTAATTCCAGGTGATTGGGCCAGTATCTTCCTTGCTTCTTTGACAGAGATAGGCGAAGTAAATTCCACATTGACTGCTTCGCTATGCCCAAACCAGACAGGGACCCTGACACAAGTGGCTGAGACAACTATATTCTTTGAATGCATTATTTTCCTTGTTTCTTCGTTCATTTTCCATTCTTCTTTAGTATAGCCATTGTTCAAGAAGACATCTATCTCTGGTAACACGTTAAATGCTATTTGATGAGCGAAGACATGAGGGCATACGCTACGACCCTCTAAGATTAGCTTTGTTTCCTGAGTTAGTTCATGTGCAGCGGCAGAACCGGCACCCGATACCGATTGGTAGGTGGATACGGCGACCCGTTTTATCGGGTTAACTTTGTGGAGCGGATAAAGAGCTACTACCAGCTGGATTGTGGCACAATTTGGATTGGCGATTATCCCGTTATGTTGCTTTATATCGTCAGGATTTACCTCGGGGATCACAAGGGGAATCGAAGGTTCCAATCTGAAAGCAGTGCTATTATCGATAACTACCGCCCCAGCTTTAGCAGCTACAGGGCATAGTTGTTGGCTAACATCAGCGCCAGCGGAGAAAAAGGCAATATCGATATCACGAAAAGTCTCCGAGGTAGCCTCCTGCACCTGAAGTCGACGGTGGCGAAAGAAAATCTCTAGCCCACTCGAGCGCTCAGAGGCTAAAGGGCGCAATTCCCCCACGGGGAAGTCTCGTTCTTCGAGTATCCTGATAAATTCCTGCCCTACAAGCCCCGTTATACCTACAATGGCTACATTGAATCGTTCCATAATAAGACCCTTTACGGTTTTTCCAGTAGCGAATCTAATCCGTAAATCAATCCCTTTCGCTTTACTACTTCTTTGATGGCAAGGATGACGCCAGGCATATATGCCTGGCGACTTATTGGCTCAATACGCAAACTTAATCTTTGTCCCTCTCCGCTGAATATAACCTCCTGCGCAGCCATAAACCCGGGTGACCTCAAGCTATGAATGGCTATGCCTTTTATTTGCCCTCCTCTGGTATTAGGAATTACCTCTGTTTCTGTTTTAGGGTAGATGAAAGGTTTACCACGTGCTTTCGCCATAGCGTTTGCGGTATTTATTGCTGTTCCCGAAGGGGCATCGACTTTTTTATCGTGATGCATTTCGATAATCTCAGCGTGGTCGAAAAACCTGGCAGCAAGTTCTGCTAGCTTGATTAAAATAGCAGCCGATAAGGAGAAATTAGGCACCACAGCCGCTCCAATGCCATGACTTCGGCATAATTGGTCAATTTCGGCGATGTTTTCTTGTGAGAGCCCGGTGGTGCCTATAACCAGGTTAACCTTTCTTTTAGCAGCAATACGGGCTGCTGTTATGGATGCTTCAGCAGTGGTGAAATCTACCAAAACAGCAGCATCACTTTGCTCCAAGATAGAATCCAGGTTAGCTGAAAAACGAACCACCATCCCCACTAAAGGAAGATACCTTTGAGTCACCTCTTTCTCCACAGCACCCACTAGCACTATCTTGTCCTCTTTGGCGATAGCATTGATTACCTCCTGTCCCATCCTACCCAGGGCACCGTTGACTACCACTCTTATTGGTTTCATTTCCTCACCTTGCTAACGCTTTGTTTCAATGAGGTCATCTATTATCTATTATCCTTTTCACGCCGATCAGAGTAACGTTGCCTTGTTTCCCTTTGTCCGTGTTGCTTTGGTGGTGGGGAGGGCTCTATCCTAGCATTGGATGGTTGAGAAGGTTCTCCAGATATCGCTTTATGGGATAGATTTACTCTACCTAGTTCATCGATTTGGATTACCTTGACTGTTATTTCGTCGCCGACCTTAACCACATCTTCAACTCTGGGAACATAGTGAGGAGCAAGTTCGCTAATATGCACCAATCCTTCTTTGCCAGGAATGATCTCCACCATAGCCCCGAAGTTCAACACTCGGGTTACTTTGCCAGTATATATCTCGCCTAGCTTTATATCCTGGGTTAAATTCTTAATCCTGTCCATTGCTTTTTGGGCTGCTTCTTCGCTGGGAGAACCGATAAGCACAGTGCCATCGTTCTTAATGTCTATGCTCGCCTTGGTCTCCTCAATGATAGACCTGATGGTTCTGCCCCCGGTGCCAATGACGAAACCGATCTTGCTTGGGTCAATGGTCATCTGGTGCATTCTAGGGGCGTATGGACTAAGTTCGGAGCGGATGGTGCTCAGTGTCTCGTGCATCTTACTCAGTATTTCCAAACGAGCCTGTCGCGCTCGTTCTACCGCTTCGGAGAGGATTCGATGTTCTATTCCCTTAAGTTTGATATCAAGTTGTAATGCGGTGATCCCCTCAGCTGTGCCAGCAACTTTGAAATCCATATCGCCGTAGGCGTCTTCCATCCCTTCTATGTCAGTCAGCAAGACATATTGGTTTTCATTGGTAACGAGTCCCATAGCTATTCCAGCTACGGGTGCTTTAACTGGCACACCGGCATCCATTAGCGATAGACTTGCGGCGCAAGCACTTGCCATGGAGGTGCTCCCACTAGAACTGAAAACCTCGGAAACTAAACGAATAGTGTAGTAAAAATCCTCTTCTCCAGGCAATACCGGTGCGATAGCTCGTTCTACTAAAGCGCCGTGTCCGATTTCTCGCCTTCCCGGTGAGCCTACCCGCTTTACTTCCCCTGTGGAGAATGGAGCGAAGTTGTAGTGATGTAAGAATCGCTTGGTTTCCTCTAATCCCAAACCATCCAACAGCTGTTCCTGCCCAATAGAGCCCAAAGTAGTGACTGTTAATACCTGTGTTGCTCCCCGCGCAAATAATGCTGAACCATGAGTACGTGGCAAAAGGCTAACTTCACTACTGATGAGGCGAATTTGGTCAGCTTTGCGACCATCCAGGTGTTGTTTTTTCTCCAGGATCATTTTTCTCACCACTGCTCTGAGCTTGGTTCCAAAGGCTAGCTCAATTTCTTTTTCGGGAAAGGAATCAATTAATTTTTGTTTTAGGTCTTCTTTTACCTGAGCTAGAGCTTGTTCCCGTTGTGTTTTTTCCTTTGTTTGCTCCAAAATTTGACTTAATTTATCCTCAACCAGTGAAGAAACCTGAGTTAATAGTTCCGGAGCAACTTCTTTTGCCGCGGGTTCTATCTTTGGCTTGCCACAAACCTGTACCAGCTTTTCTTGAAGCGCGATAATCTCCTGGTTAGCTTCATGCCCAAATTTAATTGCCTCCATCATCAGGTCTTCAGAAGCCTCCTTAGCACCTGCTTCCACCATTACTATTGCATCTTTACTACTGGCAACAATCACATCAAACAAGCTGTCTTCAATCTGAGTAAATGTAGGGTTCAATATCATATTATTGTCTATATAGCCAACATGGACTGCTGAGATTGGTCCATAGAAGGGGATGTCTGAAATGAGTAGAGCTGCTGAAGCGCCGACGAGAGCGCATGTATTGGGATTGTTTTCCTTATCTGCGGAAAGCACTATAGCAATGACCTGTACCGCGTGGTTAAAATGTTTGGAAAGAAGAGGGCGTAGAGAGCGGTCAATGAGCCGACAATTTAATGTTGCTTCCTCGCTGGGTCTACCTTCGCGTCTGATAAAACTCCCCGGTATTTTACCGGCGGCATAAAGCTTTTCTTCATAGTCTACCGTCAGGGGTATAAAGTCTGTCTCCTCTTCCTGTTCCTCTTTTTTAGCGCAAACAGTGACTAAAGTAATGGTATTTCCATAACGAACGGTGACAGAGCTATCAGCTTGTTGAGCGAGCTTCCCTGCTTCAATAATAAAATTCCTGTCTGCTATTACCCGTTCTACTCTATGGGGCACGTTATTTCCTTAAGCCTAACGCAGCGATGACAGAATGATATTGCTCAGGTTTTTTCCTGCCAAGATATGTTAGTAGTCGCTTGCGTTGCCCTATCAATTTGAAAAGGGCACGTCGAGAATGTTGGTCATGAATATGTACCTGGAGATGCGCTGTTAGTTGTTTTATCCTCTCAGTAAGCAACGCCACCTGGACTTCCGTAGAGCCGGTATCATTCTCCTTACGTTTAAGTTGTGTGGCAATTTTCTTTTTCTTTTCTGTTACCATTTGCACTTCCCCGTAAATATTAACCCATTGTATGAAAATATAAAACCTTATTATAGAAAATATAAATGTCAAGAGCAAGAAATTTTTCAAAGACGGGATTCATCAGCTATATTGGTGGATTGACTGGGGGGGGTAAAGGCAATTATAATTTAGCCAGGGAAGGCGATTTTGCTATACGAAAGTTGTGGCGTTTTCGGAGTCTACAGTTGGCAGGTAGACATAGCTCGTCTTATCTTTTTCGCTCTTTTTGCTCTCCAGCATCGTGGACAGGAAAGCTCTGGCATCGCCGTTAGTGATGGACACCAAATAATGACACATAGGAAAATGGGGCTAGTTTCCCAAGTCTTCACTGAAGATGACCTTGCCCGGCTTAAAGGCTACATTGGCATCGGGCATAATCGCTATTCCACCACCGGTTCAAGCCAACATGCCAATGCTCAACCTATTGTTGCAAGGGCAGAAAACTTGACACTCGCTTTAGCACATAATGGCAATATCCTTAACGCTGAGCCGCTCCGTGATGAACTTCAAGAGGGTGGCTATAGTTTTGATACCTCTACTGATTCTGAGGTGATTGCTAACCTGATCTTAGCCTCCCCGGGCAAGAACTGGGAGGAGAGGATTAGGCATGCTATGGCACGTCTTCAAGGAGCTTATTCCTTAACCGTTATGACTCAGGATAAGCTTATTGGAATTCGTGACCCTATGGGCGTGCGTCCTCTTTGTTTAGGAAGTATCGATAGTGGCTGGGTCATCGCCTCAGAGAGCTGCGCTTTAGACCATATAGGTGCGCAATTTCTGAGGGACATAGAACCTGGTGAAATTGTGATTATTGATGGAGACGGGCTGAAGAGCTTCAAGAAGGAAAGCGGCAAAAAGGCAATGTGTATCTTCGAGTATATTTATTTTGCTCGTCCCGATAGTGTCATTGAAGGCAGGTTGCTCTACAAAGCAAGGCAAGCCATGGGTGCGATGCTGGCTCGGGAATATCCGGTTGATGCTGACCTTGTTATGGGTGTGCCTGATTCTGCTACTGCTGCTGGCAGTGGCTATGCCAATGCTTCCGGCATCCCATTTTGTGAAGGGCTATTGAAAAACCGATATGTGGGGCGTACTTTCATTGAACCCGATCAAAGATTAAGGGAACTTGGAGTTCAACTGAAATTTAATCCTCTCGCTGAAATTATCAGAGGGAAACGTCTGGTTGTTGTTGATGATAGCATTGTGCGTGGTACTACCACCCCACATGTGGTCAGCTTGCTCAAGAAAGCGGGTGCCAGGGAAGTTCACCTTCGTATTTGTGCTCCCCCTATTCGCCATCCTTGCTTCATGGGAGTGGATATGGCAAGGGAATGGGAGCTTATCGCAGCTCAAAAGGATGTTCCCATGATCAGGGATTACCTTGGTGCTGATTCTCTTGGCTATCTCAGTCTCGATGGCTTAATTGAAGCCATCGGCCTACCCAGGGATATTTTCTGCCTTGCTTGCTTTACCGGTGACTATCCTATCCCGGTGCAGATGGGAATGGACAAGCTTGCCCTGGAAGCGAAACTTGAAGAGGAAATGATTGCAAGCCAGAAATAAACAAACCTACGCTCTGGCCGGGGTCAATGTCGGGGTAGCCAATGAGATAAAGAAAGTCATTGCCCGAGAGGCTAAAACCACCTTCCAGCCCGAGGTGTTGAATTTCGGCTCCTTCGGTAGTCTCTTCCAGCTCAAAGGATATGAAGAACCTGTATTGGTCTCCAGTGTTGATGGGGTAGGCACCAAACTCAAAATCGCTTCCCTCTTAGCTAAAAATGACACCGTAGGCGTTGATATCGTCAATCATTGCGTTAACGACATTCTTTGTTGTGGCGCTTCGCCACTTTTCTTCCTGGATTATATCGCCATGGATAAACTTCGCCCTGAGCAAGTACAAGGCATCGTTAGCGGCATAGCTCATGCCTGCAGGGAAGTTAATTGTTCTCTTGTTGGTGGTGAAATGGCTGAGATGCCTGGTATTTATTCCCCAGGGAATTATGATTTAGTGGGCTTTATCATTGGTGTGGTTGAAAAGGGGAGAATTATTGATGGTAGCTCCATAGTGCCGGGCGACGTAGCCCTTGGCTTACCCTCTTCCGGATTGCACACTAACGGGTATTCTTTAGTGCGGCGGATCTTTGGAATAGATGACGACCCTTCCCATTTACATAAATTTTATCCTCAGCTAGGGAAAACCCTGGGAGAGGAATTATTGATGCCGCATCGTTGCTATTACCATGAACTCAAGCCAGTTCTGGCATTAATTAAAGGGTTGGCTCATATCACCGGTGGTGGCTATGAAGGGAACATACCACGCATCCTCCCTGAAGGGCTTGGCGTTCATATTGATAAGAATTCCTGGGACATACCTGCCGTTTTCAAGCTTATCCAGCAACGAGGAAATATTGATGAAGGGGAGATGTATCGGGTATTCAATATGGGGATAGGCATGGTGCTTATCTGCTCCAGCCAGGATACATCAAAAATTATCGAAGCTTTGCCCCAGGTCGGAGTCGTTGGTGAGATAATTAAGACGGAAAGAGAAGAAAGGATAAGGATAAATTGAAGGAGGGTCTATGCGTTCTATTCTAAGCGTTTCAAACAAGACAGGAATAGCTGATTTTGCTCGAGGCTTACAAGAACTTGGCATTGAGATATTCAGCACCGGGGGGACGAAGAAGTCACTGGAGGCTGCCGGAATAAAAGTTCATGGTGTTTCCGAACTTACTGGTTTTCCTGAGATTCTCGGTGGCAGGGTGAAGACCTTGCATCCTGCGGTTCACGGTGGGATTCTGGCGAGGCGTGACTTGCCTCAGCATATGGACGAATTAGCCCAAAATCAAATGGGGCCTATTGATATTGTGGCGGTAAACTTATATCCCTTTGTTGAGACGGTAAGCCGAGGTGATGTTTCTTTGGATCAGGCGCTGGAGAATATTGATATTGGCGGCCCGACTATGATTCGGGCGGCAGCCAAAAATTTCCCCTCTGTCCTGGTGGTAGTTGACCCCGGGGATTATGAACCTATTTTATCCCAGCTACGGCAGGGCAATGTGGATTTTGGGGAACGGAAACGGCTGGCACAGAAAGCCTTCCAGCATGTGGCTATCTATGATACCGCCATAGCACAATACCTTAGCGAGGAGACTCTTCCTGAAGAGATGACTATCGCTTTAAAGAAAGGTTATCACCTTCGTTATGGCGAAAACCCGCAGCAAAAGGCTGTTTTCTATACCGAGCAGGATATAAAGCATGGACGGGGTAGTTTGGTCCTTATGGAGCATCTCAGCGGTCCTGAAATCTCGTTCAATAATTTACTCGATTTCGATGCTGCCTTGAGTATACTTGGAGACTTTTCTGATCCTACCGTAGCCGTGATGAAGCATACCAACTCCTGCGGGCTCGCCAGCCATGACGACCTAGCCGAAGCCTACCGAAGGGCTTTTTCCGGAGACCCTGTAGCTGCCTTTGGCGGTGTGGTCGCCACGAATCGAATTCTAGATTTAGCCACTGCCGAGGAGATAAACAAGAGTCATTATGATGCCATACTGGCTCCGGATTACGGTGCGGAGGCACTGGAGTTATTGGGGCGAAAAAAGAGCTTACGACTGGTTAAGGTGCCTATATCGGAAACAAGGCAGAGTCAGCTAGATTTCCGCTATGTCCGAGGTGGTTTCCTGGTACAAACGATGGATTTCCTGGCGGAGGAAGAATTTCAGCCGCGCATAGTTACTAATCGTCAACCAACGGAAAAGGAGTTAGCTGATTTGTTCTTTGCCTGGAGGGCGGTAAAGGGGATAAAATCTAATGCCATAGTTGTTGCTAAGGGCAAAACGCTATTGGGAATGGGAACCGGGCAACCAAGCCGTGTAGTGAGCGTTGAGCTGGCTATGAAAAGGGCTGGTGATAAAGCCAGGGGAAGTGTCCTTGCTTCGGATGCTTTTTTCCCGTTCCCCGATGGTCCTGAATTGGCAATTCAGGGGGGAGTTACTGCTATTATCCAGCCCGGTGGCTCGACAAGGGATAAAGAAGTAATCGAATTGGCTAACAGGTATAATATTGCTATGGTGTTTACTGGCGTTCGCCATTTCAGACATTGAGTTTTGTGGAGGTTCAAAGATGTGGATGGTAAGCAAGGAGGCGATGGAAGAAGCAATGGAGGTCAAGCGGAAGTTAGCTGTCACTGAGAAGAGGGAAGAGTGTCTTGGTGACATAGAACACATGATAGAGGTGAAACAATCTCATTTGTGGCGAGCTGAACTCGGTTCCTGTGCTGGAGGACTTTGTTGTATAACGGGACAGATAGAAGTAGAAAGCGGTATTCTGCAAGATGCTATGGAGGCTCTAAAAAACGGTGATGGTGGCAAAGCTGCTTCTTTGCTCGGGGATTACATTGCTTTTCTGGAAAGGTATTATGAACCTGAGCGCCCAAGCTATTGATGAGCTTAAGGTGTAATAAGTATTCCGGGAGAAGGTAGAGATGGCCAGGATCACTGAAGAAATGAAGCAGGTTATTGAAGAAGCGAAGGTGTTTGCCGTGGCTACAGCTAGTGAGGATGGTGAACCTAATGTAGTTTCGATTGCCTTTGGCAAAGTGCTTGGTGAAGAGGAGATTTTGCTAGTAGATAACTTTATGAAGAAGACTATTAAAAATTTAAAGACAAACCCTAGAGCAGCAGTTTCAGTTTGGAAGACAGGAGATTCAAAAGGATATCAATTTAAGGGTGATGTTAGGATCGAAACCTCTGGGCGTAATTTTGAGGACGGGGTTAAAATGGTAAAGGCCGAGGAACCTGAACTCAACCCTAAAGCTGTAGTTATTGTAACAGTGAAATCGATCTATTCAATCACTCCTGGGCCTGATGCCGGAAAGCTGATAAGCTAGGCGAATAACTATGGCTAGGGCGGTATTAGTAATAGATATGGTTCGTGGTTTCTTGGAAGAGGGGTATCCTCTGTATTGCGGCGCCAGGGCTCGGAATATCATCCCTAACATCCAGAGACTTCTGGAAAAGGAGTTAAAACAAGGGGCGAAGGTCTTTTATCCCTGTGACCGTCACAAGCCTGACGATCCTGAATTCAAGCTGTTTCCTCCTCACTGCATTGAAGGAACGCCTGAGGCTGAGCTTATTCCTGAACTTTCCCAATATCACGGGGAAATAGTGCCCAAAAGGCACTTTGACGCTTTTTATGATACATCCCTGGGGGGGAAGTTGAAGGAGCTTGATCCCGAAGTTGTCGTTGTTTGTGGTGTCTGCACTGATATCTGCGTGATGCACACCGTGGCTGAAGCCCGAAACAGAGGGTACGAAGTTGAAATTCCTACAGATTGCGTTGCCTCTTTTGATGATAAGGCGCACTTCTTTGCTTTGCAACACATGGAAAAGGTGCTTGGAGCTAAGTTAGTCAGACCGACAGTCAAAATCTCACAGCCTCATTTCGAAATCCCTGATTCCTGGTTGAGCGGTGAAACCGCCGATATTTATTTTCCCCGCACTGTGGAAATACTTAAAAAGGAGAAAATAAACCCCATAGCAACTATGGAGGTGTTCCCCAGAGGGGGAGGTATTGTTTGCGGCATAGAAGAGGCTAAAGCCCTGCTGGAAAAGGTGCTTCCCGAAGATAGTCGTGAAGTCTGGGCATTATCTGAAGGCGAGCCTTTTGAGGAAAAGGAGGTAGTCCTGCGGATAAAAGCTCCTTACCGGAGTTACGGGACTTATGAAACTGCCTATCTGGGGATTCTTGCCCACTGCAGCGGCTGGGCAACTGCTGCTCGAGAATGCGTTAATGCTGCTCAGGGTATCCCGGTGATTAGCTTTGGTGCTCGCCATGTTCATCCTTCAGTAGTCGGCGTCATGGAGTACTCCGCTATTGTGGGTGGTTGCATTGGGTGTGCCAGTACCGTTGGTGCAAAACTCGCCGGTATCCAACCTACAGGAACTATACCCCATGCTCTCATCATTATTAAAGGCAGCACCGCTGAAGCTACAATTGCCTTTGATAAGCATATTCCTCCCGAGGTGCCCCGCATTGCCCTGGTGGACACTTTTGAAGATGAAGTCAGGGAAAGCGTTGCCGTCGCCAAAGCAATGCAGGGAAGGTTGCAGGGTGTAAGATTGGATACTCCTTCGGAGAGGGGCAGGGTCACTGCCGATTTGGTTAAGGAAGTAAGAGCCTGGCTTGACCTTGAGGGGTTTGAGAAGGTGGAAATTGTCGTCAGTGGTGGACTTAACCCGGAGCGCATCAGATATTTCATAACCGAAGGAGCCCCTGTTGACATCTTCGCTGTGGGTAGTTACATCAGCCATGCTCCTCCAATCGATTTCACCGCCGACCTCCACGAAGTAGAAGGCAAGCCCATCGCTAAGAGAGGCAGAATGCCCGGCATCACCCCAAATCCCAGGCTAAAGAGGGTGATGTGAGCCAGCATATGTCTCGAGGAGCTCAAGTTCATCTCTTTGACTATCCACGCTGTAGGGAAGAGGAGAAGAAAGAATGAAAAAATTGCTGATGCCTTTAGCTGTAATAGTTATTCTCTGCATTGTTCTGGTAGGTTGTGCTCCGAAAGAAGGCATAGCGATTTCTACAATTCCCTGGTCTGACGAGGAGGAGACCAGTTATATTATTCAAGACCAGGAAGCAAATACGATAGGTGGTGGCAACTTGACCATTGCCAAAGAAGGAGAAAGCTATATTCTGGGAGAGTATTGGGAGGTAGGGGAGGTGACGCAAACCATATCCATTAAGGTGGCAAGCGATGACCTCAAGCCTATTTCCGAGCAACTGACTATACTCAGCTCGCAGGGCGAAATGAAAATCAACACTACCTACACCGATAACAAGCTCAAGATTGAGGCTGAGACCCCAGAGGGAAACCAAACTGCTGAAATAGATGTTCCTGACGATGCCTATGATAACGATGAAGTATTATTTCTATTCAGGGCACTTCCCTTTGAGGAGGGCTATCAAGCCACTTATACCAATGTCGTTGCCGCAACTGCCCAAAAGCCTGAGGTAACTATAACCATAAGTGGGAAAGAGCAAGTGAGCGCCCCCGCAGGGGTTTACGACTGCTGGAAGCTCGAATTTGAAGTAGCGGGACAGAAGCAATATATGTGGTATGGTATAGACGCTCCTCACTACTTAGTCAAATATGACAATGGCCAGAGCATCATTTTGCTGCAGGAGATAGTCCGCTAGGCTGAAAGAAGCGACCGATGTGGGCAAATATATGGCAGCTATTTATATCCTTCTATAGCAATCCCGGTGGCTGGGGCATTGGCATCGCTCTTGCCTTGGGTGCTATCTGGCTTGGCGCTTTTGCACCGCCAGTTCACAAGAGGCCCTGGCTCTGGGCGGTTCTAGCTGGTGGAGCTATTCTCTTTGGTCCCACCATCGCCTTTATTCAAGCTCCGTTGCAGTTTGGAGCAAACAAGGCATTGCTTCACTTCTGGGACCAAGCAACATTGCAGCAGCATCTGCTATTCGCTGGAATACCAGCGTTGCTATTTACCGGGCTTGTCCAGGAAGGATTGAAGCTGGTGCCAGCACTCGTCTATATTGAGCGTAAGCAACCCATTTCAAATCGAGATGCTCTTATCCTTGGAGCGGTGGCTGGAGCTGGTTTTGGCATCTTCGAGGCAGCTTGGGTTCTCAACACTGTCTTCGCTTCAGGTTTTACCTGGGCTACGGTGCAGCTCCAGGGATGGCAGGCGCTATTTCCATTCTGGGAGAGGTTTAGCACCATCGGCTTCCACACTGCAGCCACTGCTCTAGCAATTTACGGCTGGAATAAGGGCAAAGGCTGGCAATTCTACCTCCTGGTGGCATTCCTGCACATCATACTGGACTATAGTGTTCTGCTAGTTGCTGCCCAGGTAATGACCGTGGTGCAGATTGAAATCTATGTCTCGATATTAGCTGCTGCAATACTGGCGGTTGCTCTGTGGCTGAGGTGGCGAGGGCCGAGTCAAGAACCTGGCATTGAAAATGCATCAAGCGAAAGTGCTGAGATGTGAACTGGGTAGACTATACGTCGGTTTGAGGTTCTCCTTGAAATTCCCCCACCTTCTCAACTATGACTTTTTGCCACAGGGAACATTCACTTGATTTTAGGGGCTGCTTTCAATTCCTGGATTCTAGCTGCGATAGCTTCACGGGTATCTTCCGCCTGGAAGCGTCTGCTTTGAGCACGCAAATCAAACTCCATGGTTGCTTTTAGACTAACCTCGAGTGTAGTGTTTATCGCTCTCTTGGCTAACCCCAGAGCTCCAGGCGATTTCTTTGCTAATGTTGCTGCCAGATCGAGGGCAGCAGCCTCCAGGTCCTTAGTGGGGACTACTTTATCTACCATACCCATCTGCAGGGCATCTTTTGCGCTTATCGGCTCACCGAAGAAAATAAGCTCCTTCGCTTTGGACAAGCCAACCAGTTGGATTAACCGGCACGCCCCACCGGTGTCAGGGATTAAGCCTAGCTGGGTATATGTCATTCCAAGCCGTGCGTTTTTCGAAGCTACACGGAAATCGCAGGATAAGGCGAGGTCGCATCCTTCTCCCAGGGCATAGCCGTTTATCGCTGCTATCACTGGCTTTTCCAGCCTTTCCAATCTGAAAGCCGCCTGCAGCTTACGCAGAAGCGTACCAACTTCCAGCATGGGCCCTTCGGCTAGTTCCTCGACATAGCTGAGGTCTAATCCAGTGGAGAATGCCTTGCCGGCACCAGTTATGATCACCACCTTTACTTCATCGTCAACCCTCACGTCCTCAGAGGCTGCCCAGAATTCATCAATAATTACATTATTTATGGCATTCATAGCCTCGGGGCGATTCAGGATTATCCTGGCAATTCCTTCCTTTTTCTCAACTACAATGTTTTGCAATTCCGCCATAGCTAAATTATAGCACAAATGTTGGAGAAGCGGTTATCATTACCTGAGTAGCTTATCGGCAGGAAAGTCGTTGCGTCTAGGAAGCTTTCTTTACCTCATCAACTATCCGGGGCAATAGCTCGCCAGTCTTTCCCTGGATCAGGTAATCTGAGATTCCCTCCTGAGTAAGCGGTGTTGGCTCTGCATTCAGCTCGATTATTTTCACAGTGGTTCTGTAACCGGTGACGTGAACTCCTGAAGGCAAAGTTCCAGAGTGGGATCTTGCCATCAGGGGCAGGTTGGCAAAGGGATAGACCACCGCCGATGTTCCACAGATAAGCATCAGGTCGCATTTTAATGCTTCTTTCTCCGACTCCTCTGCGATATCTGAAGGTATTGGCTCTGTAAAGTGGACGATGTCATCTTTCACTATTCCTCCACACTTTTTACAACGAGGTGGCAATCCACCCTCATCTCTTAGCTTTTGCAAATCATACTCTTCCAAATCATATCTAGCGTTGCAGGAAACACACCTGAGTTTGAACGCATTGCCATGATAATCCAGGACCCTTTTGCTTCCTGCTCTTTCATGCAAATTATCGACGTTTTGAGTAATCACACACTTCAAAATTCCCATCTTTTCTAATTCAGCTAAGGCATAATGGCCGGGATTTGGTGCTACTTTTCCTAGATCTCCGAATAAAGAAGGGTTGCTCAATCTTTCTTCCCAATATTCTTTTGGATTCTGCTGGAACTTCCCATAAGTCTGATAAGCTCTTCTTTCCGCCTCGGGCTGCTTGGTCCAGAGCCCTTTCGGGCCCCTGAAGTCGGGTATTCCTGACTCAGTGGACATACCTGCTCCTGTTAACGCAATAGCATATTTGCTTTCCACCAAGTCACTTGCTGCACGGTTAATCAAGCTCTCCATTTAAAGCCAGTCCCCTCTATTTCTATTATAAGATTATCACTAATTTTTGTCTTGGCACCAAGGAATTCCTCGATTAGCCACAGGTTTGTTTCCACATGTTCGGTGATTCTGGGGATGGAATATCGGCTAATTCCCTCAGCTAACCCGGCATAAATTATAACCTGATCGGCTATATACCTATCAACTGCAGCGCCGGTGGCAACATCCTCTATGAAATTTTGGGCTATATATCTTCCGATGGACTCCGACCTTCTTCCCGGTCTTCCTGCCCTATCTGAGCCGATTATGCTGCCAGAGCTTGTCCCGGCATATATTGCCAGGGCAGCTCCCTCCTGAAGCGAGCTTTTGTCGTAAATCTCTTGGATTTCAGCCTTATAACCTTGGGCGCTTAGTGCTTTTCGGCATTCTGCTGCCATTCTGTGGCTCACTTTTTTCTCCTCCAAATGTGAGGAGAGGGCGATTCCGTTAATGTCCAGGATGTTACCTTGCTCGGTGAGGTTCAAGGGCTTTAGTTTCTCTACCGGCTCGACCTGGATTTCGATAATGCCTTCACCTTTGGGTACATAGCCAGGGCGGATTATTTCTAGCCTGGCATCGATGCCCATTTGCTTGAGCAGCGGAAGGAGAACGAACTTCATGTGATAGGCTGATGGAGCGAAGTCCTGGAATAACCCTCCTTTAAGTCTGAACTTGGATGGCTTTTTGGCGAAACAGGCTAGAGGTAAGACAGCCTGGGCGAACATAGTGGTTGACCCCGCTGTCCCTATATCCCACTCATATTCCCCACCGTTAAATCGTTCCGTCGGGGTATAAGTTATCTCTTTAGAGCCTACTGCAGCGTTCTCCACCACGCCGTGACACATTTCCTGGCAAGCTTGAATAACTTTGAGGTGCTGTGCTCTTAACCCTGGCTTATCCCTCCGTTGCCTGATATTTTGTATTTTAATTTCTCTAGCCAGCAGGCTAGCCAGGGCTACAGAGTAGCGGACTATGGTGCCACTTCCCGACTTTGCCCCGCCATTTATGGTTATCATGTTATTCCTTCATTGCTGAGAAATGCCTAAGATAGAAGAGGTTGTAGGAGTGAAGCTTAGCGGCGCTCGATTTCTGTCACTGCCTGTTCGAAAGGAATAGCTTCATTCCCGGGGGCTTTGGCTGCATCATAGGTACGGATGGTCTCTAATTCTTCAAGCTCTTGAAGTAGACGATGGTATTCCTTTATATCAAGCACCACGCCAATGCGGTTGCCCTCGCCATCTACCAGATATCTCTCCTTATTAATCATTTTTGCCTATATCTCAAGGTTCAACTAACTTGTTTGTCCTGAGAAATTCCTCCGGGGTGTTGAATGCTGTAAGAAATAGAGGTGTTCCTGCGAAAGATAAAGGTGAAACTGGCCCAACCGTCATAAAAGTATACTGTCGTGAAGCTACATCGAAGGCACTATGGGGATCTCTAAAAGATTGGTATAATTTAAGAGCATTAGGATCTCCTCCAGCGATTTCTCTTAGAGACATGAACTCGGTTCCCAAAGCTAAGCCAAACCCAAAAAAGAAAATTCGCAGTTGTCCAATGATTTCTCTATGTAGACTTGATAGAGTTTGACTAATGAACATCCATCCCAGACCGTATTTCCTTGTGGTTCTCACTGCGTCCAGAAGTGAAATCCTAACACTTTCCTGTTTTTCATTTTCAATTTTTTCTCTCGGAGCTAATCTATGAGCCTCGTCTAAGATAACAAGCGTATTCAAAAACCTGTTCTCTCTATAAGCTCCTTCGGCCAAGTATGTTAGTCCGTCCAAGAGTCTCTTTATAATCAATGCCTGTATAGTATCGTTCCAAAAAAGTCCTGCTGCTGTCTCTCGTGACAAATCTATAACAACAACAGGACGGCGTGTTCTGTCTAAATCAAATGTTTGCTTGATGAGGCTATCCACACTAACGACGTTCGGACGATCTCTTCTGAATAGTTCAGCAACTGGAAGCCAGAAACTGTTAAAAAATTCATTCCGGTTTGCCTCCTGATAAACTGTCTTAAATCTATCGCGAGATTGTGGTGATCTATAAAATTGTTTTTGGATATTCTCATCACCGAGGATTTGCCATGCCTGATCGAAGGATTGGCGTATATGTAAATCTGTTAATGTAATTCTTGCTCTCTGCAACTTCTCTGCTAGAACCTCTGATGCTATTCTTCTATTTTCTCCTTTCGGAACCGAAAGACGCTCGAAAAAGGGAGACTCGTAAAGGATCTCACTAAAAAGATCCCATCTGTCCAATACTAATTCCCTAACGCTTTTAATTATTACCTCTTTGTTTAAGTTTGAAAGAACATTGGATAAATTCAAGGGGAATCCTTCAGCACGCAATTCACCCCTTGCATCCTTCGAAAACTCACCCTGAGGGTCTATCACAAATATTGCCATCTTAGGATATCTTGCGTAAGCAAGAAGAATCATCTTGGCCAACACAGATTTACCAGAACCAGTCTTGCCAAAAATACCAATGTGATATGCTTCACCAGCTCCATGAGGGCCAATCCCAAAATGCTTAAACCAGAAGGGTAATTTTGGTGTTGACCCATAAACGTGGCCTAAATAGAATATTTCGTCTCGATATCTTTCTAGCAAGCTGTCTAGAATCTGATCGGTGGCCAAACGAATAAATGTCCCTGTAGCTGGAACAGTTCCTAAAACGCTTGGTTCGAATCCACTACCCGCCTCACTAAATACAGCACTTACGGTCATTTCTCCCAAGTGGGTATCCTGCTGTCCGCTTACAGGGTTAACTTGACCTCTCTGTCGCGCGAGAGATCTCATCGTCGGGTCTTCAAGCCAAATATTTCTCAGTTGTACTTCTGTTATTTGCCCTAACGCATAATGAAGGTTGCCATCTTGAGAAAATCTAAACAGCGCAAGCTCACCCACCAATTTTTTGGTAACTGCGGTTCCAAGGATGTCTAGAGAAAGCTCGCTGGTAGAAGAAGGAGAACCTATCATTCCAATTCGCTCAGAGGAACTGATTAATTGTTCTATATTGGCTCTTTCGTCACTCATATTTACCTCCCACTTTCGGTTCTATAACCATGCATACTGAAAAAGATCTCTCCTATATCCCCTTGATGTAATTCTGTCATTCGTCTGGTAGCTGTCTGCCTAAATGCAGGGATAGCTCTCTCAAGGTGCTTTACCATACGGTCTGCTATATAAAGAGGATAGGGTTCGATAATACCAGGTGTGCCACATTGATATTTGACACCTTGAAGTAATAACGCTATCCGGGAGTTATTTGTGGCAATGGAAGCCCCTATCTCAATTCTAAGGGCAGGAGTCCAATTATGCGGTTTGTAGTGTATAACATATAGTCTTTCTACACCGGATAGCGCCTCATTTTTTAATCTTTCAAGTTCCTTATCAGCGTGAGGGAGTCTTAAATGCCAGGGTTGAAGGGGTTGATCCAATGGAATTGGTGTTGTGAATTCGCCCGGGGCTAAAATAGTTGTCAAAATTGCTCTATCATCATAATGTGGTGGCCAGCTGAGTTTTTTGCCTAGTTCTCTTCTTGTGGTGTATTTTGGCATGCTCACCCATAGTTTATCAGTTCTGGTAGCTTCCAAAACGGTTTTATATGAATCAAGAAAATCCCCGAATTTTTCTAGTAGGTTCTTACCAATAATTGTTTCGTCTGATACCTTGTTTGTCGCTTCGTTCATAAATATTAGAGGTGTTGTAAAAGAGCCATCCAAGAAAACTATATCGTGTGGTGCCTTTGCTGCAAGTTCAAGCTCCATTTCCATCATTATTCCTCTAATAACGGTACTTGTATCTGGGTCATGTTTCTCTGGGCTAATAAGTACTCTATGGTGCGGTTTTTCCCAGTGTCTTTTTTCTGAAGGGGGTATCAGCCCTTCTATAGCAACTGCAGCACAAGCAGCAAAGTCAGTTGCTAAAAGTCTTTCAACTGCATAGGAGCCATCAACCCCGCAAGTTGTTGGTATTCCAGGATAGCCTATTTCGGCATCCTTTTTCAGTATGTTTTCATCTTGTAATTGACTTCTTATCTTCTCTTTGTTTTCTTGAATTTCCTTAAAAGTGACATGGAGACTTTCGCCAACCATTTCGCTTTTGGAAAGCATTTCTTCTACCAAAGCCTCTGGTAATTCAGCAAAAGGCTGCTCCATCTTTTCCATTTATAATTTTCCTAACATCCTTTCTACGCTTTCGAAAAACACAGCTTTTTTAAAGTCATTCCATTCGGGTTTTCTTTCTGCTCTCGGTATAGCCCATCTCTCTTTCCAGTAGTCTTGGAGCTCGTGAAAAGGGCGGTTGAACCAGATAGGTTTTTGGTGGTGAATTACTTCCCTTAAGTTCTTGATAAGTGGAAACAAATAAAACTCTCGCTTGATTCCATGAAATTCAAATGAAGATAATCCTAAGTAATGAAGGCCCAAGCTGAGTAACTTGAGCTTTCTTGAGGGACCGTGCCCGTAACCTGTTGTGACATCAACACCTTTATTAGCCAAAAACTTGAGAATCTCTTTATACAATTCTTCTGAAATATGGAACGAGCCTGAGCCTTGGGTATAGCCTAAACATTCAGCAACCACATCGTCCTTATATTTTAAACGGTTATATAAACTGCTTTTCCCAAATGCACTCGTAGTAGTAATAAATAAAAGGTCCGGTTCTAATTTTCGGCCTTTTATAATTGTCACATAACCTTTATATTTCGTTTTATAGGCTTCTCTTATCTCATTGGAAGTCAAGGTGAGAGCAACCATTTTCCCTCCCAGCAATTCATTATAGGGAGGTAGAGCCCCCACCCGTTGAGCGTTCATCGATTTGTTTACCCATGTATCTAATTCATCTTTAGGAGTTTCAAGAGCATTATCGCGGACAGACATCTTAAGCACGGGACTTTGCAAGCCAATTAATCCAAAAGGTGCGTTATGAACGTTATCCCATAATAAAAATCTCATCTGTCGGCCGTATGAACGTTGGTAAGGGATACCCCACCAGATTAAATTCCACCAACGAAATAAAATTTCTTCAAAAGAATTGGATTTAACCTCTCGTAATTCTAGTTTGATCTCCTCTGGGACGATGTCTCTCCCATCCCTACAATACATTTTAGCTTGCTCAAAACACCCCTTAAGAAATTCCTTATGGTGAGATATTTGCTCAAGTCTTGATTTTTGCTGGACAGCCTTGTATGCCTCTTTGCTGCTCTCCCAAGGCCTTACGTGAGGATTTATTTTAAATCCCTCTTCTTCCAAAAGATTTATAATTTTCTCTCGCAAGATTTCTTCGCTAGTCATGTTCTTTCTTCATTCTAACTAATCATTTAGTATATACGAAATTCGCCCGTTTGTTCAGTAGCTTATTGCCATTAGGCAATGGATATCCTAACACTTCTCAAAGCTAGTTACAGATTGGCAAACTCTCACATGTGATAGCGACAATGTCGTTATGGTAACGCTATTGTATAATATCCTTGGGAATGCCTGGCTCAGCACAAAGAACCGGGGTTGCTAACCTATCGCTGCATTATGGCAAGGTGCCGCCGTGGCTGTTCGGGCGGATGTCTCAGCTTGCTTCGCCATTCATGTTCAAATGGCGTTGACCTGCCCCTACTCCACATGCGATTCCCCACCATACAGCCGTTTCTTCCAGTGGACACCGGCTCTGACTGCTCGCCGCGACCCGGCATAGATACTAACCAAGAAAAGAAAGGAGAACCCGATCGGGTGTAACAGGGTAGAAACAGCCGGCTCCTTAAAACGATTATCAACCAGCCCGCGCATAAACAGTATTGTAGCCACCTGGAAGATAACAATATCTCGCCAGGCAACGGAAGTGGATACCACGAATAGAACTTTCCAAAGCGAGTAGAATGGAGCCAAAAAGAAAACGTATCCGGCCATAATAAGTGCAACCAGTGCTACCGGGGATAACGATGCCACTGAATAAATCCATTTGGTAAATCCCTCCCACATCGCCCCTGGACCTTGGTACATATTGCACGAAACGACAGATGATAAATCCACTGCCAGATGTCGACCACCATGTCGGTTTACCTCAACCCCCAGCCAGACATCTTCCAATATCCTGGACTTTACCGCCTCGTGTCCACCAATGCGCCAGTATTCTTCTCTAGGAAAGATGAGGAACTGCCCAATAACTAGAGATGGCCTGGATTTTTTAGAGCGCTGGAGCCACCACAATGGTAACCAGCTCAGGATAACAAAGTATAATACCGGGATTGCCACTTTCTGCGGTAGGGAAGTAGTCAGCTGGCGAGGAAATCCGGAAAGTAGTGAAGGTCTGAATTTGAGCGCCAGGGCAAGCACACCGCGTAGCATGTGGGGAGCATGTATGGTATCAGCGTCAACAAACAATAACCAGGAACCTCTGGCTTTCCCGGCAAGTTGGTGGCAGGCAAAAGGCTTACCCGCCCACCCTTCAGGAAGAGGTTTACCTTTGATCAGTTGAATACGGTTATCTTCAGCCGCTATCCGACCCACGATGTTAACTGTGTTATCTGATGAGTTATCATCCAGTACTAAAACCTCAAAATTTGGGTAGTCCTGTTTCTGCAGAGACCCAAGGCAGGACTCAATGTTTTGTTCCTCATTCCTGGCCGGTATGAGAACAGAGACCAAAGGTGCTGGATTGGGTATCTTATTGTTACCACGCACCTTCTTGAGGCTCCTCAAATTCAGGATAATGTTAAGCGCAAAGCTAACCAGACCAACGGCTATTATCACCTGATATAGCATACACCTAGCCCTGTGTCTCCAAACCTAAACTTGCCGCCTCCTTGATTGGAATGCACCGATGAGTCCACCTGTTATTCTAGGTCCAGTTTTTAGTTCCTCAAACTGTTTTATGCCAAATATGACCAGCACGCATAGCATAAACAATGATGCCACCACATATGCCTCGGTGGCTACCAGGTATGGCAGAGAGCCCACCGGACCAAGCATCACTGCCCATGAGTTACTCCCCAGGATAAGAAAGCCCAAGGTCATAAACACTGCAAATAATACCAGCATCTCATGCTGGGGTAACGCCAGAAGGACGCCATAGGTAACGGCTATTGACTTACCGCCTTTCAAACCGAGCATGGGCGAGAAGGCATTCCCCACTATTGCGCTCACTGCCACTATCATAACTATTATGTCAGGAAATCCAAGGAATAAATATGCCAGGACTACGAAAGGCATACCTTTAGCTGTGTCCAGAATCAGGGCGAGGCTAGCTGCTTTATAACCTCCAGCCCGGAAAACATTAGTGGCTCCGGGATTTCCATCCCCATAATCCCTGATGTCTTTACCCAGAAGCCAATGCCCAACCCACAATGAAAACGGGCAAGCACCCAGCCAGAAAGCGGCTATACCCAGTAAGGCAACATAGAGCATTTCCATTGCGGCAATTCCTCAATTATACAGCCACATATGCTTGGGGCATCCAGATATATTGCATCCTAACTGAGCTTTTTTGTCAAGTAGATACAACCTTGATTTAGTCTTACGAAATTCGTTCTTTGTTCTAACTCAAGCCTCATCGCACAATATCGCCGGGTAACACTGTTGTATAATATCCCTGGGAATGCCTAATTCAGCGCAAAGGACCGGCGTTGCCAATTTGCCGTTGCATTATGGCAAGGTGCCTCCGTGGCTGTTCGGACGGATGTCTCAGCTTGCCAGGGAGATTGCCATTGTCATCGTTGATGAATTTGGGGCTGAAGAGATGCTTCGCCGCCTTTCCGACCCTTTCTGGTTTCAAGCCCTTGGCTGCGTTCTGGGCTATGACTGGCACTCTAGCGGCGTTACCACAACCGTCTGCGGCGCTCTGAAAGAGGGGATGAGAGGATTGGAGAAAGAACTTGGCTTATTCGTTGCCGGCGGCAAAGGCAGGACTTCACGAAAGACTCCTGCTGAAATAGAAAACTCCGGGCATCTGTTAAAGGTGAATCCGTCACCTCTGGTTTATGCCAGCCGAATGGCAGCTAAAGTGGATAATTCAGCCCTTCAAGATGGCTACCAGCTTTATCACCATACTTTCTTCTTCAGTAATGAGGGTTCCTGGGCAGTTATTCAGCAAGGCATGAATGAAATTAACCGCTATGCTCGGCGATATCACTGGCTGGGGGAGAAGGTTACCGATTTTGTTTGTGAACCTGAGTCAGCTATCTGCTCTCAGGGTAGAGGTGAGGCGCTGAATCTGGTGGCTTCAGAGAGCACAAAGGCAAGGAATGTTATCGCTCAAGTTGCCACCGAGGAAAAACCATATAAAATTGTGGCTCAGCTAAATAAGCTGAAAACATTAAACCTGCCTCGACGATCTTACATCACGATGGAGGACATCCACCCTGACAGGCTGGGCAAGATTTTCACCATTGCCTACGAGCACCAGCCGCAGAATTTCGAATCGCTGCTCGGGCTTGAAGGTATAGGAGCAAAGACACTTCGTGCCTTAAGCCTTATCTCAGAATTGATTTATGATACACCAGTCAGTCTGCGTGACCCGGCAAGTTATAGCTTCGCTCACGGCGGTAAGGATGGTCATCCTTACCCTGTAGATAGAAAAACTTACGATAGCAGCATCCAGTTTCTGGCTCAAGCTCTGGACAAAGCCAAAATTGAGGACAAAGAGAAGCTCGAAGCCTTGCGCCGTCTGAAGGCATGGCAGTAAAAATTGACCCAACTATGCACCTGATTTAACATAAGCAACAAGATGCCCGATTTCAATATTGCACCTTATGTGTCCCACATTGAGGCTAACCGTTCGGTTAAGGACGCCGTGATGGAGAAGCTACAGGAGCGTCGTCCTCCATATCGCGTCTCGGTAACTGACTTAACCAATTTGAAGCAAGCTTATTTTAAGAGAAAGCATCCTGAAATCACCCCTCCTCTGGAAAAGCAACAGCTTATGTGGAAGGGGACCGGGTTTCACAAGCTTTTTGGCTTTGCTGTGTCCAGCGAGGAATATCTGGAGCAATTTGTGGAGACTGAAGGCGTGGTGGGTAAAATTGACATCTATGAAAATGTTCCCGTGGAGGTTAAAACGACTTCAGCCCTGGCGAAAGGAAAAAGCTTACTCAAGCAAAGACCGACTTACATTGAGCAAGTAGGTATGTATTGTGCCATGGTCAATGTTGGTGAGGGAGAGATTGTCATTTACGAACGGAAGGGTGGGGAAGAATCGGGTGTGGTTCCCCTTACCGCCTATCATGTCACCTTCCCCGATCTTGGAGCAGTTCGGGAAGAGATGCATCGCAGGCGAGACTTATTGATTCAGGCACTCATTGCTAATGACCCCAGCAACTTGCCTGTTTGTGACTGGTTTGGCAGAGGATGCGACTATTCTGCAGTGTGCGACTGCGGCACCAGCTCGGTGCCCCCATCACACAAAATCGCTGAGTTAGCCGGGAAGGTTCAAATTGATGAGGCTACCCGCCAGCAACTGCTGGGTAAGCTTGGCAAGCCAAAGCCATCGCAGCTATTTCGCACTAACGACCTCGTCTTTCCCCGCCTGGCATATTTCGAGCGCCGCAAATCCCTGGAAACCATTTCAGAGGAGGAGGCGGCTGAGGAAAAAGGAGAATCCCTCCGCTCTATGGATGAGGCGGGCTTTGTGGGTGCCCTCAAAGGGGTTATTCAATTTGGTTCCCTTGGAGAGGTGGAAAATGTTCCGATTCAGTATGCTTCGCTCAGCGATTTGGTTCGGCTCCGCCAGGGCTTGCCCACTATGGTGCGAATCCCTAAGTTTCGATCACTTGTGGAACGGGGGGGGCTACCTTCAGCATTTCCTCATTATTTTTATCGCCTGGGCTTTGATTGTGCGTTAATAGACCATCCTAAAGGCAGGCTGTTCCTTTACTATGCCAATATCAGGGATGAGAATGCCAAGATGATGGTCTATGATGTTTCCTTCAGAAACCTGGGTGCCATAAAGGCTGAAGCGATACGCCGCGTAGAGCTTCTGGAAAAGGCGACTTCAGTAGCCCAGCTTCCGAGGTGCCCTTCGTGGATGTGCCGCTATTGTTCCTACAGAGACGAATGTGGCGAGAGTTAGCGGAGCTCAAGCCAGGGGAACCATAATGACGGTGGCAGGAGATACAGGAAGGCAGGCTGTATGTGCTGAAGTTATATGACATTGCCGCTGTTGCCGGGTAAGATTAAAAGTTGGGGTGAAAAGGTAGCATGATTGACGTCAACCAGTTTGAAGAAGTTACTCAAATCAAGATGAGCCGTGAGTTTGGGGGGAAACCGCTTTACTGGGTTGCGGTGTACCTTGTTGATGGGCTCCTCATTGATACCGGCTGTAGGCATGCGGCTGAGGAGTTGGTCGAATTTCTGGAGGGGCAAAATCTTAAGTTTGCCGTAAACACGCATTATCACGAAGACCATATCGGTGCCAACTATCTTCTGAAGCAGAAATTTGGCATCGAAATATTTGCACCTCGTGAATCAGTTCCTCTCATCAACCAGGTTCCCAAGTTGTATCCATATCAAGAGACGGTTTGGGGTTATCCAGAGCCCACTGAAGTAGATTGCTTGCCCGAGAAAGTAGAAACAGACCATTTCCATTTTGATGTGGTAGAGACTCCCGGGCATTGTAACGGACACGTGGCATTGGTGGAACCTGAAAGAGGGTGGTGCTTTTCGGGAGACCTTTTTGTTTCGGAAAAGCCAAAGGTTATCCGACCAGAGGAGGATATCGCGGTGATTATAAGGTCAATGAAAAAGCTCGTTGCTCTCGAGACCGACAGACTTATTCTATTTACCGCCCCGGGCAAGGTGGTGCAGGATGGCCGCAAGGCTCTTCGAATATGTATAGAATACTTCGAGGACTTGTCTCGGAGAGCAAAGCAGCTTGAGAAAAAGGGTCTCTCGATTGTTGCTATTCGAGATGAACTTCTTGGGGAAGAAGGTCTTTTCCCTCAAGTTACAGATGGGCAATTCTCCTCTGAAAACTTGGTCCGAGCTGCTCTTCGTGCGCAGATATGATTTAGCGTGGATAACACGGGCAGATAACAGTGGGTTCGCGGTTCGCTCGATACTTATGGATACAATGCATGTACGCGTTTCGCAGGTATAGCACACTCGCCTTAAGTGCTGTTATAATCTAGACAATGAACTGGGTTGATATAGCCATCATAGTTGCTGCCGTTCTATTCGGGTTGCTAGGGTTTTGGCAAGGATTTATCAAGGCGTTATTCGGGATCATAGGCCTGATAGGAGGAATAGTGCTGGCGGGGCATTTTTATCACCCACTTGCCTTGAAGCTTTCCTCGGAGGGCGCCACATGGGCAGGGATAGCTGCCTATGCCATTATTCTTATAGTCGTGGTAATCATTGCTGGTGTAGCTGGCTGGTTTGTGGCTAAGATGGTTCACGCTTTGCCCTTTGGCTGGCTGGATAGGCTGCTCGGGTGTATTCTGGGAGCTTTTATGGGAAGCATGCTGTGTGCTGCCATTTTTGCCATTTTGTGCAAATTTGTGCCCGGCGTGGAATCTGCAGTGGCACAATCTGCGGTGGCAGCTACAGTGATGAAGGGCTTTCCGCTGTTATTAGCTCTTCTTCCCGATAATTTTGATTTCCTCAGTGGGCTGTTTACTTAATGCTTTGCAGGACTTCGTCTATGATTCCTTTGAGCTGCGTTTTTGGTCTTAAACCAACGATTTGTTGAACGGGCTGACCATTGTGGAAAACGAGCATGGTGGGGATGGCAGCAATGCCATATCTGGCGGCGATGGAGCTATTCCCATCCACATTAAGTCTGGCAAAGTGCACCTTCCCCTGATACTCTGTATCCAGCGCTTCTAAAATAGGGCCAACGGCGACGCAGGGAGCGCACCACTCTGCCCAGAAATCCAACAGAACCGGTACTCCTGATTGTAAGACATCTTTTTCAAAGTCAGCTTCACCGTTTATTGTTAGCATCAGTTCTCCTTCCGTGATTCAACAGGGATTGAGATTGCTTCGCTTCGATCGCAATGACATTTTAAGGCAATGGCATTCTTAAGGGAAAGAACTCTATGGCATTCCTGGTAGTGTGCTCAGCCACTGTAGCCTCGTCAATTCCCTTGAGTTGAGCGACAGCGCCGAGACTTCTGGTTATGTCACCAGGAGCGGAACGATATTTTGTCCCCCGGCCATAATATACCGGACAGTCGGTTTCTAGAAGCAACTTATCCATTGGCGTTTCCTTAACTGCCCTCCTATGCTCTTCATGATATTCAGCGGCAGGAGTGGCGGAGATATAATAGCCGCCGTTAATTATATCCCTGAGGACACTGGAAAAGCCAGTAAACCAGTGAAAAACAGCTTCGGCTGTGCCAGCATCTTGGACTAATTGTAGCGCATCTCTCCAGGCATACCTGGTATGAAGACTCACTGGCTTAGCGTATTTCTTAGCTAACTGTAAAAGGCGTGCTAACACCTCTTTTTGAAATTCCTTAGCCGCTCTTCCTACCACCCTCTTGTCGTAATCCAGTCCTATCTCACCGATAGCAATTGCTTGGGCGATATTCTGCTCGATAAATTCCAGTTCGCCATTGACCTGGGAAGAATTGAGCTCTCCTAACTGCCAGGGGTGCAATCCCAGTGCCGGGAAAACGAAGGAGGGATATTTCTGAGAAATCTCCAGCGTTTTTATGTTTGAGTGATAATCTGAGCCTACGGCTATGATGGCGACAATGCCTTTCCCCCGGGCAGTATCAAGTGTAGAATCGAGATTTTGCAATTCATCCAGGTGAGCGTGAGTATCGATAAGGTTATACAACTTCAGGTTGCTTTTCGGGGCGTGTTTGCTCGGCACGCAATTTTTTACAATAAGTGAGCCCCAGTTCAGTGGGCTTGTAGCTATAAAGGGAGAATTGTCCGGTTTCCTTGGTAATCATGTTTGCCGAGAGAAGTACTTTCACCGCTGTCTCTCCAGTTTGTCCTACTAGAAGGAGATGGTGGTCAGGCACCGGCTTATCGGTGTCTTCATATTCCTCACAAATGCTGGTTAGCAACTTTGCAGGCTCGTCTACTAAGTTCTTGAGAATCTCCTGCATTGCCTCAGTCTTTCTAATTATGTCGACGAAATCTTCAAAAGCACCCATTTGAACGAATGTATTCTAGACCATCGGATGGTGATATGACAAGTAACGACTAATTCGGAGCAATCTCAGAGTTGAAATCCTCATAATGACAGTAAAAAGGGGCTCGCAATCACAGTGAAAAGTTGACGCTAAAATTTGACGATGTTACAGTTGATTTACCTGTGAAGAGGATAGGTATTTTATATCATCCCAAGTTGGAGAAAGCTCGAAATTTGGTTGGCGAGTTAGAAGGGTTATTGTCCACCAAGGGAGTTACCTGCTGGCATTGTTCTGCCTGGGATGAAGACGAGGCCAGAACTCAGGTAGCTGGCTCAGATTTAATCCTCAGCATTGGTGGTGATGGCACTATCCTTCATGCGGCACGAGTTATTATTCCTCTGCCGGTGCCGTTATTGGCCATAAATTTGGGTCAGCTGGGATTTATTGCTGAATTAAGTGCCGATGAGGCTTTGTCCAACCTACCTCGCGTGATCAATGGTGAGGGCTGGTTTGATGATAGGGCTATGCTTGAAGCCAGCGTTGACGGTAAAAGTTTTCATGCTCTGAACGATGTTGTACTGCGGAGTCCTATTGTGCGATTGATTCACATAAAGGCGAAAATTGACGGTGAAGAATTAACTACATATCGAGCGGATGGAGTTGTCATTGCCTCGGCTACCGGTAGCACCGGCTATTGTCTGGCAGCCGGGGGGCCGATTCTTTATCCCCAATCCAATCAAATAATTCTCATGCCGGTAGCGTGTCATCTCTGTTTAAATTATGCGCTGGTTTTATCATCACAGAGCGTGGTTGAATTAAGCATTGCTGACAGGGAGGAGGCCATGCTTAGCCTTGATGGGCAGGTTAATTTATCCCTGAAGGAGGGGCAAGTGGTCATGGTGAAGCTTAGCCCTTATACTACGCGGTTCCTGAGGACCCATCCACCGACCCACCTCTATGGCTCGCTATGGCAAAAACTCAAGGAGAGGGGATAGCATGAAAGTTGATAACGCAAAGGTGAGTGATGCTGCTACAATGCATCGCCTGATTAATCACTTCGCTGATAAGGGTGATGTGTTACCTCGCGCTTTAAGCGAGATATATGAGGGTATTAAGGATTTCTTTGTGGTCAGGAGCGAAGAGAAAGTTGTCGCCTGTGCTGCTCTGCATGTCATATGGCTTGATTTAGCTGAAATAAGGTCTGTGGTTGTGGAGGAGGGCAGCCAAAATCAGGAAATTGGCTCTTCGCTTGTCCGTGCTTGCCTCGATGAGGCTAAAGCTTTAGACATCCCCACTGTTTTTTCTCTTACTCGTGAACCGTCTTTCTTTGAAAAACATGGGTTTAAATTAATTGACAAGGCGGAATTGCCTCGTAAAGTGTGGGGGGAGTGCTACCGCTGCCCTAAATTCCCTGATTGCGATGAGGTGGCTGTTATTTACCACGTTTAATGTCATTGCGGCGAAGCAATCTGAAAGCGAGATTCCTCGCTTTCGCTCGGAACAATGATTGCCGTGCCTTTGGCTCGCAATGACATAAAAAAGGGCTTGCAATGATGAGGAAGAGGAGGGAAAGTTATGTTGATACCAGAGAAAAAATTATCTAGACAACAGCTCTATCAGGGGAAAGCGGTGAGTTTATATGCGGATACGGTAGAAAAACCAGGCGGGAAGACGACTACCAGGGAGGTGGTGGAGCACAGCAAATGTGTGGCGGTTGTAGTAATTGACGAACAGGATAACGTGCTTTTAGAACGCCAGTTTCGTTATCCAGTGGGCAAGTTCCTGCTGGAGATACCCGCTGGAGGCATCCTTCCCGATGAGGAGCCTGTTGACTGTGTCCGCCGTGAGTTGCAGGAGGAAATCGGCTATTATCCTCAGAAAATAGAGGAACTCGGTGGGTTTTATTCCGTTCCTGGCTATGGCACGGAGTATCTATATTGCTACCTGGCTAGTGAGCTTGTCCCCAGCCGCCTTATAGCGGAGGATACTGAAGATATAGAGGTGGTGCGAGTTCCCATAAGCAAGATTACTCAGCTCATCACTTCAGGCGAGATTTGTGATGCTAAGAGCATTGCTGCGTTACTCCGTTTTCTCGTGCAGCGAGAATAATAGTTAGGAAAGGGGGTTTTGACAATGCCGAAAGTAAAGGTAAACGACATCCAGATGTTCTACGAAGTGCATGGTGAGGGCTTTCCGTTGATAATGATCATGGGGTTCACTGGAAACACAAGCTGGTGGGACCCTCGCTGGATTCAAACGCTCTCTGAGAAATTTAAAATAATTGCATTTGATAACCGGGGAGCCGGACGCACCGACATATCCGACAGGGAGTATTCTATCAAATTGTTTGCCGATGATACTGCAGGTTTGATGGATGCCCTGGGAATCTCACGGGCTAACGTGCTTGGAATCTCAATGGGGGGGATGATAGCTCAGGAGCTTGTCCTTAACTATCCTGAGAAGGTGAAAAAAGTTGTCCTGTGTTCAACCCACTGCGGGGGTGCGAAGTCAGTTCAAGCGTCTGAGGAGGTGCTGGGAACGCTCACAGCCGATAGAAGTGGTGTGTCTGTGGAAGAAGTTGCCAGAATGACGATTCCACTTTTTTTCACCGAGGACTTCCTCAAGAATACCCCTGGCGTGGAAGAACTGGTAATCGAGCAAATCAGCAAGAACCCAATTTCAAATGAATCCTTCATGCGCCAGATGAGCGCAATAATGAAATTCGATACTTATGATAGGTTGTCGCAGGTCAAAACACCCACTCTGATACTACATGGCAAACAGGACATTCTCATACCCCCGGAAAACGGTTCAATCCTGGGGAAAGCTATACCCGGCTCCAGGCTTGTCTACTTTGAGAATTGCGCCCACGGACTTTTGGAAGAGACGGAGGAGGTGCTTGACACCATTTTGGAGTTTCTCGCCGAATCCTAACAATCTAAAAGCTTATTTCAATTTTTCTATCACGGCATCAGCAACCTGGCTGGTGCCTACAGGATTATCGGGCTTTAAATCATAGGTCAGGTTCTTGCCTTCCGCAATGACAGCGGCGATTGTCTTTCCCAGTTTATTGGCAGTATCTGCTTCCCCCAGATAGCGAAGCATCATTACCCCGGAGAGCATCATTGCCATAGGGTTGACCTTATTTTCCCCGGCATACTTTGGGGCGCTGCCATGAGTAGGCTCAAAGACAGCGATATTATCCCCGATATTAGCCCCCGGGGCTACTCCCATACTGCCGACTAATCCGGCACAAAGCTCGGAGATAAAATCTCCATAAAAATTAGGCAGGACCAGAACATCAAATTGCCACGGTTTTCGCACTAACTCCATACAAGTTGTGTCTAAAACCATGTCGTTAAACTCGATGTCGGGATATTCCTTAGCTACCTGGCGAGCGGAATCGAGGAAAAGACCGTCGGAGAACTTCAGTATATTGGCCTTGTGAACAGCGGTTACCTTTTTTCTGTTGTTTTTTCTGGCGTAGTCGAAGGCAAATTTGACAATTCGCCTGCTTGCTGTCTGGGATATGACTTTCAGGCTCACTGCGGAATCTTCCTTTATCCTGTCTCCAGTTGTTTTGGAGACGAAATCCAGTAACTGTGCAGTCTGTGAGCTATCTCTGGCAAATTCTATGCCTGAATAGAGGTCTTCGGTATTTTCCCTGACCACCACTATGTCTACATCTTTGAACGGTGTCGGTATGCCTGGATAAATTTTATATGGCCGCAGGCAAGCATAAAGGTCTAATTCCTTGCGCAGGGCGACATTAACGCTTCTAAACCCGCTACCGATAGGTGTGGTCACCGGCCCTTTTAAGGCAACTTTATTTTTTCTTATTGAGTCCAGTGCGGTTTGAGGAAGCGGCGTGCCGAACATTTCCTGAGCTTGGGAGCCTATAATGACTACATCCCATTGAAACTGGACTCCGGTTGCCTCTAATACCCTTCGAGTAGCCTCGGTAACCTCAGGGCCTATGCCGTCGCCGGGGATAAGAGTTACTCTATGCTGCATAATCTTCACACTCACCTTTCCGTCGGCTGACGGACTCTCCCGTCCAGGGAGAGGAAATGTAGCTCAGAATGACGTTCACTAAAGTTCAAAATCCTTATGCTTCTTAATGTAGGGGATGAGCCCTCCTTCCTTAAGTATGGCGAACATCAATGATGGTATTTTAGTCGATGTGAGCTTGGCATTGGAAGTCAGGTTTGTTATCACTCCTTCGGTTAAGTTTATCTCAAGCTGGTCTCCATCGTTAATCTGGTCGGTATCGCATAGTAGAACCGGTAAGCCTTGATTTATGGCGTTTCTGAAAAAAATACGAGCTGCTGATTTAGCCAGAATGGCAGCTATTCCTGACATTTTGATTACCAAAGGGGCATGTTCCCTGCTGGAACCTGAGCCAAAATTTTTACCTGCTACCAAGAAATTGCCCTGATTTACCCTGGAGGCAAAATTGGGGATGAGGTCCTCAAATGTGTGTTTGGAAAGCTCAGGCAGGTTGCTTCTTAGATGAGCGAATCTGCCGGGAATAATGTCGTCTGTGGAGATGTCGTCCCCCAGCTTAATTACTTTTCCTTTGAGCAGTAAATTAGTCATTCTCACTCTCACCTTAATCCTCTCCCTTCAAGGGAGAAGAGAGTGGAGTTTTGTAAATAATGCTTTCGTTACAGGATACCAAGAAACACAGAAGAATGAAAAGAGATTTGCAAATGAAAGGGTGAGCTCGAATGCGTGAATTACAGGCTGAGGAAGCAACACGGACTAGATTCATATTGTTTCCATAGGCTTGAAAAAGATAGGTTGGTACTGTGGTTTAGGTGTGCTTAGCTCACCTGATAGGAGTATTGGTAAAGAAAGAAAAGTAACAATTAGTTGAGATTTGGTTTTATGCGCGAAAAATGCTAGTGCTGTAAAATTATTCTTGTTTCCGTCAAAAGGGGCTTGACAAATATGAGTGATACTTTATATAGTATCACTAAAGGTGGAAATTGTCGAGCCTTGAAAAGCTTGTTGAGAAGTTTTTATTCAAACCAAGCAAGGTTGACATTGGTGATGTCATGCGACTGTTGGGTGCCTTTGGGTATAAACGGCGCAAGAAATCAGGGAGCGAATATGTTTTTCATAAAAAAGGTGGATATCCCATAAATGTGCCCACGGTTGAAGGAAGCCATGTGAAATCACCTTACGTGAAGAGACTAGTAAAGCGATTAGATTTGGAGGAGTGGTATGAAAAAAGCAAAGAATAATGAGCCTCTTGAGTTTTATTTGAATAAGGCATATCCCTTCGTTGTCTATCCTGCTGATGAGGGAGGGTATGTTGCTGAAATTGAAGAACTCCCTGGCTGCATGACACAAGGCGAAACTCTCGATGAAGTGGCAAGAAGGATTGAAGATGCCCGCCGAGGGTGGATAGAAGTTGCTTATGAAGATGGCATGGAAATTCCACTTCCTCAAACAGAAGAGCAATATAGTGGAAAATTTGTCGTGAGACTTCCTAAATATTTACATCGACGTTTGGCAGAGCAAGCAGCTCGAGAAGGAGTAAGCCTTAATCAATATGTAGCTTCACTCCTTTCAAGCAGTGCGGCCACTGAAGAAGTATCGTCCACGGCACAACAAATATTGGATGAGCTAAGAAAGGACATCCAAGAACGAGAAAGAATCCACTACCGTTTCCCAATGCCAATACCTCCTACTGAACCTCGCATACTTAGTGAAGCGGAATCTATAAGAAGGAATATGGAACCACAAGTAATATGACGATGGCAAGAAAAACAAGACAAACCGTTAAGCCAAGTGATTATTCTGCCTTTATTAAACAGATTGAAATTGCTGATCTACGCCTTGTTTCAGCGCGAATCAAAAACGCTGGTTTTGTTGAGTGTCCGCCCGAAGCAGAAATAGGTATAAAGACAAATGCGCGGTATGAAAATGGAGAAGAGGAATTTACAGTGTTTCATCGCTACAATGTAAGGGTTAAGGATACAGAAACGCAGCGTGAAGCTGCTAAACTTTCTGTAGAATTTGCCGTAACTTATTCTTCAAAGCTTCCGCTAACTGATGAGATTTTTGGTATTTTCAAGGAGCTTAATCTTCCTGTGAATACTTGGCCTTACCTTCGAGAGTTTGTGCATGATAATTTTGGGCGAATGAACTGGCCTCCATTAATAGCGCCGACATTTAAGATAGGAACAAAACCAACCAAACGTAAGAGAAGCTAGTATTGAACATATCGGCGAAGACCGCAAATTAAGGATACCGCTCTAGGGCATAACCTCCCTGGGGTCGGTAATTTCGCCCTTTATAGCTGAGGCAGCGGCGGTAGCCGGGCTCGCCAAGTATATCATAGCTTCGGGATTGCCCATTCGTCCCTTAAAGTTACGGTTAGCGGTGGAAAGACAAGTCTCTCCATCTCCTAATACGCCCTGATGTAAACCAAGGCAGGCTGCGCAGCCCGGGGGCAGGATGACTGCTCCAGATTCAACCAGGCTGTGGATATAGCCTTTCTCTATAGATTGCAAAAGCACCTGCTGCGAAGCTGGGGCAATAAGGAGCCTGGTATCGGGATATTTTTTCTTGCCGTGGAGAATACTGGCAGCAACTGCTAAATCTTCAAGACGCCCATTAGTGCAGGTGCCGATGAATACTTGCTGGACTTTAGTCCCCTTTGCTTCGCTGACGGGGCGGACGTTATCCACGGTATGGGGGAAGGAAACCATTGGTTCAAGGGAAGCGAGATTTATTGACATAATCCGCTCATAACTGGCATCGGCGTCGGGATAGAGTGGTTTATAGCTATCGCCACGTCCTTGTGCTGAAAGAAAGCTTTGAGTAACTTCATCGCTGGGGAATAAGCCAGCTTTGGCTCCCGCTTCCACAACCATGTTAGCTATGGTAAGGCGCTCGGACATTGTCAAACAAGCTGAGGATTCGCCACCGAATTCCAGAGCTTTATAGGTGGCACCATCAGCACCAAGTTGACCAATGAGGGATAGAATCAAGTCTTTAGCATAGACCCCTTTAGAGAAAGAGCCGCTGAGGTTAATCAGGAAAGTCTCAGGCACACGGAACCAGGTTTTGCCCAACGCCATAGCGGTAGCTATGTCGGTGGAACCCATGCCGGTGCCAAAACCGCACAAGGCCCCAGCAGTAACGGTATGGGAATCAGCACCAACAATGATATCCCCTGGATTGGCAAATAGCTCAGCTACTAACTGGTGGCATATTCCATTTCCCACGTCGTAAATATGGCAATTTGTTTCCCTGGCGAAGCGGCGCAAAAGCATATGGTCGTTAGAGGTTTGCTGGGTAGGACTGGGGGCAGCGTGGTCAAGGAAAATTGCTGTCTTCTCTGGTGCAGCGATAGTTCTTAAGCCGCTTTCCTCGAATTGTTTTATCGTCAGGGGGCCTGTAGTATCCTGAACGAACACCAGGTCTACGTTGGCAATGACGATATCGCCTGACTTGGCGTCGGTGCCTGATTTAAGGCTAAGGATTTTTTCAGCTAAAGTTTTCCCCATTAAAGATTACAGAGGGATATTGCTATGTTTTTTAGGGGGATTAGTAACTTTTTTGGTCTTGAGCATTTCCAGGGCTTTGATGACCTTTGGGCGAGTTTCTCGGGGGTCGATGACATCATCAATATAGCCTCTGGCTGCAGCTACATAGGGATTAGCAAACTTATCCCGGTACTCCTGAATCAATCTTTCCCTCGTTTCTGCGGGGTTTTCTGATTTAGCTATCTCGGCACGATAAACGATGTTGGTTGCTCCTTCAGGACCCATCACTGCGATTTCGGCCGTTGGCCAGGCGTAACAAATATCTCCCCGCAGCCCTTTGCTGCTCATGGCTACATAGGCTCCACCATATGCCTTGCGGGTAATTATGCTTATCTTGGGCACAGTTGCCTCGGAATAGGCGAAAAGCAGCTTAGCTCCGTGCCTGATGATACCCCTGAATTCCTGGTCAGTTCCCGGCATATATCCGGGAACATCAACGAAGGTAACCAGAGGGATGTTGAAGCAATCGCAAAAGCGGACGAATCTGGATGCCTTATCCGAGGCGTCAATATCGAGTACACCGGCCAAATGAAGCGGCTGCTGAGCTAGAATGCCTGCACTATGTCCGCCCAGCCGGGCAAAGCCCACGATGAAGTTGCGAGCAAATCTATGGTGAACTTCGAGAAAGTCACCGTTGTCCACCACTTTGGTTATGATGTGTTTCATATCATAAGGCTTGGCCGGGCTATCAGGCACAATGTGAAGTAATTCTTCATCTGTGCGATTAGGGTCATCACCGGTGTCTTCAAAGGGAGGGGGGTGTTGATAGCCCTGGGGGAGAAAGCTCAGCAACTTACGCACCAGTTGAAAACATTCTTGTTCGGTATCAATGGCGAAATGGGCATTTCCACTTTTGGTGGCATTTACCATAGCGCCGCCCAGTTCCTCCAGGCTGATTTCTTCTCCAGTTACCGTTTTGACCACCTCGGGTCCAGTGATATAGCTCTGTCCTACTCCCCTGACCATAAACACAAAATCGGTTATGGCTGGTGAATACACAGCGCCTCCTGCAGTGGGTCCAACTATCACCGAAATCTGAGGGATAGTGCCTGAGTATATAGTGTTACGGGTGAAGATTTCGCCGTAGGCTTTAAGACTATCAGCCCCTTCCTGGATGCGTGCTCCTCCTGAGTCGAGTATGCCCACGAAGGGTGCACCAGTTGTGGCGGCCAAGTCCATTACCTGGCAGATTTTGTTGGAGGCTACTTCTGATAATGAGCCGCCGAGAACAGTGAAATCCTGAGAAAAGGCGAAGACAAGACGTCCGGCAACCTTTCCATAACCGGTGATGACTGAAT
>Ga0315532_1000109_pt1 | contig 65698 bp, 56 predicted proteins | sample SalMarWE160370MG_FD_203082 | JGI IMG/M metagenome (GOLD analysis project Ga0315532, IMG submission 203082) | Salt marsh sediment microbial communities from the Plum Island Ecosystem LTER, Massachusetts, United States - Salt Marsh Sediment WE1603-70 ...
TATATGAAACGACATAAATAATTGCGCATCCCTTGTAGCGACTTCATTTATGAAGCCAGAAAATTAGCGGGTTTGATGAATCAAACCTCTACAGATAAGCGAAAATATATAAGACGTTTCATATAGAACCTTATCTTTAGAAAAATAGAACGTTTGGGCTAGGAGCTTGAGGCATTCCCGTCATCTTTTCTCTGGAGGGTGAGCGCTCTTTGGATGTGCCTTTCACTGATTATTCCCTCTTCCGTTAACATCTGTCCTATTTTTTTTCTCTGTTTATCTATTTCTTGGAGTTTGAGGGTGTCCTCAAGTTGTTTCTGAGAAATGAGTCCCATATCCCGAAAAATCTGTCCCATTTTCTTCCCTCGCTCAAAGTAATGCTCCAGTATAGATAAGATTACTGCGCTTCTGCTTTTTCTCTGCCTCACACATATCTCATCTACTTTTTGTAAGATCCACTCATCCTCTTTGCGGTAATAGACGCTTATCATCATATACCTTTCATCTCCTTATTTTGGCTAGTTTGCTTTTATGGAAATTGAAAGTTTCCCTTCCTTTTTTATTTAATTACTCTCACCGATGATTATTATATGAAACGACATAAATAATTGCGCATCCCTTGTAGCGACTTCATTTATGAAGCCAGAAAATTAGCGGGTTTGATGAATCAAACCTCTACAGATAAGAAAATATCTAAGACGTTTCATATAGAAACAACTATTTTTCTTGCTTTTATATTATTTTGTTATATACTATAATATACTATAATACAAATTGTAGTCATGTCAACCTCCCTAGGAGGCTGGTGAAAAAGTGGTTTTTTGTAGAGGTTTCATTTATGAAACCCGCTTTGCTAAGGGGTCCGATAAATCGGATCCCTACAATATAGGGGTTTTTCACCAGCCTCCTAGGCTGCCGAAGCTAATATCTGGTTGACGGATTATAACGGAAGGGATATAGTAGTAGTCAAAAGCGGGACTTTATGAATGTAATAATGAAGTTCGTTCTGAATTTGAGAATTACCGGCCGGATAGTGCAGGCAGTTGTGCTGGAGATTCCAGATAGATTAAATGAGCAAAGGTAGTTCAGGTATGGTTCTAAAAAGAAGGGTGGTAATTACAGGGATAGGAGTGGTCAGTCCCATAGGGATTGGCAAGGAGGCCTTTCAAAAATCTCTTAGCTCAGGAAAGTCCGGAATTAGTACTATTACTCGTTTTGACACCTCCGAACTTCTTGTGAGAATAGCGGGGGAGATAAAGGATTTTGACCCTCACCTGTTTATGGATAAAAAGCTTATTAGAAGAACCGACCGTTTCTCTCAATATGGGATTGCAGCCACAAAAATGGCTGTAGAGGATGCTGGTATTGATTTTGGTAGAGAGGATAGAGAGCGAGCAACTGTATTTATGGGCACAGCTATAGCCGGAGGAGAGTTTACTGAAGAACAACACAAGGCTTTCATCAGGTATGGCGCTCGTAAAGTCAGTCCCATTCTGAGTACGGTATTTTATAATGATTCCTGTGTAGCTCAGATATGTATTGAGTTAGGTCTAAAAGGAGGTAGTATTACCCTTTCCGGTGCTTGCGCGGCAAGTTCCACAGCCATTGCCTATGCCTTTAATCGAATAAGAGAAAATCATGTGGATGTTGTTTTAGCAGGAGGAGTGGAGACTCCTATCCTGGCATTATTCATAGCTGCATTAGGCAGGACTGGGGCTATGTCCAGAAGAAATGGAAAACCTGAAGGGGCCTGCCGTCCCTTTGATAAATTAAGAGATGGATTTGTACTGGCGGAAGGAAGCTGTATTCTGGTTATGGAGGAACTCAATCATGCCCTGGAGCGGGGAGCTCATATCTATGCAGAAATCGCCGGAGTAGGAACCAGCACCGACGCTTACCACATGACATCTCCTGAACCAACTGCAGAGCAAGCCTCCCGGGCTATGCGTCTGGCACTAATTGATGCAAAACTTTCCTCGCAGCAGATAGATTATATTAATGCTCATGGTTCCTCCACTCAGATAAATGACATAGTGGAGACCAGAGCAATAAAAAAGGTCTTTGGAACCCACGCTTATAATCTGGCTATATCCTCCACTAAGTCTGAATACGGGCATTCTATGGGGGCAACTGGAGCTATGGATGTTGCTGCAACCTGTCTTGCCATTGAAAAGAATCTGATTCCCCCTACCATAAACTATGAATTTCCTGATTCTGAGTGTGACCTCGATTACACTCCTAATGAAGCCAGGGTAGCCAGGATAGATACTGCAATGTCCAATTCTTTCGGGTTTGGGGGACACAATACCTGTATCATAGTAAATAGGTTGTCATAGTGTATCCTATTATTTATCATTATGGTTTGCTGGCAGTAGTTATTTCCTCTTTTTTGGTGGCTCTTATTGGGTATATCAAAGCGTATGAAGAGGAGAAAAAAACGCTATTTATATTGGTGAACGGAGCCGGTGGACTTTGGGCTCTGTGTCTCTTTATTTTCCACACTTCTCCTCATCCTCAAATTTTCTGGCTTCGCTTTTCCCATCTGGCAGGGATTTTTATTCCTGTAACTTTTGTTCACTTCGTATTTATCTTATTGGATGAGATTCCCCATCGAAAAAGACAGTTAACTTTGTTTTATCTTGTTGGTTCAATTCTGGGATCACTCAGTTTTACCAAGCTATTGATAACGGGGATCACTTACAAAGAGGTAATGGGTTATCATGTGATACCGGGACCGGTTTATAGGGTATTTAGTGTGATGTTTTTCTCTCTAATAGTATATGGATATTTCTTGATGGGCAAGGCTCTGAAAAACAGTTCAGGATTTCGGAAGAATCAAATAAGATATTGCCTGGTCGCATCTATTCTCGGATTGGGAGGAGGAATATCTACCTTTCTCCCTATTTATGGTATCAATGTTCCTCCCCTGGGAATTCTGGTAGTTCCGAGCTATGGGATAATTCTGGCCTATGCTCTACTTAAGCGCCGACTGATGGACATACGCACAATCGTGAGCAAGGGATTGATTTACTCCACCATTACCGTTCTTGTTTTTGCCCTTCTGTTATTCATAGGATTTACGTTGATTACTTTCTATCAACCGATAGCTCCTAACTCAAAGCTGTTCCTTTATATCCTGGGCTTTTGCTTTTTTTTGGTGCTTGTATTGATGCCCCTGCGCAGAAAATTAGAGCAATTGATAGAAAATTTGATTTTTAGAAGAGCTCGAGCCTCTTACGATGAGTTGACAAAAGCGAGCCGGAAGCTTTTAACTATCTTAGATAACAAAACTCTCTCCAGATTTTCTCTACAGACGGTGGTCCGGACAACTGATGTGAATTGGGGAGCTCTCTGGCTGGCTGACGAAAAAAACGGCAACTACCATTTGGCAGACAAGATTGGAGGTAGAGAGGATAAGCCTTGGCTCAACGAAGATGTCTTTTTAAATCAAGGTTCAACTCTTATTAAGCTGTTAGAAAAAGAAAGGCGACTCCTGCTGAGGGAAGAGATTATACCTTTTTTCAAAAATATTGAAAGCGAAGATGGCCTAGAAGACAGATTGAGAAAAAGTGATTTTTCTCTGGTTATACCTCTATTTTCTAAGAATTCTCTTAAGGGATGTCTTTTTCTGGGAGAAAAAAGGTCGAGAGACCTGTTCTCTCCTTATGAACTTCAAGCACTAACCCTTTTTAGCGACCAGACTGCTATGGCTCTTACCAACGCTCAGTTGTTTTCACGCATCCAAAGGATGAAAGAATACAATGAACGTGTAGTGGATAATATTGATAGCGGACTTATAGTGGTCAATAGACAAGGACAAATTACCACTTTCAATCGCAAAATAGAGGAAATGATTGGACTTTCGTCGAATGAAGTACTGGGGAAGATGCCCAAGGTGTTACCCCCTTCCCTCAGTGAGATTATCCTAAGATGCTGGCAAACCAGGAAACCCGTTTCTATTCCCCAGCTTACATTGAAAATCGGACAAAACGATGTTTTGATAGTTAGTGTGAATGCATCCCTGGTGGATGAGAAAGAACGAAAAGGCGAAATAGTTGTTATTATCACTGATTTTACTGAAGTGAGAAGATTAGAGGAAAAAATCAGACAAACTGAAAAACTAGTAAGCGTAGGGTCCATGGTGTCCCAACTAGCCCATGAAATCAAGAATCCTCTTTCTTCCATAAGGACCTTCACCGAATTACTTCCAGAGAAATTTGAAGACGAGGAGTTTAGAAAGAAATTTCATTCCCTGGTCTCGGGAGAAATAAAAAGGATCGATAGCCTCATTACCCGAATGCTTAACCTGGGTTCGGTTGATGCAGCTCAATATGAAATGGTCTCTGTTCAAGAGGTAATTGAAAATGTGCTCCCTTCTCTTGACCTTCAATTAAAGGAGCATAATATGAGAATAGAGCTAACCAATCAGGGAGCTGTTCCTTTGATATGGGCTGATCCACAGAGTTTAAAAGAAGTTTTCTCCAATATTCTTGTCAACTCGATTCAAGCTATGCCCCAGGGAGGAAACATATATATTTCCATCCGGAGAAAAAAGGATAGAAATAAGGAAAAATTACTACTGGAAATAATTATATCCGATGAAGGAAATGGAATCCCCGAGCGTTATCTGCACAGAGTTTTTGATCCCTTCTTCACTACCAAACAGCAGGGGTCGGGCCTGGGGCTTTACATCTGTTATAAAATCATCCAGATTCACCAAGGAGAGATAAGGGCAGGAAATACCGACTCAGGAGCACGTTTTACTATTCTGCTGCCCATTCCTGAGAACAAAACCTATTCTATTAAGGAAAAGGGAACAATTCATGACTAGCTTACTTTTTTTCAGCCATAAGGAAAAGGAGAAAGACTTCTTAAGTCATCTTTTGGGGCCAGAGTACTTCGTTATCGCGTGTGATAGCGAGCAGAAAATTGATAGTCTTGTCCCTCTGGTAGACCTTGTAATTGTGGATTTTTCTTCCCTGGAATGGGAGAGTCTCAATGTTATTACCAGAGTGAAGGAATACGATGATTCGATGATTATTTTTGGCGTGGGAAGGTGCGTGAAGAAAGAGATGATTCAAGCAGTACAAGAAACAGGACTTACTCAATACATAGACTTGGACAAAGACATCGCTTCTCTTCTTTCAGTAGTAAAGGAACAGATGGAAAGGAAGATGTTGATGTCCAGAATGGAAGATAAGAAGCTGGCCAGGGGATTATCTCCTTCCCTTTTGTCTCCCGAAAAAGAGAGAACTTTTTCCCCGCAGGAGTGGAAATTCTTAGAGGAGATGTCACGCTTTTTAACGCACGGGTATAACATAAATGAACTTATGCAATTTTTTCTGGGTCTTATAAACAGGATGTTCGGGATAGCACGACTCTGTTTTATTTTGAGGGATAGGACAAGAAAGAAATATAGAATAAGAGCCTGTCTGGGAATGACAGAGGAGGCCAAAGAATGTGTTCAACTTTCTCCTCAGCGAGGATTGGTGAAGTTTCTTACCAGAAAGGGGACAGTAGTGACCAGAGACAGTGTTCTGCGAACCGATTTTGGAAGTGCCTACGAAATAAAACAAGAGATGAAGCTTATTCAGTCTAATGTTGTAGTTCCTCTCTCTCCCCAGGGTGAGCTGATAGGAATACTGGGACTTGGAGCGAAAATCACCGGAGAGGAGGTGTCTGCGAGGGAAATCAAGCACGTCTTCTTGCTTTGCAATCAAGTTGGGCTTGCTATGCAGAATCTCTTGTTCTATGAGGACATGTGTTACCAGAAGAAGTATATTGAGAGTATTCTTAAAGATGCTGCCAGTTGTGTAATAAGTATAGATAACAGACAGAAGATTACAACCTGTAATCCCCGAGCTCAGAAGGTGTTAAATCTTGATGAATATGCAAATTTAGCTGGTAAGGATATAAGGACACTCCCCTCACCTTTGGGTGACCTTCTGTTTGCGACTCTCAGCCGGGGTATTGTCTATGAAAGAAAAGAAGTCTATGTTCCAGCTATAAAACGGCTGTTGGGTATTAGTACCAGCCAGGCGAAGGATTCTGAGGGGAAGGTTTCGGGAAGTATGATGATATTTACAGACCTCACTCCCGTCAAACATCTGGAGAAAGAGAAGGAAAAAGCACACAAAAGGGATTTGCTTGCCCAGGTAGCGATCCGCCTCTCACATGAATTGAGAAATAGTTTAGTTCCCATTAGGTCCTTGGCTGACCTCCTACCTTCAAAATACCCTGATGAGAAATTTCGGCAGAGCCTATTTCCCATAGTGATAGAAGAAATTGAACGAATAGATAATTTTATTGAACGTCTGGTATTCTTCAGCCAACCTCTACATCTGGACAGAACCGCCGAGTCATTGCCCAGTTTAATCACTGAGACCCTAGAAAAGCTCAAAAAGAAGACGTTTCAAAAAAGGCAGGTGGACTTAAATAGTAGCTGCAGGGAAGAGAACCTACAGGTTTACGTGGATAAAACGAGGATAATTGAGGTTTTGAGTCATATCATAAATAACAGCATCGAAGCGGTAACAAATCAGATTCCAAAAATAGACATTGACTGCGGTGTTATAGACAGCTTGCCCGAAGCTCTTTCGGTCAGGACCCGAGAAGAAAAGGATTTGGGGGAACCATGGCAATATGTGAAAATAGAAATCAAAGATAACGGGCCAGGCCTGCCGGGGGAAAATGTGGATAACAGCAACATATTTGATCCTTTTTTCAGTACCAAAAACAGAGGGGTAGGCCTGGGTTTGACTATTGCCCGCAATATCATCGAGGAACATGGGGGTGGTATAGTTTCTCTCAGTGAGCCGAAGAAAGGTGCCACTATGGTAGTCTATCTTCCTCGTTATAAACCTCCCCTTTAGAAATAAAGGAGCTCTCGAATTGGGAGATAAAGATAGAGTAGTCTTTGTGGTAGATGATGAGAAAGGTGTGCAGGAATCAATGAAAATGGTTCTGAAAGACAAATATCGGGTATTTACTTTTGATTGCCCGGAGGAAGCTCTGGCTGATGTTGCTCTGGAGCCGGAGCTTATCTTTACGGACATAAGGATGTTTTCTATGAATGGTCTGGAGTTCGCAGAAAGAATAAAGAAAATAAAACCTGAAGTAGAAGTTGTTATCATAACGGCCTATCCGGATTTTTCTTCCAGTTTACGGGCTCTTCGTTCCGGAGCCTTTGATTATATTGTAAAACCTTTTGGTAAAGATGAGGTGCTGGAGGCTGCTGAGAGAGCCTTCCAAAAAAGAAATCAGGTTCTGGAAAACGCTAAAATGATCCAGAAGTTGCGCAAAGCCATCAGTCTTAATTATAAAGCTACTACCCGGGCTCTTGTTTTGGCTGTAGATGCTAAGGACTCTTATACGGCTGAACACTCCCGGAGAACTTCGGAACTTCTAGTAGCGATTGGGCAGAGGATTGGTATCCCTGCTCCCAAATTGATTACCTATAAACGGGCAGCGGAACTTCACGATATTGGTAAAATCGGAATTGAGGAAAGTATTTTGAAAAAAAAGGAACCACTTGCCCTTTTTGAACTTAAGAAAATGAGACAACATCCCCTTATCGGCTATCAAATCCTTCGTCCGACTACCTTTCTGAAGGAGGGACTTAGTATTATTTTACATCACCACGAAAGATATGATGGCAAGGGATATCCAGAAGGTCTTGCCGGCAAAAAGATTCCTTTTCCGGCCAGACTTTTTGCCATAATAGATACCTATGATGCCATAACTACCCAAAGATGTTATGGAAGTAAATTATCTTCTATAGAAGCTATTGAAGAAATAACAAGAGTAAAAGGGAGACAATTTGACCCTTCCCTGGTAGACCTTGTTGTTCCTCATTTTTTGAAATTTAATAAAGATGGCTATCTGAACAGGTTGTGAAGATAAAGGAGAATCAATGAAATCAAAAGAACTCCAAAAGGAAGGAGATTTCTTGAACAGGTTAGTTGAGGCAACAGACGCACTTATTGTGATTGTGGATAGGGTCGGAAAGGTAACATACATTAACGAAAAGGGTATTAGAATACTTGAACGTAAAAAGGAAGAGATTGTGGGGAAAAGCTGGCTTAAACATCTTGCTCCTGAAGAATGGGCAGTGTATGGCCATGAGGTCTTCAAAAAACTTCAAAAAAGGGAATTGCCTGGTCACTATATACACACTCTTTCAAGAGAAAATGGTGCTCAAAGGGCATTGTCTTGCAATACTTTCCTTCTACAAGAGAACAAAGGAGATATGGTAGGTCTTTTATGTGTGGCTCAGGACGTTACTGGGATAGAAGGAGTGAAAAGGGAATTAAGGCGCCTCATCTATACCGATTATCTTACCGGGCTTTATAATACCCGTTATTTATACAAGAAAATCGAGGAAGAAACAGAAAAAAGTAAGAGGTATAAGGATGCGTTTTCTCTGCTATATGTCGATATAGATAATTTTAAACATCATAATGATGTCTATGGACACCGGGCTGGCGATCAATTATTGCAGAAGTTCTCGGAAATATTAAATAGCCAACTTAGAGAAAGAGACTTTGCTTTCAGGTACGGAGGGGAAGAATTCATTGTCTTACTGCCTCAGACAGGAGAAGAAAAAGCCTGGGAAGTAGCAGTGGGACTGAGGAGAAACGTAGAGCAGCAGCTATCTCTTAACCATGGAATAACGGTTAGTATTGGAGTGGCTCAATATCAGCCAGGAAAAGATGTAATCGAACAAGCTGATCAAGCTATGTACAGGGCAAAAAGAGAGGAAAAGAACAAAGTATGTGTTTTTAGTGGAAATTTCCACAAAGAATAATAGGCTTGTGCGAGGTTAAACTATCTTTTTTCCTGCTTTAGACTATGGAGTGCCTGGGAGAGGGCGTTGAATATCTCGGATTGGTCTACTCTGGCTTTTTTGAATTTAATGGTAAGAGTGAATTGTTTTTCAGGAGCCTGGAATATGTACTGATAGTACCCAGGCCGCCCTCTGCTGTTTTTTGATTTTTTGAGAGTTGTTTTTAGCTCTCGGACAGTTAACCTCCTTTCCTTTATTTGCTTATTAACTATTCATACTCTTCCAGTATGGGTTCAAATTCTCTTTTACTCTTTTTATTAACTCTTTTGTTTCAGCGAGATTTTGGCCTTCTTTGGTTTCTAATAGCGGTTCTTCAAGTTCAACTCTAACGTTGGCTAGACCGGTTATCAAGGAGAGCCAGGCTTTTGACAGAACATCTGGCTTATAGCCAGAGCAGATTAAATCAACAGATTTATTTTCACAGAGTTTAGATATTTCCCTCACTTTCTTGCCTATCATTTTGAAGCCCTCTAAGGTTAATCCTAATTGAGTTATTTCATCACTGGGGTGCGGGTCAGAGCCGCCATATCGAATAACAATTTCTGGTTTATATTCCTTGGCCAGAGGAAGAATTATTTCATCAAAAATCAGCTCGTATGATTTATTGCCAGTTGCGGCGGCTAAGGGTAAATTTATGGTAAAGCCTTCTCCCCTACCCTCACCAATTTCATCAATGAAGCCAGTTCCCGGATAAATTCCACCTTGATGTAAGTCGATAAACAAGACATTTGGGTCAGAATAAAAAGCCTCACAGGTTCCATTGCCTGCATGAGCATCGGTGTCAATAATCAATATTCTTTTTAAATTATATTTCTCCATAGCGTATCTAGCTGCGATTACCACATCATTATAGATACAGAAACCCTCTCCATAGTCAGACTTAGCATGATGTAGTCCACCTCCAATATTAACCGCTTTTTCACTTTTTTCTTTCTGGACAAAATCGAGAGCCAGTATGGAGTTCTTAACTATTATTCGGGCTACCTTTTCTATGCCCTGGGGGAATTTTCCAGAGATTGGATTTACATTGTCTTGAGAGATGAGACGATATAGATGGGGTATGGCTGTGCCAGAAGAAGCAGCTTTTATTACCTGAATATACTCTTGTGTGTGCCAGAGTTCGAGTTCTTTATCACTGGCCGGTTCATTATTTTCTACTAATTGAAAATTTTTATCCTCCCCCAGCTTTTCCTTATATAACTGGAAAAAAGAGGCAAATCTATCACCCCTGAATGGATGTCCTGGCCCAAAATCATAATTTTTTAGCTCATCGCTATAGATTATTGTTGTTTTCATTTTGATTCTCTTATATCTGAAATATAGGTTAAATAAAGCTTTTTGTCAAAATGCTGTAAAATCTCTCAGGTTCTTTTCTCTCTTTAAGTAGTTCATAGTTCATTGTTCATAGTTCATCGAAATTCGTAATGCGTATTGCGCAATACGACATACGCAATACAAAAATGTCCGAGGATTCCTTGAAGTAGAGGAATTTATACGCTTACCGAAGGACATTCCTTGAAGGAGCCTTATAGACGCTACCTTAATGAGTCTTCGAGTTGAGGAAAAAGAAAAACATACTGTTTGAGGAGTAGCGCGACGAGTTTATGTTTTTCCCGAAACGAGAAGACGAGTAGAGATAATTCAAAGCGGATATCGAGCGACAGAGAGGAATCGTCCTGAGGTTCTTCTTGACCGCCTAGAGGAAAGTATGCTATGATAAGAGAAACTGTTCAGAAAGATAATAAATGCTCAAGTTTGGCGTGCGTGAGGAAAAGAAAAGAGCCCTAGAAAAGGAAATGCGAAAGTTTAATATACGTGAAGAGGATTTGCTTGAGAAGTTTATTCGTGCCAGTGGCCCGGGAGGGCAAAATGTTAACAAGGTAGCTACCTGTGTCTATCTAAAACATATACCCAGCGGATTTGAAGTTAAAATACAAAAAGCTCGTTCTCAAGCTTTGAACCGTTTTCTAGCCAGGCGGGAACTGGTGCGTAAGATTAAGAATCACATTCTGGGAAGAGAAAGCGAAGAAGAGAAGCGCCGTCAGAAAATCCGCCGGGCAAAACAGAGGCGCTCAAGACGAGCTAAAAAGAGGATACTTGAACAAAAGAGACTGCAGGCCCAGAAAAAAGAACTGCGAGCAAAACCTAACCTGGAGGACGAGGTTTGATTGAATCAGAATAACGCTCAAGCACTAGTTCCCTTTTTTAGCTCTTTGTATCTATCCTGTCCCAAGCATTTTTCAGCAGCCTTACACCAATCAATACAGGAAGGATTCTTGTTTCCATAGACTTCTCTATTGCAACCAGGACATCGTACCATTAACTCGTCTGAAAAAATTTCTACCTGGTAGCCACAGGCGGGGCATTGGTGGAGCTCCGCCTTGAGATTTCTATGAGATTGACCGGGACAGTGATAACCCTCCATCACAACCTCCCTCAGGCTGCTTCTACTCTTTTTACTTCAGGAACCTCTTCTTTGAGGATTTTTTCAATTCCTGTTTTCAAAGTCATAGACGCCATAGGACAGCCGGCGCAGGCTCCGGTGAGTCTTACCCTGACCACTCCCTCTTCGGTTATTTCAACCAGCTCTACATCGCCCCCATCGGCTTGTAAGAATGATCTTACTTTAACCAGGGCCTTCTCCACTTTTTCTTGCACTCGATTTTCCTCCTTAGATAATATCTATTGTTATAATAATTGAAAAGTGAGTTATGTCAAAAAAACTTTTCTATTGGTAGGCACTATTACCAAGATTATAATCATTCTACAAATGCCAGGGCGTCTTTCAATCTTGAGATTACAGGCCCCTGCCATCTCTTTGCATCAGGACGATAAAAATCATAGCCGTCCTGGTAGGGCGCACGAATAAGAATGGTGTGCATGCCCATTTGGGAGGCGCCGGTCAATTCGTTGCTGCCTCCATCGCCTATATAAAGGCAATCTTGCGGCACTACTGCTAATCGCTTGCATACAAGCCGATAGATGCGTGGATCAGGTTTTGTGAAGCCGACTACACATGAAAAAATAGGAGCATCCACCAGCGAGATAAAGGGTGTATTTGGCCAGAGATCAGGAACCTCTGATGAACAGTCGCTAACGAGTCCTATTTTACAGCCTACTTCCTTAAACTGGATTAAGGTCTCGATAGTATCAGGTCGGGGTTTGAACATACGCCGTGTAAATTCGCAGCGTATGCGAACAGCTTCTGTGATGTGATAATCTTCTAAGGGCATCCCAATGACCTGACAGATATGCTCAATGTTAGATTCCAGAGTGGGAAAAGCTCCTGTAAATCGCTTATTGACTGTTTCCAGCCATAAGCGTGTAAAATCCTCAGACGATACGGCGAGAATAGAGGCCATTTCTGACAGCGTGCTGTGGTACTCCGCTAAGGGAAACATATCAATCAGGGTCCCGAAGAGATCGAAAATAACGGCTTTATATTTCATTAATCAAACCTTTCCCATTGTACATTTTGTAGAGAACTTACCCCCTCACCCTTCCCTCTCCCCTGTGGGGAGAGGATTGAGGAGAGGGGAAAAAGGAAATTCCTATGCTATCAAGTTAAAGTAAAATTAGATGGCTGTCAACCATAATTGGTATTTGACAAAGTAATATTATCTGAAAGAATAGGGATAGGTGAGGATTTAATAGCCGACAGGAGTTATTTTTGACGGTGAGCAATAAAATACGGTAGGGGTAGAAATGAATGTTGGCGGTGCAATGTTAAAGGTAGCTGCAGTTCAGATGAGTTCTAACAGTAATAAAGAGAATTGCCTCAAAAAAGCAGAGCGGTTTGTCTTCCTTGCTGCTGAAGGAGGGGCTGAAGTTGTAGCCTTGCCGGAGATGTTTAATTTTTCTGGAACAATTAAGGAAAAGAAGGAAAATAGCGAGTCCGTTCCCGGACCAACAATAAATCGTTTAAAAGAACTGGCAAAAAGATTTAGAATTTATCTTCTGTGCGGGAGTATTCTGGAAAAAGACAGAGGACTTTTCTATAACACCAGTATCTTTTTGAACCATCAGGGAGAAATCATTGCAAAATATAGGAAAATGCATCTTTTTGATGTAACTTTGCCTGATGGTTCTTCCTGGCGAGAGTCGGAGTTGATAACTGCAGGTAATGAGGTTGTCAAAGTGGCAACTTCAAAGGCCATTTTTGGGTTTAGTATCTGCTATGACCTTCGTTTTCCCGAGCTTTATCGAAAATTGGCTAGAAAGAAAGTGCAGATTGTTTTTGTTCCTTCTGCTTTTACCCTAGAAACCGGTAAGGACCACTGGGAGACCTTAGTGAGAGCAAGGAGTATAGAGAATCAATTCTATGTAATTGCTCCTAACCAGATAGGGAGAGATTCCCAGGGCAGAAGTTACTGGGGAAAGAGTATGATAGTAGATGCCTGGGGGACGGTTCTGGCTAAAGCTCCAGAGAAGGAGTCTGTGATTTTTGCTGAGATAGACCTGTCGCTCCAGGAAACAATAAGGAAAAACCTACCCTCTCTTTCACATATGAGAAAAGACCTTTTTCTAAGATAGAGCAAGGCACACCAGAGATTGTTTTTTCCTCTGGAAATGATAAGATTATCATTAGACTCTATATGATAAATATTGGACCAGGAGGTTATTATGAAGCTAGAAAGTAAAAGTTTTCCTAAAGAGGGGATGATTCCTCGTCTCTACACCTGCGATGGGGATGATTGTTCACCCCATCTCATCTGGAGTGAATTCCCAGAAGATAGCAAAAGCTTTGCTCTTTCAGTAATTGACCCCGATGCCCCGGGAGGAGATTTTATCCACTGGCTCATTACCAATATACCGGTACAGACAAGAAAGATAGAAGAGGGAGAAATTCCCCCAGGGGCTGAGCAGATTATGAATGATTTTGGTAAAAAGGATTATGGAGGTCCCTGCCCTCCGACAGGAGTACACCGATATTTTTTTACCGTATACGCCCTGGATACAGAAAAGCTTTTTTCTATAAACAAAGGAAACTTTCTGGATGAGGTCAAGAGGCACACAATTGATTCTGCCCAAGTAATGGGTAAATACACAAGGGATTGAATGGAAAGACGGCTTTCTTTGATCAAGTCTCTTTTTGAAAAGATAAATCTGGTAAAGATAAAGGCTTAAGAAGGGGAAAAATATGAGAGTAAAGTGAAATAGTGAAGTCAAAGAGGTAGAAGTTGCATTAAAGGGGACTAAGGGTATGCGGAAGAGAGTCCTTATTGGCCCCGATAATGGTTCAAAGAACATCATAATGAGATACTTTACTCTCTTACCGGGAGGATATTCGGAAAGACATAGTCATAGGCATGAACACCTGGTGAACATCGAAGGCGGAAAGGGTATTGTAGTTGATAAGGATGGCAATGAAATCGAGGTGTCAGAAGGGTATAGTATCTTTGTAGAGCCAGATGAGCTCCATCAGTTCCAAAATCCATTTGAGAAGAATTTTGAGTTTATTTGTGTAATTCCCAACATTGATAAGAGATAAAGGTAATATCGATGTTCTGAAGGAAGAGGCTAGATTTTAGAAGCTTATGGCTGCAACATCTGGAATCCTGCTGGGCTATCCTCTCGATGGGCATCGTTATCCACAATCTCAAGAAGTATGACTTCGCCCAGTTTCCATACTTCGATGCCAGGTCGAATACATCCAGATATGGTCTTTCCTTCTCGTCCGAGTGCAGCGTGCATATGGAGTCTAGGTCTAGCATCATTGTCGGGGAAGATAGTGCCTACGGCACAAATTTCATGAACACCTTCAAGGCCAAAAATCATAGGAATTATGGGTATTGATTGGCTATTCTCGGGTCCAACAACAATTTTTCCTGCCTCGATTCCACCTATCAGGATACACATGCCACGTCTTACATTATTTTCCTGGGCAAAAGATTCAATTGCTTCAGGCATAGTGTCCCCATCTTCTAATCTTATGACAAAGACTCTGCCTATTTTTCCCTCACTATATTTCACTTTTTATTCCTCCAGATACATAAATTTACCTTGGTCTCTTTTTATATTCATTTGTTTCATTACATAAAAAAGCAGTACAATCTCTACCTTTAGTAACGGGCTCTATAATCTCTACATTTAGTAGCATTGGGATATTCTCGATGGTGATAGCTACAATGTCTATAGCTGTAGAAGCAGGTATCGCAAAGATATACACTGCCGCCCCAGAGATTCATTATTTTTGTTATCAACTTTCGCCAGACAGTTTTAGCTTTCATAACATCGAAAAATATTTTCTTTTCCTTTGCTGATAACTCTTTTTCTTTGAAAAGCATACAACCCCTCGTAGTATATGTCAATACGCAATAAGAAATTGTCCGTCGGTATTTTTTGATGAACTAGGAATTACATGGTCTACCGAAGAACATTCCTCAAAAGAGAGCGTATAGCGTTTAGCGGATAGCGTATAGTGAAAAACAAAAAACGCAAAACTATAACGGATGTTCATAGTTCATGGACAAAATAACACTCTCCTCTCCCCTCAGGGGAGAGATTAAGCTGAGGGGGCAGGAACCACAAACAAGATGGTGAATCATCGTTTTTCGTTTTTAGCTTCAATTCTTTGCTTTAATGATTCATCCTATACGCTAGAAGAAAATTGTCCTTCGGTGTTTCTTGACTTTTTGTGTATCTGTAACTATTATATCTTTTCAATTGCTAGAATTTTAAGCTGGACCAGTATGTCAAAAGATGAATACCTTCTATATGAAAGAGCGTAATATCTAAAACAATGGGTAAATCTAACAATTTTCACTTGTTTGCTATTTCCTGTTGGGTTATGCTCAGCGTGGGAATAACATTTGGCTCCCATGGCCCTCTTTTGGTCCCTATTTCTAATACTTTTCAATTAAGATTAGGTCAGATTGCACTACCAGTAGTATCTCACTCTATCGGTTTCCTCGCTGCCAATATTCTTATGGCTCTCTTCTGGAAGATTCGGCGAGCTAGACTACTTCTTACTATTTCTGCTTTACTTTCTTTTCTGATGTTGGTGAGTATCAGTCTATTTCGTTCTGTTGGGCTGCTCCTTACTTTTTTGTTTTTCCTGGGAGTTGCTCAGGGAACAATGCACACCAGCGTTGATTCTCTTTTTTCAGAAATCTCGGGAAAAGAAAGAGCAAAGTTCTTGAATTGGCTACACATTTTTATTGGTGTAGGAGCTGTACTTGGTCCCTTATCGGTAGGGATGTTACTCAGCTACAGTGAAAAATGGCACCTGGTCTATCTGATGATGGCAATGGTGACTCTTCCCCTGCCTTTGTTCTTCTTTCGCCGAACTATCTATCAAAGCATTACTTATAATGGAGAACCACAAATATCTACTGGTAGTTCTCTAGCCCGACCTACAACTTCACCACTTTTCTGGCTGGCTATAATTGGTATTTTCACTTATGTAGGGCTAGAGTTGTCATTTGCCTCCTGGCTGCCAGTGTTTCTGGTGAAAGTAAAAAATATCTCTCATGCATGGGCGAGTTACAGTATATCAATTTTTTGGTTTGCTCTGATGACGGGAAGATTCCTTTTTGGTCGTTTTCTTTATAGAACTAATCTATCGCTTTTTCTAGGAATAGGAGCTCTTATTACGGCTCTATTTACTACCCTTACCTTCTCAACAGACTCCGTTCTAATAGGATTATTTATGGCCTTTTCCGGATTATCGCTTTCCTGGTTCTACCCCAGCATACTGGCTTTAGGAGGCAACACATTTCCCAGAAATATTGGGTTCATAACCGGGTCTCTGGCTGCCGGTGGAACTATAGGAGCCATCGTATTTCCGTGGGTAATTGGTCCTATCTCTGAAGTGTTCGGTCTTGCTAAAGGAGTTTTTCTTGTTCCCCTATTATGTCTGGCCCTGACAGGTATCTTTTTTTCTTATAGCTACCTTCTTAAGAGAAAAAGAAAACATCAAAAAGCAATTGTCTAAGTGAATGGCTAAAAATAAAAGAGAAGACGGATACCAAGACCGATGAAGTCTGCATCTATCCCTTGCTGAAGAAAGGGTGATAATTCATAGGATACATCCAATGCCAGGGAGACATTTTCACCAGGTATTTCCCAGCCTGCCTGGATAAAATAAGTAAAGTCGGAGTCTTGCCTATCTCCTGAAGCCCATTTGATAAAGCTTTTTTGTATACCGGCTCCCAGGTAAAGCCCACTTGTCAAGATTTCTTTTAATAAGGAAATTTTCGAGGTTATAATATAGGTAATATCTTCGTTTTCAGATTGATAGTCAATATCTGTGTTTAGAATAATTGTGTCGAATTTCGAGCGAAAACCGCCCGTCAGAGAAAAATGATTATTGTTCCCGTTGGTTTCTCCTTTTTGCGGCAGAGCTATATTATAGAAAGTACCAATAGTAAGCCCTATCTTGTTTTTCCCACTGGATAATCCCGCTATTCCCAAAATTAACACTAATGCCAAAGCGATAATCATAATCTTTTTCATTTGTTTTTGTCCTTTGGGTTCTCTTTTACAGAGCATCTATTATATTGCTTGAACAAGAAAGTGTCAAATTTCATAATATTTGTCCACTACTCATCAATTAACCACTCACCACTTACCATCTTATCGTTGTCTTTATCGATGAACTATGAACAATGAACTAGGCGCTGTGATTCTACCTACATTTTTGGTCTTACTGTCTTTGTCTTCTCTATACGCTATACGCTATCCTTTTGTAGGGATGACAGTTGTATAGAAATATGGTATAGTGACTCAAAAATTGAAAATTGACTAAAAAGGAAAGTCAGGAATTTTGCCTGAGAAATTAAGCAAAAAAAATTTTATCCTGGGAGTTCTCAACGGAGCTATTTTTAGGCTTGGATTATCTTTTACTGATCCTAATACTGTTCTCCCCTTATTTGTCAGCCTTCTTACCAGCTCTAAGGTTCTTATTGGTTCTGTTGCTACTATCAGGGTTTTTGGTTTTTTCATGCCCCAGGTTTTTATAGCTAGTTTTACTGAACACTGGCAGAAAAGAAAACCCATCTATATTTTGGGTGCAGTTCTAAGAGGAAGCTCTTTTTTTCTCCTTTTTATACTTATCTTTTTCTGGGGAAAGAAAATGTCTTATTTGCTCCTGGTCAGTTTTTTCGTTCTTTACGGAACGGCTTCTCTGGGAGGAGGTTTAGGTGGTCTTCCTTTTCTAGATATCATAGGGAAAGTAATAACGCCCAGGCACAGAGGAAAGTTTTTTTCCTTGAGGTTATTCTTTGGAGGAGTTCTGGCTGTAGGAGGGGGTTTAGTGGTTAGATATGTGTTGGCTCATCCAATACTCTTTCCTTTTCCTCATAATTATGCTCTTCTTTTTTTTCTCACTTTTCTCTTTACATCCTTAGGCATGTTTCTATTTGTCTTTATTAGAGAGCCGAGGGAGTCACCTAGGGTAAAAAAAAGAAGTAGCTTCTTTGTTTATCTTAAAAGAATAGGTATTATTTTAAAAGATGATAAGGATTATAGCCGCTTCTTCTGGGCAATAATCTTTTTGAATTGCGGTATCATTGCCCTACCCTTCTACGCTGTCTATGGGCGTGAAGTACTCCATTTTCCTTCAGAAATGACAGGAGTCTTTGTTGCCGCTCAGATGATGGGAGCTATCATTTCAGCGCTTTTCTGGGGCTTTCTTTCTGATAGATATGGCAATAAGATTGTGGTGGTGCTCTCAGGGTTAACCGGGTTGTCAATTCCTTGCCTGGTTATATTGACAATATTTCTTCACAAAATGGCTATCTTTCCTGAGCTTCTTTTGACTATTTACACTATAGTCTTTGTTCTTGTGGGGATGAATCTTAATGGTCTTTTTGTTGGACAGAATAATCTTCTTTTAGAAATAGCACCAGCCGGAGAGAGAGCTACCTACATTGGAGTGGCAAACACGGCAATCGGACTGGTAAGCCTCTTGTCTCTTCTGGGGGGCTATATCATTGAACGGACCTCCTACACAGTAGTTTTTTTCTTATCTTTAATTTTAGTGCTCACAGGTATATTTCTTGCCTTTTCTATAGTTGAGCCTAGAAATAAAGAGTCCAGGCCGTCATCCTGCAATCTTAAACAATCCGGTTGACGTTAGCAATGATTTAGATATTATATATTATGAGATTGCACAAGAAGCTTGTGTAAGTATACCAGTCAAAGATTAAAAGCGAGGTAATGAGGAGGAGTCAAAAATGGAATTAAAGGAAATCATAGAAAAAAGAGAAAGTGTCAGAAATTATGAGGATAGACCTGTGCCGGAAGAGAAGTTAGAAAAAGTACTGGAAGCGGCTCGCTTAGCTCCCTCGGCCAGCAACAGACAACCCTGGAAATTTATAGTGGTGAGAGAAAAGCAGCGCCGTCAGGAGTTAGCTGAGGCAGCAAATGGGCAAGCTTTTGTAGGTCAGGCAGCAGTAGTTATTGTCGCTGTAGCTACCAGACCGGAACATATTATGAGCTGTGGGGTCCCCAGTCATCCGGTAGATTTAGCTATAGCTTTAGACCATATGACTCTGACTGCTGTAGATGAAGGATTAGGAACTTGCTGGATTGGCGCTTTTTCTCAGGACAAGGTGAAAGAGCTTCTTGCTATTCCGGAAAAATATAGAGTGGTTGCTCTTCTTCCTCTGGGTTTTCCCCGCCAAGAAAGAAAGATGAAAATGCGTAAATCTTTGAAGGAAATAGTCTGTTATGAAACTTTCACAGAATAAATTTTGAGAGCGGGTGAAACTACATAAAAGAAGCAAGGAAAATGTTAACTCAAAAAATTGGTTTTATCGGTGCAGGCAAGATGGGAGGAATTATAATTAAGGGTATACTAAAAAATAGATTGGTTTCTCCTAAGAACTTGTGGATTTGTGATAAATTGATGAGAAAACTTACCTCATTAGCAAAAGAAGGGGCTAATGTTTTTGTTGAAATAGAACCTGTAGTTAAAAATGCTGATGTGCTGTTTCTAGCCATTAAACCTCAGGATATATCAGGTGTGTTAGAGCATTTAAAAGGCAGGGTACAATCCGGTCAATTAATAATTTCTCTTGTGGCTGGTGTTACTACCTCACTCTTTATTAAGGAATTAGGTAACGAAATTTCCCTTATTCGGATAATGCCCAATACACCTGCCTTACTAGGAGAAGGGATAACTGCTATCTCTTCCACTGAGAGAGTGAGCTCCGAGCAAAGGGTTCTGCTGAAGAGGATTATGGCAACAATAGGTGAGGTGGTAGAGGTTCCTGAAAGCCAGCAAAATGCAGTAACGGGATTGAGCGGAAGTGGACCGGCCTACATTTATACTGTTATTCAGGGCCTGATTAAAGGAGGGGTAAGGGCAGGACTCAGTCCAGAGTTGGCTTTTAAACTAGCTACTCAGACTACTTTGGGAGCGGCCAGGATGGCTAAAGAGAGCAACAGTTCTTTAGAGGAACTGCGCCAGGCGGTAGCTTCTCCGGGAGGAACAACTATTGAAGGGCTGAAAGTTCTAAACGAGGGAAGATTGGAAGAATGCTTGGCTGAAGCAGTAGTCAAAGCCACCCAAAGAGCAAAAGAATTAAATAAATAATCAGGATAGTTAATGATGAAACTTGAGCCTTCCCAAATTGAAAAAAAAGAATTTGGACTTTCTCTCAGAGGATACAACCAGAAAGAGGTAGATCAATTCCTAATAGAAGTAGGAAAAAACTATCGGGAATTAATTGAAGAAAGAAGAGTTCTATTAGGAGAACTAGAAAAGTCAAAAAAAGAGAGAGAATTGTATCTTTCCAGAGAAAAGAGAATAGAAGAAGCGTTGATTTCTGCCCAGAGAAGTGCCGAGTTAATAAATGAAAGTAGTCAGGAAAGGGCTAAATTAATAGTTAAAGAAGCAGAGATAAAAGCGAAAGAGGTTGTCAAGAAAGATGAGGAAAAATTGAAGAGACTGGACGACGAAATAGAGAAATTAGAACGGCAGAAGAGACTCTTTATTGCCAAGTTGAAATCTTTAATTGAAACTCATTCTGAACTTTTAAATTTTTATGAAGAGGAATTAAAGAAAGAAAAAGTAGAGAAGCCCAGCCAGAAAAAGGTGGTAAAAAAGAACAATTCCCGGACAGGAATCCTCTTTGAAGGGTAAGTTAGTTTCTGGTAAAAATTCTCCTCCGAAGGCGAATTTTTTCCATTTCGGTCTCCATAAATTACTTTCCTTTTTTCCCTATTCATTTACTCTTTATTTACCAATTTTTGCAATAATTCCTTTGCTTTCAAGATATCCCTTATCTGCTTTTCTCCAGATATCTCCCTTTCTATAGTTAAATGTCCAGTATAGCCTATTTTTCTCAATTTATCTATAAATTTTTCAATGCCTACATCTCCCTCTCCTAAAGGATATTCCTTACCTAATTCTCCTTTCCTTTCGGGTCTTTTACCATCCTTACAATGAACTCCTATCACATATTTTCCTAATACATCCAGAGCCTTAACAGGATCACCCGCATCGTAGAGAAGCATATTTGCCGGATCAAAGTTCACCCCCATATTTAATCTATTGACATCTTCTATGAACTTAGATAAAACCAGAGCCTTTTCCTGACCCGTCTCCAGAGCAAAGGATTGATTATTTTCTTTACAATAATCAGCTATTCTCTGTAACGCCATAACTAATTCCTTATAATTAGAGTCACTTGTATTTTCGGGGATGAATCCTATATGGGCCTGGATAATTTCAACTTCTAGCTCAAGAGCAAAGTCCGAATAAGAAAGGACTTTTAAAACTCTCTTTCCCCGCATTGCCGGATTAAGAAGACCCACAGTGCGCTTAATGGTGGAGATATCGCGGTAATTCTCTCCCCCAAAACCACAAATAAGACTGGTTATCTTAATCTCTTTCTCTTCCGCTGTTCTCCTTATCAGTTCTATACGCTCTTTAGACCACCACTCTTCCGGAGGGACAGACATCTGACAGGTGGACATACCAAAAGATGTCACCTTTTCCAGCGAAATTAAAGGATCTGCTCCACTTATTGCTACTCCTATAGGCATAATCTTACGTTTCATATCCACATCCTTTCTTGTCAGTAGAGTAACATATCACGTATTACATTTCTCTTAAGAATCAAATATCTTTCCCGGGTTGAGGATATTGTGAGGGTCGAAGACCTTCTTTATCCCCTGCATAAGCTCTATTTGTGCCTGGTTTACTACCAGAGGGAGATATTCTTTCTTGGCCAGACCAATTCCATGTTCACCAGAGATTAGTCCGCCTAAAGAAATAGTTAATTCAAAAAGTTTTTGCACAGCCTCGGATTTGACCTTTTCCCAGGTAGTATCTTCTATATTCCCTTTTAGAATATAGACATGTATATTTCCGTCTCCCAGATGACCAAATTTAGCAAAAGAGACAGAATATTTTCGGGAGAGGGAGTCTATTCCTTTTATAAGGGATAATACCTTGGTGCGGGGAACTACTACGTCGTTACCCACCATTTTAGGGTTAAAATGGACTAAAGCCTCATGAATTGATTGTCTTGCCTGCCAGATTCTATCCCGATTTGGTCTATCTTCAGCCACAAATACATCTAGGGCTCCCCTGTCCAGGCAGATTTCTCCGATAGACTGATACATACTTTCTACTTCCTCTTTCTTATTTCCATCTAACCCTATCCAGAGATGTACTTTTGCTTCACTAAATGGCAACTCCTTTTGCAAGAATTTTTCACAGGCATTGATAGTCAATCTGTCCATAAGCTCAATGGTGGTAGGAAGTAATCGGTTACTGATTATTTCCAGGGCACACCCACAGAGACCACCCAAGTCATCAAAAGGGACAATAAGATCGACCTTTATTTTCGGTGAAGGAACAAGCTTCATAGTAATTTCAGTAATAACAGCCAGAGTTCCTTCCGAGCCGAGTAGAAGATCTATGAACTGACTATTAGTTGCATTCTTAAGGATTTTTCCACCGGCCCTTAGGGTCTTACCGGTGGGAAGTACTGCCTCTAGGCCACAGACATAGTTTTTGGTTATTCCATATTTTACAGCATTAGCTCCTCCGGCTGATTCAGCTACATTGCCCCCTATAGTGCAGCTATCAAGGCTAGCCGGATTAACCGGATAAAAAAGTCCATATTTCTCTACCTGCCTCCGAAGCTCACCATTAGTTACTCCCGGCTCAAGAACAGCCATCATATTCTCTTTATCGAGCTCTAATATTTTGTTCATTCTTTCTAGTGAAAGGAGGATCCCTCCGTATAAGGGAACGGCTCCGCCACTTAAACCTGTTCCTCCTCCCCGAGGGGTTATTGGTATTCTCTCCCTGTTGGCTAAAATCAATACATCCCTTACCTGGTTTCTGTTGTTTGGTTTAACCACTATCTCAGGCATATATTTTGCTAGATTTAGGGTCTCATCATGAGAATATGGTTCTTTTTCTTCGTCTTTAGTTAATACATTCTTCTCTCCTACTATTTGCCTCAATCTTGTTATTATGCTCATATCGACTTTCTTATAATGCATAAGTTAGGTCCTTTCTGAATTAATGTATCCTCATTATACCAATCTGGCTTGAAAAGACAATACAATAGAAGCGAAGAACTATAATTCAGCATTTTGTTCATTGTTTGCTGTTCATACCCCCTCACCTTAGTCCTCTCCCCTCAGGGGAGAGGAGAGTGCTGTTTCTATCGATGAACTATGAACTACAAACTATGAACTGATTATGTTTGACTTTGTCCGGCTGAGAGATATAATATATTTGGCTGTGAATAAACCAGGCTAGACAGCAAGCAAAGAAAATATGACCAGAACAAGGACTATTTTTTATTGTATTTTGGTTACTCTTTTTGCCACAGCAGGAGTTTTAGGAGGCTTCTTTATTTCTGACCTATACGATCTCCCCCATATTGACCTACTGGAGGAGTATCAGCCTAGTGGAATTACCAGAATGTATTCCAAGGAAGGTGAGGTTATGGCAGAGTTCTTCTTAGAAAGGCGGGAAGTCGTTTCTCTTTCTAGAATTCCTCTTCAGATGCAAAGAGCATTTATTGCTATGGAGGATCACAGATTCTACCAACACCGAGGACTGGATTTTAAACGTCTATTCAAGGCTATCTGGATTGACATAATTGAGTGGAGAAGCTGGGATAGAGCCCAGGGGGCAAGCACTATTACTCAACAACTAGCCAGAAATCTCTTTCTGACCCATGAGAATACTCTTACTCGGAAAATAAAGGAGATGATTCTGGCCATTCAAATAGAAAGAGTATATAGCAAAGAAGAAATCTTGAAAATGCATCTTAATCAAATATTTTTTGGAGAAGGAGTATACGGTGTGGCTGAAGCAGCCTCTTTTTACCTGGGGAAAAAAGTAGAGGAGCTTAATCTAGCCGAGAGCGCATTTTTAGCTACTGTCCCTAGAAGTCCTGTCTATTATTCTCCTATTAAATATCCTGAGCATACCGAGAGCGGCAAAAAGACTATTCTAAAAAGGATGTATGACTTGGGATTTATCACTAAAGAGGAATGGGAAGAGGCGGAAAAAGAGCCTGTTAAAATAGTGGCCAATCGAGCCAAAAGGAGTGCCGCCAATATCCATTGGGCGCCCTATTTTGTAGAATGGATTCGTCAAAAAGTAGAGAATGAGTATGGCTATGATAGATTTTGGCGAGGAGGGTTAAGGGTCTATACTACTCTAGACTTGAATCTACAGAAGGCAGCCGAGGATAGTTTAATAGACTATCTAAAAGAAAACGACCACCAGGGAGCTTTAGTAGCTATGGATCCTCATACTGGTTTCATAGAAGCCCTGGTGGGAGGAAGGGATTTCTGGGAAAACCAATATAATAGAGCTATTCAGGCTAGTCGTCAAACCGGCTCTGCTTTTAAGCTTTTTACTTATACAGCAGCCATAGATACAGGAGAGTTTAATTCTGTCAGTCCTTTCTTTGATGCCCCTATTGCTTTTAAGAGAAGTAAGAAAGTAGGAAAGGGCGCAGAAATTAAGGAAGAGGGAGAATTTTGGTCTCCACAGAATTATGAGAAGTATTTCTGGGGTGAGGTCTATCTCTGGCAGATGTTTGCTCATTCTATAAATGTTTCCTCAGTTAAACTTCTGCAAGAGGTGGGAGTAGGAGAAGTAATCAATTATGCTCGCAAATTAGGCATTGATAGTCCCTTAAATCACGACCTTACTCTTACCCTGGGCACCTCAGGGATGACTCTCCTGGAGATAGTCAGGGGTTATGCTACCATAGCCAATTATGGAATAAAAGTCGAACCTATGTTTATACAAAAAATAGAAGACCGGGAAGGAAGGATTTTGAAGGAAAACTTTCCACAAGGAGAAACAGTTCTTTCTCCTCAGACTTCTTTCGTAATGATTGACTTATTGGAGAAGGCTATTGACTACGGGACAGGACGAAGAGTAAGATGGTTGGGTTTTGATAGACCTTGTGGAGGGAAGACGGGAACAGTGGGATGGCCCAGAGAAAAAGATACGGATAAGACAATTGACGCCTGGTTTATAGGCTTCACCCCTGACCTGGTAGCAGGGGTATGGGTAGGCAATGATGATGCCAGTCCCCTGGGAGAGAAAAAAACGGGAAGTGCAGTAGCTATTCCTATCTGGACAGAATTTATGAAAAAAGCTTTAGATAGTCAGCCGGTAAAAGATTTTTCCTCCCCTCCCGGGATAGTTTTTAAGAAAATAGACATTGAAACAGGACTTTTAGCTACTCCCAAATGTGAAAATGCCCTGTGGTTTGCCTTCCTGGAAGGAACAGCTCCAAAAGAATACTCTTCTTCCGAGCAACGAGCGACCAGCAACGAGCGACGAATTACAGTCCGGCCTGTTTTTTTAGATCAAGAGCAGCATCGGTTTTCTCCCAGGTAAACTCTTTTTCACTTCGGCCAAAATGACCATAGCAGGCAGTTTTTTTATAAATAGGACGTAAAAGGTCCAGTTTTTTGATTATGCCGCGGGGAGAAAGATCAAAATTATCTCTGACCACCTTTTTTATTTTAGATTCAGGGATTTTAGCTGTACCGAAACCATTTATCATAAGAGAGACCGGTTCATTTCTTCCTATAACATAGGCAAGTTGGATTTCGCACTTTTCTAGAATTCCTGCTGCCACTAGATTCTTGGCGATATAACGAGCCATATACGAGCCTGACCGATCAACTTTGGTAGGGTCTTTGCCGGAGAAACATCCCCCCCCATGAGAACCTACGCCTCCGTAAGTATCGGCAATTATCTTTCTTCCTGTCAGACCTGTATCTGCTTGAGGTCCACCTATTTTAAAAGATCCGGTGGGATTAATATAACATGCCATTTCTTCATTTACATATTGGGCAGGGATACAGTGCTTTATTACTTTTTCTATTATTTCATCTTCGATCTCCTCTACTTCTACCTCAGGGCTATGTTGAGTGGAGATTACCACTGCTTTTACCTTTTTGGGAGTACCATCTTCATATTCTACTGTGACCTGAGATTTTCCATCAGGACGAAGATAGGGCAAGATTTTCTTTTTTCTCAGCTCAGCCAATTGCCGGGTTAGTTTATGAGCTAAAACTATAGGTAGAGGCATAAACTCCGGGGTTTCCGTAGTAGCGTAGCCAAACATCATTCCTTGATCTCCTGCTCCGTCCCTATCTACACCAAGGGCAATATCAGGTGATTGCTCGTGAATAGAGGTAATCACTGCACAACTTTTATAGTCTAGCCCAAAAGCTGCCTGGGTGTATCCTATTTCTTTTATGGTTTGGCGAACTATACGCGGTATGTCTATATAGCAACTGGTAGTAATTTCTCCTGCTACAAAGACCAATCCCGTAGTAGTCAAGGTTTCACAAGCTACCCTTCCCTGGGAGTCCTTTTCTAAAATAGCGTCCAGAATAGCATCTGAAACCTGGTCGGCAATTTTATCTGGATGTCCTTCCGTTACTGATTCGGAAGTAAATAAATACTTTTCTTTTGCCATTGATAAAATCCTTTCTTCTACATACTAGTTTGGAATTGTGTCCGTTACGATTCCTCCTGTTATGGACAATTTTGGCGGGACGCGAGTAAAGTGAGTAATGATGCAGTTGTCCAAATAGGCTTTCTCTTCTACCAAAACATCATCCCAAAGGATACATTTTTGCAATCGGGCTTCTTTCTTGATAGTTACTCTGTCGCCAAGAGTTGTATATTTTCCTATTTTAACCTTTTCCTCTATACAGCAGTTATTTCCTATTACTACCGGGGATTTTAGGCTGGCTGATTTTGAAATCTGGGTATTTTTCCCTATCCAAATCCCTTTTTTTATTTCTCTTCCTGAAATTTCAATTCCTGTTTTTCCTTTGAGGATATCTCTCTGTGCCTTCCTGTAGTCAGCCAGATTTCCCATGTCTATCCAATAGTCATCCATTAAATATCCATATATCGCTTCTCCTCTTTTGACCAGAGAAGGTAGAACCTGATGCCCTAAATCATATGGCTCACCAGCGGGGATACAAGAGAAAATATCTGGCTCAAAAATATATATACCAGCATTTATTTCATCGGAAAACGCATCTCCCCAACTTGGTTTCTCCACAAATTGAGTAATTTTTCCTTTCTTATTCCGCAATGCAACTCCGTATCTAAACTTCTCTTCTGTTTTTTTCAATACAACTGTAGCTAGAGCTGCTTTTTGTTTATGGAATTGTACAGCTTGATGGATATTAAAATCAGTAATTCCATCAGCGCTCACTACCAAGAAAGTATCCTTGAAGTAAGATTCCATTTTTTTTAATCCACCAGCAGTACCCATGAGACTATCTTCTTCCGAATACAACACCTGCATATCAAATTTTTCTCCATCTTTTACATAATCCTTTACCTGACTTCCCTGATGATAAAGATTGATTACTACCTCATTTATCTTAGATTTTCTCAGTAAATTCAAAGAATAAAATAAGGAAGGTTTGTTAATAACAGGAATCATAGATTTAGAGACTCTATAAGTAAGTGGTCTCAGGCGTGTCCCAAGTCCTGCTGCCAGAAGCATTGCCCGCAAGGCATCCTCCTAGAATTTCCTTAAATTGCTTCTTTTTCGACAATTTCCAGAATATTCTCCAGCGTTTCTGCCTCCAATAAAGACTGATGGTATTTTCTATGTCTCAGGAAACGAGAAACCGTAGCCAGAGCTTTTAGATAGTTCCCGGCTGCATCCTTAGGTGCGCCTAATATAAAAAAAAGATGAACCTGTTCTTTATCTAAAGCGTCAAAGTCAATACCTTTTTTGGAAATGCCGATTGCCCCTACTAGAGACTTGATTCCCGAAGAACGAGCATGAGGAATAGCTACATTGTAGCCGATTCCCGTACTTCCTAGTTCCTCCCTCTCCTTAATGACTTTAAGGAATTCTTTTTTATCTGTGAGCTTGCCTGTTTTTTCTAACAAACTGGTCAATTCTTCTAATACTTCTTCCTTTGTTCGAGCTTTTAGTTTTGGCTCAATAGCCTTTTTACTTAAGAAATCCTTTATGTACATAAGCATCTCCTTCTATAAGATATTTGAGGGGGAAAACATTCCCCCTCAACGGCCTTCGGCCTGCTCCCCCTGTTAAACCAAGAAATTATTGAAATTCCGATACTATAAAATGAGAATGTGTTACTTTAAATCTGCGGTTCGATTACAACGAAAGCACCATTTTCTTTTTTATAAGCCACGTTAATCTGATTAGTATTGCTATTCAAGAAAATGAAAAATCGGCTTCCCTCCATTTCTAGTTGCATCACTGCTTCATCCGCTGTCATTGGTTTAGCAATTTCTTTGCTGGTGTAAATCGTTTTATGCTCGGCACCGAAAGAAGCTGGAGAGGATGGACATGAAGTTCTTTTCCCTGCTAAGGTGTCTCGAGATCTATGAGATTTAATTTTTTCTTTGTGTTTTTTTGTCTGCCTATTTACCTTATGTATAGCTGCTTCTATGGAGTTATATAGATCAGAGTCTATTCCATTCCCGTGAATGGTAACTCCATCTGCTATAACGCTTATCTCAGTGAGATAAGCGTCCTTTTCTGCTTTAATTGTTACCCGAATAGAGAGAATTCCACGGAAATATTTGTTTAAGCTACTGAGCTTCTTCTTAATATATCCATCAATTTGCTCAGTAATACAAATATGGCTCCCACTTATATCAATTTGCATTTTTTCACCGCGGACTAATCGCTAAAAAACCCGGCTGAATAATTATAAATAAGAGCCTTTTTATTCATCTCTTCTCAAATTTGCTATCTTTATTCAGCCGGGCAAATCTCGGGAACTACGCTTCCTAATCTATGCTTTGACTACATTAACCGCCTGCAAACCGCGGTCCGTTTTTTCTACATCAAAAGAAACCTTCTCTCCCTGTTCCAAGCTCTTAAATCCCTCCATGTTGACGTTGGAAAAATGAACAAAAACATCCTCGCCATTTTCTCGTTCAATAAACCCAAAACCTTTACGGTCATCAAACCATTTGACCGTTCCTTCTTCTGACATACTCTTTGCCTCCTTATCCTAACATTTGAGCTAAAAGCTCAGAAAATTATAACATATGCAAATAAATTTGTCAATTATCTGTTACGTAAATGGTGACATTTTAAATTTTAGCTAACATTATCACGTTAATTCAAGGTTTGAGGTGCTCGGGCCAGCGCAAAAACATAGACCTCTTTCACTCCTGCTTCCTTGAGCACTTTTGCTGCTTCCTTAATAGTTGTTCCTGTAGTATAGACATCATCCACTAGAAGTACATTTTTTGCTTGAAATCCATCTCTGTTTTTTACCGTAAAGGCTTCTCTTAGATTTCTTCTTCGCTCTTTTCTGTCCAGAGAGGTTTGGGTTATAGTCGCTTTTGTTCTTTTCAGGTTACCTTTGGTCAACCGAACTTGAAGATGCTTGGCTACTACCTTAGCTATAAGTTCAGCTTGATTGAATCCTCTTTCTCTCAATTTTTTTCGGTGTAGTGGAATTGGAACTACCAAATCGAGGCAAGGGAAGGAAGAATTAAGGCAATTAAAATAGCTTCTTATAATTTTTTCCAATGAGCGCATTATTCCTGTTTTTTTATTATATTTAAGAAGATGGATTACCTTTTTCATTACTCCTTCATAAAGAGTGGGAATAAAGGCCCTATTAAAATAGACATTTTGCCTGCGGCATTCTGGACAGAGAAAAGTAGGGATGCTTTTAAAGGTGGAAGGGAGAGGTCTACTGCATTTAGAGCAATAAGGGGCCTTCAGCCATTTTATTTTACTCCAGCAGTCTATGCAAACAAAGGTAATGTTGGATGGTTCGAGAGGATGCTGACATACTCTGCAATCAGCCGGGAAGAGAAGGCTTATCAATCCCTCTCCTAAAATTTTTACTTGCACCTAATTCTCGCTCCTATATTTTGTAATTATAATATAAAAAATAGAAGTGTCAAGAAATTGCCTCAGGACAATTTCTTCCGTCGCTGTATAGTAGCCTTTTATTATTTCTGCTTAGCTTCTCGTTTCGGGAAAAATATAAACTCGTCGTCTTGCTCCTCAGACAGTATATTTTTCTTTATCCTCAACTCGAAGCTTCGTTATGGTTGCTCCTATAAGGCTCCTTCAGAAAAAGTCCTTCGGCAGCGATGTAACTGAGGAGGACCTCAGGACAATTTCTCGTATGTCGTATATAGTAAAACTAAAAACTAAAAGCGCAAAGCTAAAAGCCATAATTCAAAATTCAAAACTTATTCTCCTTTCTTTTTAAGTGGTCTAAGGTTTTAGATTTTAGTCTTACATTTTAAATTTTAGGCTATGGTTTTGCGCTTTTCGCTCTACGTTTTACGCTTTCAAGTTGACAGCTCTTCTATTTTTGCTAAGATAAGGAAAACTACTAAGGGAGCTAGATTAGAATGGCAGTAGAAATTCTTAATAGTGGAGTACTTGTACTGAATAGTCTATGGCAGGTAGTTGATGTATGTTCAGTAAAAAGAGCTGTTTGCTTACTTTATTTAAGGCACGCTCAAGTAGTACTTAAAGAGGGAGGTTCTTTATACACCTTTGGCTTTGAAGATTGGAAGGACTTCTCTCAAGATTACTCTAGTGATAGCCAGATAATAAGAACTATTACTTACAAACTGAGGATACCACGTATTATTCTTCTGTTTATTTACGATAAGATTCCTCCACGAAAAGTGAGGTTTACGCGCAGGAATGTATATAAAAGAGATGGAAATAGATGTCAGTATTGCGGAAAGAAATTCAAATCGGAGGATTTGAACCTGGATCATGTGATTCCTGTTTCGCGTGGAGGGAAAGATAGTTGGTACAATGTTGTCTGCTCCTGTGTCCCTTGCAATCTTCGCAAAGGGGATAAGTCTCTAGTTGAGGTAGGAATGAGTCTTATCAGAAAGCCTACCCGACCTAATTGGAGATCTTTTGTTAGATGCAATTTTGCTGAAATAAACGAGGAAAACTGGAAAGACTTTCTCGACCTTGCTTATTGGAATGTTGAACTAGAAGAGGATAAGGAGTGACGTATAAAGACGAAGTAGTTTTGAGTACAAATTTTTCTGAAGTAGAACTCTTTAAAAGAGGAAAGGTACGAGATATTTATCAGATAAAGGATAATCTTCTTATTGTAGCTACTGATAGAATTTCAGCCTTTGATTGCATTCTTCCCGATGGCATCCCTTACAAAGGAAAGATTTTGACTGGATTATCAAAATTTTGGTTCAATGCCACTCAAGATGTTATTTCTAACCATCTAATTAGTAGTGAAGAGGAAAATCTTCCCAGAGTTCTATTTCCGTTTAGAAAGACTCTAAAAGGAAGATATATGTTAGTCAAGAAGAGTGAACCTGTTCCTATCGAGTGTGTAGTAAGGGGATACATAGCTGGTTCGGCTTATGAAGAATATAGAACACATCATTCTATATGCGGTATAGCACTTCCTCAGAAACTAAGACTGGCAGACCGACTCCCCGAACCTATCTTTACCCCGGCTACCAAAGCAGAAAAAGGTCATGATGTAAATATCAGTAAAGAAAAAATGAAAGAAATGATTGGAAGTGAATTAACGGAAAAGCTGGAAGAAATTAGTCTGAAGATATACAAAAGGGCAAGTAAATTTCTAGACTGCCGGGGTTTTATTCTTTCCGATACCAAGCTAGAATTTGGCTTCCATCATGGAGAAGTCATTCTTATAGATGAACTTTTAACTCCTGATTCTTCAAGATTCTGGTCCAAAAAAGAGTATAAACCAGGTTCTTCGCCGATAAGTTTTGACAAACAGTTTCTACGGGACTATTTGTCAGAACTAGACTGGGATAAGACCTATCCTGCTCCCTCTCTTCCTCCTGTCATAATAGAAAAAACAAGTAAGAAATACCTGGAAGCTTACCAAGAGATTACTGGCAAGAGGTTAGATGAGTGATAAGTGATAAAATTTGACGAATTTCCTCGTTCTGCTATTAGTATATTAAATATGTATTTTGCAGCTTAGGAATTTCAAAAAATTCTGAAAAATGTTAAGAATTGTCCTTAACCTAGAAGCCTGGAGATTTATACGGCTGCCGAAGGACATTTTCTGAAGAAGCCTTATAGGAGCAACCTTAACGAAGCTTCGAGTTGAGGAAAAAGAAAAATATACTGTTTGAGGAGCGAAGCGACGATGCTCTGCCTTTTCTTGAACTTGGGGGGAGCAGGCCGAAGGCCGTTGAGGGGGGATGTTTCCCCCTTCAAAGTCTTTTATATCTTTCCCGAAACGAGAAGCTGAGTAGACATAATAAAAGGCTACTATACAGCGACGGAAGAAATTGTCCTGAGGTATTTCTTGATTTCTTAGGGAGAACATATGGAAGGTGGCTTACTGTGAAAAGAGAGGGGGATTTGCAATGAAAAATGATAGTTCTTTATTGGAAGTAAATGACCTTAAAGCCTATTTTTATTTAGACGAGGGTGTTCTGAAAGCAGTAGATGGAGTTAGCTTTAAAGTAAGAAAAGAGAAAGTTTTAGGTCTTGTAGGAGAATCTGGTTGTGGTAAAAGCGTTACTGCTCAGTCAATTCTCAGGATAGTCCCTGATCCAGGAAAAATAGAAGGGAAAATTCTTCTTCAACGGAAGAATGGGAACGCCAAAAAAGGGCCTTTAGATTTAGCCGGACTAGATTCACGGGGAAAAGAAATCAGGTCTATCCGGGGAAAAGAGATAGCTATGATATTTCAAGAACCGATGACCTCTTTTTCTCCTCTTCACACCATTGGCAATCAGATTATAGAGGCAATTCTTCTTCACCAGAATGTAAATAAGGAAGAAGCAAGAAAACTAGCCATAGATATGCTTGATAAGGTAGGTATTGCCAATCCTCAGCGAAGAATTGATGAATATCCCCATCAACTTTCTGGAGGTATGAGACAAAGAGCCATGATTGCTATGGCTTTATCCTGTAATCCCTCTATTCTTATTGCTGATGAACCAACCACCGCCTTAGATGTCACTGTCCAGGCCCAAATCCTTGAACTGATGAAGAGCCTACAGGCTAAGTTTGGTATGTCTATTATCTATATTACTCACAACTTGGGAGTCATTGCTGAAATATCAGATGAGGTGGCAGTAATGTACCTAGGCAGGATAGTGGAATACGCCAGTGTGGATAACCTCTTCTATGATCCCCTTCATCCTTATACTCAAGCGCTATTAAGATCTATCCCTAGAGTGGGGAAAAAAGCAAAGGCTCGTCTTGAATCCATTGAGGGAACTGTCCCTCTTCCACTCGATCTTCCGGTGGGGTGTGGCTTTTATGCCCGCTGTCGCCAGGCAAAAAAAGGTATCTGTAATAAAGATATCCCCCCGCTGGTTGAAGTAAAGAAAAAACATAGGGTAAGATGTTTTCTCTATAATTAAAGGAGTTTAATCATAGGAAATAACGGTAACGGCACCCTTCTTAAAGTTAAGTCTCTAAAGAGATATTTTCCTATTGAGAAGGGATTCTGGAGGAAGGTGGTTGGTTATGTTAAAGCCGTAGATGATATAGACCTATATATTAAAGAAGGAGAGACTTTAGGCCTGGTAGGAGAGTCTGGCTGTGGTAAGACCACTACCGGCAGATGCATCTTGAGAGCAATTGAACCTACAGAAGGAGAAATTCTTTTTAAGACTGAAGATGACGAAATGATAGACATTGCCCGTTTGGAGAAAAAAGAACTCCGGAGAATGAGAAAGGATATGCAGATGGTCTTCCAGGACCCTTATTCTTCCTTAGACCCTAGAATGACCGTCCTGGACATAATAGGAGAGCCGATACTGGTCAATAATATTGCTAAAGGTAAAGAGTTACAGGAAAGAGTCAAAGATTTGGTTAAAGTAGTAGGGTTAAACATAAAGCATCTGAAACGTTATCCGCACGCCTTCAGTGGAGGACAAAGGCAAAGAATTGGTATTGCTCGAGCTCTTGCTCCCAACCCAAAGCTTGTTGTAGCTGATGAACCAGTCTCAGCCCTGGATGTTTCTGTCCAGGCGCAAATCCTCAATCTTTTGCAAGACCTGCAAGGAAAGTTTAATCTAACCTATCTTTTTATTGCCCACGATTTAAGTGTTATCGAACATATCTCTGACAGAGTAGCAGTAATGTACGTAGGAAAGATTGTGGAGATGGCCGAAACAGAAGAGTTATTCCTTAATCCTCAGCATCCTTATACGGAAGCCCTCATGTCTGCTGTGCCTAAGCCTGACCCTCGCCTGAAAATGGAGCGAGTTATCCTATCCGGTGAGGTAGCCAATCCAGCTAATCCCCCTTCTGGCTGTTACTTTCATCCTCGCTGTCGGTATACCAAGGAGCTTTGTAGAAAAGAGAGTCCTCAATTAAAAGAAATTAACTCTGGGCACTATGTGTCTTGCCATTTTGTTGAAGAGCTTAGCCTGCAAGGGATAGTTGCCTAAATGTTAAAGCTTTCCCTTATCTTCTTAGCCTTTATTGCCTTGTTTGTCTTACTACTGCGTGGCGCTGTTATTTTGATGGGTAGAATTAGCGGCAAATATGTAGGAGAAAAACATAAAGCGGCGGAGACCATTATCAATACGGGAAAACCACCTACAACCTGGACTTGTAATTCAGCCAAGAAGATGGCTGAACTGAAAGAAGACTCAACAGGACCAAGGGCAGTGAAAATAGAGAAAAAAGCCCGCAATACCTGCTTAAAAAGACTTGAGGGTCTTATCAAATACTTCAAAGCATCTCCCCTATGCCAGGATGAAGAGACTCGTAAGATATTGTTGGATGAACTTAGCAAGGTTCGCCGGGTATGGCAAGAAAAAGATTGGGGGAAAATCATAACTTCAAAACCTACCCCACCTTCAGTACAAACCTAGCTACCTTAAAAAAATGTGAATCGTATCTTGTATCTCGTGTCTCGAAAAGAGGAAAAGAGAAAAGTAAATTGATATCCCCATCCCAGATTGCTAAATTAAAAGAAATGGAAAAACGCTATAAAGAACTTAACAGACTCCTCTCTGATTCCTCTATTTTAGGAAATAGGCAACTTTTAGAAAGCTACAGCAAGGAACATGGTAAGCTGGAGGAGGCAGTTTCTCTATGGCAGAAATATAAAAAATTACAAAAAGAAATAGATAAATTACAGAAGTTGCTTTCAGATCAAAAAGAAAAAGAAATACATCAACTAGCTGAGGAAGAAAGGGAAGAACTAGAGATTAAGCTAGAAAATGTGGAAGGAGAACTTTTGAAATTTTTCTCTTCAAAAGATAGCTATTCTCAAAGAAATGTCATTATGGAAATTCGGGCAGGGGCAGGGGGTGAAGAAGCAGCTCTGTTTGCCGCTGATTTGTACAAAATGTATACTCGTTTTGCAGAAAAAAAAGAATGGAATTTAGAAGAAATAACTCATCATTCCACGGACAGAGGAGGATTCAGAGAGCTTATCTTTGCTATCAACGGAAAAGAAGTTTTTTCTAATTTACGTTACGAAAGTGGGGTGCATAGAGTGCAGAGAGTTCCGGTAACTGAATCGAGCGGAAGAATTCATACCTCCACGGTTACTGTAGCTGTTCTTCCCGAAGCTGATGAAATAGAAGTAGAGACAAAACCTGAAGATTTGCGTATAGACACCTTTCACTCTCGAGGAGCGGGGGGGCAGCATGTAAATGTCACTGACTCAGCGGTGAGAATTACTCACCTACTTACGGGAATTGTTACCCAGTGTCAAGATGAGAGGTCTCAACATCAAAACAAGATTAAGGCTATGCGGATACTGCGAGCCGAACTCCTGCAAAGAAAAAGAGAGGAGCAGCAAAAGAATATCTCTTTACAGAGAAAGAGTCAGATTGGAAGTGGAGACAGGTCAGAACGTATCAGGACTTATAACTTCCCCCAGAATCGATTAACTGACCATCGTATTCATTTTACTCTTCACAAATTGGGAGATATTTTGGATGGAGAACTTGATAATTTGATAAAATCCTTACAAGAGGAAATAGGGAGGGAAGAATTGTAAGTGTTAATAGACAAACTCAAAAATTGCTTTAATGATATAAAAAAAGGCAATGCTTCATATTGGATATATGGATTAACGCCAGAAGGAAAATCTTACCTAGTATCTCTTCTAAGAGAAGAAGTAGAGGGGTTTTTTTTATTTATAACTCCCCAGGATGCTCAAGCTGAGAATCTTTATGGGGATTTGTGCACTTTTCTTTGCCAGAAAGAAAAAATGTTTCTCCTCTCTTCCAGAAGAAAAGGTTCAGAGGGGGCGCATCTTCGAATTCTCCACCAATTAAGAAAAGAGAAGAATATCCTGATAGTAGCTTCTCTGACTGCCATCTATCAGAAAGTACCTTCCTTTTCCGCTTTTAATAAGGACATTTTTTGCTTAAGAAAAGGAGCCAAGGCTAGCCGAGATACACTTCTCAAATCTCTTGCCGAAAGAGGATACGAGCCTTGCCCCCTGGTAGAGGAAGTAGGAGAGTGTGCCTACCGAGGAGGAATTATAGATTTCTACTCTCCTCTTTATTTCCATCCTATTAGAATCGAATTCTTGGGAGAAAAGATAGAATCTATACGAGAATTTGACCCTCTCACCCAGTCTTCTGTAAAGAAAAGAGAAAAGGTTTTAGTATCTTCAAGAAATGAAATATTTTCAACTAGAAAATCGGGGGAGGACCTCTCCCCTTTTTTTAGGGTTATCACTCCTTCTCTTATCATTTTGGATGAGCCAGGTGGAATCCAAAGACAAATGGAAGAAAAAAATTGCCAGAAAGCGGCGACTCTTAAGTGTTTTTTGAAGAGTGCAAGCCTATGTCTTTCCGGATTTTCTGGAAAAGTCTCCTGGGCAATATCTAAACGACCTCTTTCTTTATCCTTTTCTTCCTTGACTTCTTATCAAGGGCATTTTGATTTATTAATTGAAGATATAAAGTCATGGATAAAAAAAGAGTATAAGATAATATTGTTGACTCCCAGTCCAGGACAGGGACAAAGGCTAAAAGAACTATTACAAGAGAAAGGAATTGAAGCAGCATTAAAGGAAAAATTCTTTTTAGTAGAGGATTCCTCTTTTCTTTCCATTGTTATAGGTGATTTAAGAAAAGGTTTTATCTTCAAGGAAGCAAAACAGGTTTTTGTAACTGATGAAGATATTTTTAAGCGTTATAGGGAAAGGCGACAGAGATGGTCCAGCCAGGAAGAAAAAAGGATTAAAAGATGGACGGAACTCAAAGAAGAGGATTATGTGGTTCACATTGATTACGGAGTAGGTAAATTCAAAGGCATAGAAACCCTATTGATTGATAGAAAGAAGAACGATTACTTCCGCGTTGACTACAAGGGGACCGATCGTCTCTTTATTCCTATTCATCAATTGGATCGCCTTCACAAATATGCAGGAAGCTCTGACTGCCCTCCTCCTGTCTATAGTCTGGAAGGAGGGCGATGGAGATGGATAAAACAAAAGGTTAGAAAGGCGACTCGGGAACTTGCTTCCTCTCTTCTAAGACTCTACTCCATAAGAAAGACAATTTCTGGCCGTTCTTTTTCTCCTGATACGGAGTGGCAACTAGAGTTTGAGTCATCTTTTCCTTATGAAGAAACCCCTGACCAATTAAAGACTACCCAGGAAATAAAGCAAAACATGGAAAGCCCCACTCCAATGGACAGATTAATCTGCGGCGATGCCGGATACGGAAAAACAGAAGTAGCTATACGAGCGGCTTTTAAAGCAGTGATGGACAATGAACAAGTGGCTATTTTGGTTCCTACTACCATTCTTGCTGAACAACACTACCGAACATTTAAAGAGAGGATGGCAGCCTATCCTATTTATATAGAGGTGCTTTCTCGCTTCCAGGCTCTCTCTAAACAAAAAGATATTATTATGGGTCTCAAAGAAGGAAGAATAGATGTCGTCATAGGAACTCATCGTTTAATTCAAAGAGATATACACTTTAAAGATTTAGGGCTGGTAATCATTGATGAAGAACAGCGATTTGGGGTACTTCAGAAGGAAAAATTGAGAGAAATGGAGAAGTCAGTTGATGTTTTAAGCTTGAGTGCTACCCCAATTCCTCGCTCTCTCTATATGTCTTTAGTAGGAGTGAGAGAAATGAGTATGATTTCTACGCCTCCTCCAGAAAGACAAAATGTAGAAATCGAGGTAACAGAGTACAATGAGACATTAATAAAAAGGATGATACTCAATGAGTTAGAACGGAATGGGCAGGTCTTTTATCTTTATAACAGAATTAAGGATATCTACAAAGTTGCCCAGAAGATAAAAAGAATAGTTCCTTATAGTTGCATCGCTGTTTCCCATGGAAGGATGCCTTCTAAGAAATTGGAAGTTATAATCAGGGATTTTTTAAAAAAAAGATATAACATATTGGTTTGCACTACCATTATTGAATCTGGCATAGATATGCCTAATGTGAATACATTGATTGTGGAAAACGCAGAGCAATTTGGACTGGCTGAACTTTATCAGTTAAGGGGAAGAGTGGGCAGGGGAAAGGAAAAAGGGTATGTCTACTTCTTTCCTACTCCTAACAAGCCTCTTACCGACGAAGCTCGTAGACGACTGGAGGTTATTAATCAATTTAGAGATACAAAAGCTGGCTTTCACATTGCCATGCAGGACCTTGAAATAAGAGGAGCAGGCAATCTTCTAGGGAGAGAACAACATGGGCATATAGGGGCAGTGGGTTTTACTCTTTACACTCAGCTTCTTTCTGAGGAAGTAAAGAGATTAAGAGGAAAAAAAATCTCTCAATCTTTACCTCTTAGTTTAGATCTGGAAGTAGAGGCAAGAATTCCTTCTTTTTATGTACCTTACCAGAAACAAAGATTTGAACTTTATCGTAAGGCAGGAAAGATAGAGAAAGAAGAAGAGGTTTTTGAGTTTAAAGAGGAATTACGAGATCGCTACGGGCTCCTTCCTCGCCAGGTTAGAAATCTGATCAGTCTTTTACGAATAGGACTTATGACAAAAAAACTGGGGATTATTTCTTTGAGAAGTAGAAATTCTAAGGTCTGGGTTACTTTTTCTCCTTTTGCCCCTCTTGATCAGGAAAAGCGGAATAAAATCAAGGAAAAGTTATGGCCCGAGGTGCAACCTTTTCCGCTTGACGAAAAGAATTTACTGATAATTAAGAAAGGGAGGGAGGAGGAATCGTTAATCTCCCTGATAGAGATTTTACAAGAATTAAAAGATGTGATATACTCAAAAATACCATAATGCTTGCTAAGTTGAGTTATATTTTGCTTTTGGTTTCTTTCTGGATAGGGTCATCAGCTACCTTTGTCTATTCGGCTGAATTGATTGATAGGATAGTGGCTATAGTAAACGGAGAGATTATCACTCAAAGGCAATTAAACCAGGGAAAAGTTATAATTAAGGAAAGATTTGGAGTTCAGGATATGATAGATATCTGCATCCTTGGTCAAGAAGCAAGAAAGGAAGGAATACCAATAAATTCTCAATTGATAGAGGAGCGGCTATCCGAACTTGAGAAAAAGTATTCTCAAACAGAGCTGGAAACAATATTAAGAGAGAGTAATTTGACCGTTGCTGAATACAGAGAGTGGATGGAAAAAATGTCTTTGCAAGAGGGGATGATATATCAAAAACGGATACAAATCAACGAAGATATAAGAATACAAGAGGCAGAAGTAGATGATTTCTATTTAAAATTAAAACGGTATCTGGATGGATTCTCGGATTCAGAAAAAGAAGTAAACGAATTTTACCAAATTTACCAGGAGGAGCTAGAAGAGATAGGAAAGGTTAAAATAGCCTATTTTATGGTAAAGGATGAAACTATAGCAGATAAGATACAAAAAAGATTAGAAGAAGGCGAAGACTCTGCTCTACTGGTAGAAGAGATATCTTTAGGCTCTGAATCCTTCCGGGAAGGTGAAATCAACCTAAGAGATATTAAACCGTACCTGAGAGAGGCTATTATTCCCCTAAAAATAGGACAGGCAAGTAAATTAGAAATGAAAGAGAATAATTCTTTCTGGGTTATTCAACTAAAGGAACGGAGAGAATTTCTTTATTCTGAGCATAAAGACCAGATGGAAAGTTATTTAAGAAACAAAAAAGAAGAAGAAAGATTACAGAAATGGATAAAAGAATTAAGGGAAAAAGCAGACATTAGAATAATATAAAACAATACATGGTATGTCGTCGTGCGTGATGCGTATTGCGCAATACGATATACGCAATACGAGATACGGGGAAACAATTGGATAAATTTATTATCAAGGGAGGATTTCCCCTAAAAGGGAAACTCAGGGTAAATGGAGCTAAGAATGCTACCCTTCCCATACTGGCTGCTTGTTTATTAACGGAGGGGAAATCCCATCTGGAAAATGTTCCTTGTCTTACGGACATAGTAACCATGTGTAGGGTACTGGAAGAACTAGGGATTAAGGCAGAGAGAGAGAATAAAACTGTGGAGGTTGATTCCGCATCTCTCTCTTGCTGGGAGACTCCCTATGACCTGGTTAAATTGATGCGAGCTTCCATCCTCGTTTTAGGGCCTCTTTTAGCCCGCTGCAGACGAGCAAGGGTTTCTCTTCCGGGAGGATGTAATATAGGTGCAAGACCAGTAGATCTTCATCTTGAAGGACTAAAACAATTGGGAGCAAGTATTGAGGTTAGAAATGGATATATTGAAGCGCGGGTAAAAAAAAATCTTCGGGGGGCCAATATTTATTTGGATGTTCCCAGTGTAGGAGCGACAGAGAACATAATGTTTGCTGCTACTTTAGCTAAGGGGACAACCTTGATTAAGAATCCTTCTTGTGATCCTGAAGTAATAGATGTAGCAAATTTTTTGAAAAAGATGGGAGCGCATATAGAAGGAGAAGGGACAGACATACTAAGAATAGATGGAGTAAAGGAACTTTTTCCGGCAAGCCATTCAGTAATTCCTGACCGAATTGAAGCAGGAACTTTGCTAATGGCAGCTGTCATTACTAAAGGAGAAGTAATTCTAGAAGGCATTTCTCCTAATTATCTAAGAATAATTCTTGATAAATTAAGACAAATGGGAGCAGAGATTGATGTCGATAACTACACGATAAGAGTCAAGGGAGACGATGTTTTAAAACCAATCGGGATTAAGACTCTTCCTTATCCTGGTTTTTCTACCGATTTACAACCACAGATAACCACTGTTGTTTGTCTGGCTAAGGGGACTAGTACGATTACTGAGACTATCTTTGAGAGTCGTTTTACTCATATTGCTGGCTTAAAGAAGATGGGAGCCCAAATCAAAAGAGAAAAAGCAAAGGTAGAGGTAAATGGGGTTTCTTCGCTTCGTCGAGCTTCTGTTACAGCTCCCGATATAAGAGGAGGAGCAGCTCTTATTCTGGCTGGATTGGCAGCCGAAGGGATGAGCGAAGTCAAGGAAATTAACCATGTGGACCGTGGCTACGAGAAATTGGAAGAGAAATTATCTAAATTAGGAGCCAGAATTGAAAGGATGAGAGATTAAGATGTTCGCGTTTAGTAAGAAGATTGGAATAGATCTGGGAACTACCAATATATTGATTTACGTAGAAGGCGAAGGAGTCGTCCTTAATGAACCTTCTGTGGTAGCTATGCATAAAGAGTCCGGCAAAATCCTTGCTATTGGAAAAGAAGCCAGGGAGATGCTGGGGAGAACTCCCAGTGCTATCGTAGCCATAAAGCCGATAGAAGACGGGGTTATTGCTGACTACAGTATTGTGGAGAATATGCTTAAATTCTATATCAAGAAAATTCACAAAAAATGGGTTTTCTTTCCGCCTTATTTGATGATTTGTATACCTTCAGGAGGGACTTCTATACAAAAAAGAGCCGTAAAAAACGCTGCCATTAAAGTTGGATGCAAGAAGGTCTTTCTTATCGAAGAATCTAAAGCAGTGGCTATAGGAGCAAACCTTGATATTACTAAGCCAGAAGGTAATATGGTTATAGATGTAGGGGGCGGCACTACTGACGTGGCTGTTCTCTCTATGGGGGACATTGTCACTGCGCAAACTCTTCGTACTGGTGGTAATAAACAAAACGAGGTTATTAGTAGATACTTAAGGAAAAAATATAACCTTACCGTAGGAGAAATTAGTACAGAAGAGATAAAGCATAATATAGGATATGCTATTTATCCTCCCAAGAATGAGAAAATGAGTATACGAGGCCGGGATTTGTTAGCGGGCCTGCCAAAGACTATCGAAGTTACGGCAGAAGAAATTTCTGAAACTCTATCTGAACCGCTGTCCTCGATTGTAGAGGGAACAAAACGAGTTCTGGAAAAAACGCCGCCGGAACTAGCCGCAGATATAATTGAAAAGGGGATTTTTCTGGCTGGTGGGGGGAGTCTTTTAAAAAATTTCCCCCAACTGATAGAAGAAACAACTGGTATTACCACCCATCTAGCGGACGACCCTATGTCTTGTGTAGCTATTGGAACAGGAAGGGCCTTGCAGCATATAGACCTATTAAAAAAGACATATTCGTAATGGAAAAAGAAAAGAGCAGATTTATTTGTCAAAATTGCCAATATATCTCTTTTAAGTGGCTTGGCCGTTGCCCTGAGTGTGGTGAGTGGGATAGTTTTTATGAAGAAAAAATAAGAAAAGGAGGTCTTTCCCGAAATTCAACTTTCTCTTACGACAAACCTAAGCTTCTCAAAGAAGTTAAAGGTTATAACCAAAATCGGCATGCAAGCGGGATGAAAGAATTTGACCGTATTTTAGGAGGTGGGGTAGTCCCGGGGTCTGTTGTATTAATTGGGGGGGAACCGGGAATTGGTAAGTCTACTCTCCTTCTAGAAATAGGTAACCGACTAAGTGGTTCAGAATCGTCGGTTCTTTATGTATCAGGAGAAGAATCAGCAGGGCAGAGTAAGTTAAGAGCTTCAAGGCTGGGAATAGATTCAGATTATCTTTATATCTCGTCCCAGACTAATCTAGAAGAAATTACTCATCAAATTAGTGAGTTAAATCCCAAAATAGTAATAATAGATTCCATTCAAACTATCTATAGCGAAAATTATAATTCTCTTGCTGGTTCTCCTTCTCAAATAAGAGAATCTACAGCTTATCTGATGCGATTAGCCAAGCAGAAAGAGATAACTATTTTTATAATAGGTCACGTTACCAAGGAGGGTGCTATTGCTGGACCAAAGATATTAGAGCATATTGTAGATACGGTTCTTTATTTTGAATCGGAGAGAGACTCTCACTACAGAATCCTACGGACAGTCAAGAATCGGTTTGGTTCTACTTCGGAAATTGGAATCTTTAGTATGGAGAAAGACGGTTTAAAAGAAGTCACTGATTCCTCTAAATTTTTTCTAAGGAATTCTTCTACGAATGAAAACGCTTCAGGTACAGCTATAGTGCCTACTATTGAGGGAACTCGTAGTTTCTTGGTAGAGATTCAGGCCCTGGTAAGTGCTTCCAATCTGGCTATTCCTAGAAGAATAGCTCAGGGTATAGATTATAATAGACTCTGTCTGCTTCTGGCTGTATTGGAAAAACGAGGAAGACTACGTTTTTTTAACCAGGATGTTTATTTGAACATAGCTGGAGGAGTGAAAATAAGTGAACCTGCTTGTGATCTGGCTATAACTTTGGCTGTTGCTTCCAGTCTTAAGAACAAGCCTTTGTTGAAACAAGCGGTTGCTATCGGCGAGGTGGGACTTACAGGAGAAATACGACCTGTGAGTTTCATTGAAAAGAGGATAAAAGAAGCAGTAAAGCTTGGATTCAGGCGCTATTTATTGCCTTATTGTGAAGCGAGAGGAATAAAAAATTTACCGGAGGTGGAGTTAATAGGGGTGAAAAGAATTGAGGATGCTCTTGAAAAAGGAATAAAGGAGAATATGAATGCCTGAAGATAAGAAAGGCAAGGAGGAAAAATTATGGACATTTCTTAAAATAGTATCTCCGGGAACCACTCTAGGCCAGGGGCTAAAAATAATATTACAGGCAAAGACGGGTGGTCTTATTGTTATAGGAGATACAGAAAAAGTACTTAGTGTTGTTGAGGGAGGTTTTAAGGTGGACTGTTACCTGACTCCTGCTGCTCTGGCTGAATTGGCTAAGATGGATGGAGCTATTATTCTCTCTAGAGATGCAAAAAGAATTTTATATGCTAATACTCAGTTAGTTCCAGATTATCTAATATCTACTAGCGAAAGAGGAACTCGTCACCGGGCAGCAGAGAGAATGGCCAAGCAGATAGATTGTCCTGTTATAGCTGTTTCTCAGTCTAGGCACGTAATTACTTTGTATCAGGGAGAAACCAAGTATGTCTTAGGGAGCGTACCTGAACTTATAAACAGGGCCAATCAAGCGCTACAAACTCTGGAAAGATACCGGGCAGCCTTCAACGAGGTGTTAACAGAACTAGACTTTTTGGAATTTCAGGATGAAATGAGGTTGATTGATGCGATAAGAGCTATTCAAAGAGGCGAAATGATAAGAAGGATAAAAGAGGAAATAGAAAGATATATTATAGAGCTGGGGGGAGAGGGACGTTTGACAGAGATGCAACTAAAGGAAATAGTAGGTAATACCTTAAGTGAAACTAGACAAATATTGCAAGACTATGTAAAGGAAGATTATGAGAAAGTCTGCCTAGAATTAGAAGTAATAAATACGGAAAAGCTGTTAGAAGCAGAAGGTATTATGCGTATTCTGGGTTACGGGACAAAACCTGAGAACCTGGATTTGTCAGTTTTCCCCAAAGGATATCGAATTCTATCCAAAGTGCCTCATTTACCAGTCTCAGTGGTAGAAAATGTAGTAGCTGCCCTGGGAGATTTACCCAATATCATGAACTCAACTGTGCTAGAATTAACCGAAATAAATGAGGTAGGAGAGAGGAGAGCTGGCTCTATCAAGCGGGAGTTAGAACGACTCAAGAATAGAGCCTTGCTAGGCAAACGTTACTAATAGAGCATTTAGCGTTTAGCGTATAGGAGAAGTCAACAAAGTGAAAAGCTCAAGGCAAGAAACTATAATTCAAAACTCATTTTTTCTTAATTTTAGTTTAATTCTGAGTTTTGGTTTTGCATTTTCACTATACGCTATCCGCTAACCGCTATACGCTAAAAAAAGGAGGTGAGAGTTTAATGAAATTTGAAGAGATAAGATTACGGACTCTATTTGTTATTTTAGTAGGTATTGTTTGTTATGGAATAGCGCTTTTTATGGAGTTTAATCCTTGGATACCTGCTTTGACGGGATGCTGGATAGCTACGATAATAATTGCTATTGAACTAAAGCTAAGCAAGGTTTCTGTAAAAGGATTAATAATAGGCGTACTGGGATTAGGGGGAGGTGTTATAATCGCCAATCTGATAGCTTATCCTATTCTATGGATTGTTCCCTTGAAGTCGTTTTCTCCCTTTATTCTTTTTCTGATTAATCTGATATTTGCTACTATTGGTTTGGCTGTATCCCTTAAAAGAAAAGAGGAAATAGCTAATTTTCTATTCCGGTTTACTGGTAAGAAAATCACTGCAGGAACGGGAAAATATAAAATCCTGGATACGTCTGTTATTATTGATGGTAGAATAGTTGACCTCTGTGAAACTGGTTTTATAGAAGGAATACTGGTAATTCCACATTTTGTTCTTACTGAACTACAGCAGATTGCCGATTCTTCATCTTCCACCAAGCGAACTCGAGGTAGAAGAGGTTTGGATATAGTCAATAGACTCCAAAACCAGGAGACAGTTCCCGTGGAAATTGTGGATACCGATTTTCCAGATATACTAGAAGTCGATAGTAAATTACTTCAATTAGCCAAAGTAATGAAAGGACTGGTAATTACTAACGATTATAATCTTAAGAAAGTAGCTAAGATCAAAGATGTAGAGGTACTGAACATAAATGAAATAGCTACTGCTCTCAAGCCTATTCTTTTGCCGGGAGAGGCTTTAAGAATCAACATCCTCAAGGAAGGAGAAAATCCTAATCAGGGAATTGCCTATCTGGAAGATGGCACAATGGTGGTGGTAGAGAAAGGAAAGAAGTACATTGGCAGGGAAGCAGAGATTATCGTGACTTCTGTCCTTCAGACTACCACAGGAAAAATGATATTCACTGAGTTAAAGCAAGAGGCAAATAAGAACAAAATAAAAGTGAAAAGAGTCAGAGCCAAGGGACAAGCCAAGTGAGAGTGGAGGTCATTATCGTAGGAGCTGGTAGAGGAGCAAGGTTTGGTGAAGTTCGACCAAAGCAGTTTTCTTATCTTTGCAAAAAGCCAATTTTTTGCTGGACTATTGAGAGGTTTGAAAAGTGTGAGCTGATAGACAAAATTATTCTGGTTATACCTCCCAGAATGAAGGAATATGTTCAGAAATCGATTCTATCCTACTCTGACTACAAAAAAATAAAAGCTACTGTTGAGGGAGGTAAAGAGAGAGGTGATTCTGTCTTCCAGGGACTGCGGGTAGTAGATAGAGATACTGATATAGTGCTTATACACGATGGAGTTCGCCCTTTAATCTTTCCTGAGTTAATCGAAAGATTAATTCACCAGGTAGAGAAATATGGAGCGGCAATATTAGCTGTTCCAATGAAAGAAACAGTCAAGGAGGTTAGCCGAGAAAGTGCTGTGGCTCAGACCCTGGATAGAAAGAAACTCTACTCTATTCAGACTCCTCAGGGGTTCAAGAGAGAGATAATATGGAAAGCCTACGAAACAGCCAGGGAATCGGGTCAATGGGCAAGTGATGATGCTGCCCTGGTAGAAAAAATAGGGAAGAAAGTCGTAATAGTTCTGGGAGATGAGATGAATATCAAGATTACTACTTCCCTGGATTTGAAATTAGCTGAGATATTGTTAAGAAACAGCGTATAGCAAAAAAGCGTAGAACGTAAAGCGAAAAGCGCAAAACCATAACGTAAAACTAAAAATGTAAGACTAAAACTTAAAGTCTAATGCCAATTAAAGAAAAGGAAAGACAACTTTTAAATTTTGAATTATGGTTTTTAGCTTTGCGCTTTTAGTTTTTAGTTCAAAAGGAGTGGGTAGCATGTTGCATAGAATGCTAAAATATATACGCTGTCTTCTGAACTAACGACTAGGATAAATAGATGCGTGTAGGAATAGGATACGATGTGCATCCTCTGGTAAGGGGGAGGAAACTTATTTTAGGGGGAGTTCATATATCCCATCCAATGGGCCTGAGGGGACATTCTGATGCTGATCTTCTATTGCACAGTATGGGGGATGCCTTACTAGGGGCAGCAGGCAAAAAAGATATGGGCTCTTTATTTCCCGACAATGATCCCAAATATGAAGGAATTTCTAGCTTAATATTATTAACAAGGATTTTCCAATTACTAAAAAAAGATGGCTACCGAATAAATAATTTAGATGCTACATTAGTAGCAGAAGAACCCAAAATTTCACCCTATGTCCATAAGATGAAAGAAAATATTGCTCAGGCCTTAAGAATCCAGACTGATCGGATAGGAATCAAGGCCACTACTTCTGAAAAAATGGGTTTTTTAGGTAAGAAAAAGGCAATTTGCTGCTGGGCAGTAGCCACTATTCAAAGGGTGAATGGTGAATAGTGAGTGGTGAATCGGAAGAGTAGCGATGCGATTTACCTGCCTGTGCGTGTCCGTACGGCAGACAGAAGCCCCTGCACATTGTCGGATAAATCCGACCACTACTATACGCTAAACGCTATACGCTATACGCTAAAAAAAGGGAGTAAGAAATTGTCTCTTAGAGTTTATAATACTCTAACCAGAAAAAAAGAAGAGTTTGTGCCCTTAGAGCATAAAGAGGTAAAAGCGTATGTTTGCGGCGTAACTCTTTACGATGAATTACATCTGGGGCATGCCCGGTATACAGTAGTGTTTGATATAATTAGACGATATCTTGAATACAAAGGTTATAAGGTAAACTATATTACTAATTTTACCGACATAGATGATAAAATGATTGCTCGTGCTCAATCTCTAGGAGTTTCTATTTCTGAGCTGGCAGAAAAATTCATAAGAGAATACTTTGCGCAGATGCAACAATTGGGAGTAAAAAAGGCAGATTGCCACCCCCGTGCTACTGAACACATAAAGGAGATAGTAGAGTTAATTAAAAAACTGGAAGATAGAGGACTGGCTTATTCTACTGAGGGAGATGTCTTTTTTCGTGTAAAGAGGTTTCCCTCCTATGGCAAGCTTTCCCATCAGAACTTAGAAGATATCTTAACAGGAGTAAGAGTAGAGGTTGATGAAAAAAAAGAAAATCCTTTCGATTTTGCTCTTTGGAAAAAAAGTAAAGAAAATGAACCTTCCTGGGATAGTCCATGGGGAAAGGGAAGGCCAGGTTGGCATATTGAATGCTCGGCTATGGCTATGAGATACCTGGGAGAGAATCTGGATATCCATGGAGGAGGAAAAGATTTAATATTTCCTCACCATGAGAATGAAATTGCTCAATCAGAAGGAGCTACAGGAAAAACATTTGTCAAGTACTGGCTGCACAATGGTTTGGTGAGAATGAAAAATGCAAAAATGGCTAAATCTACCGGCAATGTTCTTACTTTATCTCACGCTTTGAGCAATTACAAAGGAGAAGTGGTAAGATATTTTCTTCTTTCGGCTCATTATCGAAGTCCTTTAGACTATAGTCAAAATAGTTTAAGAAAAGCTTTTACTTCTCTAAAGAGAATTTATAATACCTTAAGGAAAATAGAAGAGTTAGAAAAAGAGTATAAAAAGGGTCTTTTAGAGAATAGTCCTACTCCCCCAGTTATGATAAAGGCAAAAGCAAGTGAGTTATTTAACTATTCAAAAGAGGCAGAAGATAAATTAGCTGAAGCTTTAGACGACGATTTTAATGTTCCTATAGCCCTTTCCGTTATTTTTGAATTAGCCAAGAAGGCAAACTTATTATTAAATGAGAAAAAACATTTGGATGACTCCTCTTTCCAGATTCTTTTAAAGGCGTATCAGAAGATTAAAGCACTGGGAAATATTTTGGGACTTCTTCAAGGGAAAGAAGAAAAGAAGTTAGAGGGAAAAGAAGAGCAGCTAATTGAGCTCTTGGTTAATACAAGAGACACACTACGAGAGAAGAAAGAGTGGGAACTTGCTGACAAGATAAGAAAAGGATTAGATAAGTTAGGAATAAAACTGGAAGATAAAGAAGATAGTACAGCATGGAGAGTCAAAGAATAGTTCCTATCTATCACACTATTTAGTATGTCGTATTGCGTATATCGTATTGCGCAATACGCATCACGACTTTTGATTCACCAATACAGGCTGGCGTAGCTCAACTGGCAGAGCGGGTGATCTGTAATCATCAGGTTGGGGGTTCAAGTCCCTCCGCCAGCTCCACAATGAATCTTAGCCCCCCCCTTAATGACTTAATATTTTCTCTATAATGAGAGGAACTTCTTTTAATGCTTGGTCTACCTTGTGAGGTAAGGAGGTCCCTCCCTGGGCAAAGTCCCATCTACCGCCACCGTTACCTCCGGCAATCCGACAAACTTCTTTGATTATTTCATCTGCCGGTAGCTCTTTCTGGGTAGAGGCAACTACCAGCAAGGCTTTTTCTTGAACTATTGAAGCTAATACCACTATCCCTTTTTTCAGTCTAACTTTCAGCTTTTCTGCGGTTTGTCTTAGGATTTCAGGTGATAAATCGTGCCATTCTCCTGTTACTAGTTTTATATCTGCAACCCGGGAAGCCTGCTGCATTAGATTTTCCATCTCAACCTCTGCCAATCTTTTCTGCCATTCCTTCATCTGCTCTTGTTGCTTTTGAAGTTTCTGATTCTTCTCCTCAATGCGCGTCAAGATTGTGCTTTCCCCAGTTTCTAATGCCTCGCCAATTCTCCTGAGAAGACTCTCTTTTTCTTCCACCAACTCTAAAGCTTTCTCCCCTACCAGAGCTTCTATTCTCCTTATTCCAGAGGCAATGCTTGATTCACTAATTATTCGCAATATTCCTATTTCTCCAGTACTGGAAAGATGAGTTCCTCCACAAACTTCCTGGCTGAACTTTGCTATGGTTACTAGCCGCACTTTTTCTTTATATTTAGCTTCAAAAAGGGCTACAGCTCCTTTTTCCTGCGCTTCCTTTAAGCTCATTTCCTTCACTGTAATGGAAAGATTCTCTCTTATTTTTTTATTGATTAAAGAAGTTATCTTTTTAAGCTCTTCATCGCTTAAAGGAGAAGAATAGCTAAAATCGAAACGAAGTCTATCTTCGCCCACCAATGAGCCACTCTGCTTAACCGTTTCGCCTAAAATCTCTCTCAAGGCTGCCTGCAGAAGATGAGTAGCTGTATGAGCACGAGCAATAGCTTTTCTTCTTTTTTCATCAACTTCAGCCACCACCCTACTCGCCTTTTCAAGTTCTCCTTTTAACATTCTTACTCGATGAAGGATTATTTCGTCGTCTATTCTTTGAGTATCTGATGCCTCAGCACAACCTGTCTCATTGAATATCTTACCTCTATCCCCTATCTGCCCTCCTCCTTCAGGATAGAAAGGAGTAGAGAGAAGAATAAGTTTTACTTCTCCCTCTTTTATCTTTTCTACCTCTTTTCCCTCTTTAATTATTCCAATTAGTGTCGTATTCAGCTTTAGTTTTTGATGTCCCTGGAAAATCTTTGCCGCATCCAGGTTATGCTCTAGCTTTAGTTTCTCAAAGATTTCCCTTGGCACACTCACTTCGGTTATAGCTGGCTTTGCGCTATCTCGAACCTCTACCATCTCGTGAACGTTAATCTCTAGAGTTCGCTTTCTGCCTCTTTCTTTTTGCTCAGTCAATAATTTATCATATCCTTCTCTGTTTATTGTTAATCCCTCTTCTCGGGCTATCTCTTCCGTTATCTCCAAAGGGAAACCATAGGTATCATATAACCTGAAGACATCCTGGGAAGGAATCACTCTTTTCTTTTGCTTCTTTAAATCCCAGATTATTCCCTCTAAAATACCCATTCCTCGACTCAAGGTAGCCTGGAAACCCTCTTCTTCAGCCTTGATTAGCGAGACTATTTCTTCTTCTTTTTCTTTAAGATAAGGGTAAGGCTTCCCCATCATTTTAGTAACTACGGGAATCCCCTTATATAAGAAAGTGTCTCTCCCTCCTAGTTTTCTACCAAACCGATAAGCTCGACGAAGAATCCTTCTTACCACATATCCTCTCCCTATATTAGAGGGTAGAATTTTTTCTCCTAAGAGAAAGGTGAGAGCCCGTAGATGATCTGCAATCACTCTTAGACTTTTTTCTTCTTTTCTATTCTCGGGAAGCATATTTCTTAACCAATCGAGGATTGGACTGAATAAGTCAGTATCATACACGCTCTCTGTTTCCTGAAGCACAAAGGCAACTCGCTCTAATCCCATACCGGTATCTATATTTCTAGAAGGAAGAGGAGAGAGTTTCCCTTTCTTATCACGATTAAATTGCATAAAAACTAAGTTCCAAATCTCAACCCACCTTGAACAATTATTACAGCCAGGCAAACAATTTATTTCCGAACATCCATGCTCCTCTCCCCTATCAAAAAAGATTTCTGTATCCGGACCACAAGGACCAATTTCACCCAGTGACCAGAAGTTTTCTTCTTCGCCTTTTCTCAAAATTCTTGATGGGGGAATGCCTATTTTTTTCCAGGTCTGGTAGGCTTCGTCGTCTTCCTTGAATACGGTAACCCATATTCGATCTTGACTGAGATCCAACTCCTTTACAACAAACTCCCAGCTCCATTGGCAGGCTTCTTTTTTAAAATAATCTCCCAAGGAAAAATTACCCAACATTTCGAAAAGGGTGTGGTGATAACACGTTTGTCCCACTTTATCCAGATCATTGGTACGAAAACAAAGCTGACAGGAGGCAAGGCGCGAAGCAGGAGGCTTTTTCTCTCCTAAAAAAAAAGCTTTTAGAGGAACCATTCCGGCAATTGTAAAGAGAAGAGTGGGATCGTTAATGGACAATGGAGATGAAGGTTGAATTAAGTGTCCTCTCTGTCTAAAAAAATCTAGAAATTCCTCTCTTATCTTATTTCCAATCATAGGTAATCTCCCATTTTAGCGTATAGCGGGTAACGTTTAGCGTATAGGATAAACCATTCTATATAACATACTACCCACTTCCTTTAATAAGTTTTCAATAATATCACTTTTCTTTGTATATCCTAAATCTACAGATAACAAATATTGGGTCTCTAACTCTAATAAAGACCCATAGGCGATAGACAAAAACTGCTTATATTCTGTCTTATGCCTTCTTCCATATCCTTCAGCTATATTAGAAGGCAAAGATACTGCTGCCCTTCTCATCTGTTGAGCTAATCCATAGGTTTCGGATTTTGGAAAATCCTTTGTAATCTTATATACTTCCAAAACTAATCTGTAGGCCTTTTGCCAAACTATTAAATCTTTAAAGCTTTTTGTTTTCACTATACGCTATCCGCTAAACGCTCTACGCTGTCTTTCTTATCTTTTCTTGCTTTTTGTTTTCACTATACGCTATCCGCTAAACGCTCTACGCTGTCTTTTTACATTGTCTGCAAGGGGTCCACATCAACTATCCCCCTAATTCCTTGAATACCATTGAATAAAGGACTTAGTTCCTTGTCCAGGATTTCCCTTATATAAGACAAATTTTCATTTTTCAAAATCATATGGTAGCGATATTTTCCTCTTATTTTGGCAAAAGGACAGGAAGAGGGACCCAAGAATTCTATTTTTTCTTTCTCCAGTGATTCCCTCATTGTCTCTGCTACTTTTTCTACTTTCGTTTTTACCCTTCCTTCCAGAAGGATTCTTACCCAATGTAGATAAGGCGGATATCCCAAATCTTTTCTTATACGAGACTCTATCTTGTAAAAATTATCTTCTTTTTCTTTCAACGCTTCTATAGCGTAATGAGTAGGATTGTAAGTTTGAATAACTAATCTACCTTGCGGCTTCATCAACCTCCTTATCTTATTAAGGAGGTGAAAAAGATATTCTCCTGCTCTAAAGTCAGGTAAATTTAATAGACCATCCGCTATAACGATACCTACTAGGTTCATATGAGAAAGAATCTCTTCTTTAATAATTAGTTGAGTTCCTACTAAAATATTGATTTTCTTCTCTATTAAATCGCTGCGTAGCTTTTTGTAAAGCAGGGAAGATTTAATAACATCTAAATCGCCGCGTCTAACATAGGCTTTGGAAAATCTTTTTTTTACTTCTATCTCCAACTGTTCTGTTCCTAATCCCATCCTACGAAAATATCTTCCTTTACAAGAGGGGCAAACTCGGGGAGCTTTCTCTTGGTAACCGCAGTAATGGCAGACCAACTTCCCCTGCAAGTGAAAAGTAAGACTTATATTACAATTAGGACAATATAGTACTTTTCCGCAATCAAGACATAGTAAAAAGTTGGCAAAACCTCTCTTATTCAAGAAAAGAAGGGTAGATTTATTCTCCTCTAGATTCTTCTTTATTCCTTCTTTTAAGGCTGAAGAAAGAATTCTATCTTTTTCCTCACGCATATCTATAATACTAATATAGGGAGATTTATTGTTACTCTGGTAAAATCCAATTGTCTTATAGACTCCCTTTTTTGCCCGATACCAGGATTCTAAAGAAGGGCTTCCTGTGGATAGCACTACAGGGAAGTTTTCTATTTCTCCCCGTTTTATAGCGACTTCTCGCAAGTGATAGCGTGGTGTCTCTATCTGTTTATAGGCAGAGTTCTCTTCTTCTTCAACTATAACTAAACCTAGTTTAGTAAAGGGAGCGAATATAGCCAATCGTGTACCTATGGCCAAACATACCTCCCCTCTACTTATTCTATACCACTCCTCATATCTTTGCCTGGAAGAAAGGCGACTATGAAGGAGAGCTACCCCTCCCGGATAGTGAGGGTGGACCAGCTCTTTCAAAGGAAGAATATAATTAATTTCCGGAACGATTAAAATAACCTGCCTTTCTTTCTCCAGGGTCTTTTTTATTAAAGAAAGATAAAGAAGGTTACTCTTCTTACTATCTTTCGTTTTAGAAAGAAAGACTCCTTTCCCTTGGGGAAGAAAAATATTCTCATCACTCTTTTCTATCACAGAATTCAATTTTCCGGGCTTTTGGCCCACAAGAGCTTCTCCCTCATTTCCCTTTTTCTTCTGAATTCTGAAGGTCTCCTGAATGGGCGAAATTGAGTGAAGAGCCTCACCCAGGGAACAATAATAGTAATAACTTATCCATCTCCCTAATTTAATAAAACTATCACTTAAAGGAAGAAAATCGTTGAATACCTTGATAATTTCCTTTAAATTTTTCCTGCCACCTTTTCTCTCTGTTTCTTCTAGCACAAAACCACTCAAAACTCGTCTCTTAAGGGGAACCAGCACCTTTGTACCTATCTTGATATATGGACTGAGTTCTGCAGGAACCTTATAAGTAAAGGATTGATTCAAGGGAAGATTTAATACTACTCTAATGTACTTCACTTTCTTAAAATAACTCCTGAAGTACTTTCTTAGTGTTAACTAATTCCACTAAGGCTCTCCCTAGAAGGTCTTCTAAAATTCTTCTTTTCCAGGAAAATATCATTTTACCCAGGAGGACCAGCTTTCAGTGGTAATAAGAGGCCAGTCTTGATTTTCATCTTTTCATTTATTAACGGTCATTATAAATACCAGACAGGAATGAACTTTAGGGTTCTTCTTCAGTTCGGTTGTTTTATTAGCAAAAAAAAGGTCTAAAGAGACTAATGATAAAGGTTTCTTCTAAAATGGAAAGATAATACTTTATCTTCCTAAAGTAAGTCTGACTGTCAGCAGTTAGGCTATCATAACTAATTAAACTACCGGTCTGATTAGCTAAAAACCCAAGGATGGCTCTAAATTTAGTAACATCGTGGAAAATATTGGTCTCTACTCATTTTTTCTATTTTAACAATATCGGAATTGAATAATTGTTAGTAATAATAGCATTATCTCTAAAATACGTCAATAAAGAACCCGACAGCTCTGCTGTGGGGTTCTTTATTTTTGCTAAGCTCTATCCCTTAATTGATTTCCTGCTAAGAAATTTTATTTTTCTCCTTGACTAAAGTGAACTGCTAAACTGCACTGCTATTCAGGTCCAGGGTATTATTCTTATAACGCACCGGACAGGTGAGGCCAGAATTATTATACACTGTTGCACATACCAGTTCATCATTATCCCATTCTAAATCCTACTACCATTCAGAGAGTATGCGGTCTACAACGAGCTGGCGGAGATTTTTGGATAGGCTGGCGAAGTAAGCGCTAAAGCCTGTGACACGCACAATTAGATTGGGGTATTTAGATGGGTCTTTATGAGCATCGAGAATTTGCTGTTTATTGAGAACGTTCATGTTAATCATGGTTCCGCCTAAAGCGAAGTGTCCGCGGATAAGCGCTTCGATATTAGCTAAGCCTTCTTTACCACGCGCGAGAATCGGATCTATATCGAGTTGTAGTGGGGCGGTATTGCCGTACCCACATTGTACAGAAGCTACAGCTACAGCCATTGTAGTAGGAGCGCTACCACCTTTCATGAAGCCTGGATCGGGATTGGCTCCATGCGAGATGGGAGCGTGGGCATATCGGCCATTGGGCATAGCCCCGACTGTTTGACCCATCGAGATCATAGAAGCCCAGGAGAACAATCCAGGAATCATATTGAATCCAGCTGGGGTTGGTTTCTCTTTTACCAAACGTGTAAAGGTTTGGGTAACTCGGACAGCCCACTGGTCAGCTCTTGTTCCTCCACGACCATAGCAAGGAATGTTACGCAGCATCAATCGTACATCTTCAGCGTCTTTAAAGTCATTGTCTAGATGTTTAAGCAGTTCCTGCCATGTTAGACGGCTTTGTTTCTCAATCCGCTGTTCCAAGGCCGCGAATGAGTCTGCTACAGAGGCAAGAGCAGAACCATCTATACACAGGTTATAGTATTCCACACCTCCATGAGAGGCATCAAGGCCTTTCTCAATAGGTCCGTAGCAGAAAAGGTCCAGCACTAATTCAGGAAAAACCTCATGCATGTGTTCCATGTGGAAGTCAATGCCTTCAGTAATGACTTCCACGGCCCGCCGGAGATGCTTCTCAAAATACTGCCATAACTCCTTTACGCTCGGTCCAACATTAGAATCAGCCATCATCTCACGTAAAGCAACATCAAATACAGAGGCAAAGTTGACCTTGATACAGTCGTTTAACGTATACTCTCGGCCCGGAATACCAAGCCAGTGACAGCCGGAGTAGATACGTCGACGTGCAAGTTCCACACAATAACCATTCTTAACAAAGCCTTCTACAAGGCCCTTATCGCCTAGAAACTTCGGAAAACCCATCTTATCCTCAAACATAATCTCAATTCCTCTCCGAAGCAGCTGGGGATCCAGCCCATCATGAACGCGGATACCGATGTTAGCGGGAATTCTCAAGTTGTGAACAGCTTCCAATATAAGAAAAGAGATCTTACTCGTCACGTCTTTGCCACTCACATCAGGTCCCCCTAGCTGTATGTATTGTGTATCATTCAACAACAGGCAAGCTAGATAAAAAATTGCCTCCTCATCCGTTAGAATGCCCACCGCCGCATCCCGTTCATAATACGGGCGTAGCAGCTCATCAAGTTGTCCCATCGAGCCACTGCCATTATACATGCGGGCAGCCATCTGAAACCATACGATCCATTGGCATGCCTCGCGGAATGTCCGAGGCGGATGGGTAAGAAGCCGCTCATTGATTTCAGCTATTTCCTCCAGGTTCTTGCAGAGCTGCGGGTTCTCCTCCGCCTTCGCCATCTTCCAAGCTGCTTCAACGTGACGGCGAATCCAATCTTGGATACCAAGTATAACATTTTCTAAACCGTCATAGAAATCGGCGGCTTGGGGGTTGATTTTGCGGTAGTGCTGAATCTTTTCCAGAAGTCCTCCCCAGCCGAGATAGAGACCGATGGTCAAGTCCTGGCAAAAATGCTGGGTTGCGCCAATGCCGGGATAGATCCCGTATTTTCCTTGCTCCTCGTTCAGGTATGAGTAATCGAGGTCTGGATTCCAGTCGGGATTACGGTAAGAATAAAAGTAGGCCATGTAACCGCCCGCCAGCGAACTCATTGGATTGATATATACTGGATGAACCTCTAAAAGACGCCTGAAGTTTTCCCCACATGCTTTAGGGCCGAAGAATCCACCGTTGGGATGATTACTTTTAGGCTTAAAACCTTTCATTTTTGCATCTTTGACCATTTCGCCGGAAGGCCCCATATACTCAACTATCTCTCTTAGCTCTGATGGGGGAAGGATTCGGCCATGGTCATCTTGATCCATCGACCCAATTACCTTCCACTTCTCCTGGGTTTGTTTTTCTTTTGTTTCACGCAGCGCATCTAAACGCTGCTGATAGGTTAGCCTACCAATTACTTTAGCACGTGCATTATTCATTTTCCTGTCCTTATTGATAAGATTGTGTCATAAATGACACCATTAACTTTCCCCCCTCACCCCTAGCCAATTCGTACCTCGACTCCAGATTCTTTGGCTCGGGCAGCTAGTTCACTCATCTTCTCTTTTGTCAGAGTTTTCAAGTGACTAGCTGGATAATCTAAGCCGAGATTATGGTATTTACTTTCCCCGAGACGATGGAACGGCAAAAGTTCAAGGTATTGAAGATTCTGGAAAGCTTCTACAAATTGAATGATTGCTCCAATTTCTTCTGGTGTATCGTTCACCGTAGGCACGACAGGCACTCGAATGATGATTGGCTTACTGGTCTGTGCCAGACGCCGTATATTTTCTAAAATGAGCTTATTGGAAACGCCGGTCACCTCGCAGTGCTTATCAGGATTTAAGTGTTTAATATCCATCATGATAATGTCAGTCACTGGTAGGAGCCTCGCTAGATCAATCCACTGACAATTAGCCGCTGTCTCAATAGCAGTGTGCAACTCCTCAGCTTTACATCGTTCAAGAATTGCTTGCGAGAAATCACGTTGTACCAAGGGCTCGCCTCCTGAAAGCGTCACCCCACCGTCAGAAGTTTCATAGAATACTCTATCTCTTAAAATCTCCTTCACAACTTCGTCAACGGTCATTGACTTTCCGGTAGGTATAAGCGCACCAGCATAACATGTCTCAGTGCACTTGCCACAAACTATGCATTTTTGGCGAAGATATACGTGTGTACCTTCCTGTATTACATGGGCTCCTCGAGGGCAGACAGTGAAGCACCGACCACAACCGATACATCGGTCGGGGAAAAACATAATTTCAGGTTTAAGCCGAATGCCTTCCGGATTTTGACACCAAAAACAGTGAAGCGAACAGCCCTTGAGAAAAACTGTTGTCCGGATGCCTGGCCCATCATGAACCGAGAATCGTTGAATATTAAAGATAGTTCCCTTCACTTAATTTCTCATTCTTTTTCTGACTGGCTTATCCATTTTTCTAGTTTTTCTTCCATATCTATTCTCCTTCTGGATCTTTTTCAGAATTTGGAAATCGGGTGAAAGGTTTTGTAATAATACTTTATGCGTCCTCAACCTCACAGTTGAAATCCTCTAACGAGGTAAAACAAATAGATTATGAGCTAAAATTGCCTCGGGTAAGCCACCATGTAAGATAAAACTGGCTGCGCTCAAATCATGTCCTCGTGTATCGGCAAAGGGAACGGCTACACACAGCCCAATGCCGGCTGCTCTGATAGCTATTGTTCCAGATTCACTATCTTCGAAGCCAATGACATTACGAAACTGAGTTTTGCGTATGCCCATTTGATGTAAAGCAATGCTGTACAAATCTCGATGGGGTTTCAGCCTTATTTCACTTGAATCTGAGGCAGTAATGAAACTATCAAATACATTATGATAATTATCAAATCTATCAATTAAAGCTCTCTTATCCTCTTCAGCAATAGGCCAGCTTTCTATCTGTCTGCAAATAACATTAAACACTTCAGTCAAAACAATATTAGCTTCATATTCAATAGAGGAAGTAACTACAGCTATTTTGGCGGGATTTTTTTGAAAGTGTCTGCCCAAAGAAGCAAGTCTTGATCTATATGGAGTTAATTCTTCTTTCTCATAGTTTAACTGCGGATGAGAAAGAAGGTAATCTCTCATTTCTTCATAAAAGAGCGCCAGTTTCTCTCCCAGCCAGCCTTTGACTAGAGCCAGAAAGATAGCCACTCCTGGCATTGGTTCAATTAATCTTTTTTTAGAATCTAAAAGAAGCTCTTGGGATAACTTCTCTCCTTTTCCCTCATCAATGGCCGCCAGAATTTCATGGTAGCGCTGATAATAGATATCCACTGCCGCTCTGACTTTATCAGTAAAGTTCTTCAGGCTAAGTCTATTTTTATATTCTTTCAGCAGTGTCTCCATGGAGCTAGTATATTTCTTAGTCTTGAAATCTCTTGCCTGGATTATAGAATAAAAAAGTTTGTCTTCCAAAAGCTTTCTAAGGCCCATGTTGGTTATATTATTCTTTACTTCCCTTTTTCTACCTCTATCTTTGCCTAAAGCAAGTGTCCAGAGAGCTGCGGTGAGGTAAGATTTTTTAAAGTTTTCAGTTTTGATATCCTCTCTATACTTATTAATCAGGTATTCAACGTGTCTGGTGGTACTGTTTCCTATAATGTGAGGGTAGTCTTCCTCTCTATCCAGACCAGACCATCGGATTCTATCCTCCCGGCCGGTTATCTTTCTTACCGTGTACTCCAGCGAATGTAGACATAAGGCCTCAGTGGTGGTAGTGGTGCCGTCCATATCCTGAACAATACCAATAATTTTTCCTCTGGGTTGGTTAATCTTCGGGGCAAGGGGATAGAATTCAAAGGGAGGATGAATGTAGGTTGGATTTTTAACAACAGCAAACTCCTTCCCTACCTCCTTGAAAATATCAACGGCTCGATCTACTCCTGCGAACCTGGGCAACTTAGGCATTATTTTGTCATCCCTTCGCAGGAAGATTCGTCTCAAAAATAATAGAAACAATCTCTCCTTTTTTTACAGGGAGAATGAGTTCTCCTTTCTTCAGTTCAAGATCTTCTCCAGGAGTTTCATCCAGACGTACTTTTTTAACAGAAGTGAAAGGAAGTGATGTCTTGATTCTAGCTTGAAGAGCTTCCTGGGTAGAGTTCCAGAATCTCATGAGAATGCCTTTTTCATCCTCGCTCTGTTTTAAGGCACTAAAAATCAATTTTTCTGCTGGTTCAATCTCAAAGAATCGACCCAGGGGAGGAAGAACTCCCTTATTAGCCACTCCTTGAATGATTTTCAAAGACACCTTGTGACAATATGCTTGCCTCAGCACAGCACCTTCTTGCCAATTTCCCTGGTGAAGATAGAGAGCATATTGAAACTGGAGCCTTCCAAATACATGGCTGCCAGTATACTTATCCAGCTCCTCGGGTGTCATCACCTCATTAGCTGTCATATAGGCCCTGTGTGTTCGCAATAAGGTAATGGCCAGGGTACGAGATACATCATCTAAAACCTCATACTCGCGCATACCCTTATTGAGAAAAGCTAGCCCACACTTACCATCACTAATATCAACAAAATTTTGCATGGGCTTGAAGGCAAAGTAGCTTTCCATGTTATCCCCTGTTTCCTCCCAGAGTAGAGAACGCTTCTCAATAGCAAAGGCACTTTCGGCAAAAGAATAGTCAGTCTGAATACCGGTGGGAAACATCACTCGCAGTTTATGGTCTCTGGCTTTATTCTCAAGGGATGTCTTAATCTTTACACACCTGCTTCCTTTTCGCAAGGTAATGCAAAAACTAATTGGTAAATCAACTGTTTGGCGAAGACGATCTTTGCCATCCGCAGTTGCTGCCGCGGGAATCCTCATAACAAGGTCAACCTGGTATACTCCCCGCAGTGGATTAGACTCGAGCAGGGTAAGATTTGCTTTGCAGCCAATAGAAGTCACTGTAAAATTTCGCAGCGGCCCATAAGATTGATGCGCTGTTCCTACCTCGCCGCTATCAGTAAAATAGTGAAGACCAGAGTAGATTCGGCCATTTTGCTTGTCAGTAAGGTCAAATCTACCATTCTCATGAATAAGAACCTTGAGGTATTCATTTTCTAATATTCCATCTGGCGTGGCAATCAAGCTCCGTTCAGACCCTGGTTTAGGATATTTTACATAGATGGGTTGGCGAGGTTTGAGGATGTAGGTAGCGTATCCCATTCCGGGAACTTCGGCTTCTATAAGGAGCCGATAGCGTGTAGCAGGAAAGGTGACCGAGGTGTCCAGCTCACGCTCGACCCGCGCCTGGATAGACTCTTTGACAAGCATTTCGAAGGAAACTTGCTTACCTTCCAAATCAAATAAATCGAAGTGCTGGATATTGAGATTCTCCGGAACATCAACTACTGCAAACGCCACCTCTTTACGAGAAAATGGTAAGGTATTGAAAATAGTTAAAGTTAGGCTCTCCTTACCAATATCCCTGGTATCAATCTGCTTCCAGATTGCTTCCAGGCTTCTGCGAGTAACTTCTTCAGCCACCATTTGAGTCTCAGAGAAGCGATAGAGCATATCCTTGTGTGCCTGGTCAACAGCAGCTCCACAGATACTGTCATGAGCATGATTGGCCAGTAAAGATTTCCAGGCCCGTATAAGGTTGTTGGTTGGGTAGGACCAGCCGAAGATCGAGGCAATAGAGGCCAGAGGCTCAGCCAGAAAAACCATCTGTGTCTCTGCCCGCTCGTTAAGGATTTTCAGGTTGACCCGGGAAGAAAGTACTGCGCCAAGCAGTCCATTGAAACCAGGCTCAATGGCTGGATGACGCATCTCGCCTTCTTTTACCTCTAGAGAGTCATCTGGTAAAGACTCTTCTACCTCTTTGGCGTAACGGTCAATTGTATTTTGAATAATCTTGATATTTTCTGAGACAGTGTTCAGAGCTCTAATCATCTGGGTAAGCATGGGATATGGTTTTTGATTGTCCTCCATATTGAGAGCAAGTAGATGAGGGCCCAGACTTTGTGTGCTGGCCTGTTTGAAGATACTCTGAACAACCTTCCTCAACACCGCAGGATCCCGGTTAAATGAAGGATCTTCCTCAAGCACCTGGAAATCTAGTTCATAGGAATCCTCATCAGCCAGATGGACCGGCAGCTCAGAACTTTGAAAGGTATAAGCAAGATCGCAAGGTTTTTTACCCAGACAGAGTGGTTGATGAACAAAAAAGAACCAATTGGTTCGGGTTACCACATCAAAGCAACGAAACACACGAATACGTGAGCCATCAGGGGCCTGCCACAAAAAGCAAGAAGGGAGAGCATACTTATTTGTACCCCGATAAAAGAAGATATTAGCAATGCCGAAGCCCTGGTAAATCTGAGGCAGTTGAGAGGTCTGCCCATAAGAGGTTGCAGTGTAGCCTGATTTCATTGCCTTTCCATGGGGTTCAATAATCCGGCGCCCCATAAGTAGATTCCGAATGATACATTCAGGCATTACAATAAACATATCGGGAAGAGTATACCAGGGAACTAAAAGAATACGCCCTTTCTGAATTAGTCGTGCCAGGCGTTGTTCCATTTCAGGATGTACTGAGAGATAATCTTCCAGAACAATGATACCCCCATCCAGGTGGAAGTAACTATACTCAGGGTTGTTTTCCATTAGAGTAATGAGGCTGTCAATTAAATCAGCCAGTCGCAGTTTGGACTGCTCTGCTGTATATCGCCATTCACGGTCCCAGTGTGTACCTGAGAGCACATGCATGATATATTTCTTTGTCATTAATTTCTTCCTTTTAAGTCAGATACAGCTCACTGTCTGCCGTATTCTATCCCTTAAGCGCTGCACTGGCCAAACCCTCCACTATGTAGCGTTGGAAATAGGCAAACAGGAAAAGGCAAGGCAAAGTCAAACCCAAACCCATAGTAATAATTCTGGGCCAGTCGGGTAAACCATACTGTCCTACGGCTATCGCCGTCATCTTGCTGATAGCCGCGGCTAGCGGTAGGTAGGACCTTTTGTTGACATAAATGAACGGTGTCAACCAATCATTCCAGAGCATGATACCAGTGGTGATGGCAATATAAGCAAGAATTGGTTTTTGAATAGGAGCCACTACTTGAAAGATAATGCGTAGCGTTCCCGCTCCATCAATACGAGCCGCTTCTTCAAGCTCTATAGGCATAGAGTACATGGCCATACGCACCAAGAAAATGCCGAGGACATTTACCAGACCCATGATAAATAGAACCGGATAGGTGTCGATAAATCCTGTCCCGCCCTGGCCAAAAATATTATTTCCGCCAACCAGGGGAAAACGAGCCATCATAATATAGGTAGGAGCCATAGTAATGACAGGTGGCAACATCACCGAGATTAAAAGACCAAAAAATATAACCTCGCGGCCCCAGAATTTCAAGCGAGCGAATATATATCCCGCCACTAATGAGGTAATCACCATAATAAATACGTACCAGGCCGCACGAGCAAACGAATTAAAGAAATAGTACTTCATGTAGACATCACCCGCGCCAAGGAGAAGCCTCCTGTAATTCCCTAGAGTTATTTGGCTAGGTATAGCCCACAAAGACGGCGGGGTAACGGCAAATACTTCCGCTGTCATAAAACCTACAGCAACCGCGTAGAAGATGGGATAGAGAAATACAATGCTTCCGGCGATTAGTATAAAATAAACAAAGCCGCGTTTTAATCCTTTTTGGACCATTATTACCCTATCACTAATCATACTCGCCCTCACCCTGATATTCTTAGCCATCATAGTGCTCTTTTCTCTCCAAGTAGCCGGAAAGTAATTATGGTGAAGATAACAATGATAATAGCTACCATAACCGATCCGGCACCGGCCATCCCAAGGTTGAAATCACCGTAAAAATCACGAAAAATCCGATAAATAATTACTTCGGTAGTGCCCCATGGTGTCCCCTGGCTGATAAATAATACCGGATCAAAGATCTGTAAGGCAGCGATGAACCCAGTAACTAATACAAAGATGGAGATAGTCCTCAGGCCAGGAATCGTAATATGCCAAAACCTTTGCCACGCTCCGGCTCCATCAATCTGAGCCGCCTCATGCAAGAGAGGATCAATAGACTGTAAACCGGCCAGCCACAAAACTGCCGTATACCCAATACCACGCCAACTGCTGTAAATGACAATCCAGGTAACCATCCAAAAAGTACTGTAGCCCCAGACAACCGGAGTAAGCCCCAACTGCTCCAGTACACGATTGGCCACACCAACGCTGGGGTCAATGAAAATTAAAAACATCTGAGAAGTAGCCACGGTGGAAGTGACGACGGGAATATACCAGATGGTCCGGAATACTCCTCGTCCTCGGATGGGAAGATTGAGCAACAAAGCCCCACCAAACCCAACACCTATATTAACCACCATAACCAGCGAACCGATATAAAAGGCCCGCCACAAATCTGCCAGATATATGGGGTCTGTAAAAAAAGCGATGTAATTGGCCAACCCGCAAAATTTTGGAGTGGTGGTAACTCCTATCCAGCGAAAGAATCCTAAAAGAAATCCGATACCAACAGGAAATCCCTGAAGGACCAAAAAATAAAACAGAATAGGACCTAACAAAAGCCAAGCTGTGACACCCTCTCGATGTTGGCGATACCATCTAGAAAGAATCCGGGCGGAGCTCCCCGCTCCGCCCGAAAGACCAACTTTATTATTTACATTTCCCATTATTGTAACGCCTTTGCTCTCCTTTCCGCCTCTGCCATAATCTCATCAATAGGAAGGTCTGTCACGATCGCCTTGGTCATATTTTGATGGAATATATCCCAGACCTTAGCACTCTGACTGTTATAAGTTGGCAATCCTGATACCTGACCTTGCAAAGCTAGCCAGAACGTGTAGTAGTAGGTCTCCTGATTTGCCGGCTTATCTCCCCAGGACATAAGAACACAGGAACGCTTCATCATTGGCAAACTGATTGCCTGAACTTCTTGGTCAATCAAGGTTTCGATAAGCTTAAAGGCACCTTCTTTGTTCTTCGAGTAAGTAGGAACAGAATAAAAGGCAGCACCGATAGTAACGTTTGCTGCTCTGCCACCTACATCTGGTAATGGCAGGGGGCTGTAACCAGTTGGTATACCTACTTTTTCAGCTTCGGGCTGGCGCCAAGGTCCATCCACTACAAATCCCATTCTGCCCTCATGGTAAGCATCCCAGAATCCACCTTCACTAGGCGCTGCTGCTATCCCAGGAGGTGTGTTTTTGTTCAACTTCCGGATAAATTCAAGAGCCTTTATATTCCCGGGATGAGCGAATTGGATGTCGTTATTCTCATCAACAAATCCTCCGCCAGCAGTCATCATCATAAACGGTCCAACCCGCAGGCTCCCACCGAAGTGAGGACCAACAAACACACCGCCGCCGTAAAATTTACCTTTACCGGCAGCAGTAATCTTA
>Ga0315532_1000116_pt1 | contig 63948 bp, 58 predicted proteins | sample SalMarWE160370MG_FD_203082 | JGI IMG/M metagenome (GOLD analysis project Ga0315532, IMG submission 203082) | Salt marsh sediment microbial communities from the Plum Island Ecosystem LTER, Massachusetts, United States - Salt Marsh Sediment WE1603-70 ...
GTCTTCTCAGCTCAATAGTCGATGAACCAAGAACTATAGTGGCTTTCGAGACACCCCATCGCATTAGGAAGGCATTGAGTGATATCGAAGAAATTCTAGGAAATAGAAGGCTATCTGTATGCCGTGAGCTTACCAAAGTTCACGAAGAGATTTTCCGGGGCAGAGTGAGCCAGGCTAGGGAGCATTTCGCCGAACCAAGAGGGGAATTTAGTCTCGTTATTGAAGGTAAGACTCGAGCTTGGTTGAAATTTCAAGAAAGGAGCTAAAATGCGCCGTGGTTGTATTGCTATAGGAAAGGTGGAATGTGATGGTTGTCATCGTCCTATTAAATATGGAGAACGCTATCTTTCAATCAACGAGGAGGGCGATGAAAAGCAATGTCTTTGTATTGATTGCTGCCTGAGCCGTGGTTATATCTCTTACGGAAAGGAGAAAGGAAAGCAAATAATCACCTTTCTCCCCAAGGAATAAACGTTGGCAATCGTCATTTGAGAGCCTCGGCTCATGTCAATGACACGGGGCAATTAATGATTTACAATAGGCTGACTTTTGGGGGAAGAATTTGAGCGAGCGCATCTTTATCGGTGTTGCTTGGCCTTATGCCAATGGTCCTCTACATTTAGGACATATCGCTGGTGCTTATCTGCCAGCCGATATTTTTGCCCGTTATCATCGCCTTAAGGGCAATAAAGTGCTGATGGTTTCCGGTAGTGATCAGCACGGGGCGCCGATTACAATTCGTGCTGAACAAGAATCTACCACACCACAAGAAATAGTGGACAAATATCATCAGCAATTTACTGATTGTTGGGAAAAATTAGGTATATCTTTCGACTTATTTACCACCACTGGCACTCCAAATCACACTCAAGTTACTCATGATGTATTTCTCACTTTGCTCAATAAGGGCTATATTTACAAAGATAAAATGCTTCAAGCTTATTGCCCTAAGTGTCAGAGGTTCCTTCCCGACCGCTATCTGGAAGGTACTTGTCCTCACTGTGGCTTCACTGAAGCAAGAGGTGATGAATGTGATAAGTGCGGTAAGCCTTTAAATCCGTGGGAGCTTAAAGATCTTCGCTGTCATCTTTGTTCTACCTCACCTAGATTTGAGTCTTCGGAGCATTTCTTTTTGCGACTTTCTTCTTTTCAAGACAAGTTGACTGATTGGATAAAAGGGCAGACTCATTGGCGGCGTAATGCACTGAGCACCACGTGGAAATTTCTGGATGAAGGACTAAAGGACAGAGCTATTACTCGTGACTTGGATTGGGGGGTAATTGTGCCGCAATCAGGCTTTGATCGTAAACGTATTTATGTATGGTTTGAGGCAGTTATTGGTTACTTATCGGCGAGCAAGGAGTGGGCAAAATTACAGAGGGATGATACCGCCTGGCAAGCTTTCTGGCAAGATGATGCTAAAGGTTTTTATTTCATTGGCAAGGATAATATCTTTTTTCATACCCTTGTTTGGCCGGCGATGTTGATGGGCTATGGGGATCTGAATCTTCCTTACGACGTTCCAGCTAATGAATTTTTAACTATCGAAGGCAGGAAGCTTTCCACTAGCCGCGGTTGGGCAATTTGGCTTCATGACTACCTGGAACGGTACGAGCCCGACCCTCTGAGGTATATTTTGGCAGCTAATATGCCTGAGACAGGGGACAGCGATTTTTCCTGGCGTGAGTTCCTTCGTCGTAATAATAATGAGTTGGTAGCTACCTATGGTAATTTAGCTCATCGTATTCTCACCTTTGCTTATCGAAATTTCGATGGAGCCGTACCTGCACCGGGTGAACTGGATGAACGCAGCCAAAATTTACTTCGCAAGGCTGAACTTACCTTAGATGCTTCGGATAAGTTGCTGTATCGCTGTGAGTTCAAAGGAGCGGTTAAAGAGGCTATGTCTCTAGCCCAGGAAGCTAATCGCTATCTTGATGAACAGGCCCCGTGGAAGACAATTAAAACAGAGCCAGAGACTTCGGCTAAATCCGTATATACTGTTCTTGCTGTGCTGGCAGCATTGAAAACTGTTTTCTCTCCCTTCCTTCCATTCAGCTCCGAAAAGCTTCATTACCTCCTTGGATTTGATGGTAGTGTGGAGGAACTGGGTTGGAAAGTTCAGTTTTTACCTCCGGGGCAGAAACTTCGCCAGCCACAGCCGCTATTTCCCAAGTTAGATGAAGATATTATTGACAAAGAGACAAGCAAGTTTGTCCCTTTGTAAGAAAATAAAATATTTGAATCTTTAGTTAACCTTGTCTTGTTGATTTAGCTGGGGGTTGACTGGGGCGCTAGACCTTCAAATATTTTGTCGAGTTCAGGCTCATCCAGAGTTTCATGAGCTATAAGCTCTTCAGCTAGTAGTTTCAGTTTTTCTTTGTTCGCGGATAGAATTTTTTTGGTGGTTTTGTAGGCTCGCTGGATAATATTGTGCACTTCCTCGTCGATTTCCTGGGCTACCTTATCGCTGTAATCCCTCTGTTCGCTGATTTCACGACCGAGAAAGACGAGTTCTTGCCTCTGACCAAATGTCCGCGGGCCTAATTTTTCACTCATGCCATACTCGGTGACCATTTTTCTAGCTAACTTAGTTGCTTGCTCTAAGTCGTTTTGAGCACCGGTAGTTATTTCCCCGAATGTAATTTCCTCGGCGACGCGTCCACCCAAGCTTACCGCCAACCTATCATCAAACTGGGCCTTAGTCCATAAATGGCGGTCTTCGGAGGGCAGAAAGCGTGTCCAGCCTCCCAACACCCCTCGAGCAACAATAGAAATCTTATGAACTGGGTCGGCATTAGGTAACAGCCTGGCAGTCAAGGCATGGCCACTTTCATGATAAGCTATGATTTCCTTTTCTTTAGAGCTTATTATACGGCTTTTCTTTTCCGGTCCAGCTATAGTGCGGTCGGCAGCATCCTCTAGTTCCTTTAATGTGATGTCTTGGCGGTTGCGCCGCGCAGCTAGGATAGCTGCTTCATTGATTAAGTTAGCAAGGTCAGCGCCGCTGAATCCGGGCGTTTCCTTAGCCACCGTTTCGAGGTTAACTCCTTTGGCCAACGGCTTGCCCTTGGCGTGTACCTCTAAAATAGCCTTGCGGCCTTTTATATCGGGCAGATCGATGACAACATGGCGGTCGAAGCGACCAGGGCGGAGAAGGGCTGGATCGAGGATGTCTGGGCGGTTGGTGGCGGCCATGATGATAACGCTAACACTGGTATCGAAACCATCCATTTCAGCTAGAATTTGATTCAGGGTTTGCTCCCTTTCGTCATGTCCTCCACCTAAGCCAGCACCACGGTGTCGACCAACAGCATCAATTTCATCGATAAATATAAGGCATGGTGAATTACGCTTAGCTTGATCAAACAGGTCTCTGACCCTGGCAGCACCGACGCCAACAAACATCTCAACAAATTCACTGCCACTAATAGAGTAAAAAGGGACCTTAGCTTCTCCAGCTATAGCTTTAGCTAGTAAGGTCTTACCTGTTCCTGGTGGCCCTACCAAGAGTACTCCTCGGGGTATACGGCCACCCAGCGTTTGGAATTTCTGGGGGGACTTGAGGAATTCCACTATTTCTTGAACCTCTTCTTTGGCCTCATCTGTTCCAGCAACATCGGCGAAAGTTACATCAGGCCTTTTATCAAGAGTTAATCGAGCACGACTTTTACTAAAATTGAAAGCCTGTGTGCCTGCACCGCGGGCGGCACGGAAGAATAGGAAGTAAAATAATGCCCCAAGCAGCACAATTGGGAGAATGACTGTTAGTGCTATCGTTCCCCAATCAAAGCCAGTAGGTTCAACGAGGAATTTTATTCCTTCCCCTTCTACTCCCAGGACTACCCCTTCATCTTTGAGAAAGTTGATCAATTCATAGGTAGTACCATCAAAATGCGTTGTATATGTGACTTGGTCATCGTCTAATGAGCCCTCTAAGCCCTCGACAGTATCACCGTTTTGCCTAATTATATCAATTTGTCCTTGTTTGGCTACATCGGTAAACTCAGGAAGGCTTACTTCAGCAGGTCTGTTATGGGGTATCGAGACGAGTACTAGAGCAATTATTACTGCTAGAAGTAGCAGGTAAAAAAATCCGCTACGCCACCATTTTACTTGCATATCCTTATCCTCGTTTTAATTATAGCAAATATATTGCAAACTGAAAAATTACTATCTCAAATTGTTAAGTGGATTAGTATCGCAGTAGTATTCTAATGCAGGGCACATTATATTCAGAATGTACATAGCAAGATGGTCTTGGTTAAATGTTGTCATAAATGGTATAATAATGTAGGGAGGTTAGTGCCTTTCTGGACACTGAGGAAATAGCGCGCTTGGCTACCGAACTTGCTTCTGAGAAGCAAGCAAAGGATGTCTCTATGCTGGATGTCAGAACCTGGTGCTCTTTCGCGGATTATTTTGTTATCTGCACCGGAGATAACAAGCGGCATATTGAAGCTATCTGGCAGGGTATTGGTGAAGCGCTGAGAACTAAAGGTGTCGTAACTCACCATAACGAAGGGACTCCTGATTCAGGTTGGATGCTTGCTGATTTTGGTTCGGTTATCGTTCATATATTTGCCCCATTAGAGCGGGATTATTATCAACTGGATAAATTATGGGACAAAGCGACCCCAGTAGTTAGAATTCAGTAGATCCATGTATCGAGCTTCCGGTCATAGTTGAAAATTTCCTCTGTCGAGAAGAATAAGTCTATTTCCTTTGAAGCATTTTCTAGTGAATCAGAGCCATGTACCAAATTATGTCCAATATCAATGCCAAAATCGCCTCTGATAGTGCCGCTGTGGGCTTTAGCAGGGTCAGTTTCTCCCATCATTTGCCTGATTATTTCCACGGCATTTTTACCTTGAAAGACAATGGCTATAACTGGGCTAGAAGTGATGAAATTGACCAAATCATCGAAGAAAGCTTTACCTTTATGAATTGAATAGTGGCGTTGGGCCAAATTTTTATCTATATGCAACATCTTCATGGCTACGATTTTGAGCCCTTTCTTTTCCAGGCGAGAAATAATTTCACCGGATAGGCCTCGTTGTATTGCATCAGGTTTGATAAGAACTAAACTTCTCTGCATGATTTAAATCTCCTTCCTCCTTATCCTCGTTTCTTTCTAAACCCTCGTGAGCAGGGTGATTAAATCCACGTTTTCTAAGGAGTCAACTACTCTGTTAGCCTCTTTAAGCTTTTGTCGGGGATGGGTATTGGTTATGGCCAGGCATTTCATCCCACCAATTTTGGCTGCTTTGACTCCCAGCGGGGAATCTTCAATTACCATGCAATCCTTAGGTGTCATTTCCAGTTTCTTGGCTGCTAAAAGAAATATCTGGGGACTGGGTTTACTTTCGGATACTTCTTGACCGAAAACAACACAATCAAAAATACCTTTCAAATTAAGCTCATTAAGAACCAGATCGATATTCTCCTTGGGCGCTGAGGAAACCAAGCCTAGTTTGAAATTCCCCTTCTTTATAGCATAAAGCAGCCTTATTGCCCCAGGAAATGGCTTGATGTTTCCTATTGCTTTCCGTCGAAAATTTTCTTCTTTTTCCTGTACTATGATTTTAACATCTCTTTCAGGAAGTTCCCTTCCAATAATGCTGCCGATTATGAAATCATTTCTGGTGCCAAAGAGCTTAGCAAAGACTTCTTTGGTGAATTTTATCCCCCTTTTAGTAAAAGTCTCTTGCCAGGCAGCAAAGTGGAATGAATAGGAATCGGCAATAACTCCGTCCATGTCCCAGAGAATTGTCATTTTTGACTTTCTCCAGACGTAGAATAAGAAATTTCCATTAACTATGACTGTATTATCCTTGAGAGTAAGCACTCCTTCAGTTTCCACTAGCCGTTTTGTTAGTTTAGTAACCCAAGCAGAGGCTGTGATGGGCTCATTGATTGGTGCTACCTGTTTAAATCTTATCTCGCTCTTGGCAGTAACGCCAAGTTCAATGCCATGGCAAAGCATAGCGTAAGCAGTTACCTCATCGAGGAGGGTATAGAGAATGCCGCCGTGAATTACATTATCCCAGCCTTGATGGAATTTACCGGCTGTAAATTCCGCAGTTACCTTTTCCCCATCCTGAACAGGTTTCAACTTCAGCCCTATAGGGTTCTCCTGGCTGCAGGCAAAACAAAGCCTTGCCGTATTTTCAACATCTAATTTGGGAATTTCCATTTCTTTGTATCCACGGCTCTACTCAGGGTGACAAAGGTGGTAGTTTATACCTAGGCTTGGTTATATGAGGAGGGCGAAGGTATAATGGCTGTAGGGTCACTGGGTCTTCTTGTTCCCCTCTGTTCAAATTTCGCCAACCTAATATAGCCAGAGACTTAGCTCGAGACGGGCTATTACTTTGGGGAATTATAGCTCTATTGCCCAAGTTTCGCTGCAATTCGATTATTATATCTGAGGGGATTTCACCACAAAAAAGCGTTGTTTGCTTAATTCGCCGGCACAAAATTTTTACCGTTGTTAGATTTTCTGCTTCCAGATATTGCCATTTATTATCTTTTTGCCGGTAAAGGGCAGTAGCTATTTTCTCGCGCCCTGCCTTTTGAATTGGGCGCAGGGGTAATCCTGTAAAGGCAAAGGGATAGGCTTCAGCTTCTAATGTGTTTACGCCAAGCAAAGGGATATTTAAAGCAAAAGCTAACCCTTTAGCAGTGCTTATGCCTACCCGGAGTCCATTAAAGCTTCCTGGACCTTTAGCCACAATGATTGCCTCTATAGAGTGTAGATTCACACTGGCTTGTTGCAACAAGCAAATTAAATTCGTCAGCAGTTCTACTGTATGGTTTTGTGTGGTTTGCCAGGTTAGCGCAGTCAATACCTCACCTTTATGAGATAAAGTAACGTTTACAATATTGGACGAAGTATCTATAGCTAATTCCATATCAGAAATCTAATTTCCAAACTCTAAATACACCATAAAACGCAAAAAGTAAAAATGATAGAGCAGAAGTTAAAAGGTTTGGCATTTCGTATTCAAAGACATTATATCCTCTCTTTTTTTGAGTTGGTCTATTAGTTTATAGTAGTGTTCGCCTTGAGGTTCGAGGCAAATAGACCGTCCTGTCTCGGAGGTAGGAATATAGTGTATTGTGATAAGCAAATTATCCCGAGGTACTACCGGCAGTCCCTTCTCTGCCCATTCAATCGCGCAGATTCCATCGCCGTAAAAATACTCCTCCAGTCCCAGGTCAGCAATTTCCTTAAGGTGATCCAAGCGATAGAAATCAATGTGGTATAAGGGAAGTCGGCCATGATACTCTCTAAGGATGACGAAAGAGGGGCTGAAGGCATATTCTTTTACATCCAACCCGCGAGCGATGCCTTGGATAAGACAAGTTTTGCCCGTTCCCAACTCACCTGTGAGAAGGAAAATATCAGCTTTTTGAGCTAGTTCCCCTAAGTAGCTACCCAAAAGCTGAGTTTGTTCAGGGCTATGGGAATTAAAAGTCAGAGACTCCATTTTTAAAGTGTTCCCAGCCTCCTTTTTTGTAAGGGATGATATTTCCCTTGCTATCGACTATAGTCACTCGTGTTGGTAACTTTTCTTTTGTTATGTCACCGATTACGGTCACCGGGCAGTTTAGGACTTGCTTAGCCCGGGCAACAATGGCCTCGTCAGCGGTAAAAAGAAGCTCATAATCTTCTCCACCAAATAAGGCCAGCTCCTGATAGTTAGGGAAATTTGCTTTAACTTCAGGGTGTACTGGCACTTGTTCTATCTTTATCTTAGCGTTGACTTTGCTGGATTCACATATATGGTCAAGGTCCGCAATAAGCCCATCGCTTATATCTATAGCGGTTTTAACTCCTTGTCCGATTAAGATTTGCCCTTCTTTTACTTTTGGCATGGGCTTAAAGTGAGCTCGTCTCAAGATATTGCTTACTTCAGGATCTGAGATGGTTTTCCCTTTAAACATTGCCAAGCCGGCTGCTGATAATCCCAGGTATCCTGTGACAGCTATTTGCTCACCAGGAGAAGCTGTTGACCTCTTAAGTATCACTTCGCTTTCGGAGCAGCCTATGACTGTTACAGTGATAACTACAAGGGGAGCGGCAGCTACATTGCCTCCAATTATAGCCACTCCAAATTTTCTGGCCAGATGCATCATGCTGTTAGTAAATTTGGAGATATCTTCCACCTCCAGTTCGCCAAGCAGTGCCAGAGAAAGCAAAGCGTACTTGGGAATAGCACCCATGGCAGCTATATCGCTTAGATTTACAGCCAGCGCTTTCCAGCCCAATTCTTCCCAGTTAATGACGTCCAGATTAAAGTGTATATCCTGGACTAGAGTATCTGTAGTAGCTAACTGTATGTAATTGTCATTTTGCCAAGCAGCAGCATCATCACCAATACCCACTAAAACTTCTTGCCACGGACTGCGTCCAGAATTTTCGTATCTAACACTACTACTGTGTATGAGGTCAATCAGGCCAAATTCTCCCAAATCAGATACCTTCATTGGTGGAATTATAACACTGGCTGCATTTAGTATTCTAACTGATAGATATGGTAGGTGGCTGAAACATAGGCCTTGTTGCCATTTTATTCCCTGTGTTATAAAATCTAAATATGCGAGATTATGAACTAGTAGCCATAATTAACCCCGAAGTTGATGAAGAGGGAGTGTCTAAAATTGTAGACAAGGTAACTCAGTCTATCAATAGCCTTGGTGGCACGGTAGGAGAGATAAAAAACTGGGGGAAAAGAAAACTGGCTTACCCTATAAAGAAATTTATGGAGGCTGATTATATTCTAGCTCGCTTTAAGTTAATGCCAAAATCGGTTAAGGAACTTGAAGGAGAAATCAGTTCCTCGGGTGACATTCTACGATATCTTGTGGTAAAAGTAGAGGATTGATATGGCGAGCTTAAATAAAATAACACTCATTGGCAACGTAGGTAGTGACCCAGAGATGAGGTACACGCCCAATGGAAAGGCAGTCACCTCTTTTCGTATGGCTACTAATTATCGTTATACCGGCTCCGATGGGGAAAGAAGGGAAGAAACGGAATGGTTTAGAGTTAGCGTTTGGGGCAAGCAAGCGGAAAGCTGTAATCAATTCTTATCCAAAGGGAGACGAGTTTATGTTGAAGGAAGGTTGCACTCTCGCAATTGGGAAGGACAAGATGGACAGATGCGCAACAGCCTTGAGGTGTCGGCAAACAGAGTAATTTTCCTTGATAAAGTAGCTACGGTGTCCCTTCCTGAGGAAGGAGAACTTGAACCTGAGGACCTACCCTTTGACTAAAATAAAGGAGAAAAAAGTTTGGCTACTACTAGAAGACTAAGAGGTACGAGAAACTTCATCACGAGGCCTGCATTTTGTCCCTTTTGTAAGGGGCGTATGAAAATTGACTATAAAGATGTTTCTATTTTGTCTCGCTATATTTCCAATCAGGGTAAAATTGTGTCGCGACGGAGGAGCAGAACCTGTGCTAAACATCAAAGAAGCTTAGCGCAAGCTATAAAGAGAGCCCGTTATCTTGCTATGTTACCGTATGCACCAAGACATATTTGGAAAACAGGAGGCGTGGGCCTATCCCGTTCGACGGTTTGAAGAATGCCAAAACGAACTTATCAACCGAAGAAAATTTCCCGGAGGCGTAGTTTAGGTTTTCGTGCTAGAATGGCCACTCGGGCTGGAAGACGAGTCCTTCAAGCAAGACGCCTTAAGGGTAGGTATAGGCTGACTCCAGTTTAACTCTACCCTGTGAAGGAGCGTCGTTTTTTAACTAAGAGAGCGCAATATACTTTAGTTTATCGACAAGGCAGGGTATGGACAACCAGATTGCTAGTTATGAAGGCGATGCCAAATGATTTAAGCCTAAGCCGATATGGGTTTTCTGTGACTAAAAAGGTAGGTAAGGCGGTGCAACGTAATCACTTAAAGAGATTGCTCAGGGAAATAATGAGGCTACAATCGCTAAGACCGGGATGGGACATTGTCTTCATTGCTCGATCTGTAGCCGTCAATACTGACTACCACCAGCTAGAGGGGGAAGTAACCAAGCTTTTGGCTCGGGCGCAATTATTGGAGAACAACGAATGGCTCAATTAGCTCTGGGGTTAATTAGATTGTATCAGAACACAACATCGAAGTTACTCCCTAATGTTTGTCGTTTCCAGCCTACATGCTCTCATTATGCTTTTGAGGCAATTAAAAAATATGGTTTTACCCGAGGTAGTTGGCTAGCAGCCAAGAGGATAGCTCGATGTAACCCCTTCTCTGAAGGTGGCTACGACCCAGTACCTTAGTTATAGTAATGAATCGACCAAAGATATTACTCCTCGTTATAATTGCTCTTTTACCCTTGCTACTGATTTCATGTATTTACGGTGGAACTCAGTCAGCAGTGGGATGGTCGGGAACTATAATTCACGAGGGCATTATTTATGTGGGCACGCTGGATGGCAGGGTGGTTGCGATAAATTCGTCAACTGAAAATATAGAATGGTCTTATTCCATAGCCCCGGTCACCGCACCCTCCGGCGGCTTCTCATGTGGAGGGACATCAATACCAACTGCTATATATAGTACACCAGTTGCAGATAAAGATATGGTTTACGTTGGCACTTATAGCGGTAAGGTTCTGGCATTGAACACGTTGGCTAGAAGCCAGAATTTAACCTTTCCTCATCGAGGATATAGTGAGTGGGAATGGGATTGTCCTATAGATAATGCAAGAAGCAATGCTATAGTAGCTAACCTGTTAGTGGGCGAGGATGACATATATGTAAGTAGCTCCAATGGCAGGGTGTATTCTCTAGATATGGAATTCGGTGATTTAAATTGGGAATCAGAGGTCTTAGACAAAGAACATAGAAAGCTATGGACCTCACCGGTAATTCAAGGTAATACACTTTATACTGGTACATACGATGGTCATATCTATGGTTTATCGTTAGAAACTGGGGAGTTAGCGAACTGGTCTTTTGAATCAGAGGCAGGATTTGCCTCTTCGCCAGTAATTTACGACGATACTATATATGTTGGTTCGTTTGACCGTTATCTCTATGCCGTAAAAATAGGTACTGATGTGCCGATTTGGAAATTTCCGGAGGAGACACCAGCCGGCAACTGGTTCTGGGCGTCTCCTGTAATTAAAGAGGGTATTATCTGTGCTGGCTGCCTGGACGGTAAACTGTATGCCATAAATACTACAACAGGAAAAGAAATATGGTCGTATATGACAAAAGAACAAAAAGATGAAACTTCTCCTGTAATTTCCTTACCTGTCCTGATGGATAATTTACTCATAGTGGTCAATGAATCAGGGATGGTATACGTCTTTGATCTTAATGCCGAGCTTGCCAACGAAGGAATGCCATGGAGGACTATACCGATTGGTACTGCTGTTAGAAGTTCTTTCTGCGCCCAGGACGGTTTGGTTTATATTCGAGACGAAGAAAACTGGATATATGCTGTGGATATTGATAGGGGAGAAGTGAGTTGGAGGATCCCCTTGACTACAGAAGAATAAAGGTCACGCCCCATGGTAGAAGTATGGAATTTAATTATAGGTAATCCAGTACTTAATGTACTGGTTGCCTTGAGTCAAATCTTATCTGGTCAGTTTGGGTTAGCAATCATTGCTCTTACAGTTATCGTTCGTTTAATCTCCTGGCCTCTTAGCAAGCGCCAGCTCAAATCCAGCAAAGCTATGCAGGATATGCAGCCGAAGCTCCAAGAATTACAGAAGAAATATGGTAAAAACCAGCAGAAGCTTCAGCAAGAAACGATGAAGCTTTATAAGGAAGCCGGGGTAAACCCTCTGGGGTGCTTATGGCCCATGTTGATTCAGCTTCCTATCTGGATTGCCCTCTATCAAGCCATCATGAGAGCCCTGGCTACCACGCCTGAGAACTTACTAGACTTAGCTCAGCGGCTTTACTCTTGGGACATAGTGAATCAAGCGATTCCGTTGAGCAGTAAATTTTTATGGCTTGATTTAGGACAACCTGACCCATATTTGATTTTAGCTATCATAGTTGGCGGCACAATGTGGGTACAGCAAAAGATGACCCAAGCACCATCCGTTGACCCAAGGCAGCAGTCTACAAGCAGGATGATGACGATGATGATGCCTCTCATGTTCGGATTCCTCACTTTGATGTTCCCAAGTGGCTTGGCTCTATATTGGGCAGTTTCAAATATAATTGGAATTATAACCCAATATTTCTTCACTGGTGGTTGGGGTTACCTTAAATTCCGTTCTCCTTTTCAGTCAACCTAGTGAAAGAAGAGCCAGCATTGTAGAGATGATCGCAAATTGCGTTGCTAATAAAGCAAATCACTAAAAGGAAATCGGACTATGGAAGGGATTGAAATAACAGCTGAGACAGTAGAAGAGGCGATAGAGAAAGCAGAGGCACAACTGGGGATGAGCCGGGATCAATTTGAGGTAAAGGTTATTGAAGAAGGCAAATCGGGGATTCTACGGGCAAAAGGCAAAGAGGTTTTAATCAGAGTGACTTCGATAAATCCACTGGAAAAGGATGCGGCCCAAGTGGTTACAGAAATTTTAGATACGTTGCTTGAATTGCTGGATGTAACAGGGGAGGTTGAAGTGCTATCTGATGATATACCTCTAGCTTTGGATATCAAGGGTGACGATTTAGGTATCTTGATTGGTCGGCGAGGTCAGACATTGGCTTCCTTGGAATATATTACCAAGCTTATGGTAGTTGGACGGTTAAAGACTTGGCTGCCGTTAACAGTTGACGTTGGCGGATACAAAAAACGCCGTAGTGATTCCTTGCAAAGATTGGCACTATATCTAGCTGAACAAGTGAAATCAAGGCGCCGTAACATCACTATGGAACCAATGCCTGCTGACGAGCGCCGTATTATTCATTTAACTCTGACTGATAACCCCGATGTAACTACTCATAGTATAGGTGAAGGTGAGAACAGGAAAGTGGTTATTTTATTGAGGCAGGGTTAGCAATGTTCCGAGAAGTAAACACTAAGGTTAATTTTATTCAACTAGAAGAAGATATTCTTCGCTTCTGGAAGGAGCGGGGGATTTTTAATAAGAGCATCGAGATGAGACAGGATGGACCACATTATGCCTTTTATGAAGGTCCACCTACCGCTAATGGTAATCCAGGGGTTCATCACGTGCTGTCTCGCCTATATAAGGACGTTGTTTGCCGGTACAAAACGATGAAGGGTTATCATGTGCCCAGAAAGGCGGGGTGGGACACCCATGGCTTACCTGTTGAGTTGGAGGTGGAAAGCTCTCTTGCACTTACTAGCAAGGCTCAAATTGAAGAATATGGAGTAGCTCGGTTCAACGACCATTGTCGACAGAACGCTTTCAAATATATTAGGGAATGGGAAACTATGACCGAGCGCCTTGGTTACTGGTTGGATATGGAGCATCCCTATGTGACCTTAGATAATAACTATATTGAATCCTGCTGGTGGATAATAAAGAAGCTATGGGACAGAGGATTAATTTATCAGGGCTATAAAGTAACACCACACTGTCCTAGATGCGGCACGTCCCTCAGCTCTCACGAGGTAGCTTTGGGTTATGACGAGGCAGATGACCCCTCAGTCTGGGTAAAGTTCAAGCTAGAACTGTCACAGTCTGAGGGCAGCGAAGCTGCTCGCTCACTCCTCTCCTCAACTGTGCCTGCTCATCTTCTTGCCTGGACAACCACACCCTGGACACTGCCGGGTAATACCGCACTGGCAGTAGCTCCTGAGGCTGACTATGCTGTGGTGGAAGTAGACGATGGGTATCTAATTCTGGCCGATGCTTTGCTTGAGCAGGCAGGGTTGGGTGAAAACAAGGTGGTAAGGAGGATGAAAGGTAGTGATTTGGTAGGACTACACTATGAGCCCCTATATAAGATTCCTATTGCTTATAGTAAAGAGGACAGGCCTGCTTATCGTATTATTGAGGGTGATTTTGTGTCCCTGGAGGATGGGACGGGGATTGTCCATATTGCACCTGCATATGGTGAGATAGACTTTGAAGTAGGCGAGAGGGAGGGTCTGCCCCTCGTCCATACGGTAGGCTTGGACGGATTAATAAAAACTACTCTACCTCATGGTCTTACTCCTAAAAAGAGGTTAGAAATTCTTGAGGGTGTTACGCCACTTCTGGCGTTTGGACCACAGATGCTGGACTTGCCAGGCAAAGGAAAGTTTGTCAAAGATGCCGATAAAGACATTATTGATGACTTAAAATCTCGTAGGCTGCTTTTTCGCAGTGAAAGGATTACCCATACCTACCCCTTCTGCTGGAGATGCGGAGCACCTCTTCTCTACTATGCCAAGCAGACCTGGTACATCAGGACAACAGCGGTAAAAGAAGAACTTGTCTCGGGCAATGCTGAAATAAACTGGTACCCTGATTATATTAAGCATGGTCGGTTTGGCGACTGGCTGGAGAACAATGTAGATTGGGCTTTTTCCCGGGAGAGATATTGGGGGACTCCCCTTAATATTTGGCGCTGTCCTTCCTGTGATAATTATGAGTGTATTGGTAGTGTAAACGAATTAAGGACAAGGTCAAACCTCAGTGGCCTGACCACGCCCTTGGATTTACACCGCCCTTATATGGATGAAATTACCTTCGCCTGTCCTAAATGTGACGGCATAATGCAGCGCGTTCCCGATGTAATTGACTGTTGGTTTGATTCGGGAGCTATGCCAATGGCTCAATGGCATTATCCCTTCGAGAATGAAGATAAATTTAAGCAGAATTTCCCAGCAGAATTTATTTGCGAGGCGGTGGACCAGACCAGGGGCTGGTTTTATAGCTTACATGCCATATCTACTCTGCTTTTCAATCGTCCTTGCTTTAAGAATGTGATCTGCCTGGGGCATGTTGTTGATGCGCGGGGTGAGAAAATGAGTAAGTCCAAGGGCAATGTAATTGACCCCTGGACTGTGATTAATAGCTATGGTGCAGATGCTCTAAGGTGGTATATGCTTGTGTCTACTACAGGAGAAGATAACCATCGTTTCTCCACTAAGATGCTTGAAGAAACTATACGCAAATCTTTTCTCACTTTGTGGAATACATATTCTTTTTTTACCCTCTATGCCAATATAGATCGCTTTGTTCCTAAGCCATTGACGGCTGACAGCGATCAGCCAAAATCTTTCACGGAACTGGATAACTGGATTAGTTCAGAGCTTAATCGGCTCGTAAGCGAGGTTTCCAAATTGATGGATAGCTACAATCCTACTTCTGCGACACGTAAGATTGAGGGATTTATAGATAATCTCTCTAACTGGTATGTGAGAAGAAACCGCCGCCGGTTCTGGAAAAGTGAGAACGACGCCGATAAATTGGCTGCATATACTACGTTACATCAATGTCTGGTGACTTTATCTCAACTGCTGGCTCCTTTTGTGCCATTTATTACTGAAGAGCTTTACCAGAATTTGTTTCGCTCTGCTAACCTTGGAGATAAAGAAAGCATTCACCTGACTGATTTCCCCATAGCGGATGAAGCTAAAATCAATGACAAGTTAAATGGGGATGTTGAGCTAGCTATGAAAATATCCAGTTTAGGCAGGGCGGCACGAGCTAAGGCGGGGATTAAGGTACGCCAGCCACTAGGAAAAGCCGTGGTTGGGGTAGAGACAGAAGGGGAGAAAAAAGCTTTAGAGAACTTAGCTACCGAGGTAATAGAGGAGATAAATGTCAAGCGGCTTGTCGTATTGAGTGAAGCAAAGGAACAAGTGGAATTTCATTCAAATATGCCATATTACAGTGTGACCAACGACGCCAGATATTGGGTGGCCATAAGTACTGAATTAACCCCTGAGCTAATTGCCGAGGGAGTCGGTAGAGAGCTTGTACGTCATCTTCAAAATATGCGTCGCAATGCCAAGTTTGATATCACAGATCAAATCATCACCTATTATCAGACAGAAGAACCGATCATCAAGCGAGTAATAAATACTTTTACCGACTATATTAAACAGGAGACCTTATCTCAGGAGCTAATCGATAGTTTGCCTCCTGATGGAGTTCATGGTGAGAAACACCGTATCTCTAATAGCGAGGTCTCTTTGGCGATTAAAAAGGCAAATCCCAGATCCTAATTTCTAAACACTAACTAAATCTTAAAATACAGATTTACAAGTCCCAAACAGAGAGGCCTTGGTTACTGAATTTGGGATTTGTATGAAGAAAGCTTGTACTAGGAAGTCGGGTATTCCATCAGTCGCGCTGAGGTTGTTTTGATGTCTTCGCCTCTAACAAAAATTATCTCTACTTCTTCGCCAATTTCGCTGGCTCGAATAGCTTGGATGAGTTCGGCAATATCGTTTACTTCCTGGCCCCCAAAGCTGATGATGATGTCATCTTCTCTCAATCCCGCAGCATCTGCAGGGCTGTCAGCAACTATTTCTACAATAAGCGCTCCCCTGTCCACAGAAAGGTTCATTGCCGCAGCTAGCAAAGGGTCCACTGTTCGCGCCCACACACCCAACCAAGGGTAGTTTACGCGTCCATAACGAATTAGATCCAGGATAATAGGCTTAGCTTCATTACTGCTTATGGCAAAACCTATTCCTTCCACTTCGGACGCAACTATCTTAATGCTGGTAATGCCTATCACCTCACCAGACATGCTCACCAGTGGGCCACCGCTGTTGCCGGGATTGATAGCCGCCGTGGTTTGAATTAAACCGTAAAGGGTATTTCCATCAACGTTTACGGATGCATTTAAGCGACTGACTATACCCTGGGTTGCTCCACCTCCTCCCCCCAGAGCATTGCCAATAGCTAGCACCCAATCACCAACAGATAATAAACTTGAGTCGCCCCAATATACATAAGGCAAATCTGTAGCATCTATCTTTATCACAGCAAGGTCAGATAGGGAATCAGTGCCTACTATATCCGCGGAGAAAATTCTACCATCGGCTAACTCCACATAGATGCTCTGGGCATCTTCAACTACATGGTTGTTGGTGACAATATATCCTTTTTCATCTATTAATATCCCGGATCCAGCAACATATTCCGTATTTTGACCGAAGAAAGAAGAGACGAGTATTTCTGTGGTCACGGAAACCACCGAGGGCATTACCTCGGCAACTAATGGACGGAAATCAGGCAAGGGCATAGATGGCTCGCTCTCTGGGGGGAATGTCCAATCGGGATCGATGTGCTGGGTTGAGTTATTAGACTGGGGTGGGCTAGATGTTGGGGAAAAAGATAGAGCCAAAAAACTGATGCCTAACGCTACCGCTACTATTATTACAAAAACCAGAATATATTTTTTAGACATTTCTTAATACGCTTATTATAGCATTGCTATTTCTTATAAAAAAACCTGCGCTCGAATTCAAAACAAAGTGTGTCAAATAATTTGAACGAAGCAGGCTTGACAATTTAGAATATTACTTTTTATAATAAAAGAAACTCAAGTTTGCTTCGCCTTTTAGAATCGACCTACGAAATTTGGCTTTCTCAATACTCTTGTAATAAGCAGTGAGCAAATATATTTTCATTACTGGTGGCGTAGTTAGTTCTGTAGGTAAGGGAATTTCGGTAGCCTCTATCGGCAAAATATTGAAAAGCCGTGGCATATCTGTCTCTGTACAGAAGCTTGATCCTTACTTGAATGTTGACCCAGGAACGATGTCCCCTTACCAACATGGGGAAGTGTTTGTTACTAAGGACGGTGCCGAGACTGATTTGGATTTAGGTCATTATGAGAGATTTATTGGAGTGGAGCTGACCCAGGCTTCCAATATCACCTCCGGTCAGGTCTATTCCTCGGTCATTGCTCAAGAGAGGAGAGGAGATTTTTTGGGAGGCACAATTCAGGTGGTTCCCCATGTAACCAATGAAATAAAGAGCAGGATAAGAAAAGTAGCCGAAATATCCAAAGCCGAGTTAATTATTGTTGAAGTTGGCGGCACCGTGGGAGATATTGAAGGGCAACCATTCCTCGAGGCTATAAGGCAAATGAGGAAGGATGAGGGGAAAGATAATGTACTGTATGTTCATGTCACCTTTTTGCCACACATCGCTGCCACTGATGAACTAAAGACCAAGCCAACTCAACACAGCGTCAATGAACTAAGGAGAATTGGTATTCAGCCTGATGTCATTTTGTGTCGCAGCGATAAGGAGATATCTGAAGGAATAAAGGACAAAATATCGCTATTCTGCGATGTAGATAGAGAGGCGGTTATTTCCTTGGTTACCAGCGAAACCATCTACGAGGTGCCATTGCTGCTCGAGGATGCAGGGTTGGGGGAATTCATAGTTAGTCGATTGGGATTAAAAGTCGGGAAAAGCAATCTGGAAGAATGGAGAAACATGGTAGCGAGGCTTAAAGCTCCTAAAGAGCTTATAATTATTGGATTGGTAGGCAAATATGTGGAACTCAGGGATGCATATTACTCAGTGCGTGAAGCACTGTGCCATGCAGCATTAGCTCACAATCGCGAAGTGAAGATGGAATGGTTGGATTCTGAGGAATTGGATGGAATGGCCGATGATAAGCTTGGGCAAGTTCAGGGGATAATTGTTCCCGGCGGTTTTGGCTACCGAGGGATTGAAGGTATGATAAAAAGTGCCAGATTTGCCCGAGAAAGAGAAGTCCCATTCTTGGGCTTATGCTTGGGGATGCAGATTATGGCCATAGAATTTGGTCGTCATGTTTTTCATACCGAAAAGGTAAATTCAACTGAATTTGATGCCGGTAGCGCTTATCCTGTCATCGATCTCCTGCCTGACCAGCATGGCGTGGAGCAAAAGGGAGGGACTATGCGGCTCGGGACTTATCCATGTAACCTGGTAGCAGGAACAACGGCAGCTCGTGCATACGGTACTGAAGTAGTCTATGAAAGACATCGACACCGTTATGAATTTAACAATCAATTCCGCCAGCCATTAGAAGAAGCTGGTCTTGTACCCTCTGGATTATCCCCGGATGGGAGATTAGTGGAGATTATTGAGTTACGGGATCATCCTTGGATGCTTGCCTGCCAATTTCACCCTGAGTTCAAATCTCGCCCCGATTCTCCACATCCACTATTTCTGGGATTTATCGGGGCGGCCAAGGAAACACTTGTTGAAGGTGCACAGACAAGCCTACCCTTGAATTAAGAAGATGAAACTATTTTTGGATACTGCCAATATAGAGCATATTCGCCATGGGGTGAAACTGGGAGTGGTTACAGGTGTAACTACTAACCCCAGCATTGTATCGAGAGAAGGTAAGGTTGATTATCGAAAGTTGGTCCAGGAAATCTGCTCCATTGTACCTGGTCCAGTATCTACTGAAGTATTAGGCCAGGATGTACAGACAATGTTGGCTGAGGCCAGGGAAATAGCAAAATGGGCTGAGAATATCGTAATTAAAATACCAGCTAGCCTTGAAGGAGTGGAGGCAACCTCGGTGCTGGCTAGGGAAAACATAAAGGTTAATTTTACCTTGTGCTTCACCTTGAACCAAGCTTTACTGGCTGCAGAAGCAGGAGCCACTTTTATAAGCCCTTTTGTGGGCAGATTGGACGATATAGGAGAGGATGGTATGAAAGTAGTAGGCGACATTGTGGAGTACTTGGATTATTATCAACTACCTACTCAGGTTATCGCCGCTAGTATTAGACATCCTCAACATTGTTTAATAGCAGCTAAGGTTGGTGCTCATATTGCTACAGTGCCCTATGAAGTTTTACTACAAATGATAAGCCATCCTTTAACAGATATCGGCATTGAACGTTTTAAGAATGACTGGAAGAAGGTGATGGCGAGGGAAAAATTACTGTAAAAGCCCCCACAAAACTATATATATAAATAAGGAAAGGTACTTAAAAAGAGGCTACTATGATAACTATGTCACAACTAGAAAGTAAAAATCGGGATGAACTGGAGGCGATGGCTAAGGAGTATGGCATCAGTGGCTACTCTGCTTTGAAAAAGTCCGAGCTTATTAACCGCATCTTGGAGGCAGAAGCCCAGCAGCAGGGAAATATGTTTATAACAGGTGTCTTGGAAACCATCAGCGAAGGCTATGGCTTCCTACGACAGGATACTTTCCGTCGTGGTGCTAATGATGTTTATGTATCAAATTCCCAGATCCGCCGTTTCAACTTAAGAGACGGCGATGCTATTTGTGGCCAGGCCAGACCTCCTAAAGAAAGCGAGAAATACTATAGCTTACTTCGTGTAGAGAGTATCAATGGACTCGACCCTGAACTAGCAAGGGCGCGCCGCAATTTTGGTTCGCTGACACCCACATTCCCGGACAAGCTCATCAATCTGGAAACAACGTCAGACGAGATATCTACTCGTCTAATCAATCTGGTGGCACCTATAGGTCGGGGGCAAAGAGGGCTCATTGTATCACCACCTAAGGCAGGAAAGACTGTGCTTCTTCAAAAAATTGCCAACGCCATAACTACTAAATACAATGATATTCATCTCATGGTTTGCCTTATTGGAGAAAGACCCGAAGAGGTTACTGATATGAAGAGGTCAGTTGAGGCTGAGGTTATTGCTGCCACCTTCGATGAACCGGTAGAAAGTCAGACTCGAGTAGCGGAATTGGCATTAGAGAGGGCCAAAAGGCTAGTAGAAACAGGCAAAGATGTGGTCATACTCCTTGACGGCATTACCAGACTTACAAGAGCTTATAATTTAGCCCTCCCCCCTAGTGGGCGTACTTTATCCGGTGGTATTGATTCAACAGCCTTACATCCTCCCAAACGCTTTTTTGGTACTGCTCGCAACATTGAGGAGGGTGGTAGTCTAACCATTATTGCTACTTGCCTGGTAGATACCGGCAGCCGCATGGATGAGCTTATATATGAAGAATTTAAGGGAACAGGTAACATGGAACTCCATTTGGACAGAAAATTATCTGAGCGGAGAATTTTCCCGGCTATAGACATCATGCCCAGCAGCACAAGGAGGGAAGAGCTTTTACTGGATGAAAATACCTTGAAACAGATATGGCTGCTCAGGCGTGTGATTACTATGATAGATAGCGATTCACCTAATCACAGCGAAGCTACACAAAGAATCTTGGAACGACTAGCTAAAACGAAGAATAACGCGGAATTCTTAGCCACTCTATCTAAAGATATGTAGGGGATATTATTGCCCCGGCTGCCACTCCGAAAAAAATGAAGAAACGAAGCAGTCCCAGTTGGCTAGACAAGTTCAAATTGGGAGTCAAAAAGACCCTTGGCATGAATATTTTTATCTGTAACAGTTGTAAATGGAACTGGAGAACTGCTTGTCATCGCCCTGAGCGCCCCAATGCCACCTGGTGTCCTGATTACACGAAGAAGGGGAAATAACTAAGTTCTCGCTTATTTAAGCTGGTCTCTTGAATAATTGAGAATTCTTCGGGCTACTATGAGCATATTAATCTGGCCCGTTCCTTCAAAGATATCATTTATCTTGGCATCGCGCATCCATTTCTCCAATAGGTACTTTCGAGAATAGCCCAGCGGACCCATGATCTCAACTGCTTTCTGAGTGATTTTGGTAACTGCAAGACCAGCTTTTGCCTTAGCCATTGATGACTCCAGGCTATTGGGTTGAAGCTGGCTCATCATCCATAGAGCCCGCAAGGTAAGTAGCTTGGCTGCTTTATAGTTCGCTTCCATTTCTGTTATATCTCGTTCCAAGGCAGTTAGCTTCTGTCTGGGTGCGCTATAGCGTATTTTTATGCCTTCTTTCTCCAGTATTTCTTTAACAAAATCCAAGGCAGCACGTCCAACACCCAGAGCTTGGGCAGCTATAATAGGTCGTGTGACATCAAAAGTTGCCATTGCGCCCTTGAAACCCTTTGTTTCGGTCCTATCTGCTTTTTTAATCTCAGGGTTGCCAAGTATGTTTCCAAAGGGAATGCTGCAATTATCGAAAATGATAGTAGCCGTGTCACTGGCTTTGATACCAAGTTTTTTTTCTAGCTTTTCCACTCTCATCCCTGGGGTTCCAGCTGGCACTACAAAAGACTTAATGCCGGCTCGTCCTGCTGATTTGTCCACAGTCGCCCAAACTACCACGAAACCATCTGAATCTTCCAGTGCACGTTTGCCCATGGTGACAAAAATCTTCTCACCGTTGAGCACCCATTTGTCACCATCACGCGTGGCAGTAGCAGTGATAGCAGATGTATCCGAGCCACAACCAGGCTCCGTCATCGCCATAGCACCCCATTTTGGCTCTCCTTCATTGAAGCCACCCAAGAAACGTTGCAATTGCTTTTTTGTACCCGAAGCAAAAACGGCAGCACCCCCAAGGCTCGGACCGGGAATACATAAAAAAAGACCAGCATCTCCCCAGCATAATTCTTCGATTCTAAGAACTGACGTTACATCCATACCCATGTTGAATATACCTTCGCTTCTTTTCCTCCATATATGGTCAATGAGTTCCTGTGGGCTTTCATGCTCATGTTCATCATAATAACGACTTACAGGTCGAAATAATTCTTTTGCAGCCTTATGAGCTGCCTTTATCCCTTCTTGCTGTTCTGGCGTTAGTTCAAAATCTATCATTGTGCAACACTCCTTTCATACTATAGCCATGCCGTCGAAAGTGACAAATCCTCGAGCATTCCTCAACCAAAGTTCCACCGGATGCTCGCGAACATAACCATGCCCGCCCAGAATCTGTACGCCACGGTCAGTTACCATTATAACCATATCATCGGCATATGCTTTCACCAGAGACGCTTCTTTGGTCGTATCTTCCTTTCGGTCTAATTTCCAGGCAGCCTCCCAGGTCATTAATCTGGTGGCATCGATTTCAATTGCCATCTCCGCCAGCATGAAAGCGATTGCTTGACGGGAGGCGATGGGCTCCCCAAAGGCAACACGCTCCTTGGCATAGTCCCTTGAGTATTCGAAAGCAGCCTTGGCTAACCCTGTGGCCATCGCCGCCAGTGCCACCTGTGAGCGACTTATGATACGGTTAAAATCACATCCTTTCTGACCACCCAACCGATTCTCCTTAGGAACACGGCAGTTTTTCAGGCTAAGCTCGTAGGTAGCTAAAGCTTTTATGCCCATATTCTTCTCTCGCTCGCCCACTTCAAGACCTTTTGTACCTTTTTCAACAATGAAAGCATGACTGCTACCATTTTCCGCTGCATAGACAAGGAGCAAGTCAGCTTCAGCAGCCAATGGCACATAACACTTCTCACCATTAAGAACATATCCACTGCTCTCAGGTCGGGCAGTCGTTGATAGAGAGTAAGGGTCGAAACCAAAATGTGGCTCAATGAGAGCAGCAGTAGCTGCCTTATACTTCTCATCACAGAAAAGCGACAGATATTTCCTTTTCTGTGTCTCAGTGCCCATTTCCAAAACAGGATACGCAAACAGAGCCGGACAGAGGATATGCATCGTCATGGAGAGATCACCCCAAGCCAATTCCTCGCCTATCAGCGAACCTGTGATAGCTGAGTGTTCCCCGCCAGATCCGCCGTAGTTTTCAGGTATACTACCAGAGATAAGCCCCATCTTCCAGGCAGTATCTATAACACTGGCAGGAATCTCACCGTTCTCATCGCATTCCCGATAGATTTTGCACATCTCATCATTGGCAAACTGCTTTGCCATGCTCACAATCATTTGCTGTTCTTCTGTTGGGCTAAACGAAATCATTTAAAGCTCCTTTCAATAGAAATGTACCGCGTTCAACGCAGTCTTAACTTACAACCTTTACAGTTTAGGGCATAATTTTGGTCAAGATTACCAGGAATGCTGTATTATAAATGGCGTGGGAAAGAATTTCAAAGAAATTCTATAGGTACGAATCATGGAACATAAATTAAAGAGAAATCTTAACACCGTGGTCAGGATCGGTTGTCATTCTGAGCGAAGCGAAAAATCCCTGAGATTCTTCATTGCCTGGATTAATTTGGGTTCCTCGGATTGACATTAAAGCTGTCACCTTCTAAAATCAAGAAGGTGACTGGTAAGTGACTGGTGACGAACTAAGGCAAGCCTTTCTAAGTTTTTTTCAGGATAGAGGACATAAGATTATCCCTAGTTCCCCATTGGTGCCTTATAAGGACCCTACTTTACTGTTAACCAGCGCTGGCATGGTGCAAATGAAGCCCTATTTTCTGGGATTGGAGTCTCCTCCTAGACAGCGGTTGGCTTCATGCCAGAAGTGCTTTCGCACCACTGATATAGATTCGGTGGGCGATAGCAAACACCTTACCTTCTTCGAGATGCTGGGCAATTTCAGCGTTGGTGATTATTTTAAGAAAGAATCTGTTTACTGGGCCTGGGAGTTTGTTACCAAGTATTTGAAAATGCCTGAGGAGCGGCTCTGGATAACTATTTACCGTGACGATGATGAAGCCTTCGCCTGTTGGCGAGAGGTCGGCGTTCCCGCTGAGAAGATATTGCGATTCGGCGAGGGAGACAATTTCTGGGGGCCCGTTGGTGATTCTGGTCCCTGTGGACCATGCAGCGAGATTCATTATGACCTTGGTGAAGAGTTTAGCTGTGGTAAAGCTGAATGTAAGCCTAATTGCGACTGCGGTCGCTTTTCTGAGATATGGAATCTGGTATTCACCCAATACAATCAAAACCAAAGTGGCCAACGCAGTCCTTTACCCAAACCAAACATTGATACCGGTATGGGACTAGAAAGAACCTTAGCCGCTATCCAGGGCAAAGTTTCCCCTTACGAAACGCATTTGTTTTCTCCTTTGGTAGACAACATTTGCCACTTATCCGGGAAAAAGTATGGTCGAGATGAGAATACTGACCAAGCTATCAGAATTGTAGCTGAGCATTCACGCGGCACTACCTTTCTTATTGCCGATGGCGTAATGCCTTCTAACGAGGGGAGAGGATATGTCCTGCGACGAATACTCAGACGTGCTTCGCTCTTCGGCAGGAAATTGGGACTGAATAACCCTTTCCTTAACGATATGGCTGAAATTGTCGTTAACACGATGAGCCATATATATCCTGAGCTTATGGCTAATCGGAGCCTGATTACCGAAATAATTAGAGTTGAGGAGGAAAAGTTCATAACTAACTTAGATACCGGCCTTAACTTGGTGGAAAAGCTCATTAGCGAAGCTTCAGCTCAAGGAAAAGAGGGGTTAACAAGTGAAGAGGTATTCAGCTTTTACGATACCTATGGCTTTCCTCCAGAGCTAACCGCTGAGATTGCCAGAGAAAAGGGCCTATCTATAGACTTGGAAGGTTACCAGGCTGAGATGGAGAAACAGCGGGAAAGAGCCAGGTCAGGACAAAAGTTCGTCGACTTAAGTGGTCACAGCGCAGGGAAAACAATGGTCAAGGGCAAGCTTACAATCATACGTAAGAAAACGGATTTTGTTGGCTATAATGTAGCTTCTTCTAAATCTAAAGTCATTAAGTTAGCAGTCAAGGAAAAGCCCGTACAAACTATTTCTTCAGGACATGAAGTTGACATAATATTAGATAGGTCGCCCTTCTACGGAGAGATGGGTGGGCAAGTAGGTGATAGCGGCGAAATCAGCAGTCAGAAGGGTAAAGTAGTAATCACAAATACTGTTAGAACTCCCTCCGATGTGATTATCCATCATGGGGGAATCATTAAAGGCAGCATAACTGTTGGTGACGAAGTGGAAGCTAAAATTGATATCGCTCGCCGCCTTGATATTGCTCGCAACCATACTTCTACACACCTACTCCAGGCTGCTTTAAGACAGATAGTGGACAGGCGTATTGAGCAAAAAGGTTCATTGGTAGAGCCGGAAAGATTTAGATTCGACTTCTCGTACTTAGGACAGGTAACTGAAGAGCAGTTCAATGAAATTCAGAGGCAGGTTAATGAGTGGATACGCCAGAACTTAAAGACAGAAGCAAGAGTACTCCCTTATAAACAGGCCATCACTGAGGGTGCTATCGCCTTGTTTGAAGAAAAGTACGGAGAAGAAGTTCGGATGCTGGAAATCGGGAAGCCAGCAATAAGCAAAGAACTCTGTGGTGGCACTCATGTGAGTTCAACGGGAGAAATTGGCGTATTATTGATAACCAGTGAAAGCAGCATTGGCACAGGACTGCATCGTATTGAAGCGGTAACGGGAAGAGAGGCTGAATCTCTAATTGAATCTCGCTTAACTGCTTTGCAGAGCATAGCCAAGGAGGTGGAAGGCTCGCTTGACGAAGTTCCTAACAAGGTAAAAACCCTTATCAGTGAACTGGAAGCAGAGCGCAAAAGAGTGCTTTCGCTGGAAAGGGAGCTATCGCGCAGAATAGCAAAAGATTTGCCCGGGCAAGCCGAGCAGGTAAGCGGTGTGACAATTCTGGCTGCTAAGGTTCCAGCATTGACCATGCCGACTCTCAGGGAAATGGGCGATATATTGCGAGACAGGATAAAAAGCGGTATAGTGGTTTTGGCTACAATCTATAATGGTAAGCCTAGCTTTTTGGCTATGGTTACTCCCGACCTGATAGCTAAAGGATTCCATGCCGGCGATATTATTAATCAAGTGGCCAAGGTTACCGGTGGGGGTGGGGGTGGCAAAGCTGCTATGGCTCAAGCCGGGGGAAAGGATATGGCCAAGGTTGACGAAGCCCTAAAAAAAATTGGAAGTATCATTGCCAGTAAAATCTCTATTTCCTCAGAGGGTAAGGATTAATGAATCATATTTTCTTCTACCTCGATGGGAGAGGATTAAGGCGAGAATGAAATGCGTAGATTAGGTCTAGATATCGGAGGTAAGAGAACCGGGGTGGCCATAAGCGACCCCCAAGGGATTTTAGCTACTCCTCTCACCGTGCTCGCCAGTGAAGACGAAGATGCCCTTATAAGTGAGATTCTCAAGCTTGTGGGGCAATATAAGGCAGAGTGTATTGTGGTTGGCCTACCTCGCCGCTTAGACGGCGAGTTGGGAAAACAAGCTAATAAGGTAACAGCTTTTGCCGACAAATTGTCATGGCGAGCGGAGCGCAACAATCTCAATCAGCTTGATATACAGCTATGGGATGAACGACTCTCCACCAAAGCTGCCGAGCGATTGAAGATGGAGGCTAGTGGCAAGGGGAATAAATTGCGCTCCAAATCAAAAAGAGGAGCCAGAAATCGTAGTTTTTCGACTAAATCTGAAGTTGATGCTATAGCGGCGGCCTTCATCCTCCAAGGTTTTCTGGATAGCCTCCACCCTGATCAATAGAGAAGGATCTTAAACGATGTCGAGATACATAGGCCTCATCGGTTATCCTATCAAGCATTCTATATCTCCTTTTTTTCAACAGGCGGCCCTGGATTATTATCAGCTTGATATTCGATATGAGGCTTGGGAGACAAGCCCCGACCAACTTCATGATATAGTGGACGATTTAAGAAAAGCTCAAAATATTGGAGCTAATGTAACCGTGCCTCATAAAGAAACAGTTTTACCTTTATTAGATGAAGTTGATAACCTGGCAAGTTCGATCGGTGCTGTCAATACCATAGTTAAAAAAGATGGTAGGCTTCTAGGTTTTAATACTGACGCCTATGGTTTTATCGAGGCCCTAGACAAAGAAGGGCACTTTGACACAGAAGGGAAGCGGGTGGTAATTCTGGGTGCTGGTGGGGTAGCCAGGGCAGTGAGTTATGTCCTAGTGCAAAGGAAGGTAGCCTCCTTGGCCGTTACTGATGGTATCTTTGAGAGAGCCAGAGCATTGGTAGAGAATTTGGTGAGGTCTATTAAAGGGGCTTCACCGGGCTTGAAGGATTTAGAACCAGATGTCACTGCTTTTCAGTGGCAGAATCTAAGCTCAGCCAAAACTCTTGCTAACTGCGATTTAATAGTCCATTGTACTACCATAGGAATGAAAGACAGTTCGCAAGAAGGACAATCACCTTTGAGCCTCGAAGTGATTCCTAGTGACGTCTTAGTATCTGATGTGGTATACAATCCCTTGACAACACCCTTATTAATACTGGCACAAAAAGCGGGGGCCAATATACTGCGCGGCCTACCTATGTTAGTATATCAGGGAGCAGCTTCCTTCAAGCTATGGCTAGGAAGAGAAGCCCCAGTTGACATAATGCTTGATAAGGCGAAGGAAATATTGATAGGACGAAAGGGATGAAAAAAAGGGCAATCATTATCAGTGTTGGTATATTAGTGCTGCTTGCGGCAATACTAATTCCAACTATTCTTATCTCCAGACAGACAGCAGGTAAAATTATTGTAATCCCGCTCAGTGGGACTATTACCACAGAGGGCTCTTCATTATTCTCTGGCTCAACCATTACCCCGGATTTGGTGAGAGATTATTTAACGAGAGCGGAGAAAGACAGGGCAGTCAAAGCGATTGTCTTCCGTATAGAGAGCCCTGGCGGTGAGATAGCACCCTGCCAGGAAATCCTGTGGGAAATAGAAAGAATTAAGGAGACAAAACATATTGTGGTAAGCATGGGGGGCACGGCTGCTTCAGGCGGCTACTATATTTCAACCCAAGCAGATAAGATTGTTGCTCTCCCTACTACAATGACAGGGAGCATCGGGGTTATCTATTCAGTGATGAACATTGAGGGGCTTTTGGATAAGCTGGGTATCCAGATAGAAATATTCAAGGGCGGCAAGTATAAGGACATGTATTGGGGATTCAGGGAACTGACACCGGAAGAAGAAGAAATCATGCAGGGAATGGTCGACGAGTATTACGAGCAGTTTATAGGTGTGGTGGCTGAAGGGAGAGAGTTAAGCAGGGAAGCGGTCAAAAATTTGGCTACGGGGCAAATTTACACTGGTACCGAAGCCAAAGAGTTGGGGCTGATTGATGAGTTAGGTGATCTGAATAAAGCGATAAATTTGACAGCAGAACTGGCTGGCATCGAATCTCCGATAGTAGAGTATTATCAACCCCCTAGAATTACATTGTGGTCGCTATTAGGATTTGTCGATGCTATCCGGGTGAGGTTATCGGGACTGAGCGCCCAGGATATAATTTTGTTGGAAATGCTAAACCATAACTATAGACAACCTCTATTTCTATATCAAAGTTAATGGGACAATTTCGTTTTCTTACTGGGGGAGAATCCCACGGAAGAGGGTTGGTAGCCATCGTGGAAGGGATGGTGGCTGCCCTTTCCTTAGAAGAAGAGTATATAAATAAGGAACTCAAACGCCGCCAGTGGGGCTATGGGCGTGGTCCCCGCATGAAGATTGAAGATGATAATGCGAAAATCATGGCGGGCGTTCTACACGGTCTCACTACGGGTAGCCCCATCGCACTCTTTATCACCAACCGAGATTGGCAAAACTGGCAAGAACAGTTAAGCGTTTCTCCGGTAGAAAAAGAAGTCGAGCCTGTGACCTGTCCCCGCCCGGGTCATGCCGACCTAGCCGGAGTGACTAAATATGGTCTCAAAGATATCAGACCAGTTATGGAAAGAGCCAGTGCCCGGGAAACAGCCGCTAGAGTAGCTGTCGGAGCTATAGCTCGAAGATTCCTAGAGGAGTTGGGCATTGCTATTCACAGCCACACTGTGGCGATTGGGAGAAACCAATGGGAACGGGGCGAAGCAAGCTCTCTAGATTGGCAGCAAGTAGAAGCCTCACAGGTCCGCTGCGCCAATGCCGAATTAGAAAAGGTGATGATAGCGGCCATTGATGAGGCTAAAGCTATTGGGGATACGTTGGGAGGTATTTGTGAGGTGATTGCTACCGGTGTACCCATTGGCTTAGGCAGCCATGTTAGCTGGGACCGCCGTATTGATGGCAGAATTGCTAAGGCGATAATGAGCATTAATGCCGTAAAAGGGGTGGAAATTGGAGGGGGATTTGCCTTGACTGGGATAAAAGGATCTCAGACTCAAGATGTTATCGAACCTACTACACGTAGCGAAGCGAAGGAGCTTCCTTGGCGACATGCCACCAATCATGCCGGTGGCATCGAAGGTGGCATAAGTAACGGCGAGGACATAATAGTCAGGGCAGCAGTCAAACCAATTGCCACCTTGGCTAATCCTTTACCTTCTATAGACCTTAGTAGCGGTGAGAAGGTAAAGGCTCACTATGAACGCAGCGATATTTGCGTTGTCCCGGCCGCCGGAATAATAGCTGAAGCTATGTTAGCCATTGTCCTGGCTGATGCTTGCCTAGACAAATTCGGCGGTGATAACTTAAAAGAGACACTGGCAAATCATCGTAATTATCTGAGCAATATATCTTAATTGCTCGACCACAATCCCCCGTTAAATGAGGCGGTATTAGCAACACCGAAGAAGTATTAACAGAAGCCTTTAAGGGGGAATATTATTAATACTGCTCGATCGGCCGGAATATCACTCTAGATTGCCCGTCACTCACTCGGTAAGGACGGTAAGGACTTGATGAACTCACCTGCCAGATTGATAATCGCCAATTCGTGCTTCCATGACTCGGCATCATGTTGCAAGTAAAACGGGTAAGAGGTGGCGACAATAACCATGTCGAGCTCATCCAGCAAAACGATCAACTGTCCGCCATGCCCCGCCGCGTAGTTGAAATGATGCTCGCCCACGCTTGCAGACCACCACTGATAGCCATACCCGATGTCGCTGATAGAAAGGCCCCGGTTTGGCGGAAATCCGCCAGTCAAATTGATTTCCTCCGAGTACCTCTGCAGGGAATCATGCACCCAATCAGCTGGAACGACCTGGTTCCCTTCGTATTCACCGCCGTTGAGGTATAACAGGCCGAACTTGGCCGCATCACGAGCAGAAAAGTGGAGATCCCCACAGCCGTTGTTGTGTCCCTCCGCGTCCGTGCCCCATTCACCCACCTCCACACCAAGCGGTAAGAAAAGATTCTCTTCAGCGTATGCCTTGAGATTCATACCAGTCGCCCGGTCGACGATAATCCCCAGCCAGTTGGACGACAGATTGCTGTAATGGAACTCGGTTCCGGGATCGGCGATGAGAGGGAATTCTTCTATGAGAGGCGGATAGTGCCCCGATAAAAGGCCATCCCAGAGAGCAGGATCGGTCTCCTCCCAGGGATATCCGGTGCGCATCTGAAGCAAGTCCCGAATCGTTATCTGCTCCTTCCTCGGGTCAGTGATCTGGTCGGCTAACTCTGGAAAGAACTCCATCATTTTCTGGTCCACGCTTGACAAGTAACCCTGCTCCAGCGAAATCCCGACCAGTGCCGAGGTATAACTCTTCGTCACCGATTGAAGCCTGTCTTTCTGATCAATGGATCCTTCGTTGAAGTAGTCTTCCGCTATCAGGTACCCGTCCTTGATAACCAGCAGGCTGTAGAGGGTCTCTAATTCAGCCGCATTGTAATAGAACTCCGTCACCAGCGTCGGATCCAGCGCCTGCTCTGCGGGTGTCGATACCTCCCATTCATCCCCGGGCAGCGGCGTGTAGTCGACCGCTAAGAGATCTTCAATCGAAGGGCCAGAGCTGGGCAGCGCTGATATGACCAGCAACACGATGGCGATCATCATGAGAGAATACTGACGCCAGTTAAAGGAGAATTTGAACTTTCTACCCATTGGCTTCCTCCAATCATCCCATCTGATGTGGCCAAACACGGGGCTTTGGAAGTTATTCTACCATAGAAACCTATCTGTACAACAAGCTTAATATAGGGAATCCATGCTAGAAGGTTTGATCACTGGAGGAAAGGATTTCCCCGGCGCTCATCACCGATAGTGGTAGGTGGTCCGTGACCGGGATAGACAATGGTTTCATCAGGCAAAACCATAAGTTTTTCACGAATGCTCTTCATCAGACGTTCGTGGCTGCAACCTGGAAAATCGGTCCTGCCTATGCCAGAATTAAACAGAGTATCGCCACTAAAGACTACTCCATGCCCTGAAAGACAGATTCCACCAGAACTATGTCCTGGGGTATGGAGGACTTCAAAGTGTAAGTCGCCAACATTTATTCGGTCACCATCCTTGAGTAACCTGTCAGGCTGAGGAGGTGATTTAACAGGGGTAAGGCCAAGCGATGTTAGCATACGCATGGGAGCGGTAAATAATAATCCCTTCTCTTCCTCGTGAAGAGCAAACTCGGCATGGGTCTTTTCTTGAACCGCCCGAATGGCACCAATATGATCAATATGAGCATGGGTCACCACGATTAAAGATATGGACAATTCCATTTGCTGCACTGTTCTCAAAATAGTCTCAGCTTCAGCACCGGGGTCAATAATCATCCCTTCCTTGGTTGAGGATGAACCGACAACATAGCAATTGGAGGCGAAAGGACCGACTACTAACATTTTTACAATCATTGCTCTTCTCTCTAGTAATTTTACAGTCGAATTCGTAAAATATAGCATAAGCTATGCTCCGGGAAAAACGGTGGCGAATGACTTCATTTAACAGGTCCTTCACGCTTTATTTTGACAAATGTGGCAGGTCTGAGATATTTTATTCTCATCAGAGTCCTATGAGGCTGAGGGAATAATGGGTCAAAAGAAGTCAACAATTCAGCGAGCTGGGAGAAATGCAAGTTTAGACCTAAGCTTGCAGGGCATAATGGACGGCATTGAAGATAAATTCTTTGTTATAGATAAACAGTACCGTATAAGCTTTGCCAACCTTGCAATGAGGCAAGCGTTGCCAGAAAACAAACCATTTATTGGGAAACGTTGCTACGAAATCTTCGAAGGTCGGGACAGTCCATGTCGATATCCCTTGTGGAAATGCCCTCTTATGAAGGTATTGCAAAGCGGTGATCCAATGGTAATTATTTCTTCTAACCCTGCCCTGGATACAGAGACTGTATCTAATAAGTACATTAAAATCGTCCTTTATCCGCTAAAGGACAACCAGGGCAATATAAAAGCGATCGCCGAGCTAAGAAAAGATGTTACCGTAGAAAGAGAGCTGGAGAATCAAATTCTGAGGCGTCATCACCATCTCTATGCCTTGAATCGTATTTCCAGCGCCACTAGTGGATTATGGGACTTAGATGCCATCCTGAATATAGCCTTAGACACTGTGCTAGAAATCGTCAATGCCACAACAGGGGGGGTATTGCTTCTTCACGGGCGAACTAAGAAGCTAAGCTACCGAGTGTATCGTGGTCTGTCTGCTAAATACGTTGAACAAATGGAGATGAGCCTGGGCGAAGGGGTGGCGGGGAAGGTAGCCGAAACCGGGGAGCCCATTGTACTAGAGAATATTGCCAGAGACCCACGGGCAGCTCACCCAGACTTGGTGAGTACGGAAGGATTGGGCGGGTTTATCAGCGTTCCTTTAAAAGCAAAAGACAGGGTTGTAGGTGTGATGAATATTGCTAGCCATATGCCAGGTAAATTTTCTGCGGATGATATGTTCCTCCTGAATTCAATTGGTTGTCAGCTCGGCACTGCGATTGAGCAAGCTAGGCTATACCAGAGACTGGAAAGGGGGAGGGAAAGATATCAAACTCTTCTTCAGCATGCCCTAACCGCTCAAGAGGAAGAGCGAAAAAGGATTGCCCGAGAGCTACACGATGAGACCAGTCAGGCTCTTACCAGTTTAACCTTGAACCTTCAAGCTGCTATAACAAAAGCGGAAACCGATGGTGTTGAAGATGCTGATTATATCGGCAGGCTTCGGAAGATACAATCTCTGGCAGTTCATACTCAGAATGAGATATCAAAGCTAATGAAGGAACTTCGCCCCACTTTATTGGATGAGCTTGGACTACCTGCAGCAATCAGTCGCTATGCTAAGGATAGTCTGGAACCCTTGGGGACTAAGGTTTTTACGGAATTCGAGGGAGTGGAAAAGCGTTTGCCCACAGAAGTGGAAGTAACACTTTTCCGTATCGCTCAAGGGACAGTAGGCAACATTCTGGAGCATGCCGAGGCGAAGAGCGTCTCTATAAGATTAGAATGCAATGCCAGTGAGTGTATACTGGAAGTTAAGGATGATGGGAAAGGGTTCGATGTTAATAAGATTACCAGGGTGGACAAGGGTGGTCGGGGGGCGGGCTTGTTCACCATGAAGGAGAGGGCGCGTTTAGTAGGTGGTGCGTGTAACATCAAATCTCAGTCTGGAAAGGGGACCAGAATTGCCGTGAAAATTCCTCTGCGGGGATTTATGACGGATGCAGAAGATAAAAGTATTAATAGTTGACGACCATACCTTGGTGCGGGATGGAATTCGTGCTTTGCTGGCGCTGGTTGCCGACGTTAAGGTAATCGGGGAGGCTGCAAATGGAAAGGAGGCTTTGGAAAAGGTCAAAAAGCTTGCCCCTGATGTGGTGCTCATGGACTTGGCAATGCCTATTATGAGTGGATTAGAATCGACGCGGAGAATACGCAAGAGATTTCCAGGAACAAAAGTACTGGCACTGACCCAGTATGAGGATAAAGAATACATCGTACCAACTATTGAAGCGGGAGCTCGTGGCTTCGTTAGCAAGACGGCAGCATTTTCCGAACTCGCTTCAGCTATCCAGGCTGTATATCAGGGAGGGTCTTTTCTATCCCCCATGGCAGCAGCGGCTGTTGTCGAAGAATGTCAGCAAAAGGTCGCTATAGAAGGAGAAAAAGACTCTTACCAGGACCTGACTGATAGGGAAAGGGAGATGCTTAAGCTGGTTGCCGAAGGATATACTGCTAAGGAGATAGCAGATATGCTGGTCATCAGCTTGCGAACGGTGGAGACGCACAAAACCAACCTGATGAAAAAGTTGAATATCCACAATAAAGCTGACCTCATCAGGTTTGCCATACGCAAGGGCATTATCACTGTTTGACGGTATTAAGAAAAACCTTCTCCATTCGCTTCTAATCTACGAGTTTTTTACATCCCAAAATCGGGGTTAATCCGTCAAGAATTCCAGAATAAAATTCATCCCCGTTATCGGGATTGCCTCTTTTACATCTTTTAGGAGCGCGTTATCATGTAACCAAGACTATTTATTAAGGCAAGACATGGATAACGAGGTCAAAAATTATCAAGCTAACCGAATGAGGGAAGCTTCTCATGGTCGCAGACTCATACCCCCCTGCCAGGTTGCCTGCCCGCTGCACATGGAAATCGGAGAATATGTTGATTTAGTTGCCCAAGGGAAGGTGCTGGAAGCATTACAGGTCATAAGGGAAGGCAACCCCTTCCCTTCTATCTGCGCTTATGTGTGCACTCATCCTTGTGAGGATGCCTGCCGGCGCAGTCAGGCAGATAAACCTATCGCTATACGAGCATTAAAGAGATTCGCCGTGGAATTTGGCGGCGACAGAATGATAGAACTTGAAGCTGAGACTACGCAGAGTGAAAAGGTTGCCGTAGTAGGGTCTGGCCCGGCTGGGCTAGCTTGTGCTTACTATTTGAGGAAGCTCGGCTACCCGGTAACCATCTTTGAGGCCTATTCAGAACTGGGAGGCATGCTCCGAGTAGGTATTCCTCAGTACCGACTTCCTCGAGAGGTAGTCGATACTGAAGTTCAAAGGTTAATTCACATGGGAGTTGAAATCAAAACGAATACGCGAGTGATATCCCTGGATCTACTTTTTGACATGGGTTATAAGGCTGTCTTTATAACCGTCGGTGCGCATCAAAGCCTTAGAATGGGAATAGAGGGAGAAGAGAGTCCCGGGGTGATTGATGGTGCGACTTTCCTCCGCGAGGTGAATCTGGGACTTAAGCCGTCTCTGGGGGAAGAGGTTGCTGTAGTAGGTGGGGGGAATGTAGCTATGGACGCCGCCCGCGCCGCCGTCCGACTGGGGGCGGGCAAAGTGAGCATTCTCTATCGTCGCAGTCGAGCGGAAATGCCGGCAGGCCCCGAGGAAATAGAGCAAGCCCTGGAGGAAGGCGTGGAGACCATGTTTCTGGTGGCACCAACCAAGATGAAAAGGGGAAATGGGCGCTTAAGCATAACATGCATAAAGATGGAGCTCGGAGAACCTGATGTGGGGGGCAGACGACGTCCAGTGCCAATCGAAGACAGCGAGTTCAATATGGAATTTGACACTTTGATCACTGCCATTGGTCAGGCACCTCAGATCTCCGAGGATTTTCGCCTGCGCCTAGGCCGAGGCAGCACTATTAAAGTCGACCCGGTCACACTCACTACTAATCGGGCGGGAGTTTTTGCTGGAGGGGATGCCGTCACTGGACCAGCTACTGTAACCCAGGCACTGGCAAGTGGCAGGCAGGCAGCCTTTCGTATCGATGATTACCTCCGACATAGATATCCTTTAATTGACAAGGAAGAAAAGGGAATTTTATCGGGCGAACTCTCTCCTAAGACGATAGAGATGATAAGGAAAATCGAGCGACTCGAGCCCCCACTTCTCCCTCCCGAAGCAAGAGCGAAAGAGTTCAAACCAGTGGAGCTAATCTATAACTGGGAGGCTGCCGTTGATGAAGCCCGACGCTGTCTCCGCTGCGGCATGGGAGCAGAGATCCTGTTCCAGGATAAGTGTGCTACTTGCCTTACCTGTCTCAAGGTATGTCCCTACCACGTACCTTATCTGGCTGAAGGGGGGACAATCCAGATACCTGCTGACCAATGTCAAGCTTGTGGCATATGTGTTACTGAATGTCCAGCTAGGGCAATAGTTTTGCGAAAGCCCTACAGCCGAAGACACATAGATGAAGAACTGGAACATGCTCTGAAGTCTGCCGCAGAATCGAAGTCCAAGCCCTTAATTATCGGCTTTTGTTGCCAATATGGGCTCTTCGGTACCGGCGCATTGGCAAGCCTGTGGAGGGAAGGTAAAGCCGGCATCTGGATAGTGCCTGTCCTTTGCGTAGCTAATTTAGAAGAAGGACACATATTGCGGGCCTTCGAAATGGGTGCAGAGGGGGTTTTCATCGCTGGATGCGGGGAACAATGTAGTCGGGAAAACACCGCCTTTTGGGTTCTCCAGCGCGTGGAAAGAATTAGAAAGGCACTGTCCCAGATTGGTCTTGAGCCAGAGCGGTTGCAGACATTTAACCTGCGTACTGCTGAGGGAGATATTGCTGAGGAACTGGACAATTTCACTGAACGAATAGGGGGGCTTTGCCTGGCTTCGGTAATAAAGCAGGAGGTGAAAAGTTGATAGTGGCAGAACAAAAACCCTTGGAGGAGATAAGGCGAGTTATTGTTCCTTATGAGAAGGTGTTGCTTCTTGGCTGCGGCACTTGTGTGACTGTTTGTGGTGCTGGTGGTGAGCGTGAAGTATCTTTTCTTAATAGCGCATTACGGTTAGCTCAGGCAAAGAGCGGCGATGGAGTTCATAGCTTTTCGGAATACACCGTGAAAAGACAATGTGATTTTGAATTCCTGGACGTGCTTGTGGACAGGGTCAACGAAGTGGACGCCATACTTTCACTAGGTTGTGGCATAGGTGTGCAAGTCGTAGCCGAGCGTTTCCCCGATATACCTGTCTTGCCTGGCGTTAACACCTCCTTCATGGGTATGGCTAAAGAGTGGGGAGTCTGGGATGAGCGCTGCGCCGCTTGTGGCGATTGCCGATTGGCGGAGACTGCTGGCATTTGTCCCATTACCAGGTGCACCAAGGGGATACTCAATGGTCCCTGCGCCGGCACCAAGAACGGAAAATGCGAGGCAAACAAGGATATGGACTGTGCCTGGATCCTAATCTACAAGCGCCTGGAGAGATTGCAGCAATTAGAAAAAATGCGACGATATTATCCTCCCAGAAACTTCCGGGTAATCCCCAGACCTCGAAGGATAGTCATGAAAGCCGATGTTGAATCAGGAGAGGACAATGGCTAACTCACTGTTTGAAGAAAAACTCAATTCCAATGGGTTCCTGGTGACCACCGAGGTTGGTCCTCCTAAGGGAGCAGATATCTCGGAGATGGTTCATCACATAGACTTACTCAAAGATAAGGTTGATGCTATCAACGTCACTGACAATCAGAGCTCTGTGATGCGCTTTCCTTCGCTGGGTGGCTGTCTGCTGGTGAAGGAACATGGTGGCGAGCCTATCTTTCAAATAACTTGTCGTGACCGCAACCGTATGGCCATTCAAGCTGACCTTCTTATGGCTTATTCCAGGGGTATCAACAATGTGCTTTGTCTCACCGGCGATTCTGTCGATGTTGGCGACCACAAGGAAGCAAAGCCCGTCTTTGACTTGGATTCGGTCCAATTACTGAGGATGGCCAAAGAGATGGAGTCTGGTAAAGACATGGGGGGAAATGAGCTAAAAGGCGTACCTCAATTTTGCCTTGGCGCTTCAGTTCACCCCGAGGCAGACTTCATAGAGCCACAGCTTATCAAGTTTGAGAAGAAGGTTATTGCGGGGGCACAATTCTTCCAAACTCAAGGCATATTTGACCTGGAGAGTCTTAGGAGATTTATGCAATACGCTTCTCAGTTCAATATCAAAATCTTGGCTGGCATTATCGTGCTTGCCTCAGCCAGGATGGCTCGGTATATGAATGATAATGTCCCCGGGATAATCGTTTCTCAAGCCACCATTGATGAGCTAGCTAATGTGGAGAAAGGTAAAGGACTTCAGAAGGGAATTGAGATTGCTGCCCGTTTGATAAAGACAATAAGGGAGGAAAATTTGTGCCAAGGTGTTCATATTATGGCTGTGGGTAACGAAGGAATTGTGACTGATATCCTAGAGGCGGCTTAACAGGCACTTATGAGATGACACTTTAGTTAAATGACAGCTGTGGTCGGTCAGCTAACCAAATCTAAAAAAAGGAGGGATGTGAAATGGAAAACAAAATCTTAATCATAGATGACGAGCCTGATTTTGCAGAAGCGTTGCGCATGACTTTGGAAGCAAAAGCTTATCGCGTAATCACCGCCACTAACAAGGCACAGGGTCAGGAGAAGATGAAAGAAGGGCCTAACGTCGTTGTCCTGGGCACAGTAACTCCTATTGGGCAAGCTTTTTCCTTGCACAACTGGCTGAAGCAGCAACCCAGATATAAAGACGTGCCAGTCCTGGTGATAGACTCCCGGCCTGAGGAACGGCTTATCAGGGGATGGAGAAAATTTGAGGGGATGCAACTGGAGTCTGATGACTATGTGGCTAAGCCAATCGAGCCAGCTTCACTTGTGGTCCGTATCCAAAGGCTATTGGAAGAGGCGACTAGGAAGATAAGAGTACTGGTGGCGGATGACCATACTATGATCAGGGATGGAATATGCGCCGTCCTTATGTTGCAAAGGGATCTGGACATAGTAGGTGAAGCTGTCAATGGGAAAGAGGCAGTCGAGAAGGTGTTTCGACTTCTACCCGACGTAGCGTTGATGGACATACTTATGCCTACGATGAACGGACTGGAGGCAACAAGGCAGATAAAGGATCAATGCCCCCAGACAAGAGTATTAATGCTGACCCAGTATGATGAACAAGAAAATATGCTTGTTGCCAGCCAGGCAGGTGCATATGGCTTCATTCCCAAGAAAGCTGCTAGTGAGCAGCTTATAGCAGGCATAAGAGCCGTACACGGAGGAAGTTATTTTCCCGACTCTTTTGCTAAGTTAGTTTCGAACTAACAACAATGTAAAGGTTGGACTTACCGGAAAGCGAGGAGTTATGTTTTTATCCTCCTTGAGCTTTCTGTAGCCAGTCGCCATTATCTCACACCCAGCTGCTAGCTCGGCTATAAGTTTAGAACAAGCCTGGCAATTCCTTGTGGTATTGCCAGGCTGTGTTCGTTATCTTGCTGTAATCTTATCTTTTAAGGAAAGGAAATTGTCCTCAAAACCTTAATAGAAATCCGCGGCAATAACGGGAAAATTAGCATATTTGATATTCCGTTAGTAGAAAGGCAAAAATAATTCTTGCTCTAATCTTGATTTTTCAATATACTGACGAAGGTAAATAGATGAAATTGGACGGGCGAATAACCAATCTCATTGTTACAGGCTTCTCGGGCACTGGTAAATCTTTGGTGGCTAAGGAAGTAGCTCGTGGATTGAATTGGGATTTTCTTGATACCGATGACGAGATAGTTAAACAAACTGGCAAGCCTATCGTCGAAATTTTTCGTCAGGATGGGGAGGATACGTTCAGGGAACTGGAACGCAAGATAATTGGAAAAGCTTGTCAACAAAGGCACATGGTCATAGCTATTGGCGGCGGTGCCATAGTTGACCCACAAAACTATGAATTGCTTGCCAAAACCGGGGTAATTGTTTGCCTGGAGGCTAAGCCTGAGACAATTTATGAGCGCTTGTTCCGTGAGGCTGCTTCCAGTCCTGAGACCGAAGTTCGCCCTCTTTTAGCTGTTGATAATCCCTTGGAACGCATCAAGCAACTTAAAGCCACCCGGCAGTCTCACTATGCTAAAGCAGATTGGACAATCCATACTGATGGCTTAAGCATCAGTGAAGTAGCAGAAGAAGTAATAAAGGTTTGGAGATTGCTTCGTCGCTACGCTCCTGGCAATGACAAAGGAAAGGCGCAGAGTTACATTGACAAAGACATAGCTTGCCTGGTGGAAACTGCAACTCAAATTTACCCTGTCTTTGTTGGCTATAGCTTATTGGACAAGCTGGGCGAAAAGATGAAAAAAGCTGCTCTATCTGGCGCAATCACTATAATTAGTGATGAGAATGTCTTTTCTCTTTACGGCAGCAAAGTTGAGGGAATCCTCAAGATGGCTGGTTTCGCTGTTAATTCATTTGTAGTACCGCCGGGTGAACAAACGAAAAGCATGGACTATGCCATCAAGATTTATGATTTCCTTGTCGAACATCGAGCAGAGCGAGACGATATTATTATTGCCTTGGGTGGGGGTATGATAGGCGATTTAGCGGGTTTTGTCGCTGCCACTTTTTTGCGAGGCATGCCCTGGGTACAAGTGCCGACCAGTCTGGTAGCCATGGTTGATGCCAGCATCGGGGGTAAGGTCGGCGTTAATCATCCTGAGGGAAAAAACCTTATCGGTGCCTTCTATCAGCCTAACCTGGTTTTGGCTGACTGTCAGACTCTTACCACTCTGCCTAAGCGTGAGCTGACCTCAGGCTGGGCCGAAGTTATTAAGCATGGCATGATTCTTGATGCGGAATTTGTTCAATTCTTGGAGAGCAATGTTAATAGGCTGACAAAACTAGAGCCGGAGTTTCTTACCCGGGCTATTGCCCGCAGTGCTGCTATCAAGGCTCAGGTCGTCAGCCAGGATGAAAAAGAAAGGGAAGGGAAACGCACCATCTTAAATTACGGACATACCATCGCTCATGGATTGGAAGCGGCTACTCAGTATAAACGATTCCTTCACGGCGAAGCGGTAGCCATCGGCATGGTGAGAGCCGCTAAGCTCAGTGAGCGATTAGGTCTTTTGCCTTCAGCGGCAGTAGAGCGCCAGCAAGCCCTATTACAGAAATTCGGCCTACCCACTGGCTTTTCTGGACTAGGTTTAACTGAAATAACAAGGGCTATGGAGTTAGACAAGAAGGTCAAGGGAAAGGCAATTCGCTGGGTGCTGTTACAGGATATCGGCAAAGCAGTAATTCGCAGCGATGTACCTCAGGCAGATGTGTTAGCTGTTCTTCGAGAGCTGGCGGAGCATAAAAAGTCATAGTTAGGCGACTACATTACAACAAATGGCATTAAGTCTTAAACAATTGATAAAGCGCGCAAAAGAGTATGTTGAGCTTGAGGGAGATACCACGGTAAAGCGCGTTACCTTTGCTGAACGATTTTACCTTCTTGGTCGGGAAGATATCGCACTATCAGTTGTCACCGCAGACAAAGAGGAACCAGAATGGTGGGTGATCGGCGGTTCTACCCCTATGAACCTTTATGCTAAGTCCCACTTTCGCACAGCTGATGAGGCCTTCTCTATGCACACGGGACTTATGCTCCGATTATCAGCAACCGATTTTGAACAATCATTTACGGAACCTGATGACGTTGGTTATGATGCCTTCATTTCACACGCGTCTGAAGACAAGGCAGAATTGGTTCGCCCTTTAGCTAATGCCCTTGGGAAGATGGGTTTCCAAGTGTGGTATGATGAGTTCGAGTTGCGAGTTGGTGACAGTCTCCGCCAGTCCATTGATAAAGGGCTGATTAATTCGCGTTTTGGTATTGTCGTCTTGTCACCAGCGTTCTTTGCGAAAAACTGGCCAAAATATGAACTAAACGGCTTGACCGCCCGAGAGCTTGAGGGTCGCAAGGTCATACTCCCTGTTTGGCATAATATTGCAAAGAATGATGTCTTACAGTTTAGTCCATCAATTGCTGATAAGGTGGCAGTGGTCACGAAGGGCCGAACTGTGAAGGCAGTTGCTAGGGAATTGGCGAAAGTTCTAAAAGAATGAGGTACTGCCTAACAAGCGGCTCCACCGGATCGTAGATAAATCCAGCTCCTGGTGAGCCGCAGTGCGTTAGACCAAAAATAAAATAAACATCACGTCCATTGAAATGAATGCAAAAGAGGCGCTATTATGGCAAAGACAATTGCGATAACACAATACCTAATTCAAATGTCGCAGAAGACGATTAATAACGCCTAACAAATCAATCCAGCGGATGGCTGACAGCCGCCGCTGATTTTGGTCGTTATGTGTAAAAATTAATACAAATATCCATCAAAATTAGATATAATAATCCTGCGATGAGTCAACTAACATTTCTCGAAAAAGAAGATAAAAAACTGATTAATTTGAAGGAAGCCAGCGACTGGGCATCTCAATATCTAAATCGCAATGTAACGATATCCAATATTTCTTATCTGCTTCAGTATGGAAGAATAAAAAAATATGGAAGTAATGGCAATCCTTTGCTGAATATAGAAGAATTAAAAGATTATTATGACTCTTTCAAAAAGGAAAAACAGTGGAAAAGAATATTAGGCGAAGACCTTAATTGGCATTTATCCTTTGTAGAATATAAAGAAGCGGAAAGGACAAAACATGTTCATAGGTTGCATCCCTACAAAGGAAAGTTCATTCCTCAACTGGTAGAGTATTTTCTTGATTCTCATACAGATGAATTTAAAAAAGAGGTTTATTTTCATGAAGGCGATATAGTATTAGACCCTTTTTGTGGAAGCGGAACGACTTTAGTACAAGCAAATGAACTGGGCATGCACGCCATTGGAATAGATATTTGTTGATGAATAATATGGAAAATATAAGACCTGAAAATAAAGTTCTATATTCGATCACAAAAGAAGATTTGCAATTAGAGGCCAAAAGAATTTTAGGAAGAGAACTTGATGAATCTGAGATTTTGCAAGCTAAAAAACATTTAGAATTTGGAATAGGTGAAAGTATAAGTATCATTTACAATTGCATATTCAAAGAGGTAATAAAGAGATGAGCATTGGGAGAAAAGAAAATGCTGCCATCTGATATATTGGCATCAGAATTTCTTGAAAAGGTGAAGGAATTCAATGCCAATGTAGAATTAATTAAGGTCTTGAAATCTCGAACATATAAAGTTGGAGAAGCTAATGTGCTTGTTCGTGCAGCTTCGGAGGGTAATAGACGCTATTTCTTTGGTATTAATTACATAACAATTGAAGAAATGGCAAATATTGATAATCCTTTCATTGCCTTTATTTGTGGCTCAGTTGAGAAAACTATAATTATTCCGGCAAAATTGTTTTTTAATTACCTTCCACAAATAAGCCATGATAGAAATGGCGAATATAAAATCAATATTGATAAAGAGTTGAATATTGTTTTAACAGGAAGAAATAATCGCCTTGATTGTAAACCATTCATTAACGCATGGCATCTCCTTGTAAATCCTCCGCAAATAGAAGCAGAAGAAAGGAATACTATTGAAGATAGTCTGCACTCTATAACTCAGGGAAGATTGCTCGAAATAGGAAACATTAGAGGTTTTCAGACGTATTGTCCAAATAAGTCTAAAAGGTTTAATGATAAAAAGCTCGTAGAACTCGCTACTATAGAAACTTGTCCCGAACTTCAATTTTCAGACTATAATCTTTTAAGACAGATTGATGTCTTATGGTTTAAACCACGAGGAAATAATTTGATTCCAGAATATGCCTTTGAAGTTGAACTCTCAACAGGTGTTTGGTCTGGCATGGGAAGGATGGCTACTCTTCTTGATTATAGTAATGCCAATTTATATATAATTTCAAATGATAAAAGGAAATATTTGCAAGTAATTGGCTCATTTTCAGAATATGAAAATCGATACAGATTTATAGAAAATGAAATGTTAGGACAACTTTACTCGGCAGAAATAAACTTACGAGAATTAAGAGTAGAAATCGGGTTGTGATTTTCCCATTATCGTTTGCTTGGTCAGGATAGAATGGCATTATTTTCCTTCATCCATTCTTTGAATACTACTTTTGGCACTTCTATTTTTGAACCTGTAGCTGAAACACTTGCAAGCTTAAATTTTTCTGTTGCACAAAAACAATTTGTCGTCGGCGATACAATAAGTGAAGAAGCCCAGACGGAAATTCAACGCATTATGAATGAACTGACTATTGGGAATGGCCCGAATAAAGCAGAAGAAATCGCAAGGATAAGAAAGGTTTGCGATAAGGGCACAATGAATAAATTAAAAACTGTAAAGGTTGATTTATTTGTCAAAGGCAATGATGGAACTATTCATTTATTCGATTTAAAAACAGCCAAGCCTAATATGAGCAATTTCAAGGATTTTAAAAGAACATTATTAGAATGGATAGCGATTTATTTATCGGGTCATCCGACTGCGAATGTGCATTCTTATATTGCTATACCATACAATCCTTATGAGCCAAAACCTTATGAAAGATGGACGCTAAAGGGAATGCTGGATTTGGATAATGAATTAAAAGTTGCAGGGGAATTTTGGGACTTCCTCGGCGGGAAAGGAGCATATCCAGCACTATTGGATTGCTTTGAGAGAGCAGGTATAGAATTAAGACCTGAGATAGATAAGTATTTTTCAAAATTCAAATAGAAGAACACACATAACCAATCATTCTAGCGGACGGCTTACAGCTGCTGCTGATTTTGAAGTCAGGCTTTTTAGTATACTCGGAGGTCAAGCATGGATGACTTATTGCAGTTAGGAAAACAAGCCCTGGCGTCACAACCATTTAGTGTGCTTGTTGGCGCAGAACTAACAGGCTATTCGCCGGGATGGGCTGAGCTGACCATTCCGATCACTCCTCAACTGAAGCAGCAGCACGGTTTTGTGCACGGAGGCGTAATCAGTTATGCCGCAGATAACGCTCTTACGTTTGTAGGCGGAAGTGTTCTTGGTCCAGCAGTTGTGACGTCGGAGTACAAGACCAATTATCTAAGGCCCGCCATGGGGACCGTTTTGATTGCTAGAGCAATAGTTGTCTACTCAAGCAAGACCCAGGCTGTTTGCCGTTGTGATGTATTCGTGGTTAGCGAGGGCAAAGAGAATTTATGCGCCGTTTCGCAAGGCACAATCGCAAGGATAGGCCAGTCTTCGGAGGCTCAAAACTAGCCAGCAATTGCAGTGATTCTCCTAGGCACAGGCTGAACCACGCGGCGCGTGGCCCAATAAATTGAGCGACTACATTTTCAAACAACTTCAATTAGTTCAATTGGAAGCAAGCCCTTTTATAGACTATAATGACCAATCCAGAAAAGAAGGGTTGAGCTGTCTTTGACCAGGGAACTCAAGGAATATGCTCTTAAACATGGCGTTGATCTCATCGGCGTGACCTCTGCCGAAGCCTTTGAGGTGAATGGGCTGGACAGGCCGCTTGTTGATCCGAGAGCCTATCTTGAAAAGGCCAAATCTGTAGTTGTGTATGGTTTCTACTTTGGTAGTCCATCACCAGAACCATCAAGACCAGATACACCACGAGGTAAGCTTTCGCCAGGAATGGGAGCGTTTTATGCTATGCATGAACATTGCTATGGAGTTATCGCAAATTACCTAAACAGAAAGGGATACAGCGCAGTTAAGAGAGAAAGAGAGGGCAAAATAGCTCTTAAGCCGCTAGCAGTCAAAGCAGGAATCGGGGTATATGGCAAGAACAGCCTTGTCTATGCTAAAGGTTTTGGTTCATGGATTTACCTGGAGTGTGTGATTACAGATGCACCACTTGAGGCCGAAGATCGTCCTTATAGACTTTCTGAGTGTGGCGATTGCACTGCCTGCATGGAAGCTTGCCCCACTAATGCAATAAAAGAACCCTACAAAGTCATACCGTCACTGTGTATTGCCCAGTGGCTTGATGGAGGGCCTATCTCTCGCCAATTCAGGAAGGAAGTAGGAAATCGGCTTACCGGGTGTGAAATTTGCCAAGAGGTTTGCCCAAAAAATCAAGGGTTGACACCGAGAAGGCATTATCCGGTTGAGGTGGAAGAAAAATCTGATAACCCGGAATTAATTCCCTTGCTGTTAGGGGATGATAATTACTACAAAACAGTATTGCCAGAATCTGTTCTCGAGATGGATATTTCGGCTCTTCGGCGGAATGTCGCGCTAGCGCTTGGGAACATCGGCGATCCAATAGCCGTGCCCGCGCTTGTTAAATCACTCAGTCATTCCGAGTCCAAGGTTCGTTCGTATGCTGCCTGGGCACTAGGCAGGATCGGGGGCAAAAAAGCAATAGATGCACTGACTCGATTGCGCAATAGTGAAATCGACTCAGCGGTACAGAAAGAAATCAAGGCTGCCCTTCAAAAATGCTCTAAAGTTGCCTAACATAAGCTTGGAGCAAGGTATTGTCTCATAATTTGGATACCCTTGCCGTATCTCAGACTGCTCCTCATTAACCTGCCCACTAAATAGGCTCAATTGAAAGTAAGCCTTTTATAGGCTATAATGAGCAGTCCAGAAAAGGAGACTATCTTTGCTCAAAAGCCATAACTGTGGTGAACTGAGGAAAAGCCATGCCGGACAGAAGATAACTTTAGCTGGCTGGGTGCACCGGCGTCGTGACCATGGCGGGAAGGTATTCATTGACCTGCGTGACCGGGAAGGCATAGTTCAAGTAGTGTTCAATCCTCAGGTATCACAAGAGGCATACGAGGTAGCTGGCTCGCTCCGTAGCGAGTATGTAATTCAGGTTACTGGAGAAGTTGTTCCCCGCCCCGAAGGGACGAAGAATTCCAAATTGGCTACTGGCGATATTGAAGTCATAGCGAAAGAGGCTGTCATCCTTAATCCGTCGAAAACGCCACCGTTGTACGTAAGTGAAGATGAGGAAGTTGAAGAATCGCTTTGCCTCAAAAATCGGTACCTGTACTTGAGAAGACCCAGGATGAAGGACAATCTTCTCTTACGCCACAAGATGATAAAGTTCATCCGTGATTTCCTCGACGCTAAGGGATTTGTTGAAATTGAAACACCTATTTTGATTAAGAGCACGCCAGAGGGAGCCCGGGACTACCTTGTGCCCAGCCGTATCAATCCCGGCAAGTTTTATGCTCTTCCTCAATCTCCACAGCAGCTCAAACAAATCCTCATGGTAGCTGGGTTTGACAAGTACTTCCAGATAGCTCGTTGCTTCAGAGACGAAGACCTCCGGGCAGATCGCCAGCCTGAGTTTACTCAACTTGATATGGAAATGAGTTTCATAGAAGTGAAGGACATGTTGCAGTTGATGGAGAAACTTTTCACCTCGCTTGTGAAGACTGTTAAACCTGATATGCGATTACTAGAGCCATTTCAATATCTTTCCTATAAGGAAACGATGGAGAAATATGGCACGGATAAACCGGATATCAGGTTTGGCCTGGAGCTCAAGGATATATCTGATATCGCCATCAATACCGACTTTCAGGTTTTTCGTTCAGTCCTCGATAATAATGGCAAAGTTAAAGGAATATGTGTCCCTGGTTGTGGTCATTATACCCGCCATCAACTTGATGAATTGATAAATTTAGCTAAGAGCTATGGTGCCCGCGGGTTGACTACCATGGCTTTTACAGGAGAGGCAGTAACTTTGGATGAGGTAAAATCGGCGGCTGCTAAATATTTAACCTCTCGCCAATTGGAAGAAATAGCCGGGAGATTCGAAGCTAAACCTGGCGACCTTTTGCTTATCGTGGCTGATAAACTGGAAGTAGTCAGCAAAACACTGGATGAGTTACGCCGCGAGATGGCAAAGCGACTTAATCTGGCTGATGCTGACCTACTGGCTTTTACCTTCGTAGTTGATTTTCCTTTTCTGGAGAAGAATGAAGCTGAGAATCGTTGGGAACCCATGCACCATCCGTTTACTGCTCCTCGATGGGAAGATGAGTTGCTTCTTGATACAGAACCAGCTAAGGTATATGGTCAACATTATGATGTAGTGTGCAATGGTTGTGAACTTGGCAGCGGTAGTATCAGAATTCACAAACGTCAGCTTCAAGAAAAAGTATTTGACCTACTTGGTTACAGCAAGGAAGAAATGACGAGCCGATTTGGAGGTCTTTTAGAGGCACTGGAATATGGAGCACCACCCCATGGTGGTATTGCCATAGGACTAGACCGTTTGGTGATGTTACTTGCTGGTGAGCAGAGTATAAGGGAAGTTATTGCTTTCCCGAAAAATCAGAATGCCGTTGATATGATGTTAGATAGTCCCTCTTACGTCAATAAGCATCAGCTCGATGAGCTAAACCTTAAGCTGAAGCACGAGGTTCTTCACCCACAATGACAAGGAATGAGATGTGAAGGTAAGCACAGCAAGTCTGGGGAACTGCCAGACAGCCCTTACTATTGAGGCTGAAGATAGCGAGTTAAATAAATCACTGGACGAGGCTTATCATCACCTTGTTAACGAGGTATCCATACCTGGTTTCCGTAAAGGAAAAGCACCGCGAGCTGTTCTGGTGCAGCACATAGGAAAGAAGAATTTATTGGAAGAGGCACTGGAGCATCTTATACCACAGCTTTATAAACAAGCAATCGAGTCACAGGAACTTGAACCAATTGCCGGACCAGAAATAGAAGTTAGTGGAACTGAACCACTGGTTTTCAAGGCTACAGTGTCTCTTAAACCTGAGGTTAAGCTTGGCGATTACCATAGCATAAATTTGGAACCCAGCACCGCAAAAAAAATCGCCGATAAAGAGGTTAGTGCTGCCGTGGAAGAGATCCGGGAAAAGCAAGGGGCTTGGGTGCCTGTGGACCGTCCCGTTGAGCTGGGTGATTTAGTTACCATGAATATCGAAGCCAATGCGGATGAGAAACCCTGGTTAAATCACAAGGACATATTATATGAGGTAAATAAGGATTCACGTTCACCCGTGCCTGGATTTGCCTCTCATTTGCAGGGCATCGAGAAAAACAAAGAAAAGACTTTCAGCTTGATTATTCCTGATGACTACCCCATTAAAGAAGTGAGTGGTAAAGAAGGCATTTTCAAAGTCATTATTACCGAAATAAAGGAGAAACAGTTGCCAGAGCTTGATGACAAACTGGCTAAGGCTGCCGGCTATGATAACATATCAGATATGAAGAAGAAGATGTCTGCTGATTTAAGAACCAAAGCCGAAGCTGAGAATCGCTCAGAGTTGAAGCAAAAAGCCCTTGACGCTCTGGTGGGAATTAGTGAGGTAAGCTATCCTCCTATTTTGGAAGATGAGGAAATTACCGGAATTCTTAGAGATGAGGCACAGCACTTGGGCTTTAGAGAGCTAGAGGATTACCTGAAGAAAACTAGTAAAACAGAAGAGGAACTTAAACAAGAATTACGTCCTATAGCGAAAAAGCGGCTTATTCAGGGTCTTGTCTTAGGAAAATTAGCTGAAGAAGAAAAGATTGAAATTAATTCTTCAGAGGTAGATAATAAAATAGATGAGATTACCAATGATGCTGAGGATAAGGAAAAAGCAAGACAGTTTCTCTCACTGCCCCAAGTTAGGCAATCAATTGAACAATCTCTGCACACTCAGAAGACGATAGATCGATTATCGCAAATAGCCATTGGCGATACTGAAAATAGAACAAAGGGGGAATGATGGAAATAATATCTCAAGTAGTAATTCCTACAGTGACCGAGACAAGCGCTCGGGGTGAACGTATATTCGACATATATTCTCTCTTGCTCAGAGAGAGAATCGTTTTCTTGGGCACACCGATCAACGACCAGATAGCCAATCTTATTATTGCTCAGCTCCTATACCTAGAGAGGGAGGACCCAGAGAAGGATATAAACCTTTACGTTCATTGCCCCGGTGGCATTATCAGCGCTGGCTTAGCTATTTACGATACTATGCAGATTCTTCGCTGCCCTGTATCTACGATTTGTGTCGGTTTAGCAGCTAGCATGGGCACCCTGCTTCTTTGTGCTGGGACTAAAGACAAAAGGTATGCTCTACCCAATTCGACTATACACCTGCACCAGGCAGTTGGTGGTGCTCAAGGGCAGGCAGCGGATATCGAAATTGCCGCCAGGGAAATCATGCGGATGCAGGAAACGATACGTAATATCATAGCTAAGCACACTGGTCAACCGGTAGAGAAGATTGCCCACGACACTGATAGAGACTTTTATCTTAGCGCTGAACAAGCAGTGGAATATGGCCTTATAGACGAAATACTTAGCAAGCCGCCTAAGAAATAAAGCGACCGGGGTCTGGACAGATTAACCCCCGAATGGTGCTGTCTGTAAGGGCTAGGGCATCTTTTATTTTTAAATGGTCGGATGATAGCGGGAATGCCGGACTGGATGGAGGCAAGTTCAACAGTTAATGCCGCGGGTGAGGCATTCGGTGGGTTGGGCAAAGCGGGCTTAATTACCATCATCGTCGTTTCAATAATTACTATCGTTACCCTTGTATGGATTTTCCGTGAGACCGGAAAACGAGGGTGAGTAGTCTATATTAGCCCAGTTTGGCAGCTTCCTCTCTAACCAGATGTCGGATCTTTTTATGGATTTCCAGCGGAGTAGCTATATCCTTTTCTTCAGCCAGCCAATGAAAATGCTCTCTATTATTGTGTCCTCCAGCTTTCTCCCTTTCTTTGACCACCTTTTCAACAACCCGACGCCCACCTTTTTCCCAGGTTTCTAGAACCACCCACAAATCATACAAACTTACCGATGCTAAACCCAGGGTAGAATAAGGTAAGACGTATTCATTAGCATTAAAAGCAATGGCTAAGCCATTTGCTTTGTTAACAGATCGAAGCATTTTGAAATCTGTGATGCTGTCTCCTATCACCACCCATCGAGAAAGTGGTTTTCCCATCTTAGTGCTGAAGTTCTCCAGTGCCTCTACCTTGCGCCTCCCTCCTACCGGTTTCACCTGGCCTATAATTCTTCCTGAATTTGTTTGGGGCAACGCTTGCCAATAAAAATAGTCCAGATATTCTCTTATTCTAGTATCGTCGGTTAAAGGATTAAGATTCACAATTTCGTGTTCTGTTTGCTCCAGTAAGGCAAATTCATCCTGGCTCAATAGTTGGCGAATCTGCGCCAGGGGAAAGGAAGTGCAGGCTACATTCCCACTTGGTATGCCCAGTCTCTGTGTGACGGGATAGGCATATTGTTCGTAACTGGTACTAATACAAAATATGTCCCACCATCGAGATTTCAATTTTGATATTAATTCAGTTGCCCCTGTGGTTAACCTAGCTTTTTGCCCCATATCAGCGATTTGTTCCTCTTCTATTCCGTGATAAGCAAGGAAAGGAGTGATTAGAGTAAGTGTGTCTCCGGGCTCGTAGTCAGGCCGACCTTCCAAAGTCAACAAATCATCATAACGGCTGATGACTTCGAAAATCTTGCCGCCACGGGGGAATAGCTTCATTAGTTCATAGGCATTATCTTGGGTAGCTAGTGGTCCCTCGAGGTCAAAGCAAATCAAGTTCATTTCAGACTTTTCTTCACCTCTTCATCTATCTTGCCACTAAGGTCGTAACCACTGATTAAATTTCCTTGAGCATCGATTACTGTCCTGTCTTTTATGTTGACCTCACCCCGGCTCAGAGATTGTAATGTCAAGGTGATAAGAGGAAATTCTCTAGCAAGTTCGTGCTGACGAATAAGCCGAAACAGCATGTTTTTATCGTCTTTTTGCCAATATTCAACAAAGCGCTCACCTTTAATAAAGAATAGGCAATAGCTAACTGTCGGGCCTCTATCCAGTTCAGGGGTAACCAAGTGCATCATTGCACCGGCTGTGTCGGCTTTATTTTGTATCAACGTCCAGATTACCTCCTTCCAGCTACCTGTAGGACCACCGGGGGGGGCTGGGTGAAGATTAATAATATCGTATTTCTGGCATAGCTCTTCACTCAATATGAGCATATAGCCAGCAAGAACACAAAGGTCGGGAGTAAATTTTTCAATCCTCTTGCTTACCTCTTTGTCATATTTGCTTCGCCACTCTTTTCCTTCACCATCAGTCTTGAACCTTTTGTGAGATAAACAGATAAGAGGAATGTTGTAGCTCCGAACCAGTTCAAAGAACAGGTTGCTTTCCGTTGCCTCACCAGGTTCTCGGTTACTAAATACGAGGCTAATTTTCCCATCAATGTCACCACTGTAGATCTTAGCCTGCACAGCTTGTAAAAGCTGTCGAGCAGCTTCATCCCTCCCTGTGGAAAACCAACCAATGTTCAGCAAGAGTCTACTCTATCTTCCTCACTAATGTTATTTTGAGTACAGTGAGGAATCTCCACGTATATGTTTCCTTATTCTGGCCCACGTGCTAGCAAAATGGGCTAAATAGCTAGATCTTTGCCCGAATATTTTGCCCTGAGCTAGAGAATTTAGGAAGTCTTCGGGACCATCGAATTCTTGCATTTCCACATATGCTCGACCGATTTCGCCCAGAGTATGGGCATCGCTGCCAGCGCTGGCAGCCTTTCCCTGATCTCTGGATAGTTGCCATGCTCTGGTGTTGCTAATAGAAAATGGCGTACGAGAATTAAAAGTTTCGATAATATCGATCTGGGATAAAATCTCCGTCGAAGTTAATTTGTTAGTATTCCAGGGCAGTGATCTGCCGAACGGGTGAGGAATGCCAACCAGACCGCCTTGGCTTCTGATTCGAGATATTGTTTCCTGGGGAGATAACCCTGGGGGGACTTCCTCACTGAGAAAAAGCCCCATTATTTCACCAACAGGCGTTAAGATCTCCTCAGCAATAATTACTTTAAACGGGGCAATTTCTCTTAGCTTTAGGGCACCGGTAATAGTGTTGTGATCAGCTACAGCAATACAATTTATGCCTATCTCGAGGCAGCGCGCAACTATCTGCTCCAAAGGTGTGAGACAATCTATAGAGTAGCATGTATGGACATGTAAATCAGCCTTTATCAATTATCGTACCTAATCTTGTCATTGCCTCTCGGGCATTCTGGGTTTTTTCATTCTTGTCATTCTGAGAGGGCACTTTGGTTGAGTTCGGTGTGAACTCTGCGACCGAATAACCTGTCCCTTTCGCCTGTTATTTGATTATACCAGATTCCTTGAAGTTTGCAGCTAAATTGATTGAGCCTCCAGTATAAACTTTTAAATAAAATAACCCGTATTGCTGATAAGAAAATGGCGAACCAAGTGATATTAACCAGCCTTCTCCACATATCCACCAGTACGTGTATTGATTCTAATAATGTCGCCTGTATTAATGAAAAGAGGAACCTGGATGGTTACTCCCGTTTCTAGTTTTGCTGCCTTAGTGCCTGCTGTGGCCCTATCTCCTTTGAAGCCAGGCCCCGTCTCCATAACCTGAAGCTCTACCGAAGTGGGTATCTCTATGGTTACTGTATCCCCCTTGCAGGTCAGAATCTCCAGCGTTAGGCCTTCTTTTAAGTAATTTATGCCCTCTCCTATCTGAGCTGCAGTTAACATAATCTGCTCATAATTTTCGTTATCCATAAAGTAATGAAGATCGTTATCCTTATATAGGTACTGGACTGGGCGATGCTCAAGAAATGCTGGCGTAAGTTTGTCCCCGGATTGAAAATTCCGCTCGATTACATTCCCGCTACGAACACCACGTAGTTTTAATTTAACTACAGGCTGCCTTTGCTGCATTTTAACATGTTGATATTCCAGAATTTGGTATACCTCGCCATCTAGTTCTATGGCGGCTCCCTTTCTCAATTCTCCGGCATCGATCATTTAGTAACCTCCATGTTTATTAAGGGTAAATCGTTATGCTGAGTTTTTCAATCCTCATCAGAATAACAAATTTTTCTTTGCCCTGCTAAGCACTCTTGCTTTGCCATGTTCCAAAACCAGCATGTCTTCAATCCTAACACCACCTTTTCCCTCAAGGTAAATTCCTGGTTCTACTGTAAAAACCATGCCATCCGCAAGTGAATCAGAAGAGCTGGGACCGAGTGTGGGGTATTCATGCACCGCTAGCCCAACACCATGCCCTAGACCGTGTCCAAAAGCATCTCCGTAGCCAGCTTGTTCAACAATGCGCCGAGCCAATTGGTCTGCCTGTGAAGCATCCATACCTGATTCAACTCTCTCTATAGCATTGGTCTGTGCTTTTAAAACTGTATTAAAAATTTCCCGGAAGGTTTTATCTGTCTTGCCTAAGGATAAAGTACGACTGAAGTCGCTGCAATAACCGCTGATTCTAGCCCCCATATCAATCAACACTGGTTCACCAGAGTTAATCATTTTTTCTGTAGGTTGAGCATGAGGCAAAGCTGAGTTTGGCCCTGAAGCCACAATGATTTCAAAGGGTATTCCTTCACTGCCTTCTTGACGAAGGATTTTTTCTATCTCCCAGGCTACTTCTTTTTCTGTTATGCCAGGCTTAATTATTGTCCTTGCCTGTTCAAAGGCAGACTCGGCTAGCTCTATCGCTTTTATGATAAATCCTAGTTCTTCGGGCTCTTTTGTGGAGCGAAGTTGCTCTACTATGCCAATGGTGGGAACAAGCTCAAGATTAACTTGCTTGGTCTTTATTGCCTCGTTGAGTTTGTGATAACCTGTATAAGAAATAAAATTTGCCTCGAAGCCTAATTTGTGCCACCCTAAATCAGAGACCAAGTCAGGAAGCCAGTCCCGTAACTCTCGCTTAGTCTGGATAATTACAAAATCTGGTGACTCTCTCTTGGCTTGCTCCACATACCGAAAGTCAGTAGCTAAAATGGCATTATGTTCTGCAATGAATAACCATCCGGAGGAACCGGTAAATCCAGAGATGTAGACAAGGTTCTCTGGCTGGGTAAGCAGGAGAGAGTCTAGTTCTTTTTCGACAATCGCTGTTCGCAGCTTCTGTAACCGCTTTATTCTCGATTTTCTCCTCTGGCTTTCGCTAAATTTATTCGTCATTTCGAATTTCCCTCTATTCACGAATTTAGTTATTTTGCCCCGGAAGGCTGATTACAATCCCATTACCATCCGTGCAATCCCAAAGTAAAGCGCCACGCCAAATATATCCAGAACCGTAGTTATAAAAGGAGCGGATACCAGAGCCGGGTCAATCTTGAGTAGACGAAAAATAAATGGTAAGGCTCCACCTACCAAGGTTGCCATTACTGAGATACCCATCAGAGTCATGCCCACCACCGCTGCAGCCTCCAGGTTCCGGCCAAACGCATAAGCCATGCCCAGGGCAACCGTGCCGAGGGCAACGCCCATGATAGCGCCTATCCCAACTTCTCTCGAGACTATGGCCAGAGCCCGTTTCGGGTTCACCTCCCCAGTAGCCAGACCGCGAATAACGACGGTGGCCGATTGTGCTCCCACATTCCCGCCGGTGGCAATCACCAAAGGGATAAAAGCAGTTAGTATCCATACCTCGGCAAGTAATTCTTCCTGGGCAAAAATAATAGGGGCAATAACCATGCTTACCGCGATAAGAAGGAAAAGCCAGGGAGTCCGGCGCCAGACAACGTTGAATATGCGGCTGGCAAAATAACCTCTCTCTGTACCCGGTACCGCACCAAAGCGATAGATATCTTCGGTGGCCTCTCGCTCCATGATATCCACCACATCATCATAGGTGATTATACCGACGAGACGCTGTTCTGCATCGACCACCGGAATTGCCAGCAGGTTATGTTCTCGAAGTTCTCTGGCTACATCCTCGCGGTCAGTATTGGTAGAGACAAAGGGCGGGTCTGGTTTCATGATATCACTTACATTGGAATTCGGATCAGCGATGACCAAGTCTTTGAGTGAGACAGTGCCTATAAGATAGCGACGACGGTCCATGACATAACACTCGTATACAGTCTCCCGGTTGATCGCCAGCTGTCGAACCCTTTCCAGAGCCTGTGCTACATTCATATAGCTGTGCAGGTCCACAAATAGGGGAGTCATCTCACGCCCGGCTGTTTCTTCATCATAGCCCAGTAATTGCATAGTAACACGGCGCTGATCAGGCGAGAGTATCTGTAACAATCTGCGAGCCACCTTGGCGGGTACCTCGTCGAGCAATTCTATCCGGTCATCAGGTGGCATAAATTCGAGGAAATTCCTAGCTGTTTGGTCGCTGAACGCCTCAAGAAGCTGGTTCTGAAACGCTCCATCCATATCGTCGAAAACAGAAATGGCAAGACTCTTCGGAAGAAGGCGAAACGCTATCACTGCCTCGTCTATTGATATGCTAGCTAGAAGGTCGGCAACATATGTAGGCTCCAAATCCGTTAGCTTCTCTCGCAACGCCCTGTATTGCTTGTTTCCCAGCAACTCCTTGAATGTCTCTTCATTCAAAACTTCCAATGCAGCCTCCAAGGAAAATCTTGGGCCATATAACGACAAACAAAAGCCCCACGTCCGGTGGGACGTGGGGCACACGCCTCAATCACAGACCTATTCTAAAGCAAGCCCCACAACCATTGAACGAAAATGGCAATCTGTCGCCGTTTATGGTCTGGGTCTGGGGATGATATCGTTTCCATTCCTTATATCTCGTTCCAGAAATGATTATAGCCCGCACATACAATTATGTCAATCCAAAAACGCTGGGATGTAAATGACATATGGTTTATTGCTTAACGAGGATTGTATGGGTTTACTCTAGGTTATATTTAATACAATTTGTTAAGAAAAATCTGCATGAAAGAGGTCTTTCATATTAATTTCTTAACATTTCTGTTATAAAATTAGGAAAGGTGTAAAGAATAGCCAGGAGATTAGAGATGGCAGGTAAAAAAGTTTTAGTAGTTGATGATGATGTAAAGACTGTAGAGTTGGTCAATATTTACTTAACCCGTGATGGATACCAGGTTCTAACTGCTTATGATGGTATTGAAGCTCTGAGCCTGGCTAGAGAAAATCATCCAGACCTCATTATTCTTGACCTTATGCTGCCAGACATAGACGGACTTGAGGTCTGTCGTACTTTGAGACATGAATCCGATGTACCAATTATTATGCTGACTGCCCGGACTACCGATCAGGACAAGCTAACAGGCCTGGACATAGGTGCTGACGATTATGTGACCAAACCTTTTAGCCCAAAAGAATTAGCAGCACGAGTACGAGCGGTGCTAAGACGTCTTCTGCGAGAGCATGGTCCTGAGGAGATCTCGAGTGGTGAACTCAGTATGAATTTTACCAACCACGAGGCGTGGTTTGCTGGCAAACAACTGAACTTGACCAGCGTTGAATTTGGGTTATTGGGAGTTCTCGCCAGGGAGCCGGGCAGAGTCTTCAGTCGGACAAGCCTTATTGAAGAGGCCTTGGGCTACGATTTTGAAGGGTTCGACCGCACTATTGATGTTCATATACTCAACTTACGCCGAAAGCTGGAACTAGACCCCAGCCACCCTAGGTATATAAAAACGGTATATGGAGTCGGCTATAAGTTTGTCGGAGGGGAATAGTGATACATAGGTTGTGGTTTCGTCTCTCAGTGACTTTCGCAGTGATAATATTGGTGACTGTCGGCACAATATATCTCTTCGTCAGTGAGCGCACTGGTGCTGAAATTGAACGTTACCAAAAGCAAACTGCGCAATATCGATCCAACCAAGTACGATCTAGTTTATATGTACATTATTGGAGCCAGAATCGAAGCTGGGAGGAGGTCCAGCCTGTAGTTACGCAGACAGCACGTTTATCCGCGACACATATCATATTAGTGGCTACCAACGGGACGGTCGTGGGTGACTCAAAAGAAGAACTTTTGGGAATGGTGAACTATACTAATTCGTTAGTTACTCCTCTCCAACTAACTGAGGCACAAGAGTTACTGGGAGAAGTTTATATCATCCCTGACCTAACGGCAGAACCCTATGACACATTTCGGAAACTCTCAGCATCAACAAGCTACTTTCTTCTCGTGGGAGGATCGCTGGCAATTATCATCTCTTTAATATTGATTCTATTCCTGTCGCGAAGAGTAACATCACCCATCGAGGTCCTTTCCAAAGCTGCCAGACGATTGGGACGGGGAGACCTATCCCAGAGGGTTCAACTACGGGGCGAAGGCGAAGTTGCAGCACTGGCTAAAGCCTTTAACTCTATGGCTACTGACCTGGAGTATGCCGAGCAATTACGACGCAACTTGGTTGCTGATGTTGCTCACGAATTGAGAACACCTCTTTCCAATATTCAAGGCTATCTGGAGGCGATTCGAGATGAGGTGATAAAGCCAGATGCCTCTATTATCGGCTCCCTTAATGAAGAAGCAGTTCTGCTTTCAAGACTGGTTGATGAACTTCAGGAGCTAAGTCTCGCCGAAGCTGGTGAACTGAAGCTGGTTTATCAGACGGAAGATATTAATAAATTAGTTAAGCAGGCCGTAGATTCATGGCAGCCTCAGTTGGCAGCAAAGAAGATATCGCTATCCCTTGACCTGCCTGATAATCTGCCACTTGTTGGCATGGATTGGCAACGGGTCAACCAAGTGATGCATAACCTTCTGGAAAATGCGGTGGCTCACACTGGTAGAGGAGGCACCATCACTGTGGCTGCTGTAAAACAAGGTGATTGGGTAGAGGTTAGTGTGTCGGATACCGGCGAAGGCATTCCTGCTGAAGATTTGCCAAATATCTTCGAACGCTTCTATAGAGTGGACAGGTCCCGCGCCAGAGCTACAGGTGGCAGTGGTCTGGGTCTTACTATTGCTAAGCGACTGGTAGAAGCCCATGGCGGGACAATCACAGCCCAGAGCAAGCTGGGTAAGGGAAGCCATTTTTCATTCACTCTCCCTATCGCGGAATAGTATTTACCATTTCTTCAAATAATTATTATTACCAGTGATGAAAGGCAGTTAAATACAACAGTGTTGCGTGAGCGATGTTTAGCTATTGAATATAACGCCAAGCCTTTCCTTTTGTTTGGCGTTCTAGTATTATACGAGACACATGCTTGAAAGGTACTCTACAATATGAATAAGAAGCTATTATTTGGTTTATTAGCTTTGGGTGTGGCAATGATAGTAGTAGGATTGGTAATCATATTTGTGGGCTTACCTTAGATTAATCGCTCTCGCAACTTAAGTTCCCGGTCCAATACTAGACAGGTTACCACCGGACAAAAATCAATATGTTTGCCATTACATGCGTACGTTTCAGTCTAGTAGACACGAGTTGATGAAAGGATGTAATTAGCAATCTTCTGAATAGTTGCCCAATCTTGGTTTGTCGGCTCAAATCGCCTATCCACTTGCAATGTCCACCCTTGAAATTCCTTGGCATAACTGTGAATTGTCAAATTGCCAATCCTTTTCGCCAGGTCTTTTACTGTTTCATCGCTGGAAAGAACTTCGGCTAGTCCGGTATAATGGTCGTTTCCTTTCCAGGTCACATCGACTACTTTACCGAACAATGGAAATGCCTTTTTTCTTATTGTCTTAATATCAACCGCTTTGTGATGTGAGAGAGGTCTCTCATCCGGTATACAAAGAATGACCCACCATAGAGGAGGGCTGTTTTTACTCCCATCTTTTTTCAAGATGTTTATCCATCTGATAAGTCCTTCCGGTATGTCTATAATCCCCAAAGAACGTTGATACCATGAATTCTCTATTTTCTCTTCAGTTCGGCCACGTTCAGCCAAGTCCGCTCTAATACCCAGGGAGTTGAGGCTTTCGGCCAATCGATCTCTTGATTTATCACGGAATATCTCTCTCATTTTTTAAAATCATATTATAGTTGATTGGAGACGGCAATTAAACCAACTTTGCTGTAGAACAGACATAGGAATTTTGACATTCCATACGTACATTACTGCATAGCTATTTAAAATAGATTTAACGACTAAATCACGGCCTTACGTGTGATAATTTTGGAGAAAATGAGTCGAGTATTTTGTCTCTAGGTTATTGTCCAAAAATTGGTCGTATAAAGAATTACGACTGCCAGCTCAGGAAAGGATAGGTCACTTTATTAACGATATTCCAGATATAGGTGGGGTTAGTCTGGTTCAGGGCGACTGTGATTATGTTCCAGCCTGCAACTGAGAACGTGGCGATGTCCTGCATTTCCGTGGTATTCTTGCCCGTCCCGCCATCCGAAGTAGCTTGTCCGCTGGTTTCGGTATCCCAGAAGGAGTCGCTCACAGTGCCTTCACTATATCCCATCAGGCCGCCAATATCATCATTGCCGGTCACGCTGCCGGTGGAATGACAATTACTCACACTGCCCCAATTCCGTCCCACCAGACCACCAACACCATCCTCGCCAGTCACGTTGCCTGTGGAATAGGAATTGCTCACGGTGCCTTCATAATTCACTCCCACCAGACCGCCAACTTTAGCATTGCCGGTAACATTGCCTGTGGAATAAGAGTTGCTTACAGTGCCTACCTCATTCCGTCCCACCAGACCGCCAACATATGTGGAGCCAATGACACTGCCTGTAGAATACGAGTCGCTCACGGTGCCATAATAATTCTCTCCCACCAGGCCGCCAACCCAATATACGCCAGTCACAGTAACGTTCACCACACCAATATCTTTGACGACCCCTCTAGCGACGACACCAAAAAGCCCGACAACACCATCGTAAGGGCGGTTGATAAACAGATTGCGTATCTCATATCCCTGACCGTCGAAAGTCCCCCTAAATAGGGGAGTCCCAGTTCTTCCAATCGGCTCCCAGCCTTTTCCTTGATTAGCTGTCGGGCTCGCCAGTTCTGTATAGCCGGCAGTAGTGGAATTGAGGTCGTTCATTAGAGTGTGGTTGCCACCCAAATTGTCTCTGACGGCATCCAAATCATACCAATCTCGTATTTCTAGGTTTTCGTCAAAATTAGCGGTTATAGAATAGTGGTCGTTAATAGTGATGTTGGTTGCGGCGGCATTAACATCAACTATGGCACTAACATTGCCAGTCCAATTGACAAATTGGTAATCCTCGTCAGCCACGGCCACTAAGTTGACCACTGTTCCTTCCCAATAGGGAAAAGTCCCCTCGCCGGGTGTTGTTACCTCGCCCCCTTCAGTACTTGAGATAGTGAGTGCGTACTGCATACGAAACGGAGTGAAACAGCCTGCCATCCCTGAAATTAAGACCGCTGTAAGCAAGAAGATGGCAATTCTCGCCGCGTAATTGAATTTCCTCGAGTCCGGTATTATCTTCATACCGTATATTCGCCTTATGGCATTTATAGCCCTATTATATGATAACATTATTAAATTTTCATTAAGGAAATTAACAGCAGTTTTTTGTGCGGTGTCCAAAACATACTATAGAGTTAAGGAGTCACCACTGGAAAAAGATTGGGACGTTTGTCCAGTGATGCGTATAAATATTCGATTCCGTTTTCTTTTAGGGTTATTGGCCCGAAAGTGGCTATATAAAGAGTTATGACTGCCAGCTCAGGAATGGATAGGTCAATCCATTGACGATATTCCAGATGTAGGTAGTGTTAGTCGAGCTGGGAGCGACTGAGATTATATTCCAGCCTGCCCCTGAGAAGGTATTGATGTCCTGCATTTCCGTCGTATTCTTGCCTGTCCCACCATCCGAAATAGCCTTTCCGCTGGTTTCGATATCCCAGAAGGAGTTGCTCACGGTGCCCTCATCATTATATCCCACCAGACCACCGCCAACAGCCCCGTAGCCAATCACGCTGCCTGTGGAATAGGAGTTGCTCACGGTGCCCTCATCATTATATGCCACCAGGCCGCCAACACACCACTCGCCGGTCACGTTGCCTGTGGAGTAGGAGTTGAACACACCGCCAAACCAATTCTCTCCCACCAGGCCGCCAACATTCTCATTGCCAGTCACGTTGCCGCTGGAATAAGAGTTGCTCACAGTACCATAATAATTCCATCCTGCCAGACCGCCAACATACTCACAACCGGTCACAGTGACGTTCACCACGCTGACATTCTTGATGATACCCCCTTCATTAATAGAACCGAAAAGTCCCACAGGCCTTACGCCACTTTCGTCAGGGCGGTTGATAAACAGGTCACGTATCTCGTATCCTTGTCCGTCGAAAGTGCCCGTCAAGCCAAACCACCATGGAGCTGCACCCGCAGCATAACCACCACACCCACCACCAAGAGGTCCAAAGAATCCAATTGGCTCCCAGCCCTTTCCCTGATTGGCTGTCGGGCTTGCCAGCTCCTCATAACCGTCAGTGGTGGAATCAAGGTCGTTCATCAGAATGTGGTTGCCGTCCAGGTTGTCAGTGATGGCAGCCAAATCATACCAAGTCCGTATTTCCAGGTTTTGGGAAAGAGGAGTATTACCGCCACCAACATAATAAGCGCCTCCCATCCCTGCAATTAAGGCTGCCATAACCAAAAAGACGCTAACTCTCGCCGCGTAATGGCGTCTCCTCGAATCAGGTATTATCTTCATGCCCTATATTCGCCTTATAATACTCAGGATACTATTATATGATAACAATGTTAAAATCTCATTAAGGAAATTGATCAAAATTTTTTTGCGGCGTCCAGGACATACTATGGAGTTAAGGAGTCACCACTGCACGAACATAGGCATGACGACGTGAACATAGTTGTCCACGCCTATAGGGCGGAGGGTTCCCGGGCTCGAGGGGGTGGTGAGTTCTAGAGCAACCTGGGCCTGGGGAAGGACAGATAGAACATCGGCAAGATATTTTACATTGAAAGCGATTTTCGCTTCTTCTCCGTCAGTGAGAGCGTCAATTTCACCAACATTGTCTCCAACCTCTTCAGCCTGAGCAGAAACGGTTACCTTCCCTGGAGTAAGTTCGCTACCCGGAGTAATGACCAGGCGAACTATGCCACTGGCATCACGAGCAAATATGGAGGACATTTTGGTAACCCGCAGAAATTCATTAATGTCCAGTACAGCTCGCGTGGTATAGCTTTGAGGAATAACCTGGGAATAATTGGGGAAAGAGCCTTGAATAAGCTGTGAAATCAGCTCAGCATCCTTGAGGCGGAAGAGAACCTGGCTCTTCTTTTCGTTTACGGTGATTTCTACGGGTTCCTCCTGCTCACTTAGAAGGCGATTCACTTCATTGAGGGTTCTCGCCGGGACGATAACCGTATTCTTCACGCTGACTGGTGAGCCGAGTGTTGTTTTATGGACAGCTAGCCTGAAGCCATCGGCAGCCACCAGGTTGAGCTGATCACCGTCGAACTCAGTGTTAATTCCGGTTAATACCGGGCGGGATTCTTCAGTGGCAGCAGCAAAGGCGACCTGTGTAATTCCTTCCCTGAGACTAGCCGCCTCAATGGTGGTAGTTGTGCCATCATTTATTTGGGGGATAGGGGGAAAATCTGCGGCATCGATACCGTGAATATGGGCTTGAAAATGGCCGCTCTTAAGCTCCAGGATGCGACTGTTGGCGGGAAGATTGATCTCAATTAAGTCGTTGGGCAAGGAATTTACAAAGTCGATGAGCAAGCGAGCAGGTACAGTGATGTCGCCTTCTTTTTTCACTTCAGCACCAATCCAGCATGTGGTAGCCATTTCAAGGTTAGTAGCTGACAATTTGAGACGTGATTTCTCAGCGGATAAAAGGATATTTTGGGTGATAGGTAATGTGGACCTAGCAGCTACAGCTCTCCCTACAATGCTTAGCCCTCTATTAAGGTTTTCTTGATGACAAGATAATTTCATGGAATACCTCCCCCTGTGTGTATAATGACAGTATACTATCAACAACTGTAATAATCAATGATTTAATTTGACATAATACTAGCTCTGTCAAAGGCTCATTTCTAATGACTGTTATGGTTAAGCTGGATTATTTTCTTGACTGTAGGCTAGTCTATTCAATCCAATAAACCATCCGGTACGAGACAATCAGGCTGTAATTATC
>Ga0315532_1000122_pt1 | contig 63010 bp, 49 predicted proteins | sample SalMarWE160370MG_FD_203082 | JGI IMG/M metagenome (GOLD analysis project Ga0315532, IMG submission 203082) | Salt marsh sediment microbial communities from the Plum Island Ecosystem LTER, Massachusetts, United States - Salt Marsh Sediment WE1603-70 ...
CTGTCTCAACTTTTACCGTTATATAAACATCTCTTTTCTCTCCCTCTTTCCACATTATATTTTATCTCCCGCGGATGATTTTTAAGTGCAAAGATACACTGCTTAATTCTACTTTCGATTTGTCTGATTTATTCCTAAAAACATTTGACTATTCCTCTAAGGTGGGTTATGATGTGTCTTCCGTTCCTTAAAGTTAATGGTTTGGACAAAAAGTTGAATATATTTGGAACCTTTACCATCTGTTGAGTCATACCGCCGAGAAGATAACAACGAGATAGTCCCCAACGACTCCGATGTGATGTAAAATAGCACTTGATCCCTTCACACGGATTTGCATTGGCTTTATAATTCGACGTCTATGATTTATTAGTTGTTGTTGTATTTTATCAAAGTTTATGCTGTGATATACGCTGTCCGCCGTACTTTCATCAGAATTTTATCCTTGCAGAAACAGTTGGCATAAAGTTAGGAGCAAAAGAAGCTTTATTAGCATAAGGGATCCTTACACCAAGGTCTATGGAACCCGCATCCTCATCACCAAAGGGCTGCCAGCGAAACTTCATTGATAGTCCATGAGAACATGTGTTGCTGTCTTCAAGTTCCTTTCCGTCTTTGTCTTTATTACTTCCGGCTATCCAACCCTGTGGACCTCCAACTACACAGAACTTGTGGTTGGGAAACTCGTATCCAAGGAAAATTCTATATCCAAATTTATCTCCCAGGTCCCAACCTGATTTTTGAAATCCATCTATTTCCTTCGCTTTTCCTCTGTATTGATACCATACATCACTACAGAGAAAGAAAGTTTCTGTGAAGTGAGGATGAGAGAGTATGACGAGCTTGAAGTCATTTGTGCCGCTCCCTATGCCATTTTCAATCTTTTCATCAGAACTGATAGAAGGTTTATAAGCCAGTGCGATGAGAATGCCATTTTTCCAGTCAAAATCCAACAAACCTGGGGATTTTGAGTAGAGCAAATATTTGGCTGAGACCCAGAGATCTTCAAGTCCGTTATCTTTGACTTCCTTCCATACAGCCTTATTCGCTTGTTTTGACCAGACCTGCCTCTTTATATCCTTCCACACATACGGGATAAAGATTCCCACACTTAATCTATCAATGATACCGTATTCTAATCCCATGGCAATTTTGCTAGCCTTCTGATGCCAACCATCGGGCAAATACACCATTTTATCATAATCTATCGAATATGGCGAATTGCCATGTAATGCTTTCCATACTTCATCAGAGTAGCATTTCTGGGCTTGGCTATATGTTACTTTACTGCGAATTTTGAATTTGCCCTTACCCACATCATGAGGACATCCTACAGTCTCTTCCGCGAAAACATTCCCAATGAATGAAAAGACGAGAATGATTTCCAAAACAATAACCAATGTATACTTTTTCATTTTTCCCTCCTTTTTGTTTTGTATATAGAACTATGTTAGACGTGTCTAACTTTTGAGTTAAAATTTTTTCCTCCTTTCTTATTTATTTGTTTCCTGCTTTATAAGTCTTGTTTTACATTTTGGTCGTTTTCCAGTTCTAAAATAATAATCAAAGCTTTTTAGCCAATCGGGTCTGTCTTGATTAGGACAGGACTTTACAAAGTCAATGAACTTTGAGATTTTTTTGAAAGTTTGCGGGCTAACCGAATGCTCTATCTTACAGGCATCCTCCTGAGCTATCTGGGGCTGAATGCCTAATATCTCTGTCAGAAATGCAAAAAGCATATTGTGTTTGTTTAGTACGGCTTCAGCTAATCTCTTTCCTTTTGGTGTTAGTTCTACATATCCGTATCTCTCGTGTAAAACGAGTCTTTTCTCAGAAAGGGTATTTAGTGCAGATGTAACACTGGAAGTTTTTACCTCCATCAGCCGACCTATATCTTTGACTCTTGCTACCTTGTTCCTTTTCTTCAGAATAACGATGGACTCTAAATAGTCCTCCATATTTGAACTCAGTTTTTTACTTTTTGCTTTATACATATTATCGCAATATTTTTAGACATCTCATCATTTGTTAGTCTAATCTAACAAATTTGTTTGATTTTGTCAAGTTTTTTTGAAAACATTTCATGTAGTTGGTAAAAGCTTAAAATCTAGAGGGATTTCTTTTTGTAATTGCTTATTGCTTCTTCTAATGTATCGGATGTAAGGAGCTCACAATGGCTATCTTGAGGAGCAAGCTACCACAAGTTTTAAGAAGGGAATGAGTATTCTGTTAGGGGAGCGAAGAAGCTCGGCTGTAGATTCTTTCAGGGTTAATATGGAATGGACTATAAGGCGAAATTGGGAAACTGGAAATTGGAAATCAGAGCACCAGCGCACCAGCGCACAAGAAAGACATAAGACCAATGATTAATGACCGATGACTATTGACTAAAGGATGAGATTCTTCCGGGTAAGTATGGAAGAGATTACTCAGAATGACAGATTTATCGAGACTTGGAAGTCTCTCCTACACAATGTCATATTGCTCTGTCGCTACTAATCTTGCATCGAACTTACTTCAAGACTATAACCTTGCTGTTGAATTTCTGTCCCTGAATTACACCTCTGATGAAGTATATCCCTTGTCCAACTGCCCTGTTATTCTTTTCTTTCGCATTCCAGGTAATCCTATAATTCCCTTGTGGCATAGTGCCATTAACTAATGCTGCCAGTTTTTTTCCAGTTATGTCATAAAGCGAGATTTTCACAGGTCCTTTTCTGCCAAGTGTGTAATATATGTGCACGTTTCTATTTGTCACAAGAGTTGGAAAAACCTTCATGTTAGTTCTGTAAATATGCTCTGTCTTAATATGGTTTGATATTCCGGTAGAGCCCATTATTTCAAATTGAACAGGGGTTAAACATTGAGTTGAATCTGATTGCCAGAAGATTGTGTATCTTACAAAACAGTTTGTTGAAGCAAGGGTATCCGATATCAACCATTGGTATCTGCCATTATCAGGTAGGTTTTCTGTGATTACTACCCATGGTCCGTTGTTTCCTGTTGTTGAAAGTTCAAGCCTTACATTGGCAGGAAGTGTATCGGGTACACTACTCGTCCAATCTATAAAATTAACCGAACCCGCATAGAATTTTTCGTATCCATGAGGATGGATAGGTTTAATGTAAAGAGTGTCAGGTGTTGAGGTTTCCTTAAAGAAACGTATGTGGTTTATGTCTGAAGGCCAGGAACCTTCGCGTGCAACAATCACAATATCAGGAAAGCCATTGTGATCAGCATCTCCACCTACTCTCAATGCTTCAAAATATCCAGGTGATGGGGTGGTAAAACTTGTTTCCAATGTCCAGTTCCCTGCGCCATCTCCTGTCCATATTGTCAAAACACCACTACCGAAGGCGACTATATCACCATTGCCGTCAACATTCATATCAAAAATTTGTGTGGCTTCGTAAGAACCTGAAGAGGGTAGAATTCCGGAAAAATTGCTCCAGGTATTTTGACTGACCCAGGTCCAAATTTCTACACCTCCATTGCTGTTACAGAATGATATTTCATCTGTTCCGTTGTTGTTTGCATCGCCCAGGTCAACTCCTCTTAAACCAAGGTTACCACCAGGGGGAAGATTTCCGTCACCTAAAGTGAAATTACCGGTGCCATCACCTATATATACTGTTCCGTTTTGATGTGCCACTGCAAAGTCAGCATTGCCGTCGTTATTAACATCTCCGAACATAATATCATCAGTGGAGTTACCACCAAGGAATCCAAAGGAATGTTCCCAGGGGCCATCACCATTATTGATGTAGGTGTGAACACCGTCGCCTGAACCGAAGGAATTTGAACCTATGTCAAGCAAACCGTCATTGTTGAAATCTGCGAAATCGGTTCCGAACATACCCCAATCCTGTCCCTCCGTTGCAAGACTGTCATCCCAGGGTTGCCAGTTTTGTCCCGTTCCATCTCCCAATGCAGCCTCAATGAGTTGGTCACCGAAATCATTGCCTGACCAATTATGATGCATTCCGTAACCTACATCAAGGAAACCATCATTGTCTATATCGCCAACTGCAATGCCACCGTAACCAAAGTCGCCATTCTGGAAGACACTCCAGGAGCCTGTTCCATCTCCAAACCAGACCATAATGCCATGTTCATTTGTATTTACATACGGAGAACCATGGTCACCAATGGAGAGGAGGTCAATATTTCCATCACCGTCGATGTCTGCCATCTCTACTTCTGTTCTTCCGCCGTCAAGTGATGGATAGGAAAGCCCATTAGAGGACTCAACATAGGAAATCGCACAGAGTGTAGTTAAGAAAACTTGTAAAAAGATTGGCAAGAATAGAAAGATCAAGAGTGTTTTTTTCATAAGGATAATTCTATCAACGGTTTTGAGTGTTGTCAGGAGTAATGGATATTTTGTTTATGTAAAGCAACTCCCTGTCTCGATTTTCAAGAAAGTTACGTAACATAAATTCAATATCAGGTTCTACTTTTTCGTCGAAGATCTTTTCTCCGTTCACATATATAACCACATTTTGTTTCAATTGAACCATATCAGGATGGATAAAAATGGTAAAAGTAGCGAGTCGGGAAACCCTTATGTGGAAACTATTACCATAGAAAGTTGCTTCTGCTCGGGCGGATGGTTTTTCTCTTCTGAATAACATATATTTTTTTGGTGGCGGGAAATACCCTTTGAGTTCTATCTTCTTACCGTCTCTCAAGATTGTTATCTCTGCAGGGTCACCGCGCTTTTTCTTTGACTTATAGTCATTAAGCACATTTATTTTATCGACGTTATTGTTTCCGACCTTTATAACAACATTTCCTTGCTTCGCACCGGCAAGACCGCAGAATGTGCTATCGACTACCTTTGCCATTTTTATTCCTTCTCCCTCGTATTTGTCGTCCGGGACAAAACCAAAGATGAGCCTGTCGTCTACCAGTTCGATATTGTGGTCACTATGCCAGTCTGCCTGTTCTCCCGGTTCTACTTTGTCGATGGAAAGCCACATACATCTTCCTATACTCCTGTCTACCGTTTCCCATTTTATAGTCGGAGGATTTGCTATGCGAGGATGGGTTTCCATAAACTTCAGCATTATTGGGATTTCTTTTGTTGCATACTTAAATTCGTGACCGATATCTGTATAGATACGATATATAAGGTTAGCACCCGCTTCGATTGCGAGTTTTATCATTGGGCGAATTTTCCTATCAGGGTAGAGTGCATCTTTGTCAGTGTTAATAACGGAGACTGGACGATTAAAAAGATTAGCAAAATAGGTCTGGATTCCTCCGTCTATGGAGGCTACACCCGGGTGTCCGTTTAGTGGAAGAAATGCAGCAAAATCTGTTGGGTGACACATCGAAAAGAAGAATGAACCTGAACCGCCATCCGAAAAACCTGTCATATAAATCCTATCGTCGTCAATATTGTATGTGCGCTTCGATATGCGAATTTGTGAGAGAACGTTTGCAGCTCCAACCGAATTCCACCACGTGGCACTTCCCTGCCCTAATGGAAATAGAATTATGTATCCTTTGTTTTCTGCCAGATACAGGAAAGGGGATTCCTTTATATAGGTTTCGGGGTCCTCGATTATTTCAGGTCTGCTTACGCCTCCGTGCAGATAAACAAGAAGGGGTGTTTTCTCAAGAGGAGTGTAGTTTTTAGGAATGTACCAATAGAAAGGTCTTTTTATACCATCGATACATAGGTTTTCTGAAAGGACTATTCCTTTCTTTTTCGCTTCATCGAATTTGATATTACTTAGTAGTTTAGATAATGTTTCGGCAGGTGGGTTGTGTCCAAGGATTTCTGAAATAAGATTTTCCTGTTCCTTTACTTCATTTGCTGTGACCAGTTTGCCAAGAGCTTTTTGCAAATCGTAGGCATTTGTAGTTGCTGATACAATAAACAATAAACATAAAACCAGAAAACATTTCTTCATTTTCACCTCACGGTATATCAGATTTTAACTGTTTCTTATTTCTTTCCATCTTTTTTGGTATTATAGTGAAAAGAATATGGAAGTCAAGAATTTTTATTTACCCCGTTAGAATGCACCGTGGGAAATTCTAACGGGGCTTACTAAATTTCTTGACAGTTGTTAATTTTTTGGTATAATGCGCTTGTGATATTAAATGTATGGAGAGCGGGGAGATGAAAATGATTGAAAAGCCTGGGTTTTTCTATATAGGGAAAGAATTTTCGATGAAGGAGGATAAACTCCTGAAGAAGCCTACATTTTATGAGGCAAGGGATTTGACCACGCATGCAGTATGCATAGGAATGACAGGAAGCGGAAAGACTGGTTTGTGTATCGATATTCTCGAAGAGGCTGCTTTGAATGGTATTCCTTCGATAATCATTGACCCGAAAGGAGATATGACAAATCTCTTGCTTGCATTCCCGGACCTTTTACCTGATGATTTTGTTCCCTGGTTGAGTCAGGGAGATGCAAGGAGAAAAGGGATTGATTTGAGAACATACGCCAAAGAAGTTGCCGCAAAATGGGAAAATGGGCTTAACGATTGGCAAATAGGGAAAGAAAGAATAAAACAATACAAAGAATCTGCCGAATTAAAGATATACACTCCCGGTAGTAAGGCTGGATATAGTGTAAGTGTACTTTCATCACTTCTTGCACCGAAGCTTTCCTGGGACAGTGAAGAAGAAACATTAAGGGAAAAGATCAGAGGGACGGTTTCGGCACTTCTCGGTCTTATCGATTATAGTACCGACCCTATTCGTTCAAAAGAGCACATTCTTCTTTCCAATATTTTCGAGAATTACTGGAGAAGGGGTGAAGGTTTGTCGCTTGAGAAACTCATAAGTGCTATTGGAAATCCTCCTTTCAAGAAATTAGGTGTATTGAGCATCGAGACTTTCATTTCAAAGGTTGAAAGACAGAAACTGATGCTGGATCTGAATGGCCTTATCGCTGCACCGAGTTTTACAGATTGGATAGAGGGTGAAGCCCTTGATATAGGGGCATTTCTAAAAGACAAGAACGGGAAATCCAAAATTTCCATTTTTTATGTTGCGCATTTGAGCGAAGTCGAAAGGATATTCTTTGTAAGCCTATTGCTTGAAGAATTGCTCACATGGGTAAGGACGCAGGCAGGAACAAATGAACTGAAGACAATTCTTTATATTGATGAGGTTTTTGGATATATACCCCCATATCCGGCAAATCCGCCCACGAAAAAGCCTTTATTGTTATTATTCAAACAGGCAAGGGCATTTGGGACAGGGGTAATGGTTACTACTCAGAATCCGGTCGATATTGATTATAAGGTTCTGACCAACGCTGGCACCTGGTTTATTGGCAAACTTCAGACGGAAAGGGACAAAGATAGACTGCTTGAGGGACTCGAGACCGTTACATCCGAAAGCGGTGGAGTTTTCGAAAGAAAGTATCTGGACCGCGTGATTTCTTCGCTTAAGAAAAGGGTATTCATAAATCATAACGTTCACAATGAAAAGCCAGAGATTTTCAAAACAAGATGGGCGATGTCGTACCTGAGAGGACCTCTTACAAAAGAGCAAATCAGGAAGATGAAAAAGGTTGATGTTGTTAAGACTATAAGTGAAGAAAAGAGTGCGAAGGCAGCAGACAGTATCGTCAAAGTTCAACCACGGGTTTTTAACAAACTAAGGCAGTTCTTTTTACCACCCAAATTCGTAGAGGATTTTATTTTCGAAAAATTCAATATCTCGAATGATAGAATCAAGGTCAGGAGGAATTTTTACTCACCAATGCTCTTTGGGAAAGGCCGTGTCTTTATCGATAAGATAAAACCTCCCATTTCTTTTTCGGAAACGAAATACTATATGTGTGAAAGCGATATATCGGAAGAATTTTTCAATTGGAAAGAAATGCAAAGTAAGATCGAAGAAGGTGATTTTTCAACATCACAAAATATGGACGCTAAATTTGGATTTTCAATTATGAATTCAAGGCTCGAAAAGAAACAAGGTGTTGAAGCTGCAGAAAAGAAATTGATTGCCGAGATAATTAGGAGCTCGGGAATTATTATTTACTACTGCCCACTTCTCAAAAGCTATTCAAATGTTGGAGAGACACTCGAAGAATTCGAAGTTCGGTGTTCCGATGAGTTAGAAGAAGTTCAAAATGAAGATATGACAAAGATTGAAAGGAAATATGCGAAGAAGATAGAAAGAATCAAAGACAAAATAAACAGGAAAAAAGTCGATAGGGATAGATATAAAGACGAAAGCAGTGCAAGAAAACGAGAGGAGTATCTTTCGGGAGCCGAGACAGCTCTCAGTTGGGTATTCGGAAGAAGAAGTATGAGAGGTTTTTCCACCGCAAGCAGAAAGAGAAGAATGAGCAGAAATTCCGAGCAGAGGGCGAAGAAGGCAGAAACACTAATAAAGGACTACGAGGAAGATCTGGAGATTTTGAAGCAGGAACTGGAAGAGGATGTTGATGAAATCGAAGACAGATACGATGATGCTGTCGAAGAGATTAGACCCGTTGAGATCAAATTGAAGAAAAAAAATGTTGAACTGGAATTGTTCTGTTTACTGTGGATTCCGGTGCTGGAAATTAATATTTCCGGTGAAGAGAGACAATTCAATATATATTCCGGGGAGGAAAAGTGACTGAAAAGGACATTTTGAAAAAGGCAGAGGAACTTGGTGAAGCAATAAGAAAAAGTAATGAATGGAAAGGGTTCAGAAAGGCAAGCGAGGAGTTAAAAAAAAACAAATCAGTGCAGGAGCAGCTAAAAAGCCTTCAGGAGAAGGAGAAATTGCAGGATACGAAATTGAAGGAAGGGAAGGCTATCGAGGTTAGTGAAAAGCAAGAGATAAAAACGCTGGAGAAGGAAATATCAGAGAGTAGTACTTTCCGGGAGTTTGTAAAAAGCGAGAACATATATATATCATTAATGGAAAAAATCGAAAGGGCAATAAAACAAGGAACAGAGACAGATTAAACTCGGTCCTTCCAAAGCAGATCTACAGGGACTGTAAGAGGAAGAAAAGTTGCTTCACAACGGTAGGGATTCCTCGCTCTGTTCAGAACGGTATTGGTGCTTTCAGCACGGTTTGAGTCCCTGTGGGACGGCAAAACGAAAATAAAATCTCTTTAATTCCCTGTTAGATAAGATTCAGGGACTGTAAGGATGCAATTCAGCGATTGGTAGTATGGATTAGTGAATTTGGGATTAACAATAGAAAAAAAATCATAGTGTAAGCAAAGGAATAAAACAAGTTACAAAAAGTGTTTGTTTTACTGTGTTTTTTTACTTGACAAAAGCGTGGATGTTTATTATAATAAACTATACACAATAGAAGTAAACAATAATCGCCTGAGAAAGTTGTTTGAAATTGAAATTAAGAACCTCGGCAGGTTGACCTTATCCCCCCTTTTATCCCACCACACCCAAAAAATCCTTTTGGTCGACCTGCCAGTTTTTTTTATACACAGAATTTGTTATCGGTCTCGCTCGACCGAGTACTCAGTTTTTAAAAGGCTTTAATGAATTTAAGCATTTTAGAGTTTTGTTTTTGAGTTGGCTCGCAGTTCCATTATTTTTGATCACAAAATCGCTTTTTGCCACTGCCTCCTGAGTATCCATCTGAGAGTTAATTCTTTTGAGTGATTCTGCTTCAGTAAACCCCTTTTTCATGAGTCTTTCGATTTTTATCTTTTTGTCTGAAACCACAAGAATGGTCTTGTCAAACCAATCTTCTATTCCCCATTCGAAAATTAGTGCTGCAATGACGATAATGTAATTTTCGTGAGAGTCCTCTATTATCTTTTTCAATTTGGATAGTAAAGGAGGATGAACGATGGAATTCAAAATCTTGAGTTTTTTACTACTGGAGAAGACAATGCTGCCTAACTTCTGTCTGTCGATTTTTCCGTCCTTTATTACATTAGCAAAGAGTGATGTTATTTTTTTTTTGATTTTTTCATCTTCAAGAACCTGCCAACCTATGAAATCAGCTTCAATGATGTAGAAGCCATTGTTCTTGAAGATTTCACCCACTTCTGATTTTCCTGATGCTATATTTCCTGTAAGTCCGATAATAAACTTTCTTCGGTTTTTCATTTCAATCAAATTATAATATAATTGGGATGGAAAATCAAGTTATTTCAATCAATTGGCTAAAAATGCAAACATTGGATATTAAGGGAAGTATCCAATAATCTGGAAACAAAAAAGCCAGACACAAAAGTATCCGGCTTTTTTAGCTTGTTTTGAATTTCACTTGAGAATTACGACTTTAGCTGTAAAGATTTGTCCTTCAACATTTAGTCTGACGAAGTAGATACCATTCTGCTTGGGATACCAATTTGTCGTGTAGTATCCGCTATTCTTCAGCCCCTGCGTAAGGTTTGTAACGAGCTTTCCTGAGGTATTATAGACTGTGAGTTTGATATTTCTTCTGTTTTGCAGACTGTAGTTTATTGCCACTCTGTTGCGGGATATGCTTGAGGTTTTCAAAGTTGTTTTAACGGTTGTTGCCGGTGTTTCGGCAACATTAACTGCCAGAGCCTGATCAATCCAGTACTCCATCGATGAGAGTGTCATAGTATGTGCTCTGTAAAACAGTGTTTGGTCCTGGTCTCTCTGGATGACAAAATTGGAGGGAATATAGTTATCCCAGTGATAGGCAGACCAAACAGTCCCTGGCTGGTCGTTCAAACAGGGGGGTTCAATGCCGTAAGTCCTCTGTATCTGTTTTGTGATTGCCATTGATTCAAGTATATCAACAACAAGCACCTGCACGGGTTTACTCTGGTTATCATAATACTGCTGCAACTGTGTCATAACCTGATACTCAGATTGACAGCTACCTCACCATGATTCTCCAAGGTTCAGGAAAATGACATCTCCCTGATAATCTGTAAGGCTGTGGTAATTATATAATGTATCAGGCAGAGTGAAGTTTGGGCACGGGTCACCGATGTTGGGACCGGCAAAAACCGGAAGACATAAAAGAAGCAATAATGAAATCACTAACAAGAACGTTTTCATTTTTCACCTCCTTTTGTTAATCTCTACTACTTTGATATGTTATACAGGATTTTTATATTCTTGTCAAGTATTTTTTTGGTTTTTTTATGATCGGTTCAATTTCGCTTCAGAACGGTTTATCAGTTGCGTCATTCCGGGTAAGCAAATATTAAGGACTATGGAAGAATCTGACACCGAGATTCTTCGTAAGTCAAAAACTATTGCTTGCTCAGAATTACAATATTTACGAGACGCTGAAATTACGGGATTGTGAAAAAATCAGGGTATTAACCAGAATGACAGGGGGCAACAAAATTTCTAAGGACGCATGCTCTATTGCCTGAATCATAAAAAATTAGTCCAAAACTCTTGACATAGGATAATTTTTTGTTTATAATGACAAGTCATAAATTGGGGCAGTAGCTCAGCCGGGAGAGCGGTGCGTTCGCAACGCACAGGTCGGCGGTTCAAGTCCGCTCTGCTCCATTTCTTATATGAAATGTTCCAGACAAAATTAACAAGAATATTTCAAGGGAAATGTCAAGTAAAAAGATAAACATAAAAGGCGTAAGGGTCCACAATTTAAAGAATATCGATGTCGAAATACCAAGGGATAGATTTTCTGTAATCACGGGAATCTCTGGTTCTGGGAAGAGTTCACTTGCTTTTGATACGATTTATGCCGAGGGTCAGAGAAGATATGTGGAATCACTTTCTGCGTACGCGAGACAATTCCTTGGAATAATGGATAAACCTGATGTTGACTTTATCGAAGGTCTCTCACCTGCAATTTCAATCCAGCAACGGAGTGCTTCGAAGAACCCACGTTCGACTGTCGGAACGGTGACGGAGATTTACGATTATCTAAGGTTGCTTTTTGCAAATATCGGTATTCCGTATTGTTACAAATGTGGCAGACCTATTGTGAAGCAAACCTCTGACCAGATTACTGACATTATTCTGAAGTTTCCAAAAGACGAAAGAATAATGGTCCTTGCTCCACTTGTTAAAGGTAAAAGAGGTGAGCACAGAGATTTATTTAAATCTACTCAACGAAAGGGTTTTGTAAGGGTAAGAATTGATGGTAAGATATATGATATAGAGGCTACACCTCAATTGGATAGAAAAAGAAAACACTCTATTGAAATTGTCATCGATAGGTTAGTTACAAAAAAGGGGATGAGAAAAAGAATTGCAGATTCTGTGGAGATTGCATTAGGTGAAGGTGAAGGGCAGTTGATTGTTACAAGAAAAGGAGCAGAAGAAATTTTATTTAGTGAATATCTTTCCTGTCCTCACTGCAACATAAGTTATGGAGAAATTACGCCGAGATTCTTTTCTTTCAACAATCCTTACGGTGCCTGTCCGGAATGTGGAGGTTTGGGAACAAGAATGGAGATAGACGAAGAGCTTCTTATAATAAACAAAAACCTCTCTATTCTTGAAGGCACCATAGGTCCTTGGGGAGAACCAAAAGGTAATTGGATTCTATCAAAACTTGAACACATCGCTTCAAAATACAAATTCGATTTGAATACAGCCTGGTCCGAAATTTCAGAAGATATAAAAAATATTTTGCTATATGGTGAGGATGGAAATGTGGATTTTGATGGAATTATTCCATACCTGATGAGAAGATACAGGGAAACGGAGTCGGATTGGGTAAGATTCGAAATAGAGCAATATATGTCAGTGCTTCCTTGTCCTGCGTGCAAAGGTGCTCGCTTAAAAGAGGAAGCACTTTCTATTATTGTTCACAGTAAGAATATCGACGATATTGTGCAGATGTCCATAAAAGACGCTTTGCTATTTTTTAAGAAGGGACTTATTCTAACAAAAAGAGAATCTTCTATAGTTCACCAGGTTGTGAAAGAGATAAGCAGCAGATTGGGTTTTCTCGTTAATGTAGGGCTTGATTATTTAACGCTTAGCAGAGCATTCGATTCTCTTTCCGGTGGAGAGATGCAGAGGGTTCATCTTGCAACACAGATAGGTTCGGGGCTAATGGGTGTTCTATACATTCTCGATGAACCGAGTGTAGGTTTGCATCAGAGAGACAATAAAAGGTTACTAAGGACGTTGAAAAATCTGAGAGATATTGGAAATACTGTGATAGTGGTTGAGCACGACAGACAAACAATAGTTGCAGCAGACCACATCATAGATTTAGGTCCAGGTGCAGGCGAGTATGGAGGAAAGGTAATAGCCGTTGGAACCATTAAGGACATCGTTAAGGAGAAACGATCGATAACAGGGATGTATCTTTCAGGTAAAAGAAAGATAGATGTTCCTCGAGTAAGAAGGAAGGTTAGTCGTAGATTTTTAACCGTAAGGGGGGCAAAACACAACAATCTGAAATCCATAGACGTGAAAATCCCTCTTGGATTGTTCGTATGCATCACCGGGGTTTCCGGTTCGGGAAAGAGTAGTTTGATGAATGATATTCTTTATAGAGCACTGGCAAAACAGTTTTACAGGTCCAGAAAGCCCGTTGGAGAACACAAATCAATTGAAGGGCTTGAATTCATAGACAGAGTTATCAATATTGATCAATCTCCCATTGGTAGGACACCAAGATCGAATCCAGCAACCTATACGGGCATTTTTACTTATATTCGAGAGCTTTTCAGTAACCTTCACGAATCAAAAATTCGCGGATACAAACCAGGGAGATTCAGTTTTAATGTGAAAGGTGGAAGATGTGAAGCGTGTAGAGGTAACGGTATTATAAGGATTGAGATGCACTTTCTCCCGGATGTGTATATCCCCTGTGAGGTTTGCAATGGGAAAAGATTCAATCGTGAAACACTTGATGTAAGATATAAGGGAAAAAACATAGCGGATGTTCTTGATATGACAGTAACTGAGGGAACCAAGCTTTTCAAGAATATTTATAGGATTAAACGAAGACTGACGTTGCTTTATGATGTTGGATTGGGTTACATAAAGCTCGGACAGGCTGCAACAACCCTTTCGGGTGGGGAAGCTCAGCGAGTGAAATTGGCAAGAGAACTTTCGAAGATCGCTACGGGGAATACATTGTATATTCTGGACGAACCCACAACAGGTTTGCATTTTGAAGATGTAAAGATGCTTCTTGATGTACTGGCAAGGCTTGTCAAGAAGGGTAATACCGTTCTGATAATAGAGCACAATCTGGATGTTATAAAATGTGCTGACTATGTAATCGACCTAGGACCCGAAGGTGGAGATGAAGGGGGAAATATCGTTGCCCAGGGCACACCAGAAGAGCTGACGAGGTGCAAGGGATCTTATACCGGTGATTTTTTAAGAAAGGAATTCGAAAACGGATGAAACAGAAGAAGCCGCTTATTGGAATAAATATGTCTTACCTGGAATATAACGGAATAAATCCGCAAAACGTTAAATTTAGAGATTCTTATAGCATTCACATTGCTTATGCGGATGCGATACGAATGTACGGTGGAGCGGTTCTGCTAATACCGCCTTTCAGTGACACAAATGAACTCGATTACTATATTGATTCTGCGGATGGTTTTGTTTTTGAGGGAGGAAATGATTATCCTCCTGATTTATATGGAGAGAAGAAACACCCCGAGACAAAACCCATTCACAGACAGAGAGCTAATGCAGATATGTATCTTGCAAAAAAGGTGTTGAATACAAGAAAACCTGTCCTGGGTATCTGTGCAGGGATTCAGTTGATGAATATCGCACTCGGTGGTAAGGTAATTCAGCATATTGATAATGTCGATGTTCATTACAAGAAGAGTAAAACGCTTGATAATCAGCACTGGATTACGATTGAAAGGGAAAGTATATTGCACGAAGTTATCAAGCAGGATAGAATTCTCGTGAATTCCGCACACCATCAAGCCATAAATCCTGAATACATTGGTAAAGGGCTAAAAGTAACTGCTAATACCTTGGATGGTGGAATAGAAGCAGTAGAGCTTGTGAATCCCGAAGGAAGATTCTTGATTGGTATACAATGGCATCCTGAAAGGATTCTTGATAGGAAGCACAAAAGGCTAATTTTCGAAGCTTTTCTCACTGCTACCCGATTTTCTTCCTTTAAATCTTTTTGATATGCCAATGGATAGGGCAAGGAATGCAACTATAAGAAATATAAGATTAGGTTTAAGAAGAAATGTCAACACAAAGGTTCTTTTTAGATAATGATTCCACTCTAACTGGAAAACGGAAAGCTCCATACCCCCCGTTGCTTGAAGGAAACCCTTTGAGAAATCATTAAATTCGGATGTTTGCTCGAGAATATCGGTAAGTATTTGTTCTCCGAATTCTGAAACGAGAAATTCTATCGTGAATGCACTTTCTATATATGCCAGGTTTGCATTTGTTTTGGAACGAGGGAATGAATTGTTTAATTGGTTCAAAGGAATTATGCTTTTTGTCAGGACTGCGATAGATAGTTTTACCTCGTCTAAAAAAGTCAGGTCACGCGACAGATATATCGCCGATCCTTCATCAAACCATCTTGGAATGTGTGTTTCTGCTTTCCTATGAAGTAAAATATGAGCGATTTCATGCCCAATAACAAACTTAAGCCTGCGCGGATAGAAAAAGGAGACAGGGAATTTTAGTATTATCAAGTTCTCATCCGGTATTGCGAATCCAATGCCCCATTCTGGAAAATATTGAGCATAATTGTTTTTTAGTTCATTCTCATTGATGATGGAAATGTTTATTCGTTTTTCACTCTTTGAGTGCAAATTTCTTGATATTTTTTCGAATTCGCTGATAGAATAGTCGCTTACGATTTCAGCCAATTGCTTTTTCGCTTTATGATAATAAATATCGAAGTGTGTATTGGAGAGCATACTGACATTACTTTGATTATTGAATAAAATCGTCAGTGCAAGGAAGAGTGGAATCATTTTGCAGTTAAGATTGAAATCATTAGAAGTGAATAGACAGCATTTCACCAGCTTTGATGTTGTGCTGCTTAAACCACCCTTTGTTTACCTCGAGTGCATAAAGCGCAGGAAATTTTGATAAATACGTATCTTTAGAAAAAGGTTTCATTTGCTGGATATCTACAATTACATATTTGGAGTTTATAAAGGCGATGGACAGCGGAATCCTTGTGTTTTTCATCCAGAATTCGAGAGAGGTTTCCTCATCGAAAATAAAGAGCATTCCCTTGTTCCATTCGAGTTTATCTCTGAACATTAAACCGATTTTCCTTTTTTCCTGTGTATCGCTTATTTCAACTGAAAGGGTATCCTGGTTGATAACCACAATTGGATGAGAGAGTTGTCTTTCCTGGATTTTAAGCTGATAAGATTCCTTTTTATTTTTGCAGGATAAACCAATGAGAGGGGATATTATGATGAGGAATAGGATTATGTTTTTCATATATTGAGTTCCTCGGTCTCTTTGATTTTCTATTTTTCTTCATTGAAGATGAGAGCCTGGAAAGTGTAGATTTCGGTATCCGGTTCCTTGTAAGCATTTGAAGGCAAGTTTGCTTTGTGGCATGTTTCTTCCAGAAATCTGGTTCTATCCCATCCGTATTCTTCCGCAACTTGAGGAAGTAATAAACCTGAGTAGATGCCTTTCTTAATAAGGATACCATCTCTTCCAACTTCTATGGTCTCCGGGTCGTTAATTTTTTTTAGTGGTGTAAGAACGGATATTTCTATGCTTATATGTTTTAATTCATTCTTTTCCACCGGAGGAAATCGGGGGTCTTGAAGAGCGGCAGAAACAGCCATATCGCTTACTGCCTTATAAAGCGGTTTTATTGCCTGGATATAGCCGATACATCCTCTCAATATACCATTCTTTGTGAGAGTAACAAAGACACCTTTCGGCTCCCGTAATCTTTCGGTTGGTGGTTTGAATTGAAAAGCTTTTTTGTGTTTTACTGCCTGTTCTATGCTCTTTCTTGCAGTATTCAGAAGAAAAGATTTTTCGTCCTCATCGAGAATTTCCACATTTTCTGATTCGTCAAGTTTGTTTTTGGTTCCCCTGGTAATGACAAAACTTGCATATCCTACTATATAACCCGTTTTTTTCGCCGTGACATCTCCGCTTGTCGTATGTTCGAGCAAAGTTACCCTGTTTGCACCAAAAGCCTTGGAAGCAAGAAGAACCGTGAAGATTGGACCTGCTCCACATGCAATGGGTGCCTCAACTTCCCTCGATGTATAGAGTTCTTCAAAGCCTTGAATGTCAAAATCCCCAACAGTTTTCAGAATAAGAGAATCACTCGCATAGCAATCGTCGTATGAGTTGCCATGATATAGGTCGGAACTTGCCAGGAGCAAAACATTTTTACCTTTACAGACCTTAACGATTGCATCTGCAAGTTTTTGACAGAACATAGGGTTTTGATAACCTATAATAATTGGAACTATCTTGAAATTTGTAAGAATGGTCTGGAGAAATGGAATTTGTACTTCGAGCGAGTGTTCATAAGTGTGTGCTTGTGGATAGAAATCTATTGTTTCATCTGCTTTAATCAAATCTGCGGCAATATCCTCATCTATTTCGACTATTCCAAGTGGGGTTTTCCAGCCACCTTTTGAGTAAACTGACGAAGCTTTGAAGAACGTGTGATGGCTTGGTCCTACAAGAATGACTGTGTCATAATGTTTTCCTTTGAGTTGTTGAAAAGCTTTAGCTGCTGTCCAACCACTGTATGGATATCCCGCATGTGGAGATATAACGGCGACAATATTTCCGGTCATCTTCTTATCGATAGCTTTTGAGAAAAGTTTTCTTAGCTTTTTCTGGAGAGCTACCTTTTCGCCAGGATAAAATTTCCCGGCTACGACCGGTTCTCGTATATTTTTGTTCATTATACTCTCCTTTCTATCCTTTAAACATCCGAAAGGATAGATGAACAAAAGCATAAGCAGAAAGTTGATGGACGCTCTCATCACATATTACGTTTCGTCCAGCAACACTTTTTTGAAGGCATCTACAACTATTGGGTCGAATTGTTTACCTTTGCTCTTATCAAGAATAGAAATAACATCTTGTATTTTTTTCCCTGTTCTTGCTAATTCATCGAAAGTGTTAACGACGGCGAAAATTCTTGACATCAGTGGGATTTTCTCGCCTTTTTTTGAAAAGTCTTCAATAGAGTGTTCTATGATTTTCAGCGATTTCTTCAAGAAACGTATATGACCTACGATATTGAATGTTTTCTCGAATATTAACTTATCATCGGTTGTTCCTTCGGGTAGAACAACCTTACCCATATCATGTATTAATGCCGCATATTTAATGTTTCTTATATTTTCTTTTTCCACTTTCATTTCTTTTGAAAGTTTCTCACATAGTTCTGATACTTTTTCTGAGTGGGCTTTTAGAGAAGGATCTTTGAAACCTTTTATACGGAGGAGTGACAGCATTACTTCAAGAGAACTTCTCTTGAGATTGTCAAATTGAGAGGCATTTTCAAGAGCAATTGATGCCGTAGAAGAGAGTGTATTAAGCAGCTGAACCGAGTCTTTGTCCATCTCCTGCTCGCTCAGAAGGCAGAGTGCTCCGATATTCTCACCTCCGGAGGAAAGAGATGAGCATGTAATTGGACCAACCTCTTTTTTGCCAACTTTGACTTTTTTAATTTGCTCGGTAGATTTTTTCGTCACAGAAACGTCGAATGGGGAGATTTTCGTACTTATTTTTTTACCGATATCCAAAGGTGTTTTACCTGCATATCCTTTCACTGTAAGACTAGTTCTATCTTCGTCGAGCAATAGCACAAGACTTCCTGTTGTCTTAAAAAGGTTATTGGATACTTCCGGGATAAGTTTGATGAGCTTTTCGATGTTTACTTCGGAAGTTATCTTGAATGAAATCTTGTTGAGTTTGGAAAGCTGGTCGACTTTTTTCTTGAGTTCCTCGTCTGCAAGAGCTTTCTTTTCCTTCAACATCGTATTCGCATCTGCAAGTTTTTCGTTGGCTTCGGAAAGGTCCGCAATTAGAATCTCTCTTTCTTTGAGGAGGCTTCGTCTTTCGATTGCATTCTTAACGATTGTTTTTACCTGGCTTGTCTCGAAAGGTTTGTTGATATAATCATAGGCACCTTCTCTGAGGGAGGCTATAGCAGTATCAATGGATGCGTATCCTGTCATCATAACCACTTGTATGTTTCTATCATATTCCTTTATCTCTGCGAGAACCTGTGTCCCATCTTTCTTTGGGAGTTTTATATCGAGCAACACAAGGTCAGGTGTAAAATCAGGGAGGGATTCAAGAGCCTCTTCACCTGATGACTTCACCTCTACTTCGACGCCCGGATTATCTTCCTTTAAGACTTTTGCAAGAAATGTAGCAAGAGTTTGTTCGTCATCTACAATCATTATTTTGGCATCATCCATATTATGACTCCTTACAGCTTACAATTTGGTTGACAATCCTATTTTCACGGTTGTATCCTGTCCCTGTTTGCTTGAAATTGATATATAGCCATTGTGCTCCGAAATAATTCGGTGAGTAATCGAAAGTCCAAGGCCTGTTCCTCCGCTTTTTGTTGTGAAGAAAGGATTAAAAATTTTCTCCTTGTCATTCGTGGATATTCCCGAACCTGTATCTTTTACGATAGTTTCAATCATGTTTGCCTTTTTTAAGTGAGTTATCGATAGTCTTATTGTACCATTTATGTCGGATGCTTGAATTGCATTCAGGATTATATTATCGAACACCTCTCTAATCTGGTCGCAATCAACCCTCACGGGGGGAATGTTTTTCTTCATTTTCTTGATAATCTTAATGCCTTTTTCCTCTATTTTGTTTTTCAGGAAAGACAAAGAAAGTTCTATTATGTCCTGAAGTGGAGCTGTATCCAGTTTTATGGGCGGTCTATTTGAATACTGTGTCATATCCGTAACAATCCTGTTCAACCTATCGATTTCCTGAACGATAAGTTTAACAGAATCTTTTTTCTCTTCATCGAGAAATCTGCCCAGATATTGAACACCTGTTTTGATTCCTGCAAGTGGATTTCGAATTTCGTGTGCCATTCCAGCAGCCATTTCCCCAAGAGCAACCAATCTATCCTGCCGTCTCATTCTTTTTTCCATTTGTTTAATTTCTGTTAGTTCTCTCATAATTCCTATTGCCCCAATTACTTTTCCTGAATCATCCTTTAATAATGCTGTGCTGAATCCTATCGGGGTTTTACTTCCGTTATTTTCGAATATGTTGGTCTCGACTCTTACCAGGGGTTTTTCTAAAGTCAGCGTTTCCAGCAAAGGATTTGCAGTAGCTTTCTTGGTTTCGAATAGCTTTTTTATGGTTGTTTTCTTTGCAATTTTTTCCTCAAAACCTAGGATTTGCTGCGCCCTCTTATTGATCAGTGTTATATTTCCGTTTTTATCGATCGTTATTATTCCGCTTGGCAGTCCATTGATTATGCTATTTATGTATTGGCCAAGATCAGAAATTAGCTTGGTGCATTTTCTTTTTTCTCTTAGAAGAATTGTATAGGATAAAGATATGGTAAGAGCGTCTCTTAGTTGTCTTAATTTTCGCATTTCTTGTTCTGTCCATTTTTTCGGATTTTTGCAACCGAAGGCAACTACGCCAATTATTTTATGCATCCTAATTATAGGCAGAATGAAGAGGGATTTGGGTTGACGTTTTCCTTCGAATATCCTTGCTTCATTCTCGATCTCACACACGGTTAATTCTCGTTTAGTCTTTGCAACATAACCTATGATGCCTTTTTTGGAAGGATTAATTGTTGATCTGACAGGCATTCCAAAGCTGTTTTTGGACACCACTTCAAACAAATTGCTCTCTTTCACTTTCAGGATGACTAAACTCACATTCGCAAAGTTGTCTTTCAGAAAGGCTTTTATTATTTCGGAAACTCGGGATATGTTATGTGTTGAGGAAATTCTCATAATATGGGTGTAAGTTTTTTTTCCAGATATGGTTTTCATAATTCTTATATTTTGATTCTTGAAGAAATTTGATTTAGCATTGCAGTGAGAAATGAAATTTGGTCCTTGCGCAATTGCAATTTCTTATAACTCATAAGAAAAAAGCAACCGGTAATCTTGCTTGGGGAGAAGAAAGGAAGTGCATAGATTATCTTAATTTTTTGTCTTTGCAACTTTCTCCAGAAGGTTGAGTCATTTTGCTGTTTGATTTGCGTTAAAAATAGATTTCCATTGCCTATCTTTTTTATCAATGATTGTTCGACTTCCGCTGTCATAGTTGAGATAGTTGCTTTAATCTGCTCGGTGGCATTGAATGATGCAAGAATGGACGCTTTGTTGTTATTGAATTTTAAGACAATGCTCGAATAATCGGGAAGATTTTGTGAAAGATGTTTAAGTACTTGTGGAAAAACATTTACACTTTCCTGATTTGTTTGAAGCATTTTACTTGTTTCGAAGAAAATTGAAAGGGAACGAAGTTTCTCGATCAGGTCCTCGTACAGCCTTGTTTTTCCAATAGACATAGCCACGCTAACGGAAAGCATTTCGACAAACTTGAGGTCAGTGTCATCGAATGTGTTGTAGCTACGAGAATCGATTGTTATAACTCCGATTGAAGCCTTTTGGATTTTTATGGGAACGATCATCTCGGAGAGTGTATCAGGGAAGACTCTCAAGTTATTTTTCTCCTTGTCAGCATTACTAAAAATTTTAGGTTCAGCGTTTCTGAAAACATCCATAGAGAGGCCTTTTCCGCGCTTAATTCCTTCTAAAATTCTATCTTTTGCTTTACTGATTTCATCTTCAGGGTTGATAGAACTAAAAAGCTCGGTTAGGACGGGTGTTTTCTGACCTTTTCGAACAAGAAATATAGCTCCTCGCTCATATCCAAGGTCGTTTTTAAGTCCGTTAGAAAGACATTTAATGATTTTGTCAACGTTATTTAACGGCATCAGGGATGATGTGATCCGTTGAACCTTTTCCCTGAAGTTTGCAGAACGCTTGATACGATCGGATATTTCCTTGCTTTGCGTAACATCTTGCATGATTGTTACCACACCTGTTATCTTTGTTCCCGTTTTTAAAGGATATCCTCTAAAATTTAGAATGAGTTTTTTCCCATCGGCTCGCATACGCATGATATTCGTTTTGCTTTCATAAGTTCCTTTATCTACAATACTTACAAAGGAATCCAACAAACCTTGTTCCTTCAAATCCGGGTATAGTTCGAACACATTCTGACCCAGTATCTTTGATTTGTCCCATTGAAATTTTCTCTCTACAAACTCATTTATGTTTACGATGCATCCTCTTGTGTCAAGTACGACTATTCCCTCGCCTATTGAGTTAAGTATGTTTTTATTTAGTTCTTCAAGATAGTTTAGTTTTTCCTTTCTATGTCTTTCAAGAGAAAGGTTTCTGGCTGTGAAGAAAAATCGACCATCATCGAGTTTTATGCCTGTTAATTCGAGAGACAGGATTTCACCGTTTTTTTTTATGATGTTGATTACGAAAGGCTGAGAGAAGCTGGTCTTCCTTAATGAACGGATGCTATTAATACAATTTTCAAGCGAATCAGGGGTTAAAAGTTCAATAAAACTCATTTCAAGAATCTCTTTTTTTCTGTATCCGAGAAGGTTTATTCCCATACGGTTAAGATAATTGAAATTGTAATTGTCTTTAACTATAATTACAATGTTACAGAAATCTTTGAAAATTGTTTCCAGATTCGTTTTGTATTTTGATGATTCTTTCATTTACATTAATATAGACTTTTTCTTGATTATTGTCAAGCGAAAAAAGGGCACGATGGAGGATATATTTCACAGAATATTTTCATAGAGATAAAAAAACTCAATTATTTTTTTTCTCAAGTAAGCTATTGAATGTGAAGAAGATATGACAGTTGTTTGTTAGGGACAAAAAAAAAAAAAAGAAAAAGTATTAAAAAACTTGACAAAAGGAAATTTCTGTGTTAAAAGAGTGTTCTAAATATTAACGAAAGGAGGTGAAAAAAAGTCTAAAGATTTTTTTGTTAATGCTCAGCTCGATAATTAACTTAATGTCGTCAACTGAGTGTTTTCCGAAAGAAAAACTTAAAGGGAGGATGAGAAAATGAAAAGGTTTTTATTTCTTTCATTAGTTATCAGCATTGCTCTCTCCACGTGCGCTTTAGCTGGTCCTGCAAACTTTGCTGCAACGGATGCCGCGTTGCCTGAGATTACAAGTGATCCTGATGCAAGGGTTAATTTAAATCCCACATTAAATCCACCACAAGTCGATGATGGTCGTGCATTTGGTGACATTCTTTTGACTATTGACCTTGCATCAGCAGGGATGCCAGGCGATGGATACGATAATGCCGGTTTAACCTGGGATGGAACATACCTATATATTATCAGTATGTATGATAATAAAGTTTATGTCATCGACCCAACGACACAACTTGTTGTTACAAGTTGGAATGCAGCTGCAGGTTTGTCCTGGGGTTTTGGTCACGAGACAAACCTCTGGATGACTGAATACAATGCAGGAATGGCTCATGAATTCACCTTTGGTGGTTCAGCAACAGGTGCTACCTTTCCCTGCGTTAAGGGTGGTGCATCCTGGATGGGTGATATTAGCGAATGGTGGGCAGCTGGCGAAATATGGATTCTTGCTGTGGGTGGTTCAAACAAGGCATACAAGTTCACAGTTCCCGCTGGAACCTGCATAGACTCCATTGGCAATGCAACCTGGACAAGTATTTCGCAGCGTGGATTTAGCTATGACCCTGGTAACAATGTTTTCTTTGTTGGTGGATGGAACGATAATATCCTGTGGGAGATAGACGACACAGGGGCACCAACGGGTAGACAGGTTAGTGTTACGAGTCTTGCGAGTATAGCATATGACTGGCAATCTTCGATACACCCAACACCGGTTATTTGGGCGGCATCAAACGAAGCTACAAATCGCATTTTTATGCTTGATGCCGATAATCCAAATCCGCCACCGCCAGAGAACATTCTCTATGTTGACGATGATGAAGACGATGTAACCGAAACATACTGGGAAACATCCTTTAATAACTTTCCTTATCCTTATGACAAATGGGTAGTTTATGACAGCGCTGGTGTTTCACCTGATTCGGCTGCGATGAGTGCTTACACGATCGTTGTATGGTCGACCGGTGGAGACTATTCGAACACACTAACTGGTGCTGAGATAACACAGCTTGGCAATTGGCTGAATGCCGGTGGGAAATTGTGGCTCTCGAGTCAGGATGTTCTTTATGATTACGGCTCAGCACCCTGGATGCATATAACAGGTTGGACTGATGACATTGGATGTGCTAACGCAACGGGTATCGATATCGTAATGAGTCCTCTATCCTTCCCGACAGGTAGTGGAGCATTTACCGACTTTGCTGATATAATGACTCCCGACGGCACTTCCTGGACTTCGATGATAAATGAAGCTAACGATACGAACACTGTTGCAATGGATACGACCGTTGGACTTCCATATTTTCTCTATTTCAACACATTCGGTTGGGAAAATATTGTTGCGGCAGCAGATAGAGATAGTATGATGCAAAGGGTTTTGACATGGATGGGTTATGCACCACCAGCACCTCCGAGTCATGATGTAGCTACAACTGCAATTATAACACCTAACGGGAATATAATGCCATCAACGGTTTTTGACCCGCAGGCAACATTCGCAAATGTAGGGGGCTTGACAGATACATTCGATATTTACTTCGAAATAGATTCAAGTGGAACACCTCTGTATTCTTCGACTACCCAGATGATTCTTCCACCTGCCGCAGGAACAACATATACATTTGCACCAACGTGGACATCGGGACCGGATGGAGTTACATACGATGTAAGGGCATATACTGTCCTGACTGGTGATGCAAACACAGGAAACGATACTTTGATTACTACCGCTACAACCAAAAGTGCATTCTGGAAGATATATGCAACTATGCCACAGACATCTTACTATAATGCAGCCGTTTATACCGATGTAACTGGAACGCCAACTGCTTATTCACTTGGCGGAAACCTAACATATACGAGCATTTTTGAATTCGATTGCAGCACAGAAACCTGGTCGACATCATCTTATGTATTGAACCACGAAGCTCAGAGAACCGCTGCAGCAGTGGTCGGTGGCAAGATATATGTAATGGGTGGTTGCGATGCTGGATTCACTGCACACGCCTTTAACCAGGAGTATGACCCTGTTGCCGGTACCGTCATAGACATGGCAGCACTTCCAACAGCGAGATACTTCAGTGGAGCATTAGCGTGGAATGACAGTCTTATTTATGTGATAGGCGGTCAGGCATCCTCATACTACAATGTAGTTGAGATATATGACCCGGCAAGTGATACCTGGACAACAGGAACCGCATTGCCCATACAGAACCGTTCATTTGCTTGCGGTATCTCAGGTGATACGATATATGTTACGGGTGGATACAATGGCAGTGGTTATGTTTCAGCAACATACATCGGTGTAATAGATTCTGCAAATCCAACGAGCATTGCATGGGCAACCGGACCGACCATTCCAATGGGTCCTTCCGCTCAAGCAGGACGTTCAAGATTGCAGGGAGCCTGTGTTCTTGAGAAATTCTACTTTACATGTGGAGACGACCACGGTGTTGCTGCTTATGATACCTGGTACTATGACCCAGCAGACCAGACCTGGCACCAGGACCTTGACAAACCAACTCCAATCAGCAATTCACAGTGTGCGGTCTTTGTCCCAACGCTTGATTCGGGAACATTCTTCTGCGCTGGCGGATACAATACTGCTACAAGTGCTGGAACAAATGCAACAGAAGGGTTGATCAATCTGGTTGTAGGAATCTCTGAAGAACCGTATAAGACACCTACACTCGTATTCGGTCTTTCACAGAATGCTCCGAATCCAACCAGAAACGGTTATACAGCAATATCCTATACTACAACAACCAAGGGTTCTGTTTCACTTAAGATATACAACAGTGCCGGAAGACTTGTAAGAACACTTATTAATAACTCCAACCTTCCTGCAGGAACAAGAACTGTTTACTGGGATATGAAAGACAATAGCCATAACCAGGTTTCTGCTGGTGTTTACTTTTACAGACTGTCAGCAGAAAACAGGACTATTTCAAAGAAGATGGTTGTTGTTAAGTAGCATTGTTTTTTTATTAACTAAAAAAGGCTCGCATTTAGCGAGCCTTTTTTATCTCCAAATACTTCTTGACTTTTGCACAATTAAAATATAAAATAAAAAAATGAGTTTCAGGATTGCATTGTCTCAGATAAATTCCAGTGTTGGCGACTTTGAAGGAAATAGAGCAAAAATTATAAATGGCATCAAAAAAGGTCGAGAAAGAAGTGCGAGAATGGTTATCTTTCCTGAACTTGCGATAAGCGGTTATCCTCCAAAAGACCTGTTGCATAAGAGGGTGTTTCTTGAAAAAAACCGTGACATATTGGAAGAAATAGTCGCGCAAACAGAAGGTATTGCTATTGTTATTGGTTTTATCGATTTTTATAGGAGTATGTCAGAGGAGAATGTTTACGATATTTCTTCGCCATTTTTTCAGAGAAAATTAGTGCTCCATAATGCCGCTTGTTTGATCCAGAATTGCCGGATTATAGGAAAAGTCTATAAAGTACATCTGCCAAACTATGATGTTTTTGATGAAAAAAGATATTTTACTCCTGGGAAGGAGAGCCCGATTTTTGATTTCGAGGGGGAGAAAATCGGAATCAATATCTGCGAGGATATGTGGTTTGAAAATGGTCCAATTGAAGAACAGGTAAAAAAGGGTGCTGATTCAATTATAAACGTTTCAGCTTCACCCTTTTATGCTGGCAAGAGAGAAATAAGAAGGAAATTGATAAGTGAGAAAGCTCGAAAGAACAATGTTCCAATAGTATTTGTTAATATGGTTGGTGGACAGGACGATCTCATATTCGATGGTTCAAGCTATGTTTTCAACAGAGAAGGCGAATTGGTAATTAAGGGCAAGTCTTTTGAAGAGGATTTTGTTGTATTCGATTCCTTTGATGGGGAGAAGGTGAAGTGTGTTGATGATACGGTGAAAAATGTTTTTGATGCACTTGTGCTCGGGACAAAGGACTATGTGAGGAAAAATGGGTTTGAAAAAATTGTTATTGGTTTGAGCGGTGGCATAGATTCAGCAGTAACAGCGGTAATAGCGACTGAAGCGTTGGGCTCTAAAAATGTTCATACACTTATGATGCCGGGTCCATATTCTTCTAAAGGTAGTGTGAACGACGCTTTGAGATTAGCAGAGAATCTCGGAATTAATTTTACAAAAATAGATATAGACAGAATTTACACCGCTTATCTGGATACACTAAATAAGCATTATAAGGGAACGAAAGTTAATGCAACCGAGGAAAACATTCAGGCAAGAATTAGGGGAAATATTCTTATGGCTTTTTCTAACAAGTTTGGCTCGATGGTATTGAGTACCGGGAACAAATCGGAACTCGCTGTTGGATATTCGACACTTTATGGTGATATGGCTGGTGGATTGGCGGTAATTTCGGATGTTCCAAAAACACTTGTATACAAACTAGCTGACTATTATAATGAAATTAGGGGAGATAAAATCATTCCAGAAGAGACTATTAAGAAAGCTCCATCCGCTGAATTGAAAGCAAACCAGAAGGATTCCGACGACCTTCCTTCTTATGATGTGCTTGACGCAATTCTCGATTTATACATCGAACAAGGACTTGGTCTCGATGAAATAGTCGACAAGGGGTTTGACAAACATACTGTTGTTGATGTATTAAAGAGGATTAACAGGAATGAGTATAAGAGAAAACAAGCACCAGTTGGACTTAAAATTCTACCCAAGTCATTTGGTTTTGGAAGACGAATGCCTGTTACCAATAAGTTTATGCAATAGGGAAGAGGGAAGAGTGAGTCAGAGAAACGGAGAAACGGAGTGTCGGTGTATCGGAGAAAAGCCAAGGATAAAGGAAAAAGTGTAAACGAACCAAACGATAAAACGTTCAAATGGTCTAACCGGAATTACTAATTACTTCATTACTAATTACGAAAAAATTATCTGTGTTTATTTGCAGTTCATTACAACCCAGATTGGAGGTTTTATGGACAAGGAAGTACTTATAATAATGGGAAGTAAGTCTGATAAAACTGTTATGTCTTCTGCGGGAAAGATGCTAAAAAAGCTTGGTGTGCCATTTGACACCCTTGTTTCATCGGCACATAGGAATCCGGATAGAACGAGAAACATTGCGAAAAAAGCCATTAAAAAGGGATACAGAATAATAATTGTAGGTGCGGGTTATTCTGCGCACCTGGCTGGTGTTATTGCAAGTGAGACTTCACTACCTGTTATAGGTGTTCCCATTGCGAGCTCACCTCTTGGAGGGATTGACGCTCTTTATTCTACTATTCAGATGCCCAGTGGTATTCCAGTAGCAGGTATGGGTATAGGGGAGAGTGGAGCAAAGAACGCAGCTATTTTTGCCGTTGAAATTCTTGCACTTGAAAAGAAGAAATATAGAAAGAAGATTGAGGATATGCGAGCCAACTGGAACAAGTAGAAACATTTTACACACCCCTAAATCCCCTCTTGATAGAGGGGACTTTGCTGAAAGAAACGACGTGCTGAAATAAACTCAGCATGACAGAAAGAAGATAACAGAAATAAAACCAGAGACAACCACAAATGCGAAATCACGAAATTACAAATTGCGGAATTGATTACAAAAGTCGTGTATATTTATATTATATTAAGCAGTATATTTGTAGTGTATTTATTGTTTACTACAAATAACGCGAAGCAAATATACGCAGCAGGCTAATAACGATCTGTTGTTTTACAACGCTCCAAACGATCTAAACATCTCTAACGATTTGAACGGAGTTACCAATTACTCAGTTACTTAATTACCAATTACAAAGTTAAATGGTTGACAATCATCTAAACGATATTAACGGATGAGACATTTCAAATTAAGAGCGTCATATAAACCCACGGGTGACCAGCCGAAGGCTATAAAGGAACTTGTTAAAGGAATAAGGGAAGGTAAACAGTCTCAAACGCTCCTTGGCGTTACTGGTTCTGGCAAAACCTTCACTCTTGCCGAAGTTATCGAGCAGGTTAACAAACCTACCCTTGTAATTTCCCATAACAAAACCCTTGCTGCTCAACTTTTCGGAGAATTCAAGGGTTTTTTCCCTGATAATGCGGTTGAGTATTTCATAAGTTACTATGATTACTATCAACCCGAAGCATATATCCCCCAGAGGGATCTATATATTGAGAAGGATGCATCGGTTAATGACTTGATCGAAGAGTTAAGACTTCGTGCAACAACCTCTCTGTTAACGAGAAGAGATTGCTTGATAATTGCAAGCGTTTCTGCAATATATGGATTAGGCTCCCCAAAAGATCACAGTGCAATGCTTGTCTTTCTTGAAAAGGGTAAGGAATTTCCAAGAAAGAAGATTATTGAAAGGCTTGTTGACATTCAGTATACAAGAAACGATATTGATTTTTCGAGAGCTACCTTCAGAGTGAGGGGTGATACCATCGAAATTCATCTTGCTTATGAAAAGAAGGGTGTTCGGATAAGATTTTTGGACGACGAGATCGAAGGGCTCGAAATATTTGACACCGTATCAGGTAAAACCTACGAAGAGGTCGAGAAAACAGCAATATATCCTGCTAAACATTTCATTACTCCTTATGCAAGAATCAGGGATGCAGTTAAGTCTATTGAGCAGGAGCTCAAAGAACGATTGATTGAACTGAAGAAACAGGGAAAAGAACTCGAGGCTCATAGATTACAAACACGCACAAAGTATGATATCGAGATGTTAAAAGAATTAGGTTACTGCTCAGGTGTCGAAAACTATTCGCGTCACTTAAGCGGAAGAAAGCCAGGTGAAAGACCTGGTTGTTTACTCGATTTTTTCCCGGATGACTTCCTGACAATTATCGATGAATCCCATGTAACCGTTCCACAGATAAGGGGAATGTATAATGGAGATAGGTCGAGAAAAGAAACCCTTGTAAAATATGGGTTTCGATTACCATCAGCACTTGACAACAGACCATTAAGGTTTGATGAATTCGAGAAAGAGGTAAACGATGTTATTTATTCATCTGCAACGCCCGGTCCATACGAGATAAGCAAAAGCGGCAATGCCATTGTGGAACAGATTATTCGACCTACTGGTCTTGTCGATCCTGAAGTGGAAGTGAGGCAAACAAAAGGACAGATAGACAATGTTATAGAAGAAATCAGGTGTAGGGTCGAGAGAAATGAATGTGTCCTTATTACGACTCTTACGAAAAGGATGTCAGAAGACCTTGCTGATTATTTGCGTGATGTGGGGATAAGGGTAAGGTATCTTCATTCGGAAATAGATGCGATCGAGAGAGTTGAGATTTTAAGAGGTTTAAGGTTAAACAAGTTCGATGTATTGGTAGGTATAAATCTTCTGAGGGAAGGTTTAGACCTACCTGAGGTCTCACTTGTAGTAATTCTTGATGCGGACAAAGAAGGATTCTTAAGAAGCGAAACCTCGCTAATACAAGTTTCTGGAAGAGCAGCAAGAAATATTAATGGGAAAGTTGTTATGTATGCTGATAGGATGACCAATAGCATAAGAAATGCCATTGCGGAAACAAATAGAAGAAGAGAGATTCAGAAGAACTATAACATACAGCATAATGTCACGCCAAGGTCGATTGTCAAGAGTGTGGATGAAGTTTTGAAAGCGACGGCTGTAGCGGATACAAAGGAAAAGAAGTATGAAGAACAGGAAGAGGAGTTTACATCCAAAATAGACATAATAGAGAGAATTTCTCAGCTGGAGTTTAAGATGAAGAAAGCTGCCGAAAACCTTGAATTCGAGGACGCAGCTTTTCTTAGAGATAAAATAAAACTTCTTGAGAAACAACTGCGGAGTAAGGGTAAGATATAAGATTACAAACCGAAGACCTAAGACGTAAGACCAGAGACCGAAGAAAACAGGGAAACGGAGTATCGGAGAAACTGCAAGGATGAAGGATAAAGAAAAGTTGAAAGTGAAAAGTTAAATCTGAGCACAGGCGCACAAGCCACAAAAGCACAAGAAGAGACGTGTAGCCGCAGGCTTTAGCCTGCGAAAGGAATTATGAGATTGCTTTGGCAGAAATTAAGGAAGAATAGTCGCAATGACAAACAATACAAGACATGAGACATAAGACAGGAGACCATGAAGCACAAAATTACAAAATTAGAAATTGGAAAATTAAGAAAATCTCTTCAAGTTCTCTTCAATTCCCTGTTGATTTGATTTGGTTGGGTTGTAGGGAAACATTGGAATAGATGTTTACCGTGCAGTAACCGTGGCTGGAAAGATGTTTTATTAGTTAAAAACCTGAGATGATGTATGTTCTCTGTGACTCTGTGGTGAAATTCGTACCGAATTTGTGATAATTATCACAAAAAAGCCTTGACGGATGTTAAGAATTGTGCTAAAAAAACATAAATTTTAGGAAGTGAGGAGAATCTTGTGAAAATCTGTGGAAATCCGAGATTACTCTTTCACATATATTTTATCAGGAGGAAATATGAGTTTAAGAACTTTCAAACAGGGTATACATCCGGAGTATTTTAAGGCGCTAAGCAGTGAAAAACCCATTAAAAGGCTTTCACTACCAAAAAAGGTAATAATTCCTCTGTCTCAACATACTGGCGCTCCGTGCAAAGCACTCGTTGAGAAAAAGGAAAAAGTAGAAATAGGTCAGAAGATAGGAGAGGCAGATACCTTTATAAGTGCGCCCGTACATAGTTCCGTGACGGGGACTGTTAAGAGCGTAGATAAACAACCTCATCCTATACTGGGAAGTTTTGATGCAGTAGCAATAGAAACGGATGAGAATGCTAAGGAAAAAGAATGGAAAAAAGGACATATCCAACTTGAAAAAATTACGCCTGACGAGGTAAGAAAAAAGGTAAGGGAGGCGGGTATTGTTGGTCTCGGAGGCGCAGCTTTTCCCACGTCGGTCAAGTTGTCTCCGCCAAAAGAGAAACCCATCGATACGGTCATACTTAATGGTTGTGAATGCGAACCTTACTTGAGTGCAGACCATCGAATTATGCTGGAGCAGGCTCTTGACTGTATCCAGGGATTGAAAATAATAATGAAAACAGTATCTGCAGCCAAAGGTATTGTTGCTATTGAAGCTAATAAAATTGACGCATTCGATGTGATTAGTGAGAAAACCAGGAATGAAAAGAATATTAGCGTCGAATTGGTTGAAGTGAAATATCCCGAAGGAGCTGAAAAAATGCTTATCTGGGCTTTACTAAAGAGGGAAGTTCCTGCCGGAGGTTTACCTATGGATGTCGGTGCTGTCGTTCATAACGTGGGGACCGCTGTTTCTATAGCTGAAGCACTCAGAGATGGCAAACCCCTCATCGAAAGGGTTGTTACAGTGACTGGTAATGGAGTCAATAATCCTGGAAATTTCATAGTCCCTATAGGAACGTCTTTTAACGATGTTATTGAAGCGGCAGGAGGACTTAAGGACAATGCAGCAAAGGTTATAATGGGTGGTCCTCTTATGGGTATAGCTCAGGCTAACCTCCAGGCACCTGTCGTAAAAGGGACTTCGGGCATTCTCGTTCTTACCGAAGACGAAGTGGATATTACCCCGGAAATTAACTGTATAAGATGTGGAAGGTGCGTAGACCATTGTCCTATGTTTCTTGTGCCAGCAGAATTGATTAAGTTCGTAAAAGGCGAAACATGGGAGAGACTTGAAGAGTACCATATTATGGATTGCATAGAATGCGGCTGTTGCACATTTGTCTGTCCATCCAGGATACCTTTAGTCCAATATATAAAACTCGGGAAACTGACTTTGAGAAAAATCAAGACTAAGAAAGGATAATGTGATGCGAGAGAAACTAATTTTATCGATATCACCACATCAAAAGGAAAAGGTAGATACCCCAAAAGTGATGAGGGGAGTTATATATGCCTTGATGCCGGCAGTGATTGCCAGCATTTATTTCTTTAAGGTAAAAGCATTTTTGCTGATTGTCGTATGCATTACTGGTGCCGTGGTTTCTGAAGCAATATTTCAAAAATTGAGAAGAAAACCTGTAACCGTATATGACGGAAGTGCTCTTCTAACCGGGCTTTTACTCGCTCTCGTCCTCCCACCGTCACTTCCACTTTGGGCTGCTTTTCTTGGTGCGGTTATGGCAATAGTGCTTGGTAAGCAAATATACGGGGGACTTGGTCAAAACATATTTAATCCTGCTCTTATTGGTCGTGCATTTCTTATGGCTGCATTTCCTGTTATGCTCACAACCTGGGTGAAACCCGGATTCGATGCTATCAGTGCTGCAACACCTCTTTCAGTGTTTAAGTTCGATCACGGTGTAACTTCTACGCTGTTTCTATTTGTTGGAAATACCGGTGGTTCACTTGGAGAAACATCTGCAATTGCACTTATTATCGGGGCGATATTTCTGCTTGTCAAGAAGTACATGGACTGGAGAATTCCATTTACTTATATTGGAACGGTTGCTGTGTTAAGTTCCATACTTTTTCTCATAAAGCCCGCGCAATACGCTTCTCCACTGTTTCATCTTTTTGCAGGTGGTCTGATGCTTGGCGCTTTATTTATGGCAACGGATCCTGCTACGACGCCTATCACAAAGAAAGGAAGATACATGTTTGGAGTTGGTTGTGGAATTCTTGTAGTAATAATCAGGAATTGGGGAGGATTACCAGAAGGAGTAATGTATTCCATACTCTTGATGAATGCATTCACGCCTCTTATCAATCGTTATACCATTCCTGTTCAGTTTGGTGGGAGGAAAAAATGAATATATCGGCACGTATGATTATTGTTCTAACTGCCGTATGCCTTTTTGCAGGTCTATCCCTGGTTTTTATGGACCGTTATGCCAAGTCATTGATTAGGATAAATGCGGAAAAGGCAATGCAGGAAGCAGTATTCAAAGTTTTACCCGAAGTCACTGAGGTTGAAAGGATAGAAAAACATGAGCGTGTTGTATTCAAGGGTTTGGATAAGGAGGGCAAACTTGTCGGATATGCCTTTGTATCCGAAGGAAGTGGTTATCAGGGGATTATAAAGATTATGACAGGAATCGATCAAAAGCTACAGAAACTAACAGGTATTTACATTCTTGAATCTGTTGAAACACCTGGCCTGGGAGCAAAAATCACAAGTAGTGACTTCAGGAACCAATTCAAAGGTGTTTGCGTTGTTCCTCAAATCGACTATGTCAAAGGTAAAAAACCTGAGAAACCTAATGAAATTCAGGCAATTACTGGTGCAACTATATCCTCACGCTCCGTTGTAAAAATTCTCAACAGCACAATAGAATATATAAAGGAAGTTGTTAAAGAGGAAAAATCTGTTGGGGAGGATGAAGATGAGTAGTGTAAAACTTTATATGGAATTCTTTAAGGGTTTCTGGAAAGATAATCCGGTTTTCAGACAGCTTCTTGGAATGTGCCCTACTCTTGCGGTGACGACATCCGTTTTGAATGGAGTTTCTATGGGTATTGCAATGACATTTGTGCTTGTTTCAACAAGCATCGTTGTATCCTTGATAAGGAAACTAATTCCCAATCAGGTGAGGATAGCAACTTTTACGATAATAATCGCAACATTTGTCACAATCGCTGACCTTTATATGAAGGCAAAATTCCCTCCCATCAGCAAAGCACTCGGACCTTATGTCCCACTTATTGTAGTTAATTGCATTATTCTTGGAAGACAGGAAGCTTTTGCCAAGAAAAATCCTGTTCACAGGTCATTCCTTGATGCCATTGGAATGGGCTTGGGATTCACACTTGCTCTTGTTTTACTCGGTGCAGTAAGGGAACTTCTTGGTTCGGGAAGTATACTCGATTATCGAATACTTGGAACCTGGTTTGAACCATGGGTAATAATGATTCTTCCTGCTGGAGCATTCATTACACTTGGATTTCTTGTTGCACTGATGAATGTAATCGACCAGAGACTGAGAAAAGCCGTGTAGTGGATAAAAAGTATGGAAGAAAATGAAAAGCAAATGGAACCACGAGATTACAAAAATTAGCAAAGAATAAGAAATGTTGTGGTAAAAAAGTCTAACAATAAAAAGGAGAATCTTGTGAAAATCTGTGTGAATCTGTGGTTAAAAAGGGAGGGGAAATGAAAATTATTCTTATATTCGTTGCTGCTGCCATTGTAAATAATTTCGTATTATCGTATTTTTTGGGAATATGTCCTTTTCTTGGTGTTTCCTCGAAAATCGAGTCAGCAATTGGAATGGGATTTGCAGCTACATTTGTGATGACACTTGCAGCAACGGCTACCTGGCTTGTTTACCACTACATTCTTCTGAAGTTTAATGTTCCCTTTCTTGAGTATGTTTCTTTTATTCTCATAATCGCAGTTCTTGTTCAGATAGTAGAGATGTTTATAAAGAAGTTCAGTCCCGATCTATACAGAGCACTTGGCATATACTTACCTTTGATTACAACGAACTGTGCAATTCTCGGATTGACGCTTTTTATGGTCTTAAGGGAATACAATTTTCTCGAGAGCATCGTTTTTGGTTTTGGTGCTGGTGTTGGATTCACACTTGTGCTTCTGATTATGGCAGGGATAAGGGAGGAAATGGAGTTTGCGGACATTCCAGAAGCGTTCAAAGGTGCAGCAATCACTCTAATCACTGCAGGGCTTCTTGCACTTGCTTTTATGGGATTTTCGGGACTTATCGGTGCATCGTAAAGATAATTGCAAAATGAAAAATTATCAATTAAAACTAAGCAATGTACAACAAGGAGTCATTGCGAGAAGGCAAACTTAGTTTCTGTTGAAGCAATCTTGTTGTTGCTGGAGTAGCAAAGATCGCTTTGCGTCAGTATAATAATGCGAAAGATGGGAGAGAGTATATAAAGTTTGAAAGGTAAAAATATAAATGTTTAAGGAGTTGAAAGAATGAATATTGTTCTGATTTCAGTAATTGCAATGGGTGGATTGGGTTTGTTTTTGGCGATTCTTGTTGCAATAACGAATAAAAAGCTTTATGTGAAGGAAGATCCAAAAATAGAAAATGTGCTTGAACAATTACCAGGTGCAAACTGTGGTGCTTGTGGAAGCGCAAGTTGTTATGACCTTGCCCGGAAAATCGTAAGAGGGGAGGCAGAACCAGCTTCTTGTCCTGTTGGTGGAAATGAAGTGGGAAAGAAAATTGCATCCATTCTTGGATTGGAAAGTCAGGAGGTTATTAGCAAAGTTGCTTTTGTTCACTGTGGAGCAACGAATGAGTTGAAGACAAAGAGAGCGCAGTATGTTGGAGGAAAAACCTGCAAAGTCGCTGATATAATCGGAGGTGAATTATCCTGTGCTTATGGTTGTTTGGGCTATGGTGACTGCGTGGATGTCTGCATATTCGATGCAATTATAATGGTTGACGGTTTACCTGTTGTAAATATTGCAAAGTGCACCGGATGCGGGCAGTGTGTGGATGCTTGTCCACGTAACATTATTTCTCTCGAATCTTTCGATAAGGAAAGATACGATGATTCTATTGTAGTTGCGTGCAACAATCCTGATAAGGGCGCTGTTGTTAGAAAAATATGCAAGGTAGGTTGCATTGGTTGTGGGCTTTGCGAAAGGAATTGCGGTGATGGTTCTTTTGTTATGGATGGTATGCTTGCGAGAATCGATTACTATAAGGTTTATAAGTGTGAACACTGGGACCTTGTAATAGAAAAATGTCCCGTAAATACAATCAAGAGATTAGCAAAGGAATCAAAGGTTTTGGTGTAGGTGCTATTTAGTCAGAGATAACTATGTCCATAATAAGTTTAAGTCTGAAATTTTCAATCGATTGTGCACATTGTGGTAACACATTACCCGTTAACAAAGCAGCGGAAAGGATGTTATGTAGCGGTTGCGGCGAGGAGACTTTAATCCCACTAGCCCTGTGGCAGAAACTTGTAACGAAACATTTGATAGAGGCCAGTACCTTTAAACCTGAAACCGATACTTGGGCAAATGGTATATTAGGCGGTGTCGGCAGCTATAGCATGGTGTTTGGGAAGATGTTGCCACGGTGTGCCGGCTGCGGTGCTATATGGCCGCTCAATAGTGTGCTTGAAATTGCTGAAAAAGGACACACCGAGTTTCGCTGTACCGGGTGTGGCAAAATCTGGAGTGTGCGCAAACCACCTCTGTGGTTTGACAAAGTGGTACCCTATTCTAAATTCCTGGTTGGGGAAGAATCGCCTCGTGATACAGGTGGCAAGATTGAAAGCGGCAAAGAAGGAATAAGTATTTCGTGTCCCGGTTGCGGAGCATGGTTGTCTCTTGACGGCTCGAGCCGCCAGGTTACGTGTCGATATTGCGGGCACGATTTGCTGGTCCCGGATGATATTTGGTCGCGTCTTCATCCACTTACTGTGGCTCGCCCCTGGTTTATCTTTCTTGACATGGGAGAAAATGTGGACTTATTACCGTGCGATATCGATGATTTTATTGATCTGGAAGCTATGGCCAATGGAGACACGGTCTTGCTCTGGCAACAGGACTCCATAGGTCATATCGGGCGTGGGGACCGCAGTGGTGGTCTACGCTGGCATACGAAGAAATTTACTTTATCTGATTACGGACGCCTTTTATATGATAAACAGAATCAGTTAATTTGGGTGCTCGACCATGATGAGCATCTCGTATATGCCTTTGAAGCCGAGACAGGTCGTAAGATGCTCAAAATTGAAAATGAAAAAGAAAATTCTAAGCAGATTACAGCGCGTGAGCATGAAGGTATTGCCATAAGCACTGACGGCAGTATAATTGTTAACCGCAAATGGGGTGAAGAAGCCAATAAACCAAGACGTTTGATTCCAAACGAAAAAGGTCAGTTAGTGTATGCCAAAGAATATGTGTTTTATCCAAATATTCTGCGCCGTTTCGATACGCAGGGAAATCGGATTCCTTTATGGAAGGGATTTAGCGATGAGAATTTAACCTACAAAAACCAGGTAGGTTTTGAAGAACTTGCTAATCAACCAACCGTATTGCCGGAAGAATCCTGGCTTGCGGGTGGACCGGATAATGTGTTTTATGTTCTGGACCGCAGCAATGGTAGAATTGCCCGTTTTGACCGACAGGGTATACTGCTTGAAGTTATTAAACCTAAGCTTGAGGGTGTAGCAAGAATTCAAGACTGTGGTGTTGCACGAGATGGCACAGTTTACATCTTATTTGATCATAAAAGGGACATAGGGGAATTAAATTTCTCGCATGTGGGCAAGATAAGTACTGATGGATCTTTTAAAATTCTGGCTGGTCCGCTTAATGATGTTAACAACTTTCCACTTGGCACGGATATGGAGCGGATGGCAGTTGCTGAAAACGGGGAGCTGCATTTATGCGATTATAATTTCAATAATTTTCGTATCCTTGCTCCTGATGGTTCTCTGCTATGGCGCAGCCCTGGCACGGTTATAAAAGATGAGACCCTGGCTGAGGACCTTGCAGAAGAGCGAGGCGGCTAAATTCGTGTTATATAGGGTATTATGATGAAAGAAAATAGAGAAACAGGAAAGATTATAGAGATGACTAATGAGGGCTTGGCAAAAGTGCTCGTAGAAAGAAAAAAAATGTGTAGTCATTGTCCTTCTCGTGGTGTATGCAATCCCCCGGAAGAAGGGAAGCAATTTACGATAGAAGTAGAAAATCCGATGGGCGCAGTAAAGGGCGATACTGTTGAGATTGGCATAGAACGAAGTGTGCTCCTTGTTGCAACTTTCTGGATATATTTTGTACCTGCAGTTTTCTTTCTTGCCGGAGTATCAATTGGTTTTATCTTTCTGGCAAGATACATAACTTTTGTTGGAAAGGAATTTTTGGGGCTTATAGTCGGGATTGTTTTTTTAATGGCAAGTTTCCTGATATTAAGATCTGTTAACAACAGGTTGGGAAAAAAGAAATCTTTCAAACCAACGATAGTAAGAATATCCCCTGTAAACAACAAATATACTAAGAATAAACCACAAATATACTATTAAATATACTATTAATGTACTGTAAATACACAATAAAAATACACGATTTTTCTCCGATACTCTGTTTCTCCGTTTCTCCGATTCACTTTTCGCTCTTCCTCTCTCCGTCTTTTCTCTTTCATTTATGTCTGGTGACAGCCTATCCTGACAATAGTGCTTTCTTCACGACGCTTGTCAGAATTTTCAAGTCAATCGGTTTGACAAGATAATCGAAAATGCCTGAGGAGATGACAGAAAAATCCTCTCTCATTCCCTCGAATGCCGAGCACATAATGATGGGTATATTGTTACCTGCTTCCCTCACAAGATTAAGGACTTCAAGACCATGAATATCTGGCATCTTGATGTCAAGAATCATAAGGTCGAAAGAGTTCTCGAGAATCGACTCTAATGCTTGAACACCGTTCGATGCTGTTATAACTTGATAACCTTCCCTTTCGAGTGTTTTTTGAAAAATAAGACGAATATTCGGGTCATCATCCGCTACCAATATATTCTTCATTCCTCCTCCTTTTTTTGTGCTTGTGTATTTTTCCTTTGACTCCTTTATGTCTTGTCATGCTGAAGCCTGTGCTGACCGATGTCATCCTGAACCTTGTGCTGAACTTGTTTCAGTATTGTTTCAGGATATTGTAGTTTCAGTATTGTTTCAGCTTAGACCCATCTCGTTCACTCATTTTTCATATTCTTTCATGCTTTTTTCACAACATGCTTCATATCACTCTCACTTTCTTAATTACTATTTACAAGCAATAAGTATGCCATAATATAAGTAGCGTTATTTAGCAACTTATTTAATAACTTGTGCGAATTTGTGTCAGAAATTATGACATTGTGCACAGTCTTCTTACAGTTGACGGGCGGGTGTCATTCTGAGTAGGCATTAGTTTTTCACTTAGGAAGAATCTTGGTTTTTAGATTCTTCAACGGTCAAAATGGAACAGAACACTCAGAATGACAGCGACTGCAATTATTGAGGTTTTCCTATTTTGGGGGTGAAATATGACACTGTATTATCTAAATTACACCCGGGATGTATGAAGGTTTCCGAAGAAGGAATCATAAAACGGGATGAGATTGTTTTCAAAAATGCGATTGGGAAAAAGATTCCGATACTGATGGTTTTAGGTGGTGGATGTATGAAAAAGAGCGCACTTGTGACTGCAATGTCCATTGGAAATCTTTTGGAAAATGTAATAGGTTTTTCGAAAGTCAAGTACATTGACAGCGGAAGCTAAAGGAAGAAAATTTGTAATGAGTACCATAGGCAAACGCCAAATACAGCGCAGTTTTTATATTCAGTTTGCAATTTGCTTCAAGTTAAAAGCCCTGTCTCATTTTTTGGATTGGTTTCGTTAGTTGGAAACCTGGAAATCGTATTTAACCGTGGTTAAAGCCTTAGGTTTATTCAAAGATTTTGCCGGGATTTAAGATGTTGTTCGGGTCGAACGCTTTTTTTATCCTTTTGGCAAGTTCGATCTTTTCTTTACTCCAGGATAGGTGAATGAATCTCTTTTTAACTGTACCTATGCCGTGCTCACCAGATAGTGTTCCGCCAAGCCGAACCACTTCGGTAAGTAGTTTTTTCGTGATTTTCTCTATCTTTCGCTTCCATTCACCGTGACTCAGGTTCATTTTCAGGATATTTATATGCACATTTCCGTCTCCTGCATGTCCAAAAGGAACGATTTCAAGCCCTGATTCCTCTGAGAGTCTATATACAAAATCAAGCAGTTCAGGTATTTTTGACACGGGTACAACTACATCCTCACGCTCCATAATGCGACTTTTTTGCTCCAGTGCATCGTGAAGTGACCGTCTTGCCTTCCACAAACGTTCCTTTGTCTGGTCTGTATCTGCGACAAAGACATCGATTGCACCTGCTTTAAGGCAGACTTCTCCAATTTTCTCATAGTTTTTTTCGACTCCGTCTTTGCTATTACCATCTATTCCAACAAGAAGATGAGCACCTGATTCGGAGAACGGGAAATCCTCTTCGAGAAACGATTTGAGAGCATCTATTGCTTTCTTTTCGATAAATTCGATGTTTACAGGTATAATAGAGGTCTCATATATTTTTCTTATAGTTGAACTTGCTTCTCTAAAGCTATTAAATGGAATAAGAAGGTCTACCCGGTATCCTGGAACAGGGATAAGTTTGAGTATAATCTTTGTAATAATTGCAAGTGTGCCTTCCGACCCTGTTATAATGCCGATTAGATTGTAACCTGTTGCATTTTTGTGCATTTTTCCGCCAAGAGATAGAATTTCACCTGTTGGAAGCACAACTTCAAGTCCTCTAACATAATCTTTTGTGGTTCCATACTTAACAGCCCTTGGACCTCCTGCACCCTCTGCAATGTTTCCCCCTATGCTGCAGCTGTCAAGGCTCGCAGGATCCGGTGGGTAGAATAGCCCCTGTTTTTCGACTGCCTCCTGAAGTTTTCCTGTGATAACACCCGGTTCGACAACAGCAACCATATTATTCTTATCAATTTCGAGTATTTTTGTAAAATGCTCCATGCTAAGAACTATTCCACCCATTATAGGAATTGCTCCGCCGCTAACACCTGTTCCAAGTCCTCTTGGGGTAATGGGAATAAGATTTTTATTTGCAATCATCATTATTTTTGATATTTGTGGTGTGTTTTCTGGTTTAAGGACAATATCGGGCATTGCACTTTCCTCGGATGTTTCATCCTTCGAATAAGGAACGAGGTCATCATTGGCAGTAATCACATTTTTGGCACCAAGCAGGATTTCGAATTTCTTTATGATATCACCAGTTATTTTGTTATACTTCATAATCTCTTATAGCAAAAAACAAGACAAAGTCAAGAGAAAATTTAATCGTAGATTCTATTTGGACTGTACTGCTGTTTTTTTTCTTGACATTGGAGATAATTCTTATTATGATACAAGAGTGTGAGTGTGGGCGGGTAGCTCAGCTGGTGAGAGCGCCTGCCTTACAAGCAGGAGGCCATCAGTTCAAATCTGGTTCCGCCCACCATCAGTTTTTCTTCGCTTACCCGATTTGCTCGGATTCCATCTACAACCGAAGAGAATATTGGCATTTGTAATACCCAAAAAATACTAAAAAAGGTCTTGACAAATTAGGTTTTTGTGATTATATTCTTTTACAATTTAAACTTTAAGATCCTTTTTTATGAATCTTAAAGAGTTCCATTAAAGAAAGGAGGAAGGCTTATGAAAGTTAGGCCAATAAACAGAAAAGTGCTTGTAGAAAGGATCGAGGAAGAGGTTAAGAAAGGGGGAATAATAATCCCTGATACAGCAAAAGAGAAACCTCAGAAGGGAAAGGTTATAGAAGTTGCTAAAGTAGGAAAGGACGAAGATCCAATGCAGGTTAAGAAAGGAGAAAAAATACTCTTTGGAAAATACTCAGGGACTGAAATAGAGATAGGAAAAGAAGAGTATCTTATAATGACAGAAGATGATATTCTAGCAGTTATAGAATAGTAAAACGACTTGAAAGGAGGGATGAGTATGGCAGCGAAGCAGATCCTTTATTCAGATGAAGCAAGAAGGGCAATTCAAAAGGGTGTTGACAAACTTGCAAATGCTGTGAAGGTAACACTTGGACCGAAGGGAAGAAATGTTGCTCTCGATAAGAAGTTTGGGGCACCGACAATAACCAAAGATGGTGTTACCGTTGCAAAAGAGATAGAAATAAAAGACCCATTTGAAAATATGGGTGCACAAATGGTCAATGAAGTTGCATCGAAAACAAGTGATGTAGCAGGCGATGGAACGACAACTGCAACCATTCTTGCACAGGCAATATTCCGCGAAGGTTTGAAGAATGTTACCGCCGGAGCAAACCCGATGGCAATAAGAATTGGCGTTGGGAAGGCAGTCGATAAGGTTGTGGACGAATTGAAAAATATTGCAAGAGTGACTAAGTCAAAAAAGGAAATTGCTCAGGTTGGTACTATATCCGCTAACAATGATACAACAATAGGAGAGATTATTGCCGATGCAATGGAAAAAGCTGGAAAAGACGGTGTTATTACGGTTGAAGAAGGTAAAGGGTTGAAGATGGAGCTCGAAATCGTCGAAGGTATGCAGTTTGATAGAGGTTACATTTCCCCCTATTTTATAACTAATGCGGACAAAATGGAAACTATACTTGAATCACCTTTAATTCTTATTTACGATAAAAAGATAACTACAATGAAAGACCTTCTTCCGCTTCTGGAAAAGGTGGCTCAACAGGGCAAACCGTTGCTCATTATTTCTGAGGAAGTAGAAGGTGAGGCACTTGCCACGCTTGTTGTCAATAAGCTAAGAGGGACATTGAGTTGTGCTGCAGTAAAGGCTCCTGGTTATGGTGATAGAAGAAAAGCAATGCTTGAAGATATTGCCGTTCTCACAGGAGGTCGTGTCATATCGGAAGACGCCGGTATGAAACTCGAAAATGCAAAAGTGAGCGACCTTGGCAAAGCCAAAACCATAAAGATTGATAAGGACAATACAACGATTGTTGAGGGTTTAGGCAAGAAGGATGACATAAAGGGAAGAATTTCTCAGATAAAGATACAGGTTGATGAGACAACCTCTGATTATGACAAGGAAAAGCTTCAAGAGCGACTTGCCAAACTTTCAGGAGGTGTTGCCGTAATCAATGTGGGAGCTGCTACAGAAGTCGAGATGAAAGAGAAGAAGGCAAGAGTTGAAGATGCTCTTCATGCAACAAAGGCAGCTGCTGAAGAAGGTATTGTTCCTGGTGGAGGTGTTGCTTTGTTGAGAACTGTTTCTTTGCTCGATAAGATGAAACTCGATGACCCCGAACAGCAAATTGGAATTAGCATTATTAAGAAAGCAGTGGAAGAACCGATGAAGCAATTGGCAAACAATGCCGGTGAAGAAGGAGCAGTGGTTGTTGAAACTGCAAAGACAAAAGGTAAGAATGTTGGTTACAATGTTAATACAGGAGAATACGAAGATATGTTCGAAGCTGGAATAATTGATCCGACAAAAGTGACGAGAACTGCTTTGCAGAACGCAGCAAGTATTGCTTCACTCTTAATAACTACAGAAGCGATGATAACGGAAGAGCCAGAAAGGGAAGATAAGACTCCTCCGATGCCACCTCCGGGAGGAGGGTACGGGGGAGGGATGTACTAATAGATGTACTAATATTGCCGACGTCCTCAGGGCGTCGGCAATGTCACAAAGTAGCGACTTATGCCAACATACAGATACAGATGCTTGAAGTGTAAGAAGGAATTTGATATATTCCATAGTATCTCAAAATGTATGCACAAGTGTCCTACGTGTGGCGGTAAACTGGAGAGAGTTATTACTCCCAATATGGCAATAATATTTAAGGGCTCTGGATTTTATGAAACCGATTACAAAAGAAAGTCGAATGGAAACGGTAACGACCATAAGAAAACGGAAAAAAACAATAAACAACGGCAAATGGAAAAGAAGACTGAAAAAAAAGTAGCGGAAACGAAAGAAGCAAGCAAAAAGGAGTAGATGATGAAGAAAGTGTATTTCTTATTTTTTGTTTTTACTCTTTTCCTGGGATTTGGGTGCCAGGAGAAACCGGGTGCAAATACGGGAAAAGCGAGCGAAATAAAGACATTCACTCCTCCTGCAGATGGCAAGATTATGGAAAATCAGAAACAGGCATACATAAAGGCTTCTTTTGCTCTGAAAAAAGCAATGGATAATTACTCTGAGAACATAAAGGTATTTATCGACAAATATAAGGTAAATCCAGATCTTAGCCAAATGTCTGATACAACTTTCTTAAAAGCGCATCCTGATATCCGAAAAGCCTGGAAAGTATTAACTCTTAAATGGATTGATATGCAGAATATGGCATACGAAAGTGCTGGGATCACAGAAGAAGAATTCAACTGGATAGGCGGCGCATTAACGGACAAAATCAATAGCGATATTCAAAAGGACGTGGAGAAGGCGCTCACTCCAAAGAGCGAAGAGAAGAAAGAGAGTAAAGAAGAGAAAGAAAAATAGGCTTCTTTAATTTTTGATGTTTTAAAAACTATCTCACAAGGAATCCTGAGCTATGGATACAGGATTTGCCTTATCTCTTTTTTCTTGAGGAAACTATACCTTATCCTTTCACTGTCTATGTCTTCAAGGATTCCTTCCACTATCTGCTTCCCCTTTTTCTTATACTTGGTTATTTTACTTTCATCACCTTTTTTCATAAAAAGTGTGATGAAATCGGAATAAAGAGAAATAAGTCCTTCCGTGTTTGACATCTTTTCATATATCCTGAATGTTTCCAGAAGCATCTGTTCGGCATTTTCGTAGTCTCCCTGTTCAATCTTTATGTTTCCCTTTAGTCTTTTTACAGATGCTTGTAATTCAAGGTTTTCGGTGTGTTCAAGATATTGATTTATTTTTTCTGTGTATTCTGTTGCTTTTTTCACATTTTTTATTTCGAAATACAACCAGGAAAGCTGGTCATATGTTTCCATTAGCATAGAGGTGCTTTTCAATTCTTCAAAAATGTTTACAGCATCATTATAGTAGTTCAGTGCTTTATTATTATCACCTTTTCTCAAGTATATTACACCGAAGTTAATATATGCAAATCCAAAACCGAGTTTATTGTGTATTTTTTTGCTTATACTAAGATATTCGTTTAAGTATTCTTCTGCTTTTTTAAGGTCATTGAGGAATGTATACATCTCGGCAAGGTTATTGCAGCCGATGGCTGTTCCTAACCTGTTTCCCATTTTTTTGTCAAGTTCCTGTGATTTCTCATACATTTTTATTGCTTTACTGCATTTTCCTTGACTTTGATAGACACCTGCCATATTGTTATAAACTGCTGCCAAACCTCCGTGCGAGTTGTTCTTTGTTTCGATCTCAAGTACCTTGGAATAGTATTCGAGACTTTTCTGTAAGTCACCGGTGTAGTTGAGAAGCAATGCCCGCTTGCTGTAGGAACTTGTTTGCATATTTTCTCTTTCTTCAAGTTCAAGTTTATCCTTTATGAAATCGAAAATAGTCTCGAAATCATCGAGAAGTCGGAAAGCTTCCCTGATATTTCCTGTCAGATAGTCAACCCATATTTCTTCGAATATCAGGCTTACCATTTCTTTTGAGTTCTTCTTAGGAACATACTGTCTCGCTTGTGATAGTTTCTCTCTTGCTCTTTCATAAAGGCTCATCTTCTGATATAGGTTTGCCAAGGACTTCAGAGTGGAGAATTTTGCTTTTTCTGTAGAAGCATATTTAAATGCAAGTTCCAGGTTTTCTTTGGCTTCCTCATTCTTGCCTATTCGAGTCAGGACCTGCCCCAAACTCAAGTAGAGGTCGAAGGAATATTTGGAACCTTCTTCATGAGATGCAAGAATTGTTATTGCTCTTTTGAAACGCGAAATCGCTTCATCGTTGTTGTAATTCTTTGCAGATTCCTTTCCACTCAAGAGATAGTAGTAACCTGCCTTATTCCATTCGTCTCCCTGCTCATAGTGAAATGCAAGAAGATTCGCAATGGTAGTAGTCATTTGGGGATAACTTTCTTCAAGCCAAATTGCAAATTGCCTATGAAGCTTCTTCCTCACTCTTTTCAGTATACTTGAATAGATTGACTCCTGTATCAGGATATGATTGAAGATATACTCTTTCGCATCCTCGAACAATGACTCAACCCTTTGTTGAACAAAACCTTTTGTCGAGAGAGATGCGAGTTCCTGTATCATCGTCTGCTTGAAAATTTCCTGTATTGGTTTGTCCCAGAATATTCTGCCAATAACGGATGCATATTGAAGTATGTTTTTTTCAATATTGGCAAGAAGATCCACTCTGCTTATTACTATTTCATTAATGGTATCAGGTATGTATTTTACATCTATATCCTCTTCTGCAATCCAGTTCACACCCTTCTTTGTAATTAGCTTCCGCTCCATTAACGCCTTAAGAAGCTCTTCTATAAAGAGAGGATTTCCTTCTCCCTTCTTGACGATTTTTTCTTTGACCTGCATTGGGATTTTATCGATACTCAGTAATGTTGCGATTAGTTTTAAGGAAACATCTTCTGCAAGCGGTTTTAACTCGAGACTTGAAGAAAATGGCTTATCGTGAAAAACACTAAGAAAATCTGACACGGGGTCGTCTTGAAGCAAGGGTCTTGTAATAAGGATGAAAAGGACCGGAGTATCCTGAAGAAAGTTTATAAGATGTCGTAACACAAGCAAGGATGAAGAATCTACCCAATGGAAATCTTCAAACCCAATAGCAAGCGTTTTTTTCTCCGAGAGTTTTCTCAACAGATTTTCTATCATATAGTATACGATCTGATGTTTTCTCTTTGGTTCGAGATTTGCTTCCTTGATAGATGTGAAATCAAGTATGATGTCAATAAGGTCGAGGACTCCCAAATCTACTGTACCTAATAGATTGTTAAATGAGTTTATTATACTCTTTTTTGCTTCATCTTCATCCATATCTGTTGTTATGGATGTGATACTTCTTACAAATTGCTTAAATGGATGCAACTCTTCCTGCCCGAAGGGGAGTGAGCGTGTTTCGAAAAGAAGGGTTTCTTCGGCATTTATCTGCTCTTCAAATTCGTGAAACAGTCTTGACTTTCCAATTCCAGGTTGTCCTTTGAGAATTAGTAAATGCATAGATTTTTCTTTCTTTGTTTCTTCCAATTTATCAAGAAGGAAATTGATTTCTCTATCTCTTCCAAGAAGTGGGCTTTCTAATTCTTTGATTCCTCTTATCTTTTCCCGCTGTGTCCGAACGGTTTTCAAAAGATAACAAGTTATATGTTTTGCTTTTCCTTTCACCTCTGTTTCACCGAATGGTTCGAACTGAAAAGTATGTTTTGTTCTTTCATAGAATTCTTTACTAACGAGGATATTATTCTCAGGGGCTATATTTTCAAGCCTTGATGCTACATTTACAGTGTCGCCAATTACGGTATAATCCTGAACATCCCCCGAACCAACTTTTCCAAGCACGACCTCACCTGAATGAAGAGCTATGTGAAGATTCAGAGGCAAATGTATTTTCTCGGTTATGTCTTCTATCGAGCGCTCTATTTCAATGGCTGCTCTTCCTGCTCTCTCAGCATGGTTTTCGTAAGCAATGGGTGCACCGAATAGAGCCATTATTTCGTCGCCAATGTATTTATGGACGGTGCCTCCGTATTTTCTTATGCTGTTTGACATATTTTCAAATACCGTATTGAGTAAATCCTGAATCATTTCGGGGTCCATTGTTTCGGAAATACTCGTAAAACCAGCGATATCGGCAAAAAGAACAGTGATGATTTTTCGCTCGCCGGTCTTTTCCTGTTCAACGAGAGATTTGCCGCAGTTTCCGCAGAAGTTCATCTCGGGTGGATTGAGAAAACCACAATTGGGGCATTTGGTTTTATCCATAACCTTTCATATAGCATTTTTCAACTAGGGTGTCAAGGCAAAAGTCCTAATGGTTTCTTGAAAAATGTGGAGTGTGTCACCGTTTACTCATTCAAAATGAAAAAGAGCCAAATTTGTCTTGAAATTTAGTCTAAAAGAATGTATACTTTACAAAGAGTGGCTTTTACTGAGTCGAACAATATACTATGAGGAAAATAATCTAAGGGTTTGTTTATGATTAGAGAAAAAGGGTAACTTAAAATCTCCCTTTAGGAAAGAGGGATTTATTGAAAAGAACCTGCAATAGCATGTTTGGTTTTCATTTGAGTGAGACCAATGTTAATTTTTATTTGACATAATCGCTGGTATGTGATAGAAGAAATAGTGGAGTGAAACGCAGATTTGCGAACGATTGAGTGGTTAATTCAATAAGCATGTTGGAGGGAAGATGAAGAAAATAGTAGACTTGTTTTTTAGTCCAGTCAAAACATTTACGCAACTCAACGATAAACCTGATTGGATAATCCCAGTAGTTATTACGCTCGTTATAGTTCTCATTTTTTCTATCATTACCCTTCCAAGAGTGATATTGCCGGAAAAGTCGAAGGGAATTATGGAAATGGAGCTAACGCAGGAACAGAAAGATAGGGCGCTTTCTTATTTCGAAGGAGTAAAACCCTATATTATAACTACTTTAAGTATTGCCATTAGTACTTTCCTGTTCATTTTTATCAAGGCAGGGATATTCTTTCTCATTTTTTCGCTGTTTGGGTCAAGGACCGTTTTCAAGAAGATACTCGCAGTTGTGGGCTATGCATTTCTTACAGGAATACCTGAGATTATTCTTAAGTCCACGCTTATGCTTATAAAGGGAAGCACAAAGGTATTTACGAGCCTTGCACTCTTTGCACCTAATCTGGATTCTAAATCACCATTTTTTACCATTCTTTCAAGGGTTGACGTATTTACCATCTGGAATCTGGCGCTTATCTCACTTGGATGCACAGTGATTTATATTATTTCAAGGAAGAAATCGTTTGGAATAGTCTTCGGTTTCTGGGTTCTTTGGCTTCTTTTACAGTTTGGACTCGGATTTGTATTACCCAAGCAAATAATGTTTGGTTAATTTCTATAACATTTTTGAAACCTTTTTGCATAAATTTCGTTAACAAGGTAACATAATTATGATAAAACTGGTCGATGTGAAGAAAATTTATCCTATGGGAAAGGTCGAAGTTAAAGCTCTGAATGGAGTTAGCATTACTATAAAAAAGGGTGAATTTCTATCCATTATGGGACCATCCGGCAGCGGCAAATCGACATTAATGCACATAATAGGTTGTCTCGATAAACCCACTCAAGGTGACTATTTTATTAATGGTAAAAAGGTTTCCGAACACAGTGATGACGAACTCTCCAGGATTAGAAACAAGAGTATTGGTTTTGTTTTTCAGACTTTCAATTTAATTGTCAGACAAACGTGTCTGTACAATGTTGAACTACCGCTTGTTTATGCAGGTATGCACTCAAAAGAAAGACGAGAAAGAGCAACTGAGGTGCTTTCTGAAGTTGGTCTTCTGGATAGGTTGAAACATAGACCGAACGAACTCTCAGGGGGTGAAAGGCAGCGTGTTGCCGTGGCAAGAGCATTGGTAAATCAACCAATGGTTATACTTGCTGATGAACCTACAGGGAATCTTGATACGAAAACAGGTTCTGAAATTATGGAGCTCTTCAATGCACTGCATGATAAAGGGAAAACAGTTATAGTGGTTACACATGAGCAAGAAATTGCAGAACTAACGGACAGAATTGTACACATACGGGATGGTCTAATCGTTAACGATGAAAACAATAAAAAAACATCAGATAAAAAGCAAAAAGTGAAAAGATGAAACTGAAAAGGAGGTTTTACCTGGCAAAAGCTAATCGGTTCGTAAAACGAATACAATTTTCACTCATCTGTTTTTCTTTGTTCTACTCTTTCTTTTTTGCTACAACGGTTACAGGAAAGGTTTTCACTTTGAGTGAATGCATTGATATGGGTATAAAGAGTAATCTAACAATTAAGAAAAACCGGGAAAATGTTACGATTGCTCAGGCGCAAAACCTTTCAAGTTACTCGGAAATACTGCCTTATGTGAGTGCGAGGAGTTCAGTAACAAGAAATTCGAGTGTATTAGGCACAAACCCTTACACGGATACATATTCGGAAAATTTCTCGTTTAGTCAAACGGTTTTTGACCTTTCGAGTATTTACGATATAAAAGCTTCAAAGCTTCAAACAAAAGGAAGTGTTGCTTCGTTTAACGCAATAAGAAATCAAATAGAGTTTGCCATTGCAAGCACCTTCTTCGATTTTTTAAGAAAGAAGAAGATTCTTGTAGTAAAGGAATTAGGTTTCAAGGAGAGCGACGAAAATTTAAAAAAGACGAAAGTAATGCTAGATATCGGTATAATTTCAAAGGTTGACCTTTTGCGTTCGGAAGTAGTCAAAAATCAAGCTGAACTCGACGTAATAAAGGCGAAGAAAGATATGGAAATTTCCAGAGCAAATCTTGCATATCTCATTGGCATTGAACCGGATATGGAATTTGATGTAAAAGAAGAAAGTCTTTCAATAAGAGATTATAACATTGAAGAATATAAGGAATTATTTAGAAAAACAAAAGAGAACAACCCGGATATCGAGTCAAATAAGTTCTCGGTCTCGAAAAGCAAAGCACAACTTTCTTCATCATTTTGCAGGTATTTACCCACATTATCGATTCAAGGTAGTTATGGATATTCGGGAGATAAATTTACATTTTCGAAAGAAGATTGGCAGGAAAACGACTCGTGGAGCGTTGGAGCCAGTGTGACATTGCCTTTGTTTGCGGGATTTTCAAGGATGGGAAATGTAAAACAGAGTAGAGCAATAGTGAGAATGAGTGAACTTGAGCTGGATGATGTTGTAATGCAAAAAGGAATAGAACTCAGGAAATCTTTACTGGCAATCGATGAAGCCAAAAAATCCTTGGTGTTGTCACAGAAGAATTTAGAGCAGGCAGATTTAAGTTACAGAATGATGCAGGAAAAATACACTCTGGGGGCTGCAACAATATTGGAACTTATGGATACGGAGCAGGATTATGAGCAGGCTCAAGTAACGCAAATTTCAGCTTATTTCGATTTGTTGCTTGCTTCGTTCTATGTAACGAATCTTCTGGGAGAAAGAATAAAATAAGGTCTATTACCGCAGAGAACACAGAGGCATCGAAATTCGCTGGGAATTCTATGGTTAACCGAAAAAGAGGTGTGAGAGATGAAGAAAAAGCTAATAATTGGAGTTGTTGTTTTTTCAGTTTTGCTTGTTATCGTTCTTCTGAATGTTAAATTCAAGGGGAAAGCCGTTAGTGTTAAGGTTGAAAAGGTTAAGAGGGGTTCGATAAAAACAATTGTTTCCGCACCTGGAAGGATTAGTGCCAAAAATGAAATTAACATAAGCTCGGACATAATGGGGAAGTTAATTAAACTAAACGTCGATGATGGTGATAAGGTCAGGTCGGGTGAAATCGTTGCAGAGTTAGAGAAGACGAGAGAGGAAGCAGTGGTTGAATCTGCTCGAAGTTCACTATCCTCAGCAAAAGCCAGTTATGAAATGAAAAAGTCGAGTTTTGAACGAAGACAAAAGCTATATGATAAGTCATTAATCTCAAAAGAGCAATTCGAAGCAGACAGGACAGACCTGAGAGTTGCCGAATTGACCCTTGAGGAAAGGAAAGCGAATTACAAACAGGCAATGGAGAATTTATCCAAAACGATTATAAGAAGTCCCATTAATGCGGTTGTTACAAGGCTTAACGTTGAAGAAGGAGAAATTGTAGTTACTGGGACGATGAATAACCCCGGGACAGTTCTTATGGTTTTGTCAGACCTGTCGCAGATGGAAGTTGAATGTGATGTGGATGAGAGTGACATAATCGAGCTTGAATTGGGACAGGCTACCGACATAACTGTAGATGCTTTTGGAGATACAGTTTTTCAGGGACATGTTGTTGAAATCTCGAATTCGGGAAAAACGTCAGGTACGGGAAGTCAGGAAGAAATTACGAATTTCGAAGTAAAAGTAGGTTTCGATAATACAGACGTTCGTTTGAGACCAGGGATGAGCGCTTCTGCAGATATTATATCTTCGGAAGAAGACAGTGCACTTAAGGTACCCATTCAATCCGTTGTTGAAAGGGGAATGGGTGAGAAGAAGAGAGAAGGGGTTTTTATTATATTGGAAGAGAAAACGCATTTCAAACCTGTAACAACAGGTATACAGAGCGAAATAGAAATGCAGATAATCGAAGGTGTTGAAGAGGGAGATGAGGTTGTTTCTGGTCCTTACTCCATACTTACAAAAATCAAGGATGGTGAAAATGTTAAAATTATTCAACCAAAGATAGAAAAGGGGAAAGTGGAAAAAGAAGGGGAGGAAAGAAGTAAGAACGAGGGTGGAAATGCAGGAACAAAAAAGAAGACAGTGAGAATAGGTGGATAGGGGAAGGGAAAGGAGAGAAACGGAGTGTCGGAGACGAGACGGTGTATCGGAGAAACGGAGAATTGGCAAGCAAATAAAGCGGCTTCACCTGTGAAACTAACGCTGTCGCTGTAGCCGCAGGCTTTAGCCTGCGAAGGGAAAAATGAGATTGCTTTGGCAGAAATTAAGGAAGAATACTCGCAATGACCAGTTTAAATCTGTCATTCTGAGTAATCGTTTCCATATTAACCCAGGAGGAATCTGAAAACCAATTGTCTTAAACGAACTAAACGACAAGAATGACCGAAATGGTTATAACGGATTATTGACAATAAAGAGGTATGAATGCATTTTGGAGAAAGTTTTAGAATAGCTGTCGATGCAATAATAGCAAACAAACTGAGGTCTATTTTAACGACGATTGGAATAGTCATTGGAGTTATGACTGTTGTGACAGTTGTATCCCTTATTTCGGGTCTAAACAAGAAAGTAGAGGATATGTTTTCAAGTATCGGTTCAAACGTAATATATATCCAGAAGTGGCCCTGGGTTAGAACGGGTGGAGATGACTGGTGGAAATATAGAGGAAGGAAGGACATAACACCGGAACATGCTGATATGATTAGAAGATTCTGCAGCAGCGCGGAACTTGTTGCGCCTATGGATGGTCGTTCTTTAAGGATGAAATACAAGGACAGAAGAACAAATCCTGTTCAGGTGCAGGGCACAACACCGGAGTATCAGGGAATTTCAGGTAGAGACATTGAAGCTGGAAGGTTCATCGCAGAATCTGATGTTTCACACAAAAAAAGAGTATGTGTAATTGGTACGGATATCGTAGAAACGCTTTTTCCCAAGGAGGAAGCTTTGAATAAAACCGTAAGGATAGGTTCGTCAAAGTTTCTGGTTATCGGGATTTTTGAAGAGAAGGGTAAGATGATGGGAATGAGTATGGATAACGAGGTCGTAATACCTTTCACTACATTCAGAAAGCTGTTTATAAGAAAGGGGAGAGAGGATATTACAATTGTTGTTCTGGCAAAAGATAAGGAAGAAGCAATTGATGAAATAAAAGGTGTGCTGCGAAGAGTGAGAAAGGTTAAACCAGGTAAACCCGATGATTTTTCCATAAACACACAGGATGCATTAATGGATATGTATAATAAGATTACTGGCGCAGCGTTTATGGTGATGATTGGGGTTGCTTCGCTTTCTTTGCTTATAGGTGGTATTGGTATTATGAATATTATGCTTGTATCGGTCACCGAGAGGACGAGAGAGATTGGTATTAGAAAAGCAATTGGTGCACGTTACAAAGACATACTTTACCAATTTCTAACAGAAGCTGTAGTAATAAGTGGTTTTGGGGGTTTCATTGGGATTGTATTGGGTTTCAGCATAGCCAAGATTATTTCGCTTGCATCCAACCTTCCTGCTGCTATTCCTTTGTGGGCTGTTCTTCTTGGATTTGGATTTTCAAGTGGAGTAGGAATATTTTTTGGCATTTACCCGGCAAACAAGGCAGCTAGGCTAAATCCTGTCGAAGCCTTGAGGTACGAATGAAGCAGTGGAAAAACCAAAAGGATAGACTATCCTACCACGACGGTCGTTGCGAGAATTGCTTTCATAATTTCCGATGAAGCAATCTTCTATGAACATTCCTTTTCACCGTGGTTTTACAACCTTCATAAGTCTCACATATCCTCTGAAGAAAATATGTTCGTGAAAGTTTTCGAACCCTTGAACACTTAGTATATTCTTCCAATCCCTTGTAATGAAATCGAATGCATAAACGCATTCAATAAATTTGAAAGGAATCCTAAAAAAGGCTGAACTATTTATTAAAGAAAACTCGTTATAGTCCAGAATAAAAAACTTACCCCCATCTTTTAACATACAGAATACATTTTTGATAATCTGCTCTCGTATGTTATGTGGAAAGCCATGTAGAACAAAAGAAACAAAGGCTTTATCGAATGTGTTTCTGTAGGGTAAAGGTTGGTCTATCCTTTGATGTATAATTCTAACATTGGGGTATTTTGCACATTTGCTATGAAACTGTTCTATCATTTCCTCAGAAATATCAAGTCCAAGTATTTCACCTTTTTTAGAAAGGTACTTTATCATAAGACAGGCATTATTGCCTGTTCCTGCTCCTAAGTCTACAATTCTATCTTCAGATTCGATATTCATCAAATCTATAACCTTTTTAATGTGTATACCATATTTGCCAAATGTGATAAGATTGAGCAAGATGTCATAATGTCTTGCAATGAATCCTGATAATTCTACCTTTGATTTCGGGTAATGTTTACTCATCTTTCGGTATTAGAGCATTTTTTATTTCTTCAATTGTTTTTCCATAATCTTTATTTCATTTTACATTTTTGCCAATAGTGAATCCTATATCAGAGTGAATTGTAAAAGTCAATATGTTTATAACGGAATGTCAGCAACATGGGACTAATTCACGGAATTGATATATGCATGTTTGGTCCTGCTTAACTATCCTTTTCGAAATTCCTGTGTATCCTTGCAAAAGCAAACCCTTGCGTTGAGTATTATGTTATTTTCCAGGTTTTACATCCTGCGCCTCAGTTCAATTGATTTTTTTTATCAATTCTTCTGCCAGTTTGTCATCTAAACCTTTAAGGATTTCGTATTCCTTAAGAGCAGCATTCTTGTCACCGATGCAAGAACCGGGGAGAAAAAAAGAATACAGCCAAGAAAAATGGAAGATATTCCAAACCTCTTCATTTCACCTTGGTCAACGAATTGTTGTATCGGCTTATGAGCTCACCTTCTGAGATGAGTGGGCGGCTTATAGCATCGAGGGTTTCCTTGTTCATTCTGGGACTACCATTTACGGCAACTGCTTTAATCATTACATCCTCCTTTGAACTTGAGCGCTAATATTGAGCTACTATCAAATTTAAGGTTTACAGGTCTGGGGTAAAAAGCAATCTGCATATAGATATAAAGTCAGTCGCACTTTTGACCATAAGACTTTTTTTTTACTTCTAAGAGCTTAATTCTTTATATACCTTATCTCGCTTTGCTATGGATAGTATGAAGATTTGCCTTTTTCTAAAATCAACATTGTATATTATTCTTTCATTTCCAATCCGCAATCTATATGTATGTTGAAATCCTTTCAATTTCCTTACATCATATTTCTTAGGAAAATAAGTTCGGGTAAGATTGTCTATTGCATCCCTGATGTTTACCTTTGCTTTTTTATCCAATAACTTAAGATTTTTTTCTGCTCTATTTGATAGAAAAAGTTTATACATTAACTAAATTTCTTTTTTGATGTCTTTCCAGTCTCTATACTTTTTCCCTTTGATTTCTGCAATTCCAAGTTTTATTTCTTCAATCTCTTCATTTGTAGCTTCATCTTCTGGTATCAGTACATTTTTTATTTCTTCAATCTCTTTTTTTATAATCTTTATTTCACTGTACATTTTCGTTAGTAGTTCATCTTTATTCATATTTTTTCTCCTTTTTAAACTTGATTATTGACTACATTGTGAAACTAAATCAGCAACTTTTCGCGACCTAAGAAATAGCACTTCATTCTAATACAATATAGCATTCTCCAACTGGTTTGTCAAGAATATTAGGGGAAGGCCTTAAAGCAAAAATTCACACATTCATGTACCGTCCGCACTCAAAGGTAAACTATAAAGCAATGCAAATTAGGCAATATTATCCACTTCAGAGTTTTAGTTCGCGCTTTTTGGAAATACTGCATTCTGCATTGAAAGTTAGAACTGGAGCTAAATTTCAGTTTTCAGCCTGACCCCACTACGTTGACTGACCCCACTACGTTGATGTCATGCTGAACAATGTCATCCTGAATCCTGATTTTCATCAGGACAAGCTTATTTCAGGATTGTTTCAGCATCTTGATGTTTAAGGTTTTAAATTGTGAGTGTGTAATTTCGTCTTATGCGGTGTATTACTTCCCAGTTTTGGGATTTCAAGTTATGTTGTCTTATGTCTGCCATTGTAGGTCAAGGGAATAATTTGTTTTCCTACAGGACAATAGCTTTTCTTGAACAAGCTCCGTTTTGATGTACTACGAAATAGATTCCTCTGTGCAGACTTATCTTCAATAATCCTTTTGATTTATATATTTGCCACTCTTTTACCTTTCTGCCCGTGACATCTATGACTGCGATTTTGTTATTCCTATTTTCATTCAAATTACTGAATTCTATTGTAAGGGTATTTCTATTCAGGGTTGGACAGAAAAGTGTGAGTCTATCATTAGTTTCAGTGGATTCGCAAACCGCAGATGTTGCTGTAATAGAATCTTCTGAGGAAAGGTAGCTTTCCGTTCCTGCTTCTATGACTGCAGAGACTGTATAAAAATACGTATGTCCGGCAATAGCCGAGGTATCGATGTAAAAGGTGTCTACATACGGGGAACTGTTCAGTCTATCATAGGGACCACCTGCACTGTCACTTCTATATATAAAATAACCTTTTATGTCGGGTTCAGGATTCTTATTCCATTGGACAAAAACGTCAGCCCTGACTGGTACGTACAAAGATAATCCTTGTGGTGCTTCAGGATGCATCCATCCAGTATTCCAGAGGTCGTGAAACCAGGAAAAATAAGGAGCGAGGTATCCCTTATATGGTAAACTGTCAAGCGTAAATAAATTAACATATGAAGTTGTCCCAGATGTTACCAGTAAACATATCTCGACATCACCATCTCCATCTGCATCGCCAACTGTGGCACCATTTACCATAAATGTTCCCTGGACATCAAAAGGTGCTCCCGGTACCTGTGTTCCATTATAATTTAGGACATATATTGCGCCCGGAGTAGAATTGTTTGCAACCAGTAATTCTATGTCTCCATCATTATCAAAGTCGAAAGCAACAGGTGTTCCTTCAAGAAATCCTGTAAAATAGAATGGCCATCCACTCTCTTCGGTACCGGCACTTGAGAAAAGGTGCATCGGTCCATTCATATAATGGCTTGATGCATCGGATAGTTCGATGATTGAATCATTATCCACATCTACGGGAACTGGCGTATTGTAACTCTGACCGCCCCATAGATCTTGAGGCCAACCTGAGAATGGTGTTCCATCATATTTCCAGATTCCAAGATAATCATTTGAAGTATTCCAATCATAATAAGTAATGCAGGTTTCAAGATTTCCATCACTATCGAGGTCGACAAGAGTGGGTTGTGAATAACTCATTCCACCTGCTGGTGTAATATTCAGTGGCCAGTTGGGTTTTACGTTTCCATTTGCATCCCAGGCATAAAGAGAATAGTATGATGCTGCGACAATATCGAAAGTTCCGTCATTGTCTATGTCACCAACCGCAGGTGTCGCAACACACATATAATCGAGTGTATCGGACCACAACAGTGTGCCGTTTTCCTTGAAAACCTCGATTTTGCCGTTTGGATAATCCCTTTCTCCGACAATTATCTCAAGCGTGTCATCTCCGTTGAGGTCAAACAAAACAGGTGATTTTAAACCACCTACCTCTGATGTATTCATTGGCCAACCGGGATAGTTTGAGCCATTGGATTTCCATACATAAATAGTGTTATCCCTGTTCGTTACAACAATTTCCTTTTGACCGTCAAGGTTCAAGTCACCAATAGCAGGTTTTGATTGTATCATTCCCAATCCTGTTTTTACCCAGATACTGTCTCCATTTATATCCCAAACTTTGAAATCACCATTCGTACTACCTGCCATAATCTCCATAATACCGTCGCCATCAAGGTCTGCCATAGTTGCACCACAGGATGTATAGTTAGGATGTGACTGAATAGTATTGGGCCAGCCAGGCATCGAAGGAAGATAGGCTCTTGCAGGAGAAATCGCAGTTTCTTGTTTTTTGGTCATACCTCCACTTACCATATCAGTAGTAATTGAACTGGAATACTGCAATACACAAAGCATAGCTATAATGAAATACATAATACCTCCTTTGTTCTTGTTTTAATATATTATAAGAAATTCTCTTGAGTGTCAATAAAAAAGTCCTTTCTGTCATTCTGAGTAATCCGTTCCGTATTGACTTCGGAAGAATCTCGCACTTAGCTTTCAGCCATGACTCACTTATTTCCTTTTTGGTTTCTGTAAATGGGCTAAATGGAGGCAATATTACCCTTCTTTAGAGTTTTAGTCTCCTTTTTTTGATAATATTGCATTCTGCATTGAAACTTAGAATTGGAGGTAAATTTCAGTTTTTAGTTTACCCTGTCTGCCTCGTAGGATATGAAAATATCGTACTGTGGTTAGAAATTTAATATTTTCTAATGGGGCCTGACGCCCATGCTTCCCCCGTGCTTCCTATTTGACCCACACGACTCTTTTGTTATGATTTTCACTCCTTATCAATAAGTTCCCAATATTCTTTCAATATGTAGTTTGGCTTTCCTCTTTCTTGCAGTAGTTTGCGCAGATCATAGCGATGCTCAAATCCAGTGAGTACTATGAGTCTTTTTCCTTGAAAATCTCTTGAATACTTTGTAATATTCTCCACCATTTTTCTACTTCTTTTATCCCAGAAATGTTTACTGTCATTTGCATACTTGTTAAATTTATGAAGTTCCGGAATCATTTTAGTGAGCTTAATAATATTATTTCTAACATATTTTTGCTTCAATGAGATGACGGAGTCAGAAGTTACCGAATTAATTAGTCGCGGATTCGATTTTTCAATGACATTTCTAATTTTGAGTACTATACTAATTTGTTCGAGTCGTGATTCAGCAAGACTGCTCAATTTATTGTTTTCCTTCAACTTAAATAGTTGTTCAGAAAACTTTCTCTCATGTTCAAAATAGTTGGTTTCTTTATAGTACTTATTCCTATTGGCAATATCAAAGTATTTCAGTAGAACAGATGGATTCTCTTCAAGGTATTTTAGTGCAGTAAGACCTTCCAAATTCTCATTGCTAAACTTCTTAGCTTTCTCCGAAAATTTGTCGGTTGACCAGGAAATTGGATGTTCAAATAAAATGACATTTGGTTTTAATCGTTCCAATATAGAAAACAAAGTGTCTCTGGAGTAATTTTCACTTGGAGTATGCACAGTTCCTAAAACAATTATCTCAGTTTTGGGGATTTCTGAGAATGATAAAACGGGAAACAATACAATGATGAATAATAAGATAGAATTTTTCATGTTCCTACCTCCTTTTACACTTCAACAGCATCCTATTTGCCTGCCTTTATTTAATAAGTTAAGGTGATATGTCACAGTGTCAGCCCTATCCCCAGAAAACAAAAAAGCAGCCTGTCCCCCTTTTCCTCTCAAATACTTTGGTGAGGTCGAAGACAACAGTTCAGGCTGAGTCATTTAGACCAACCTTAGTCCTGACGGACCCCATAAGCCACATCTGCGACCATGCCATATTCCTCCTCATTATATCATAAAAAAGGTAACTAATATATCTCATTTTTTGATTATAGACCCCACTACGTTTGGTTTTTTTACGGTTTATTTCAGTGGTTTGTTTTATGTTTTTTCCGTGGTTAGTTTTTCATAGTTTTTCTACGGTTTATTTCAGTGGTTTGTTTTATGTTTTTTCAGTGGTTAGTTTTTCATAGTTTTTCTACGGTTTATTTCCGTGGTTTGTTTCAATTCCTTATAGGTAGGATAAACCACGGAAGTAACCATGGAGGTAACTGCACAACCACTGAAGCAATCACGGAAGCAAAGAATTGTAGGCAAAATGGAGAGACAGTATTACAGCACAAATCGTTTTATCTCAATTCTTTTTTTGCCGAAGTTGACCAATAGACCTACTTTCTTGCCAGTTGCTTTGAGATAAGCAAGTAATTGTGCTTTATCCATGTTATCTAATTCCTTCTTTGCTTTTAGTTCTACTACTACCTTATTCTCTACTATGAAATCCAATCGCAGTTCTTTCACTATTATATCCTTATAGTTAATCTTAGTAGGTATTTGCTCTTGAAACCGCAACTTCTGTAATGTAAATTCGTGGGATGATGCTTTCTGGTAGACTTTCTCGTAGTGTCCAGGGCCTAGTTTTTTATGAACTTCAACCAATGCACCGAGTATCTTCCCCGTGAGTTCTTTATAGTATAGCATTTCACCTCAGTTTTTCGTGTTTTTCCGTGGTTAGTTTTTCATAGTTTTTCTACGGTTTATTTCCGTGGTTTGTTTTATGTTTTTTCAGTGGTTAGTTTTTCATAGTTTTTCTACGGTTTATTTCAGTGGTTTGTTTTATGTTTTTTCAGTGGTTAGTTTTTCATAGTTTTTCTACGGTTTATTTCAGTGGTTTGTTTTATGTTTTTTCCGTGGTTTGTTTTTCATAGTTTTTCTACGGTTTATTTCAGTGCTTTGTTTTATGTTTTTTCCGTGGTTAGTTTTTCATAGTTTTTCTACGGTTTATTTCAGTGGTTTGTTTCAATTCCTTATAGGTAGGATGGTTTCGATTAAATGAACAGAAGTAATAATTAATTTTTAATGGGTTTCAATTCCTTATAGGTAGGATGGTTTCACACGACCTTTGTATGGGCTGACACTGCAAGCGGAATAGTTTCAATTCCTTATAGGTAGGATGGTTTCTATATGGTGATTATTTGTATGTTGGAGCTTATACTGCGTTTCAATTCCTTATAGGTAGGATGGTTTCTGGGAGTCCCCGGGAAAGAAGTATGGTTTTATCCCATGTTTCAATTCCTTATAGGTAGGATGGTTTCTTTCCCATTATCCTTTTCTTTTGCGCTTTCCCCATGTTTCAATTCCTTATAGGTAGGATGGTTTCTTGGAAGAGTATGAGACTTTGGTATCAATTAGATACTGGGTTTCAATTCCTTATAGGTAGGATGGTTTCTGGAATAGATTACTCAGAATGACAAGGGAAAATAAAGGTTTCAATTCCTTATAGGTAGGATGGTTTCTACACTACTTCCACGAGCTACGCTGAGCTTACCAGAGTTTCAATTCCTTATAGGTAGGATGGTTTCTTGGAACTTCCACGGGTGAGAGAATCTTTAATTATTGTTTCAATTCCTTATAGGTAGGATGGTTTCGACGGAAAATGTTTAGCATTAGCAATTTCAAGTTTAGGTTTCAATTCCTTATAGGTAGGATGGTTTCTCGGCATTCCATACGCTGTAACCGTTCCAGAGGTTGCGGGTTTCAATTCCTTATAGGTAGGATGGTTTCTTCAGAAGTAAAAAAACCATCTGGATAGGTTTTTGGAGGTTTCAATTCCTTATAGGTAGGATGGTTTCTTTCCAATTGTTTGTATCTGTCACTGTTTTTCAATCCCGTTTCAATTCCTTATAGGTAGGATGGTTTCAAGCATCAATTCCATTCCATTCATATAGTTTTCCGTTGTTTCAATTCCTTATAGGTAGGATGGTTTCTTTTTCTAATAACCCTGTTATCCCTGTTATTAACAAGTTTCAATTCCTTATAGGTAGGATGGTTTCTGGCATTTAAACGACTCTCAAATAGCATATTATCACTTGTTTCAATTCCTTATAGGTAGGATGGTTTCTCCGGTTGCATCGTTTGTACCATCATTGATTGGAAGGTTTCAATTCCTTATAGGTAGGATGGTTTCCTTCATTCGCTTCGAAAAGTTTACCATTCCAACCAGCGTTTCAATTCCTTATAGGTAGGATGGTTTCCCTATGTATATTCGCTGTTCGTTTCATAAATTAAAGTTTCAATTCCTTATAGGTAGGATGGTTTCTATTACTCTTTCTTTTTTATTAACTAACTGTTTTACTTGTTTCAATTCCTTATAGGTAGGATGGTTTCGAAATAATCCTTGAGGCACAGGCAGGCTCCGGGGTGAGTTTCAATTCCTTATAGGTAGGATGGTTTCCTGATTGCACATGAACAATATCTTTTTCCGATGGATGTTTCAATTCCTTATAGGTAGGATGGTTTCAAGGACGCTCGAAGGAGATTTTTATAAGAAAACAAGTTTCAATTCCTTATAGGTAGGATGGTTTCTTGCAAAATTTTCATTCCATAAACTTCTGGGTTTTCCGTGTTTCAATTCCTTATAGGTAGGATGGTTTCATACTTTCTTCCGTTCCTATTAACAAATTGTAAGTTGTTTCAATTCCTTATAGGTAGGATGGTTTCGGTTTTTTAACACCCCCTTAAATTGA
>Ga0315532_1000123_pt1 | contig 62643 bp, 50 predicted proteins | sample SalMarWE160370MG_FD_203082 | JGI IMG/M metagenome (GOLD analysis project Ga0315532, IMG submission 203082) | Salt marsh sediment microbial communities from the Plum Island Ecosystem LTER, Massachusetts, United States - Salt Marsh Sediment WE1603-70 ...
TCTGCGAAGCATTTCCCTCAAGTTGACCTGCTCCTTGCTCCCCCCGCTCCGTCGCTCCATTGATTGGGAGGTGCCTTGCTCCGTGCCATACTGCTGTGGGGACCGGAGCGTGCAGAGTGGTAACGAGACGGAACGGAGCGGAAACTGAGGCGCAAATCAAAGCGCAAACCGACAGGTAGATCCTGAAGACACAATCTGGCTGATTGTTCAATGGATGTCTTCTAACCGCTGGTGGCATGAGATTCAGATGTAGAAGGTAGTACCTCACTTAAATCCTTGAACACAAAGATAGTTTCGCTAGCCCCCGCTCGTGGCAGTCCCAGGCCTCATCGTTAATCTGGTTCACTGCTGGCGACCATGAAACAGATAGGCTTTGTCGGCGATAGCGAAGGCCTATCCTCTGAGCACTACCTCAGATTTGATTATTCTTCTTCCAGTTCTGCCACTTCGTCGGCCGCAGGAGTTTCTTCCAGAGGCGGCTTCGCTCTGATTTCACAGACAGATTGCCATATGTCATCTAAGAACATCGTGGTTTTGTTGGCAAGCTTCTTCAATTCTTTCGAGAGCGATCGTCGCCAACATACCAACTGAATGTCCTTGCCTAGTTCTTGACGGCAGAATCGCGTGGCTTCTTGGTAGTCACCGTCTCCCGCAACCAAGATGACTCGGTCGACATTCGTTGATCGCGAGCTTCCGAAAATCACAAGGTGGGCTGCAAGTGCTACATCAACACCCTTTTCGTATTTCAATAGGAATGTCTTTGCACAGGTGCGACATTGCTCGGGATCCAACTTCAGGTCACACTGCAGGCTTCCCTGGTATGCATCTAGGCATTTGAAATATGCCTGACGCATGCGATTGCGACAGCCTACCTCCGCAAATCGCAGAGGGACCGCATGAAGCGTGAAATTGAAAGGAGGGTTCTGTATGACCCTGTAGAAACCGGACTGGGCTGACTTTTTCACCATTTGGTCCCATTCCTCATCCGTTGGTCGTTTGTGTAGTTTGCCAACATCGGCTGCGGGTGGCAAAGAGGCGAAAAAGTGACGAGCAAAGATATCAAGGCCGCCATTCTGAGATTCTAGCTCGTGGATCAATTGTTCCCAACGCATCCTCAAGTATTGCCCTGTCTGGAGATTGCCCGTCTTGACCAGAGACTGAGAGAAGTGGTGCATTCCCTTGAAAATATTGGAATTATCGACAAAGATAGCTGCTTTCTCCATAATTCACCTCCCGCTGTGGTGGATTGTGACAACAAACAACCTCTGTAGGTGTGGATGATATTAGTAAAGTGGACCAACTAGGCTCGGTCCTCATTTGCCCACAATTCTAGCATAGGCGGCATCTCAATATACAGCTCCATCTTTTCTGTCCTGCGTCAAGTGCACGAAGGGACAGCTTCAAGAAGGGGAATCCAGCCCACACAGACATTCAAGCCAGCACGACCCACAGCCCAGAATTGCGTAGGACCTTTAGTCGGGGTGACCTCATCCGATGATACAGTGTCTCCACTTCAGTTGCACATCCTGACGATTTGTGTGATCATCGGTGTAAGCGAGCCTGTAAATAAGCAGTCATTTCAATTCTCCACCCGCCTAGTGTAAACTAGTATAAATGCAGGAATCAGGAATAGGGCTATTTGAGCCCGAATTAACCAACGAAGAAAAGAGAGTGTCCGTTTACTCTGCTGCAGGGACCCCGACTATCCCTAGCGAAGTTACCCATATAACTCCTCTGGAGAGTCTTAATCTTAATTGGAAGGAGAGAGATCTTCCGGAGAAAGAACGCACCAAGCACGTTCATAGATTGCATCCGTATCTGGGTAAATTCATCCCACAGTTAGTTGAGATATTCCTTCGGAAATTCTTCGAGCCTGGCCAAACAGTGTTAGACCCGTTTTCCGGTTGCGGCACCACCTTGGTCCAGGCTAATGAATTGTCAATCGATGCGGTGGGATATGATATATCTGCCTTTAATGTGCTATTGAGCCGTGTAAAAGTCCGTAATTACAATGGGAGAAGAGTTCGAAAGGAAGTACTGGACGCTCTTGGGAAACTTCGCAATCTCAGTCAACCGAGGACTCAACTAGAATTGTGGGAAGACAAAATAGAAGAGAGGGTCTATGACCTAAACATTGCTGAGGCGGATAGCGAGTATTTAAGACGCTGGTATGCGCCCCAAGCATTAAATGAACTCCTAACGTACCGATATTTAATCCAGACCGAGGAGTATCTATACAAAGACCTACTAAAAGTAATATTGTCTCGCTCAGCCCGCTCAGCACGTCTAACAACCCATTATGACCTTGATTTTCCAAAGAAACCCCAAACCAAGCCGTATTGGTGCTATAAGCACTCTCGCACATGTCATCCAACACAAGAAGCATTCAAATTCATTAGCCGGTATAGCCTAGATACATTACGCAGAATTGAAGAATTTGCTGCCGTGCGCTCCAAGGCAAAATCGGATGTTCGGCATGCTGACAGTCGTTATGCCAAATTTCCACCAATAGATGGAATAATAACAAGCCCACCCTATGTCGGGCTAATCGATTACCATGATCAACATGCATATGCCTATCACCTGCTCGGACTTCGGGATCGCCGCAAAGCTGAAATCGGGGCGGCTGTGAATGGCTCCAGTCATATGGCGCAAAGGCAATACCAACTCGGCATCGCGAGGGTCTTCAGCCGGGCGATAGATGCGATGCCTAAAGGTGGGTGGATCATCGTCGTTGTTCACGACAAATCAAATCTTTACCCCGAAATAGGCTCACTATGTGGCGTAGAAGAAGTTGCGATATTAAACCGCCATGTCAACCGTCGAACGGGACGGCGTTCTTCTGAGTTCTACGAATCTATCTTTGTCTGGCAGAAAGCATGAAGGAATCTTATATGGATAAGACAAAAGACATGAAAGCAGCTATCCAAGACGTCATTAAGGCAATGATGGACAGAGTCATGGAGAGAGTTTTAGTCACTGATCCATTTATCGAGGAAGAGCACAGGGCGAAAAGGCCCTTATATGCAGCTCTCGTCCCCGATGAAATATTCAAGGGGTCGCACTTTGAACGACGATTTGTCACTCCCTTTGGCAATGCCTGGCAAAGTTTGGCTGTCGTAGCTGCAAAAGCTGGTCTCGGCCAAGGGATAGCCAACCACAGAATCGATGGTGTCGTAAAGGCCGAAAGGCTTCGGCGAATAACTGAGATACTCAATAGGTTGGAACATGCGGAAAGGGGCCAAAGAAAAATCCAGCCTGACTGGAATACGGAACTGAGTTATATCTTGGCTGGGGATGGAGAGAGTATCCCTGTATCTGTCATTTGCGACGTCTATGCCGAGGATGTCAAAAGCAGCAAGCGGTATGCATTTGAGCTCAAGGCACCACTTCCTAATAGCGACCAAACAAAAGTAAGCAAAGAGAAGATCTTGAAGCTATATTGTATGGATCCTCGCCAAATCGATGAAGCATATTATGCTCTTCCGTACAATCCATATGGTACCAAAGAAAATTACAGTTGGAGCTTTCCTGCCCGATGGTTCAACATGAGAAAAGACGAAGTAGTACTAATAGGCGAAGAGTTCTGGGAGAAGATTGGGGGTTTAGGAACTTATAGGGCATTCGTTGATGCTGTGAACGAAATTGGGCGCGAATATAAGGATAGGATTTACCGAGAGTTCTTAGGGATAGAGCCGCCAGCAGATGCTTACGAAACCAAACTCTAATCAATGACGATATCGGCCTTTGGTACAATACCACACACCCAACAATCCTGACTCTTGTGCAATCTGAAGGACGCAACTCCTGATAGACAACAAGCAAGCCCATGGATAAGCGCCGTTATCCAATATACTCTGACGTGGTAAAATACTATTGATCCGTTATCCGAGTCGTTGACTCATGAACTGCAATGGTCAGTGACGCTAACATCCAACAGCTAATCTATGACGGCAAGGATGCCCTGAAGACTCACGCTTTGACCAGTGGTCTGAAGAAGGTCAGGATCAGTGGGATCAAGCGATTGGGGATCAATTTTCGTGATAATCTGCAACTTGTGGAAAGTATGGTTTCGCTGCCCCATGCGTTGTTGTCCCTTGAGCATTATCACCGGGCCTTAGTCCCGCATGAAGTGGTAGCCGCCGTGAAATCGAGGCTACAGAAGAAGGAGTTCTCCGAAGCCCGAAAGGAGGTTTTCGAGTCGGATGTTCTTCCAAGAAAGCAGGCAATCATACAGGAAGCCATCGATAGTGCAGAGAAGGCATTCTTGGCTCTGCTGCAAGACAACTGGGGAGGGTTGCGCAATATTTATGAGGCCCTCCTCTTCTCTGGGTCGGTTTGGATATGGTGCAGTTTCGAGATACTGATGAGGGATCTGTGGGAGCTCGCACTAAACCAGGGTGGTAGCTATGTAAGTAAGAACGTTCTGAGCAGACTGCCTGAACTGGAGCAGAGGGGCGGTATCGCCTTACTCCGGGGTCGGTATATTAGCTTGGACTATCTTGCCAAACATGGCTACAATATCTCAGGTAGACTGGGGTCAGCATTGTCATCCAAATTCGACTTCACTTCTGCGAACGGCATCAAAGAAGCCTACTTATGCGCCTTTCCAAAGAGCACAACCATTAGGGACGCTCTAGAAGACAAGGGAATAGCTGAGCTTGAGGCCACCCGGAATGTCGTTGTTCATAATGCCGGGGTGGTAGATGAAGCCTTCTGCAAGAAGGTGAATGTGAGCAAGTCTGAAATCGGCAAAAGGCTCGAGTTGAACAGCCACAAGTTGCTCGGTTACGGCGACTCCTCGATTGACGTGGGGCTTCGTGTGATGATGGCGGTGTCCTCGATTCTGTCATACGCGAAGTCGTTGAAACAACAAGAGTAACAGCATTCCTGCGGCAACGTCATTGCTCTTGATGACACGACCCTCTGTGATTTCGCAACAAAACTCGGTTTTGTTAAACACTAGTCAAATGCCGATGTGCTCCGCCTTTTCAAAACCAGGATGAATCATGTAGCTAATCATGATAAACTTGTAAACGATTGCAGGGCTATGATGGTGGGCAATAATCAAGCGCATGCCACTGAGATCAACGTAGAAGGTGTGGATCCTGAAAGACAACAGGCTGCTGTTGACGAAATACGCTGGTTTCTCCAAATACTGAGCACGGCAACCAAGGAATCATTGGGAAACGTAACGGTGAGAAGGGTTATTATTGCCAAAGACTTCGATGCAACCATAAACGCGCTATCGCCACAATGGAAAATGTCTGAGGTCAAATACAAAGCTCAACGTCGCACGGTCCGGGCTATAGGAAAGATCATCGAACATGTCGAAAACGATAATATATCATTTAGCCTAGTATTTGACGCCGAGGTCTTCCACAGTTGGGACGAGCAATCCAAGGCATTTAGGTTTGAGAAATTCCTCCACGAGCTGGTTCATGTGGTCATAGACGCAAGACGCTTCCAAAGATTATGTACTGCAAATGCAAAGTATTACCCCAATGAGAAGACTGCAGAGGGTATTTGTCTGTCACTGGCATTGAACGCCGCGAATGAATACAAAGTTGACCGCATGGTAGACGAGCTTTGCAACGAGTTTATTGCCGATAACGAGCATCAACCTGTGCCACTAGTAAAGCTTTATTTGGCTGAAGGGTTCGATTTCCGAGTTACGTTGCTTGAACTCATGGGTAAAATGCCTGAGTTCGTCGTGCAAAATGTTCTAGATTTCAAAGAGTGGCGCATTGCAATTGATGAGTTATGGCCCCGTATTTGCCAATTCTTAGACGAATTGCTGACTGTTTTTGCGCACTGTGCTGCCATGCATGACCAGCAGGAAGAGTGGCTCCAAACTCTAGCTGACATATCACAAACACAGGCTTATAGATTGTTTCTAGGCGGTCATATCGAATCGATATACAAAGAATGGCAGAGACTGTTTGATGAACCTCCTGTTGATGAGACAGAGAATCTTCAAGCCATAGCGAATGAGATAAGAGGAATCTTCCACAGGTGTGGGCTTACTCTTGCCAACATCCCTGAGGGTATATATGTGAGCGTCGACTTTGTCTAAGGCAGACATGCCCTTTGAACTTCAGCTGGGCAGCAGGAAGTGAATTATCGCACGTCTTCCAGAAAATTCAGTTGTCAGATTTAGCGAGATCAAACAATCACTCATTTAGTGACATCTGAAGAAAGGGATTGTTCTCCAGAGAATTGAATTACATCTCAGCCTAAGGTATATTAACTCGGTATAAGATGACTTGATGCCCAGGAGTGGAAGCCGATGTCTCAGTGGCACGATGGTTCTTGTTCGGACTGTGGTACCGCGATCCGTGTGCACGAAGACTGGGATTCAGCACGGAGTCGCTGCCAGTCCTGCAAGGCTGCGAACGACGCCGATAAATACTACGTCTCCTGTGCCAAGTGCGGCACACAGATACTCGCTCGGCATAGTTGGGACCACCCGCCAAGGTTCTGCCAGTCCTGCAAGGCTGCGAACGATGCCGATAAATACTACGTCTCCTGTGCCAAATGCGGCACACAGATACTCGCTCGGCATAGTTGGGACCACCCGCCAAGGTTCTGCCAGTCCTGCAAGGCTGCGAACGATGCCGATAAATACTACGTCTCCTGTGCCAAATGCGGCACACAGATACTCGCTCGGCATAGTTGGGACCACCCGCCGAAGTTCTGTGGCGCCTGCAAACAAGCCTATGCCCCAAAGGAAAACTCTTGCTCGCATTGCGGAAGAAGCTTCACGATTGCCACAGGCATCCAAATAAAGTGTAGAGAGAATGGCTGGGACCTGCCAAAGCGATGTGGAGTCTGTCGAGAACTATTCCGTTACAAGCCGTTCAAGACAGTTAGGGAGACAGACGTATTAGGAGGTTCGATTTTCCGAACCTATAATGGCATAGGGCAGCTGATTAGCGAATCGCGTGACGAGACTGGTTTCTTAGGAGACAAGCGACGCGTTCACGTCAGCGGAAGGGGCAAGACAACTGGTGTCACTCGTGAGCGGACAGACTTGTTTGGTGCCCCCTATCGAGAAACGATAGGGCACGATGGCCGAGTGAAGTCAACGTCCCATGAACACACTGATTTACTTGGTAACAGATACACTGAGAGTACGGGAGGCACTTCAATAACCAAGCATGAGACACGTACCAGGACTTCGTGGACAGGTACTAAATATCGAGAGACTAAATAAGTGCTTGAAGCCATACTAGAGGACAATTCGTAGCAATCCAGTATGTTGTGACGGCCAGTCGGGATCACACGAAATAGCGATTTGTGACTCCTCCACTACAGAACATGTCTTGCACACCGTACGTATTGCCATTGATTATCATGGGCCTCTATAATATCACTAGTGATAGAAGCAATGTAAAAACTAGTGTTAAGTGGATGCAACTGTAACATCTATGAAATCCGCAGACTGGAAAGAATATCAGGAGAAAGCAGCGGCCTTTTTCAGAAGGCAGGGTTGTAGTGCGGAAGTGGACTTGAAAGTGAAAGGGGTTAGAGCAGAACACGCCGTTGACGTATATGTTACCTTCCCTCGACAGGGAATCAAGTGCATCTGGATTGTTGAATGCAAGCTGTGGCGGAATCGTGTTCCAAAAGAAAAAGTGCTTGCTCTCAAATCAATAGTTGATGACATAGGCGCAGATCGTGGCATCATTCTTAGCGAAGAGGGATTTCAATCCGGCGCTTACGATGCGGCCCGAAATACAAACATAACTCTAGTCACGTCACTAGAAGAATTCGAGAAAACCGCGTTAACTTTGTCATATGAAACACTACTGTTGTTTAATGATAGTGAACTTGGTTTGCCAATATATCAATTTCCTTCTGACACAAAACCACAGACTCTTCTTGGATATAAGAATCTTATAATATCTGCCAACTGGGGTTCCGGCAGCATCTCAATTATCAACCCTGTTAACAGGTCAATAGTGCGCACTATTGATTTGGATAACTATGAGGCCAAGTCACCAAAAACAGGTGGTCGGGAAATTAGGAAGTATCCGCCTGGAGATATGACTGTTGCAGATGGACGTCTTTTCGTAGGACAGGTGTTCTCGGACTTTATCCTTGTTATTGATCTCGATACGCATGCAGTTGTTAAGCGTATTTATGTTCCTGGTGGTGGCGAGGGGAAAATCACCTCTTCCACCAATCAAAAGACAGTATACTTTGCGAGTAACCGAGTAAATCAATTTTACATTATCGATAGTGCAACCTATGAATACAAAACTGCGAATTATCCCACGGGAGGACGCGGTTGCATGTCAATTCACATTCATTCGCCTGATCGACTTCTCTATTTAGGAATACAAAGAGGCGGCACTGTGCAAGGAAAGTCATATTTTGGAGGGAATTGCTTTCTTGCTGTCTATGATCTTGAAATGAATGCGTATTCGTCGTTGGTCTATCTGGCTGAGGTCGCTAATGGGCGTAGTGACGACGCAACGCCTGCATGTATTACATTTGACCAAGCAAGAAACAGAATATATGTAGGCATGTTTCAGTCCATGAGAGGCATTTGCGTTATCGATGCCGGGTCAAATCAGATTACAGGCAATATTCGATTTTCACAAAGCGAACACAACAAGCATTTTCAATGGGTAGACCCATTATCAGTAAAGACGGTAGGCAACTACATAATTTCGGTGAATAGAAACAATGACGAGCTTGCAATTGTAGATGGAGACAATTTTTCCTTGGTGAGCACTTTGTATTTAGGGAGCGCTCCGAACGGACCAAGAGATGTAGTGGTTTTCAACAATGAAGCTATTGTGAGTTACCCAGAGCGTAATGGGCTAATATTTGCGAATGTTGATGAGTACAATTAACAACTGGCTCTCAAGTTGACGCATTCCGCGTTGTACCCTCCATGCGCAACTTGGCCAAGCCGTTATACCGAATTATCCCTCACAATTCAACACGATCTGAAAAAGTTCAAAATGTGCGCTCGAAGTAACGAAAGCCTGTTTTGTTACCTCCCTACACAAACCATCGGTTTGTCCACATTGCCATCCATGAAAGGGGTAAATCCTCTTCTCAAAAGCAGCCAATCTGCCCTTATACTCATCATGAAACCCATATAGCCGAATCATTGAGGCTGGCACCCAATTTCTTATCATAAGGCAGGATTCGAGCTAGAGCTTGACATTTTCTGCAAGCTGTGCTAAGCTAAAGCAAAGTTTACTGAGGTGTCATTTGGACAATGAGTTATTGACGATAAAGGAAGCCGCTTCCTTCCTAAAGACGAGTGAATTCACCATTTATCGTCTTATGCGACACGGGGAGTTTCCTTGCATCAGAAAAGGAAAGCGGTTCACTCGCATTAGAAAAAGTGACCTAGAGACATTTTTACAGAAATATACCGTCGTGAGGAGAGGCTAAAATGGGAGCAGCAATATATGCTAGGGTATCAACTGAAGACCAAGAAAGGGAAGGCACATCGCTAGGTAGCCAAGTGGAGGCCTGCCTCAATAAAGCTCGTGACCTTGGCTACGAGACGCCACAAGAGCTTACTTTTACAGAAACCTTCTCCGGCCTAACCCTTGACCGCCCGCGCCTCGCAGAATTGAGAGGGAAAGCTAGGAACAGAGATATAGAGGCTGTCATAGTGCATACCCCAGACAGGCTATCTCGCGTTGGTGAGGATATTCTAAGCCTAGCCAAGGAACTCAGGATGGATGGCGTAAAGCTTCTGTTCGTAAAGGAGCAATGGGAAGATACCCTTAATGGGAAGCTAGTCGGCTTCATGCTTGGCTGGGCTTCCGAATTCGAGGCAAGCCAGATAAGAGAAAGGACAATGCGAGGTAAGTTAGCAAAGGCTAGGCAAGGAAAACAACCTTGCGGGAGAGCGGCCTACGGCTATAGGCTAAGAGACGGGGAGCATGAGATAAACGAAGAAGAGGCTGAGGTTATTCGCATGGTATTTGATTGGCTCGCCAGAGATGGCATGACTCTCCGTGCTATCCAGCTTCGGCTAAATAGGTTAGGTATCCCCACTAAAGAGGGAAAATCTTGGTGGCAACGAGCTACGTTATATCGTATAGTCCGAGACCCCATCTACACAGGGAAATGGTACTACAACAAACGAATGGAAGCCCCAGCTAAGACTAAGAAAGGAGCCACTGTGCAAGTCCTCAAAGCTAGAGAGCAATGGATACCTGTGGAAGTTCCAGCTATTATACCCGAGCAAACCTTTGAAGCTGCTCAGAGGCAATTAGAAAGAAATAGGGAACTCTGCAAGAGAAACACTAATAGGGAATATTTACTAACAGGCTTACTAGTTTGTGGTAAATGTGGCTTCAATCTTAATGCCAGAACAGTTAAGAGTAGGGTGTATTATTGCTGTAATTCCAAGCTAGGTACCACTACCCCCAATATCTGCCCCTCAAAGTATATTCAAGGTCTCAAATTGGAAGAGATTGTTTGGAACACCATTTCCAAGCTTTTGGCTCAGCCTGAATTGATTGTCCAGCAATTCCAGAACCGCAAATATAGCCCTGTCGCTCACCTGGAAGCCAGTCTAGACCGAGTATGCCAGTCGCTGGAAAGGAAGACAGTAGAGGCAGATAGAATGCTCGACGCCTATAAAATAGGGGCTATCAATATTCAAACTCTAAAGTGCAAGATGGACGAGATAAAGAAGGAAGAGGCGGAACTGAATAATGAAAAGTTGAGATTGGAAGCAGACATCCGTAAAGCGCAAGCCGAAGAGCTAAATGAGGAGAAACTTTACCGGTTTTGCCGAGGCTTGCCCGCCACTTTGGCCAATCTCAACTTCGAAGACAGAAAACAAATCTTGAGAGAGGTGGTGAATAAGATAGTTGTTGATGGCAGCAAGGTTACTATCTATGGCATCATTCCTACACCTGAAGGCGAAGCAGAGGATGTGTCGGTTGGGTTGTCGTCATCTTAAGCACAGTGCTTTTCAAATTGGCTCGTTGCCCGATAAGCTCGAATTCAGCCTCATCCCGTATGTCAGCAGTAAACAGAAAACTAACTTGGCTCCAACTTAGCCTCAGCACCACTCCGTTGTTATCCACATCGGCGCTCGTCCCCTCATATAGCGTTGCTGGCGGATTTAGCACCTCCATCTTGATTCCGCTGCCCAAATCAATCTCCTGTCCAGCCCGAGCTATGTTATATTCGATTCCTTTGTCTTCAACAATATTACACCATTCCTGATAGATAGCTGAATCATAGGGTACTCCAGGCTCAAGCACTTGCTTCACTTTGTACCTCAGAAGGACCTCTACCAGGCCTGTGACATGGTCGGCGTGAGGTTGAGTGCAGACCACGAGGTCTATCGTCCTATCCCAGAAGGGGAGCTTCTTGCTCAACTCCAAATTAATTCTCTGGGGGTCAGGGCCGCCATCAATGAGTATGTCCTGGCCATTGGGCGTCTGAATCAGGATAGCATCTCCCTGTCCCACATCAAGAAAGCTTATATGAAGCTTGTCATCAGGCGTGGTCAGAGCCACAGACCACACCAGGATAGCTACTATCAAAAGGGGAAGGATAAGCCATTTCGGAGAAAAGCCGAGGCGAGGTTTAGGAATGCCTTGAGTGACTTTCCTTATTCCTGAAGTCAACCTGGAAGAAAAATCAGCCAACTGGTTTCGGTGGTTAAAGAGCGCTATAACTCCAGCCAATATAGCATAGTACCCCCAGATATGCCAGGTGGAAATAGCGGTCACCTCTAATGAAGCGTGGGGCAAGGCATCAAAGCCTTGAACTAGAAAAACGAGATAGCTGAAAAAAAGCCAGGCCAGCCAGCCCAGTATTTGAGCAGCAAGCAAGGCAAAGAGTCCCGTGAAGGCGACTAACGCTGATGTGACTATGATAAAGGGCAAAGCAGGCAAGGTAAAGAAGGTTGCCGGCAAGGCAACTAGAGAGACTACACCAAAGTTATAAGCTATGAGTGGCCAGACTGCTATGATAGCTGCCAGGCTGGCGGCAAAGACGTCGGTTATCATACTGCCCGTGGTCACTAGCGCCTCCCTATTTCTAAATATAGCAGCAACTCCTTTTCTCCCCCACGCCTGGAAGTAAGGATAGAGGAGAACAAGGCCGGCCATGGCCAAAAAGCTGAGCTGGAAAGATACGCTCCACAAGATATAAGGCTGGATTCCCACCATCACTGCGGCGGCAAAAGCCAGGGCAATGATGGCGCTTCGCTGCCTCCCCAGATATTCAGCTATTAAAAATAGGCTTCCCATGATTGCCGCTCGGATTACCGGCGGGTGCATCCCGGCGAGCAGGGTATAAAGCCATGTAAGCACGAGAGCCAGCCAGATATATATGGAACGCTGCCGACCAAAAAGCAAGATGCCCAGGCTTAGGAGGATGGCAATAATGATGCTCATATGCAAGCCAGAAATAGCCAACAGGTGTGCTGTCCCCGTCCTGGAAAAGGCTTGATAAAGGGAATCAGGTATGTTGCCTCTCAAGCCCAGCAAAATGGCTTGAGCCAGTGAACCTTGTGGCTCAGGCAAGGCTCTGGCTAAGGAAACAGAGAGCCGTTCCCTCAAAGAATAAATCCACTGCAGAGGTTTCAATACTTGGCCACTGTCCAGAAGTTCCACCCCGGGATAATAAATGACTGAATAAATTCCCTGGCGTTCCAGGTAGGTTTTATAATCAAAGTTATCAAATGGTTCCGGCGTCTCCAGCCCTCCTGTTATTTTAAGGACATCTCCATAATGGTAGGTAGGGTATCGGGGCACTTGAATTAAGGCGGTTCCCGATACTTCCTCTCTTTCGCCATTCACAGTTACTTCGCTGGCGGAAAATGTTAGCAGGCAAAGTCTATCCCGAATGTCAGGCTCCTCTGCCACCATGCCGTGAATCTCCACGATTCCTTTGTCGTTATAGAAGCGGAGGGAATGCTCATCTGCTGGAGGCAAGCTTGACGGGAAGCAAAATCCGCCGCCGATGAGGGCAAAGAGGCATAACCCGGCTACTAGTAAGGTCTTCCTGCTGCCGGGGAGGAAAGGGATAAGCACAAAGGGGATAAGTCCCAAGAATAAGGCCAGTAAAGGCAGGCTAACATTTGAACCCAGGAATACCCCGGCGACCCAGGCACAGCTAACATAGAGAAGCCACATGGAAGAACTTCCAATCCCCTACGACTATGTAGTGACCTAGTTTACCAGTTTGCCCTGCATCAAGGATAGATATGAATAGCTTATCTCTGTGGTAAAATAGAATTATATTGAAGGTGCAGCAAGTGCTATAATTACGATGTTTGCTGTTGCTGATGGGTAGGCCAGACAGCGGATTTGGAGACAAAGCCTCGAGTTATCCTCAAACCTTGTGTTTCTTGTGTGTTGTCTACCAGGCTGCTATAATGTCGTAAAGGGAATTGCGTTTACTAGGAGACGGATGGCTCAGAAGAAAGCAGCCAAAAAGACAGGAAAGAAAGCGCGAAAGAACGCCTCTGAATATCTTCGGAAGGGCCCGAAGAAGCGATGAGATAAGAGTCGATTTATTTGCAATCTTGAACGGATTCTGTTTCATTCTTGCCCTACAGATAGCAAGAGAATAAAATGAACGTAGCCCAGCCAGCGGATTTGGACAGGCATTCCATGCAAAAGGGCACAATAAAACAGCTAATTGCGGACCGTGGTTTTGGGTTCATCAAGACAGAGCGAGAAGAAGAGCTCTTCTTTGGCCGCAACCAGCTTCAAGGGGTGGACTATGGTTCCCTTAGAGAAGGGCAAAAAGTGGAATTTGAGGTTACACGCGACCCCAACGGTCGCCTCCACGCAATCAGGGTGAGGCTTGCTCAGCCTAAAGGCGAATAGCAGCAAGTCCAGCCAGCGGATTTGGAGGGCTTTCTAATCCGACACGGTTATGTAATCCTTTATCTTTTCAAATATCGCGGGGCCGATGCCGCTGACCTTAAGCAAGTCCTCGGTTCTTTTGAAAGGGCCATTTTCACTGCGGTAATCCATAATAGCTTGGGCTGTGGCTTCGCCTATCCCGGGCAGGGCTTCGAGAAGCCAGGAATATCCCCGCTACCCAGGCACAGCTAACATAAAGCAGCCACATACAAGAGCCCCAATCCCGTACGACTATGTTGTGACCTAGTTTACCAGTTTGTCTTGCATCAAGGGTAGGCATAATGAGCTCATCCCTGTGATAAAATAGAAGTACATTGAAAATGCAGCAAATGCTGTAATTGATAGGGATCATGATGGCTGCAGAATTGTTATAGGAGGTGGGATTATTTACGAACCATTGCCTGATATAGAAAGGATGGTAAGAAGTTATGAAGGTTGGTCATAATCCGATGGGTCTTTTTGAGTATAACGCCAATAAAGAGCTAATTGTGCGCCTCAATTATGATGCCGACCTAATCCAGTCTATAACTGAACTTGCCAGGAGCAAGGGAGTTGAGGCGGGAAGCTTTACGGCAATCGGTGCCTTAAAGCGTGCCAAGCTCGGCTATTATGACCAGAAAAATCATGAATACCGGGAGATGAAAATTGATTCGCCTCATGAAATGGCAAGTTGTATGGGAAACATCTCATTAAAAGATGGAGAGCCCTTCACTCATGTGCATGTGGTACTTGCCGATGAAATGGGAAATACTAAGGCTGGCCATTTGTTGGAGGGAATCGTTTTTGCTGCTGAAGTTCACTTGCGTCAACTGGAAGGTCCGAAGCTCGAGCGAAAATACGATGAATTGACAGGCCTGTCGCTTTGGAACATGGAATAAAATTTATCTTATATTAATAACCCCAAACTAGCCTTCAACTGTGGTTCAGCCTATTGCGAACATATGATGGTCCCGCAAGCTATCGCCAAATCATCAATTAAAGAATTCCGAAATATAATAGGAGGAGATGACAAATGTACAAAACTATTCTGGTAGAAAAGAGAAACCATTTAGCCATTCTCAGTTTTAATAGGCCAGAGAAACTCAATGCTATAAATGTACAGGTAAAGCGAGAGGTATCTCAAGCTCTAATCGAGTTGGAGGCTGACGATGATGTGAGAGTTGTCATCATGACTGGAGTCGGACGTGCCTTTTCAAGTGGCTATGACATCACGGCTCCCGAGTCTGAACTGGAGGAGTTTATGAGTCTCAAAGAGGAGGAGGAGTTGTTGAACCTTGATAAACCTACAATAGCAGCGATACATGGCTATACCTTGGGGGATGGGCTTCAGCAGGCATTGCTGTGTGATATCAGGGTGGCTGCAGATGACGCTGTTCTTGGCTTTATTGGGCCTTTAATTGGAGGGCTATGTTATAGTGCCTTCTCAATTCTTCCCCAAGTAGTGGGTAGAGGCAAAGCCAGTGAATTGCTTTTTACTTGTAGCCAAATAAGTGCTGAAGAGGCTTATAGAATAGGCTTGGTAAATAAAGTGGCGCCTCGTGAACAACTCATGCCAGCGGCAGTGGACATAGCAGAGCAAATTGCGAAAGTTGAACCATTGTTGCTGAAATACAGCAAACGCATGTTAAGACAAGATTTCTTTAGCACTGATTATAAGGATCGCTTGCAAGAGGGGCTCAAGGCGATCTCAAGCCAGCGAAATTTGCAAGGAAGCGGCTAGAACCTCTAAAGAGAAAAGAACGTCTGTTTTTAAGAGTCTGTGAGCTCTGCAGTTTGTTACAATCACACTCACTTGGTGAGCTTCATCTCTACTCGATCACCAGCTCAGTCAGCAGATTCGGAGAGGGCTTCCTAGTCTGACACGGTTATGTAGTCTCTTATCTTTTCAAATGTCGCTTCGCCGATGCCGCTGACCTTAAGCAAGTCCTCGGTTCTTCTGAAAGGGCCATTTTCACTGCGGTAATCTGCAATTCTTTGAGCCAGTACCTCGCCTATCCCGGGCAGGGCTTCGAGAAGCCAGGGCTCAGCTCGGTTGATGTCTATCTTCTGGGGAGATTGTTCTTCGCCTTCTTGTGGAACATAAATCTCGATATGGCTGAGGTCGGCATCGGGTTCAATCCCAGCATCGGAAAGGAGCGTCTGCAAGGTATCACCTTCCCTTAAAGCATATATGCCGGGGTTAGCCACAGCGCCGCCGATGTAAAGCTCCCCGCTCAGCTCTGGAGGCTCTGTTTGAGATAGAACGATTTCCACAGGCTGGCTTCTGCTGTGCTGCACCGCCAGCATGACGCCGCCAGCTATTGCGGCGATAACCAGAAAAACAGTTACGAATAGGTAAAATCTATCGGCACGGCTCATAGCATAGCTCCTTTCTCAATAAATAGCGTTCTACATAATATTCTATAATAAAATCCCCTTCCCTTCCTTCCCTCCACTACATTTTAAAACAACCTCCTCCTCTAGTAAATTCGTCTTTTGCGAAATGGGTTTTTGGTGGTGCACCTCTCTTCACTTTACCATAAGCCGACACATACAATCTGGCAATAAAGCTAAATGGCAATGACAGGAGGCTTTGCGGCTCGCTGTCCCGCGGTGGCCAAAGGTGCAGGTGGAGCTATGCGACCCCGACCCTTACTGCTGCCGTGTGATTGCTACGAATAGAAGGAGATGGCACTGGGGAGATAGTTGATCTTCATAACCAGAGAGGGCTGGTGGAGAAATTCAGCAGAGAGCTAAAGGGTGGCTTTGGTATGGAGTGGATGCCTTGTGGGGGGAGCTATACTAATGCCCTCTTCTTCGGAGTGGGGGTCATTGCCTGTAACCTACTCATCTGGCCCAAACATATCCCCGAAAAAGCTCTTTTTTCTTGGGTTTGGGAGGTAATGTTAAGAAAAATGCACTGATCTGGTTCAGATAGATGGGTGACACTTTATATCTTTGTAACGTTGGGTAGTAATCTCCTGTGTCATTGCGAGCCCCGACTTGTCGGGGCGTGGCAATCTGTATCCCCAGCAGCCCCACAAGATCGCGGAGCCTGTTCCGAAGCGTAAGCGAGGAATCTCGTTCCTCGCAATGACAAAAAAGAAGTGTCACTAATCATATGAACGAGCACAACCTCTTGACATATCTATTGCCACTGGATTACACTTGAAATCGTATAGAGAGGGCATTGAGCCGCCACCTGTAAACGGTGACCTGGGTGGCGGGGAGCGAGTAGGGAAATCAGCTGGAAGAGCGGCGGTTCTCCGCCCTTAGAAAATGGAGTGATGACTTCAGGCAGGTGAGAATTGACTGCCAGAGGATACTATGTCCTGCCCGTCAGCCTGAGCTGATCGGGGTCGATGGGGGCATAAGAAAATCTTAACCGAAAGGAGGAGAGAGTATGAAAAAAACAGTACTGTATTCCGTTATAGCGCTGGCGCTGGTGCTGGGCCTGATTCTTCCGATGGCGGTGTCGGTAATGGCGAGTGAATCTCTGCCATCTAAGCACAGGGAGCCCGATGAGGAACCCTATGACGTCGGTGATACCATCTATTACGTCATGAACATCACCAACCCATCAACCAACTCCGCCACCAACACATACACCAGGATTTGGGACACCCTGCCCAACGGCGCGGTGATAGAATTCCTTGGCCTTGCTGAGACCCTGGTTCTATCACCGGGTGAATCGGCGGCTTTCAACGCCAGCTACGTCGTGCGCGCGGTCGACCTTGAGTGGATAGTACCTCCCATTGGCGAGCCCTACTGGGGTGTCAGGAACGTATTCCAGGCAGAAGGTTACGACAGCATCCCAGAGGATATTGACGACCAAGTGGAAGACGTCGCAGAGGTCATCCCGCCCCCGCCTGTGGGCGGTGAGGCTTTTCCCATTAGCAAGCTGTCTGTCCTGGTGCCCTGGATTGCCCTGGGGGCCGCCATTATAGCCGGTGCTGCTATGTTTGTAAGACGCCGCAAGGCTCGCAGCTAGGCTCAGGAGATTGCCGCGTCCCGATTCATGGGGACCGGCAGTGACGGAGCAAAAAAGGAGCTAGCTTGCTGGCGCTAAGGCGTCGTCGGGTTCACGGGCAAGCATTGTGAACCAGAAAGGGCAAACTCCTTCAGCAGTTTGCCCTTTCTTTCTAACTGTCCTTGTATCCTTCAAAGGTCAGTCCTTGAGTCTTGTTTGGCCTACGCTGTAGATGGAGAAGTGGACAGACCCTCTAGTCAGTACACAGCCGACCAACTATTGACAACCGCCTGGATAATGGTAGAATGACGCTATAGTGCTCATATAAGGTTGGTGACCAAGTGTGTGTGTCAAAGGTTGTCGCAGTCCGGAATATGCTCGGCCGAGCAGAGTTAGATATGCGAGCCGGGCTTTCTTTGCTACCGCATTGAAATCTATCGTCCCTTGCGAAACCCAAGGCGGTTCGGACATGCAGTTGCCCCGTATATTGGGCAAGCGGAGAAGAGGCAGAGCATGAATGCGATGCTGAGTTCGAGGAGACGCCATTACATAACAGGAGTTAGCTTCTGTTTACTCGTATTAGCCTTGATTGCAGGGATGACAGGCTGTGCTGGTATTGAGTACGGCCTTGCTATCAGCAGTACCGCAGGAGGGTCGGTAACTACCCCCGGAGAAGGGACTCTCGCATATGACACTGGCGCGGTGGTTAGTTTGGTGGCGACCCCACTTAGTGGCTATCGCTTTGTCAACTGGACTGGCGATGTCGGCACCGTTGCCAATGTCAATGCTGCCTCGACCACCATCACCATAGACGACCGCTACTTCATCACCGCCAACTTTGAGGAGCTACCGCCGGTTCAGTACGACCTCACCATCTCCAGCACCGCTGGCGGTTCGGTAACCACTCCTGGCGAGGGGACTTTCGCATATAACACTGGCGCGGTGGTTAGTTTGGTGGCGACCCCACTCAGCGGCTACCGGTTTGTCAACTGGACCGGCAATGTGGGCACCATTGCCAATGTCAATGCTGCCTCAACCACCATCACCGTGGATGACAACTACTCAATCACCGCTAACTTTGAGCAGATAGAGGGGACGTACTATACCCTGACCATGGCGGTAACTGGCAGCGGCTCAACAAGCCCGGCGGTGGGACAGCACAGCTACGCGGCAGGCACGGTGGTCGCCATCATCGCCACTCCGGCTGGTGGCCATCAATTTGTCAACTGGACCGGCAACGTGGGCACGATTGCCGATGAGAACGCTGCCTCAACCACCATCACCATGAACAGCAACTATTCAATCACCGCTAACTTCGAGACTATTCCGCCCGGCCAGTATAGCCTGACCATTTCCAGCGGCGCGGGCGGTTCGGTAACCACCCCTGGCGAGGGGACTTTCATCTATGGTTCGGGCACGGTGGTCAACCTGGTGGCGACCCCGTCTGGTAGTTACGAGTTTGTCAACTGGACTGGTAATGTTGGCACTATTGCCAACGTCAATGCCGCTTCAACTACTATTACCATGAACGACAACTACTCCATCACCGCCAACTTAGATGCGGGTCCACCCGTACCGTACAACTTGATCATCTCCAGCAGCGCGGGCGGTTCGGTAACCGCTCCTGGTGAGGGGACTTTCGGCTACGGTTCGGGCACGGTAGTTAATCTGGTGGCGACTCCAGCCAGCGGTTACCAGTTTGTCAACTGGACCGGCAATGTGGGCACCATTGCCAATGTTAATGCTGCTTCAACCACCATCACCATGAGCGGGAATTACTCCATCACTGCCAACTTTGCGGTGATTCCGCCCGTTCAGTACAGCCTGACCATCTTTAGCACTTCTGGAGGTTCGGTCACTACGCCGGGCGAAGGCATATTTACCCGCAACGCCGGCACGGTAGTTAATTTGGTGGCGACTCCAGCCGGTGGCTACCGGTTTGTCAACTGGACCGGCAATGTAGGCACCATTGCCAATGTCAATGCTGCTTCGACAACCATCACCATGAACGGCAGCTACTCCATCACCGCCAACTTTGAGGAGATACCGGAGTATGAACTCACCATCTCTAGCACCGCTGGGGGGTCGGTAACCAGCCCTGGTGAAGGGACTTTTGACTATGATGCCGGGACAGTGGTCAGCCTGGCAGCAATTCCGACTAGCGGTTATGCGTTTGTCAACTGGACCGGCAACACAGGCAGCATTACCAATGTCAATGCTGCCTACACCACCATAACGATGAACGATAACTACTCGGTTACCGCCAATTTCGAGGTAGGAGACTGGGTGTTCTTCCCCGACCCCGAGCTTGAGGCAGCCCTTAGGGAAGCCATCGGTAAACCCACCGGGCGCATCTATAAATCTGACCTGGAGGGGCTAATCTCGTTTTCCGCTACAGGCAGGAGTATCACCGACCTGAGCGGGCTCGAGCACTGCATCAACCTGGTGTCGCTGAACCTTCACGACAACAAGATAAGCGATATCTCGCCTCTGGCCGGCCTCACCAAGCTGGAGTGGCTTGACCTTTCCTACAACCGTATAAGCGACATCTCACCTCTGGCTGGCCTCACCAACTTGAAGTGGCTCTATCTATACAACAACCAGATAGGCAATATTTCACCTCTGGCCAACCTGAGCAACCTGCTATATCTGTATCTTCATTCGAACCAGATAAGTAATATTTCACCTCTGGCCAACCTGACCAACCTGACAAGGCTCCTCCTGTTCTCTAACCAGATCAGCGACATCTCTCCTCTAACCAACCTCACCAAACTAACGTGGCTCTACCTGCAAAAAAACCAGATAAGTAATATTGGCCCTCTGGCCAACCTGACCAACCTGACGCAACTCGACCTTTCTGATAACCAGGTAAGCGGTATCGCCCCTCTGGCCAACCTGACCAACCTGCTATATCTGTCTCTGCATTCGAACCAGATAAGCGATATCTCACTTCTGGCCAACTTCACCAACCTGATGTGGCTCTACCTGCAAAATGACCTCATAACCAATATCTACCCTCTGGTGCAGAATGGCGGGCTGGGCACGGGCGATAGAGTTTACCTGGACGGGAATCCGCTGAGCGATGATTCCATCAACATATACATACCCGAACTTGTGGCGAGAGGGGTAATTGTTTCTTATTGATATGCAAAAGGACTGCCCGAGACTTGACGCCGCAGAGGTGGCGTGTGTTAGAATGCTTTTGCTGGTCGCGAACTGCCCGAATTAACGAAGGAGGCATAGAACCGCCGCCTGTAGATGGTCGCTCGGGTGGGGGGAGCAATAGCGAAATGGACCAGCAGAAGGGCGTTTTCCGGCTCTCAGGCCAGGGAGCGATTGGTTTATGCAGGTGAGAATTGACTTCCCAGGATCCAGGGACTGCCTGTCAGCCAGAGCTGTCTGCAGTCAATGAGAGCATATGACAATGCTGAGGAAGGAGACGCAAGGAGCGTAAGAAAGTGAAGAAACGAGTACTCTATTTCATAATTGTGCTGGCACTGGTGCTGTGCCTGACTCTCCCCATGGCGACCCCGGTAATGGCCAGTATAATCGACGCGGCGAAACATCCAATCCCCCTCCTGCCCAATATCTATCGCATCGGCGATATGATCTACTACGAGATGAGGGTCGGCAACCCGGTAAGCAACAACGCCAGCAACTACCTGACCAGGATCTGGGATACCCTGCCAAGCGGCACGGTGATAGACTTTCTTGACCCCGGTGAGCCCCTGATTCAGGCACCGGGCGAGAACGCCACATTCTACGCGAACTACACCGTGGTAGCGACTGACATAGTTTGGCTATCTGGTCCCGGCTACTATGGCGTCACAAACCATTTCGAGGCAGAGGGAGTCAACAGCGACGGTGCTGGCGTCTATGTTCATCGTACCGCCATATCACAAGTCATCCAGCCCGACATTGACATCGAGAAGTACGTTTGGGACGGAGCAGGGTGGCAGGATGCCGATGCAGAAACGGGACCATACCTGCCGTCTACACAGAACCCCGTGGTCTTCAAGTTCGAGATTGACAATACCGGCGATGTTGAGCTGACCGATGTCAACCTTACTGACACGGACATGACGGGCTTCTACACTGACCAAGGTTGCACGATCCCGGCTGTGTTCCCAATCCCCACCCTGTACGATGATGATCCAATAGTCACTGTCTACGGAAAGCTGGCCTTCACTCCAGGACAGCACAGTAATAACGCCACGGTCATCGGTACACCCCCTGTGGAGGATCCTGTCTCAGACAGCGATCCTGCCCACTACTTTGGCTCTGGCGCATCCATAGGCGTACAGAAACACGTCTGGGATGGATCGGGCTGGGATGACGCCGACACGCCGACCGGGCCGTACCTGACATCTGCACAGAATCCCGTGGTCTTCCGGTTCGTGATCACCAATAACGACAACGTCAACCTGACCAATGTCACTTTGACTGACACGGACATACCGGCCTTCTACACTAACCAAGCTTGCACGATCCCAGCTACATTCCCGATTCCCACCCTGGCCACGAGCGCATCAGTGACCGTCTACGGCAAGCTGGCCTGGGCTCAAGGACAGCACAGTAATAACGCCACGGCCACCGGTACACCCCCGGTGGGTGCTCCTGTCTCTGACAGCGACCCCGCCCACTACTTCGGGTCTGGCCCGTCGATAGACGTAGAGAAACACGTCTGGGATGGATCGGGCTGGGATGACGCTGACCTCCCGACCGGGCCCTCCCTGACAGCTGCACAGAATCCCGTGGTCTTCCGATTCGTGATCACCAATAACGGCAATGTCGACCTGACCGGTGTCAATCTGACTGACACGGACATGTCGGCCTTCTACACTAACCAGGGTCTCACGAATCCGGCTACATTCCCGATTCTCACTCTGGCCACAAACGCATCAGTGACCGTGTACGGCTCACTGCCCTGGGCTCAGGGACAGCACACTGATACTGCCACCGCCACCGGCACTCCACCGGTTGGTGCCCCTGTTTTCGACACGGACCCGGCCAACTACTTTGGCCTGCCTCCATCGATAGACGTAGAAAAACACGTCTGGGATGGAGCGACCTGGCATGACGCCGACACACCGACTGGGCCCTCCCTGACAGCAGCACAGAATCCCGTGGTCTTCCGTTTCGTAATCACCAATAACTGCGGTGTTAACCTGACGAATGTCACCTTGAGTGACGTACCGGCGATTGGGACCTTCTACACTAACCAGGGTCTCACGAATCCGGCTACGTTTCCGATTCTCACTCTGGCCACAAACGCATCAGTGACCGTGTACGGCTCGCTCCCCTGGGCTCCCGGACAGCAGACTGATACTGCCACGGCCACCGGCACTCCACCGGTTGGTGCTCCTGTTTCCGACACGGACCCGGCCAACTACTTTGGCTCCCCTCCATCGATAGACGTAGAGAAACACGTCTGGGATGGAGCGACCTGGCATGACGCCGACACACCGACTGGGCCCTTCCTGACAGCTGCACAGAATCCCGTGGTCTTCCGTTTCGTAATCACCAATAACTGCGGTGTTAACCTGACGAATGTCACCTTGAGTGACGTACCGGCGATTGGGACCTTCTACACTAACCAGGGTCTCACAACCCCGGGTACGTTGCCCATCCCCACACTGGCCCCCACTGCATCGCAGACCTTCTACGGCTCACTGCCCTGGGCTCAAGGACAGCACAGTAATACCGCCACGGCTACCGGTACACCTCCGGTCGGTGCTCCTGTCTCCGACAGCGACCCCTCTCACTACTTCGGTAGAAATGTGACTCTCCCTGTGGGTTGGGAGACCTATCCCATAAACAAGGTGCGCGTGCTGCTACCCTGGATTGCCTTGCTTACAGCCATTATAGTCGGTGCCAGCCTGCTCGTGCTAAGACATCGCCGGGCTCAAAGCTAAGCATTCTAAACCAGAAAGGGCAGACTTCTTCAAGGAATTTGCCCTTTCCTTCTAGCTGTTGACATATCCGCCAAAGATCAGTCGTTGAGTCCTCAATTGGCGTTGCAGCCGTGGAAGAAGTTGATATAGAGACGATGCACGTTGCAGATGGGGTTGAGCGATGAAGCAGGCCCTATTGGAGATTCTGACCTTTAAGCCCCATGAACGACTGAGAGTGGAGTGGATGGTCTCGTATTATACAGACAGTGGGTAAGGAGAATGCCACCTGCACTTCTCGGCATTTCGGTATCTCGAGCCAGACCTTTCATAAGTGGCTAACCTCCTAAGGCTAACTCGAAGTTGGAAGGGTTCAATCCGACCTTGGACTATGAGTGGCTTTGCAACTTTAATCTATCTTTAGACCCTGAAGAGCTTAATCCCCGGCTAGCTGAATGCCTTATTGAGTATAATCTCAACGGCCCGCACCAATCTCTTGCCTATCTTGCCCCCGTAGAGTATATTGAAAAAGAGCTTGCTCAAATGCAGCGCCCAGTGTTATTCATGTGGTCAGCTAGCACGCTCTCTTGACTTCGCCATAAGCCCATATATACAATCTGGTAATAAAACTAAATGTTCAATTAAAGGAAGAGAAATGGATATGTGGCTAGTCTTATATTGGACGGGACCTATTGGCGTCGGCATTTTCCTTGTGTGCTTGGGTGGCATGATCTACCTACTCACGAAGGCTGATGAGGTAAGTAAGCGCGCAAAGGCATTTGCTCAGGAAAAAGGACTGGAGAAGAAAAAGTAATAACTGCAGTCGTTTAGTAATTCGAAGGGGCATTGCTGGCCCTTCGCCTTTTCTCATTCTGAGCCGTTTTATTGCTTGTCATTGCGAGCCCCCGACTTGCCGGTGGGCGGCAGTCCTTGGGGATTGCTTCGACTGATTTCCTTAATCTCGCAGTAACAGGGCCTAACGGAAAACAGAGTGGACCCCAATTTTGCATTGATTCGGTTCAGCTAAGTCAGGAAACAGGCTGCCAGCTCAGGAATGGGTAGGTTTGTCCGTCAACGATATTCCAGGTGTATGAAGGGTTGCGCTCGCCAGGAGCGACTGCGATTATGTTCCAGCCTGAACCTGAGAACGTGCCAATGTCCTTCATCTGCGCCGTGGTCTTGCCTGTCCCGCCGTCTGAGGTAATTTGCCCGCTCGTCTGCGTATTCCAGAAAGAGTTGGTCACAGCGCCCGACACGGTGCCCAAACTATTGACTCCCACCAGACCACCAGTGTGCTGGCCTCCCAACACCCTGCTTGTCGAATAGCAGTTGCTCAAAGTGTCCACATTCAATCCTACGAGACCCCCCACTTGTTCCTCACCGGTCACGCTACCACTAGAATATGAGTTGCTTAGAGGGCCCTCGCTCACTCCTACCAGACCCCCAACCCAATGATGGCCAGCTACACTGCTGCTGGAATATGAGTTACCTATGGAGCCACCATTCCATCCCACCAGACCACCAACTTTCCAACCGTCGGCTACCACGCCTATGGAATAGGAATTGGTCACGGCGCCTCGCCAATTACGTCCCACCAAGCCGCCAACACTATCGGAGCCGGTTATGTCTATGTTCTCGACACCCACTTGAGTGACTTTCCCATTGGGGGCAAGCCATCCGAACAATCCCACAGCGAAAACAGCTTCCACGTTGAGTCTCAGGTTTGAGATTTTGTGACCGTTGCCGTCAAACTCACCGGCTAGATAAGGAATGTAGAAATTCGGTTGAGCGGCCAAATCCAGGTCGTTTTTCAATCTAAATTTCAATGAGCTATTCTGACCAAAGGCCAGTAGCTCTTCAAAATCGCTAACATCATTTATCGCATAATAACCATTTTCCTGAGAGAGCCTTACATTGACATCTAGAAACTTATCATTAACAAGCCACTGGGCGAAGTCTTCCGCGAACAATGCTCCAGTAGTAATTGTCTTCTTTCCGTTGATTAGGACCTTATCATAATCGTAGTAAGAGTTGCTTATGGTGCCATAGTGATTCTGTCCCACCAGACCGCCGACTTCGTTGTAGCCAGTCACCTCACCGGTGACGAAATAGCAATCACTCACAGTGCCAAAATGAAGAAATCCTACCAAACCGCCAACACTCCACTCGCCAGTGACGCTGCCAGCAAAGTAAGAGTTGCTCACACTGCCACCGTTAATGGTTCCCACCAGACTGCCAACATGACCAGAGCCGGTTACTTCTGCATTCTCGACACCGACTCGGGTGATTTTCCCACCAGAAGCAAGACATCCAAATAGTCCCGCCTGCGAGACAGAATGTAAGCCCAATCTTAGGTTCAGAATCTTGTGGCCATCTCCATCAAACTCCCCAGCAAGATAGGGGATATAGAAGTCAGGTTCATTCCGCAGATCCAGGTCGGTCGTCAATCTAAACTTAAGTGAACTGTCCTGGCCAAAGGCGAGTAGCTGTCTAAGATCGCTAACATTGTCAATCATATAATAACCATCTTCCTGAGAAAGCCTTTCATCTACATCCAAGGACTTACCATTGGCTAGCCATTTCTCAAAATCCTCACTGGATAAGGCTCCAATAGCAATTATGTTCCCTCCGTTAATCAGAACCTCGTCATGATTATAGTGTGAGTTGACTACAATGCCCCAATTCCGTCCCAGCAGACCACCGATTTCCGAATAGCCAAACACGGCGCCGCTGGAGTGGGAATCGGTGATAGTGCCGGCATAGTTAAATCCCACCAAACTCCCAACTCCCGAATCACCGGTCACGCTGGCGCTGGAATAAGAGTTGCCCACAGTGCCTCGATTATTGCCTACCAGACCACCAACAGTGTGTGTGCCGCTCACACTCCCGGTCGAGTAGGAATTGGCCACAGCGCCCCAATTCCCTCCGGCCAGACCCCCGACAAACCCATACCCAACGGCGCTGCCGCCGGAATACAAGTTGCTTACAGAGGCACCATTCCATCCCACCACATTGCCAACATACGAATGGCCAACCACCGTGACAGTTACCACCTTGAGATTCTCGATCACTCCTCCTTCATCAACACAACTGAAGAGCCCCACACAATCTTCATCAGGACGGTTGATAAACAAGTCGCGTATCTCGTATCCGTGCCCATCGAAACTCCCGGTAAGTGGCTCCACAGGGTCAACAATGAAGGCAGGATTTGGGCCAGCGACAATGCTTCCAATTGGCTGCCAGCCCTTTCCCTCATTGGCCGTCCGGCTTGCCAGCTCTGAGTAACCGGCAGTGGTGGAATCAAGGTTGTTCGTCAAAACATAACTGCCGTCCAAGTTGTTCCTGACGGCATCCAGGTCATACCAGTCTAGTATTGCCCCAGCGAAGTTGGCAGTGATGGAGTACCCGCCATTCATGGTGATGGTCGTTAAAGCAGCGTTAACGTCGGCAATGGTGCTGACATCACCCGTCCAGTTTATGAACTGATAGCCTTCGTCAGCCACAGCCACCAGGTTGACCACCTCACCTTCGTCATAAGTATATGCGTTTTCTCCAGGCGTGATGACCGAACCACCTTCCGTGCTTCTGGTGGTGAGGCTATACTGCTTTGTGGCAAACTGGGCCGTTATCGTGTAGTCGTCGTTCATGGTAGTAGTGGTCGAAGCAGCATTCACACTAGCAATGGTGCCTACATCGCCAGTCCATTCCACAAACCGGTAGCCAGCATTTGGAGTCGCCACCAGGCTGACTACCATTCCTATCTCATAAGTGTGAGTCCCCTCACCCGGCGTGGTTACCTCACCGCCCTCAGTGCTGGAAATCGTGAGAATGTACTGTGGAATAGAAGCACAACCTGCCATTCCGGCAATCAAGGCCACCGTGATCAAAAAGATGGTAGCTCTTGCTATGTGATGATGTCTCCTTGAACTGACTATTGTCTTCACTTTCTACCTCCAAATCTTTGCAGTTGCTTGCTTTACTAGGCATCGCTGGCAGCAGACTGTGGAATGATGTCCAACACTATGCCACACATTGCCACAACAGGCATAAGCCCAGCCCTTACTATCGGCTTCAAACTGGGATGATCAGTTATGAAGTCAGCTATTGGCGGGCTAATTCTGTAATAGACGTCTACAAGTCCTTGTCCCAGCGCATTGGTCAACAGATACTTGTCTCTGAACTCACGCAGAATTTGTATTTCCTCAGCAATGGGTGTGCCGTAAGCTGCAGTCACGATAAAACACCCTGTTTGAGGCGTCATAGGCGGTTCCTCTTCCTGAAAGTTAGCGGTAATGGAGTAATTGTCATTCATGGTGATTCTCGTTGAGGCAGCATTGACATCGGCTATTGTGCCCACATCGCCGATCCAGTTGACAAACTGGTAGCCCTCCTCAGCCTTAGCGATCAGATTAACCACCGTTCCTTCGTCATAGGTAAAAGTATCCTCACCCGGGGTGGTTACCGAACCCCCAGCAGAACTGTAGATAGTTAGGTTATACTGGGGCACCGGGGGTAGGATGGCAATAGAAAGGTAGACACCTCCGGAATTGTCATAAAAATAACCTGTAGCATCAGGTACAACCAGTATCACATATTCATTCTCTGCTAATGCAATGTCTACAAACATTCCTTTGCCAATTATTTCCGCTTCTTCATAAGTGGGTAAAAGATATTGGTATCCCACCGAAAAATCCGAGTTCGCTGCACTGGGATGTTCTGGTCCAAAGGGTCCTCCACTCCAATAAATTGGGCGGTTCTTATAGATTAGAATTTGTGTTTTCCATCCCCACCAACTAGGGCGCTCAGGTTGCTGCTCCGGCGGACAGACTTCAGAAGCACCACCTGTTATTGTGAATCTGTAAATCCCAGTAGAAGCAGCAGTGAAGTTAACCCCTTCAACAAGAGCTGAGACAAATAATTCCTCCCCCTCTATACTGGCAATCTCTATTCCTTTCAAGTCAAGGGCATGCACCGTGATATAAGAAGCATCCTCTTGCCCCGAAACCTGATTCTTGTCCAAGTCACCCAAGAGAAGCGCTGTTGCTCCAAACATTGTCTCAACCATCAAAATTGCCAGCACAATCCCAAAGACTTTCCCTATCAACTTTCCTTTCTTCATTGCTTAGCCTCCTTTCACTTGTTATCTACAAGCCTGCCCAAATGAACTACTCATTAAGTACTCCAGTCATCGTAATCGTTATCGTGGCACTTGCTTTCGCCTGCTCCACTGCAATCACTACGCAAGGAACCCTTCTATCGGTATCACCACATCCACCGTGCCCGGATACTCGAAGTTCCAGCAGCCGTACTGGTCAGTGAAAGCCTCGTCATATTCGTCTCCGAGGTCCATTGGCCAGACGCCTACCTTATGGCCGTCTTGCCACTGAGAGCCAATGCCGGTCGCATAACCAGGACCATAGACTATGTCGTGGGCAAGGTGCGGTCCGCCCGAAGCCGCGCACAGCCAGTTGGTTTGATCATATGTAGCTAGACTGGGATACAGGGCGCGTACTTGGTTTTCGGATAGTGCATATACTCCACCTCCCAAGTCGATCTCTGGCATGGGATAATACATGACCTTGGGGGTAGATACGCTATCCGTCATGGCATTTGCCGGGTTTTCCAGCCAGGCAACGAGGTCATCACTGTCGAGTGAATCCGTAGCCTCGATGGCCCTGCAGACTTGTCTGACAGCATCGTAGGTACCCGCAGTATACACTGGGTAGCGACCAGTCCTAGTCATGTAATCGTTCAGCCAATCATATGTATAGTCGGTATTATTCGTACCCACTGCCCAGGTGTCGACTAGGATTTCACCCTCACAGGCGCCATCGGTATTCGCCCAGTGAATGAGCTGCGCGCCGGCCACATTGGTGCCTATTGTCATAGCTGGTATTCCCAGTGCGGCCTTCTGTATAGAATAGACATCGCCAACCGACCCGAAAACCCCGGTGTAGATAATGTGAGCATTAAGGGTTTTTGCAGCTGTCAGCTCGGAGGAAATGTCGGTCGCTGTCGGAGAGACTCGCGCTCCGCCGACAACATTAAGGCCATATACTGGTAGATAATTATTTAGGTACGGCCAGAACTCGTCCCACCGTGCCGTGTTCTCCATAAGTATGTACACCCTCAGCTTCTGATCTACCGCGGTACTAATCTTGTAATCGTCCTTCACCAAACCCAATGCCTCATAGGCCTGTAGGTTTCCCTTGAGGATGTTAGCGATCATGAGTGTCATCCTGATAAGCGAGGTGGCCACAAAGGTCGCATTTTGGGGGATGGGTTTGAACCAGTACTTGTATTTGTCATAATTGGTGACTACACTGAACTGTAGAGAATCTGTGCCAACACCGCAGCTCATGAAAATCTTCTCGGCAATCATAGCTACTTCTCGGTAGACTTGAAGAACTTCTGGTTGGAAACCGCCGACACAAAAGACGACATCATCTATGACAGCGTTAAGATTTGCTGTGCCCGTACTACCATCCTCACCTTCAGTGGATTCTCTGGTTTCCACCTTGACCAGCTCAACCGTATAATCCGTGCCGTTGATGGTTACTCCGCCAGCGAAGTTGATTTCGTCGGCTGCCATGCTGGCACCATCCCAGTGGTCCTGACCCACGACATCAGTAAATGGCCCAACTACGGCGATCTTGATAGTGGGTGCTTCGGGTTCGGAATCAGGCGGAGTCTCTTCAAAGTTAGCGGTGATTTTGTAATCCCCGTTCATGGTGATGGTGGTTGAGGCAGCATTGATGTCGTCAATGGTGCCCACATCCCCAGTCCACTTCTCAAAGCGGTAGCCACTATGTGGGAATGCCACAAGTGGAGCTTCTGTTCCCTCGTAATAGGCAAAAGTCCCCTCACCGGGCGTGGTTACGTCACCGCCTTCCGTGCTGGAGATAGTCAGGTTGTACTCCGTTGTCTCCGGTACGCCCTCACCTCCACAGCCAATAAGTCCCACGCTAAGAGCTAACATGGCCGCTAGCGAGATAGAGATTATTCTATTCTTCACTTTCTCTCCTCCTTTCAGATCCGCTGTCTGGACTACTTATCAAGTATTCCTGTCATCGTAATCGCAATTGTAGCCCTTGCTTCACTTGCTCCACTCCAATCACGACGCCAGGAACCCTTCTATCGGTATTACCACATCCACCGTGCCCGGGTGCTCGAAGTTCCAGCAGCCGTACTGGTCGGTCAAAACTGCGTCATAGTCATCTCCGAGGTCTATTGGCCAGACGCCCACTTTATGGCCATCTTGCCACTGAGAGCCAATGCCAGTATAGTAACCAGGACCATATACTAGGTCATGAGCGATGTGTGGTTTCTGAACCCCAGAAACATACCCACACAGCCACTGATTTTGGTCATAACTCTTGCCATAGCTAGCAAGGTCATACCGCTCGCTTACCTGGGCCTCGCTGAGTGCATATACCCCACCTCCCAAGTCAATCGCCGGCATAGGATAGTAGGCATTCTTGCCAGCCGCCCCTGTAAAGGAGGAGGTTTCGAGATATTGAATAAGAGCGTCGATAGTGGCTGGGTCTACGACGTCCGCGATGTTATCCCAATCATGCGTAATCGACACCGCTTCGGTAGCTTCTTTCAGCTGATAGATGGCATCATATGTAGACGCGGTATAGAGTGGGTATTCCCCGGTCTTGGCCACGAACCCGTTAAGGAAACTTGTCGTCCTGGCACTTCTTTGTAAGCCCTCCGCCCAGGTATCCATTATAATTTCACCATTACATTTTCCGTCGGTATTTGCCCAGTGGCTTTTCTGTTGGCTCTCCATTGCATTAATGCCTATTGTCATAGCAGGTATTCCCAGCTCAACACGCTGTGAAGAATAGACAATGGACAGTGGCCCTCGAAATCCCGTGAAGATAATGTGAGGCTTTGTGGCTGCTATCGCTGACAGTTCGGTGGAAATGTCGGTCGCTGTCGGAGAAACCAGCCATGTGCCAGTAACGTTGAAGCCCATGAGAGGTAGGTAATATTGGGCAGCTATCGCCAAATTATGTCCCGTTCCCATGCACCATTCCGCGTTCTCCGTAAGTATGGCCAATCTCAACTTGCCGTCTTCGGGCACTCTATAGTCTTCAGCCACGGCATCTTCCTGAGCTAGCAGCGCATTCTTCAAGATCATACCAATTGTTGCTGTCATCTTGAAAAGGCTGGTTATCAAGAACGACTCATTGTACGGGGTGGATGCGAACCAATATTTGTAGCGGTCATAATCCTTGACTACTGAGTATTGTAGAGACCCTGCGGCGATACCACAACTCATGAAAATCTTCTGCGCATCCATAGCTACCTCTCGGTATGCCATAGCATTTGCTGCCGTGAAGCCGCCCAGGACAAAGTCCACATCGCCTATGACTACTTCAAGGGCATTAACGCCCTCGTCAGGCGTGCCTGAGATTTCGTTAGTGTCCACCCAAACCAATTCGACCTTATGGTATACGCCACCTATGTTCACACCAGTGCCGGCATTGATTTCGTCACGTGCCAGTTCGGCGCCCCACCAATGATTTTTGCCCGGCATTTCAGTCATTGGCCCGACTATGGCGAAGGTGATAGTTGGAGTTTTTTCGAAATTAGCGATGATTTCATAGTTGCCGTTCGTGGTGATGATGGTTATGGCTGCGTTGACATTGCCGACAGTGGACACGTCGCCACTCCAGTTGGCAAACTGGTACCCCTCGTCAGGCTCGGCCACTAAGTTGACGACCGTTACCTCGTCATAGGTGAAAGTCCCCTCACCGGGACTCGTTACCTTGCCGCCTTCGGTGCTGGAGATAGTCAGACTGTACTTGGGTATCTGATCACCTGCACAGCCAATAAGTCCCACGCTAAGAGCTAACATGGCCGCTAGCGAAATAGAGATTATTCTATTCTTCACTTTCTCTCCTCCTTTTCAAACCCATTGGCTGGACTACTCATTAAGTATTCCCGTCATCGTAATCGTTATTGTGGCACTTGCCGAAGAATTGCCTGTTTTGCTTACGCTGCTAGTCACTTCGTTGTCGGGAGGAGCCATATCCTCGACAGAAACGGTAGTACGTCCTACCCCAAACAGGAGTACGCTACGAGCATGATTACGAGGATAACTGCAGCAAATAACCTCCTCATTCCACTCTCTCTTGGACGAATTATACCATTGGTCATGGTTAACAGGAAGACCTCACACAGAGCACTGACCTAAAGCACAGTAGCAGCTTTTGCTGGGCGATGGCATGGGTAGCAGTGCGGTGCGGATTATGGCGGATGCCTTCTCAATATACTCTACAGGAGTAAGACAGGCAAGAGATTGGTGCGGGCGGTGGAAATCATATTCTATAAGCCATTCAGTCAATCCAGCATTGAGGTCTTCAGGGCCCAAAGACAGATTGCAGTTGTAGAGCCGTTCGTACCCTAACGTCTCACTAAACCTCTCTATCTCAGGGTTGTCCTTCGGGGTTTTCACCCTGGGGAAGTACTTCTGTATACCTAGTTTGGTGGTACCTCTTCGCCTTGAACCGAGGGCGAAGAGTCTCACCGTCGCCGGGGGTAAACTCCGTGGCGTAGAGTCTGGCAAAGCCCCCGGTTTGTCAGAGAGTGCGTCATAGATTGCTCGTCATATACCCGAGTGGTAAAATTGCCGTATGGCGAAGGGATCCAGCGTAATAACCGTCAATCGCAAAGCTTACCACGACTATCATATTCAGGAGAGCATTGAGGCAGGAATCGTCCTCAAGGGTTCTGAAATTAAGTCCATCAGGGAAGGCAAAGTGAATCTAAGTGATGCCTATGCCAAGCCGGAAAATGGCGAGCTGTGGCTCTATAATAGCCACATTGCTTCCTACGATGCTGCGAGCTATAACACTCATGAGCCAGTCAGGCCTCGCAAGCTGCTTCTTCATAGAAAAGAGATTGACATACTTGCCGGCAAGGTAATGCAGAAGAGTTTGACTTTAGTGCCCCTTAAGCTGTATATTAAACATGGGGTGGCTAAGGTAGAGCTGGGGGTGGCCAAAGGGAAGAAAGTTTACGATAAAAGGGAGGCTATCGCCCGTCGGGACGCAGAAAGGGAGATGGACCGGGCGATGAAGTATAGAAGGAGGTGATGGGAAAAAGCAGGCTGTAGTATGGGGGCGCGTGGGTTCGACAGGGGGAGGCCTACAGAATTGCAGGCTGAGGTGCCACTAACCTCATAAAACAAGTGGCAAAAAATAACTGGCGAACCTGTTTACGCTTAATGGGTCACATCTAACCTGAGCTCTCCTCGAAGTTTGGGATTAGGTGTCAGAAAAAATCGAGGCGCTCCAATCCTGATGCCGATAGGGGTTGGCTAAGAAAAATTGGCTGGTCTAGCTGGATTCAGTCAGCAGATTAAAGCTAGATGAGATAAAAAGAGCTGACTAAGCTTGTAGGATATTCTGGCAACCTTCTTTTGGACGGGGAGTTCAACCCTCCCCCGCCTCCACCAAGAAATTTAGAAGCGCTAGCCTTGTAGAGCTAGCGTTTTTCGTTTGGATGAGGCTTTGATGATGGAACGCCGCTCTTCCCGTCCATTGAGAGTGTCGTAACAATTAGAGCTTGATTACCTATTGACTCACTCTCCCAATATTGCTTCGGTTTTAGTAATTTCCTAACACCTGGTTGATACCTCTTACGCAGTTAAGTAGAATGAAAACAAGGAAGATCAAGATGGGCAAAATAGTAAGATTGCTTCTCGTAATAGCAATAAGCATCTCATTGCTGCTTGGCACTGCTGGCTGTGCTGAGGAAATAACGGAACCAGAGTTCAATCTAAGTTACGTTATTGTGGATACCGCCCAGGAGAAATGCTATGACAACTACCAAGAAATCGCCTGCCCCCAGGCTGGTGAACCATTCTACGCTCAGGATGCACAGTATCAAGACATCCAGCCTGCTTATCAGGAGAATGGAGACGGCACCGTTACCGACCTTAATACCGGGCTGATGTGGCAGAAGACACCGGGCAACAAGGTAACATACGATGAGGCTGTGGCGGGGGCTAAAGACTTTAATCTTGCCGGATATGATGACTGGCGGCTCCCGACTATCAAGGAACTATACTCGCTGATACTTTTTAGCGGCACTGATCCCCATCCAGAGAGCGTCGAGCCCGCAGTACCTTTTATCGACACGAACTACTTTGACTTTGAATATGGTGATATAAGCGCTGGTGAACGGATCATTGATGCCCAGTACTGGTCTTGGACCGAATATGTCGGGACGACTATGAATGGCGCTGCTACCGTCTTTGGTGTCAATTTCGCCGATGGACGCATCAAGGGCTATCCCAGGGACACCGGCCCTCAGGGACAACCTATGACAGAATTCGTCCGCTATGTACGTGGCAATTCGGATTACGGCGTCAATAATTTCGTGAACAATGGTGATGGAACGATCACCGATAACGCCACAGGCTTGATCTGGTCCGAGGATGATAGCGGTGAGGGAATGGACTGGGAAGATGCTTTGGCGTGGGTTCAACAGAAGAACGAGGAAAGTTACCTCGGCTATAATGACTGGCGTCTACCCAACGCCAAGGAACTACAGAGTATAGTTGACTACACCCGATCGCCGCAAACAACAAATTCGGCTGCGATTGCTCCGGTCTTTAAGGTAACACCGATAATTGATGAACGCGGTGAAATGAACTATCCGTTCTACTGGACCAGCACCACCCATGTGGACGCAGCAGGCGGCGGTAGTGGTGCTGTCTACGTCGCCTTTGGTGAAGCGTTTGGTTACATGAGTAATTCCTGGATTGACGTTCATGGCGCCGGGGCGCAACGTAGTGACCCTAAAAGCGGCGACCCAGCCGACTACCCCTATGGACGCGGCCCACAAGGTGACGCAATCCGTATCTACAATTACGTTCGTTGTGTGCGTGACGCTAGTTGAACGCAAGCACCAAAGCCCGCTGCTCTTTAAGGTTGTGGAGAATAATTTCGGTACGATGGAGATGGGGCCTCCCCCGCCTCCACCAAGGAAATTTAGAAGCGCTAGCTTTTCACTGCTGGTGCTTTTTATATCTGTTCTCTCGGACTCTTCTGCTCTAAAACTTTTACCGACGTTAAGAACAGGTTAGTGGGCTAAATAGGTTAGCCGGCACAATCTTCGGCACTATCACCTTCAGCGACGAGGGCACGGTATGGATGGCGACCGGAGTCCTGGTAAAGGGCTCACCGTCTACATGAACTGGCAATGAGCGCGCTGACTCGACAACTATTTCACGACATTGGTAGTACTCTACCTTCGGGTCCTGGAGATGTCTATGCGAGAGCACCTTCATGGCATGCTGCACAAAGGTAAGGAAACCGCCTCCTTTGAAGATACACACATCCAACCTGGCGTCGTTCACGCAAGCTCTAGCTCCAATCGCCATCATACCCCCGTAGAGTTGAATATTGCTGACAACAATTAGCGGCGTGCTTACATTTACGACCTTTCCGTCCAGATTCAGACAAACATCAGTGCCGGAGTATCTATAAGCTGACTCGATTGTCGGGAGCACGTACGCCCAGGAACCTAATGCCCTTTTTTCTTTCAGCGGTATGCTTTGGGCGATAGCGGCATCAAATCCCATACCTGCCCACATTAAAAAGTGGCGACCGGAGAGCTCGCCCATATCGACGGCAACGGTGTGTCCCTCTACGAGCACTCGAGCAGCGTCCAACAGCACCTTTCGATAGTAGTTGGCAGGTAATGGACGTGCAATTCTTTCCTCCAGAGCAGCAATCAGCTTGACCGCTTGTGTGCCGGGAAGCATGGGGTTTAGGGCCGGGATGCCCATCTGTAATGCCCACGAGTTGGTCGTTCCCACAGGAAGCACCCCCAGCGCCGCATCAGTGTTCACCAGTCCATTTGCTGCTTCGTTGACAGTGCCATCGCCACCGGCGGCAATGACTACCCTGGCACCTCTATTGACAGCATGGCGGGCTAGTTCGGTCGCTTCCAACGGCTTGCTGGTTTCCTGTAAGGTGACTGACCACCCGTAGCGATTTAAAAACCCAAGCACATTGTCAAGTTCGTGCCTGATGACCACCTGTCCACCAGAAGGGTTGTATATCAACTCAGCCTGCATTGGATTCTCATTTCCGTCTTGATTTTCTCTGTCTATTAAATCCTATCCCTCGAATCGTGACCTGTCAATTTTAAAGTGACCCAACTTTCCCCCCACTTTTCAGGATGTTCTCCATGGATTATAATATTAATAGAAGGGCAAGGAGGGAGCGATGATTATAAAGAAGTTTTTAACACGAAAAGGATGGCGTGTAGTGGCACACTCCATGCTAGCAGCGGCTGGGATTGGTCTTCTTTATTTATTGTCCAAAATGGTCATAGGGGATATCCAGCAGAAGGATACGTTAAGCTTGTGTATTTTAGGCGTGGGAATCGCCTTTTCGCTATGGTTAGTGGCACTGGGAAGTATGCTGGCAAAGGCCGAACTAACTGACTGGAGATGATATCGTAGCTGGACTAATGGCCTCTCTCGCCATGGTAGCCCGCCCTGCTGTGGTGTCATTTCCTCGCGCAGCTTATGAGCAAGCAATAGCATATCTACAGACGACCCGGACTATTCCAGTCCCGTGTGGCCGCAAAACGATACTGGCTAGGTTGTTTGGTGGAGGAGAGGATAATATCCGTGTCCAATATAGCTATTGTCACTGATAGTGTTGCCGACCTGCCCCCTCAGATAGCTGAAGAGTTCGGGATTACCGTGGTTCCGCTTGTTGTCCGCTTTGGCACGGACCTCTATCGCGATGGTCTCGACCTAGGTACTGACCAGTTCTATGGAAAGCTAAGGACCAGCAAGGTTTTGCCTGCGACGTCTGTGCCGCCACCAGCGGCTTTTGCCGATGCCTACGATAAGCTTGCCGAAAAAACAAACGAAATCGTGGTTACCAGTGTAACTTCCAAGCTCAGTGCCACCTATCAGGTGGCGTTACAAGCCGTCGGATTGATGAAGAAGCGATGTCGTGTAGAGGTCCTGGACTCGCAATGGGCGGTTATGGCACAAGGTTTCATAACAATTGCTGCTGCCAAAGCAGCCCGAGCTGGGGCTAGCCTTGATGAAGTGCTGGATGTGGCCCGTCACACCATGCGCCGGGTAGATATGCGTGCTGCCTTTGATACCCTAGAATACCTGGAACGCGGCGGGCGCATCGGCAAAGCGCAAGCCTTTCTTGGTTCATTACTCAAGGTAAACCCGATCATCGGCATTAAGGACGGTGAGGTGTATCCCTGTGGTCGGGAACGCTCCCGAGCTAAGGCGATAGACTACCTGTACAACTTTGCCGCAAGTTTTGGCAACGTTGAAGGGTTAGCTGTAGAGTACGCCACTGACTTAGATGAGGCCAACAGGTTGATGCAGAGGCTTCACTCGAAGTATCCTCAAGTTCCTATTTACCTCTCGCGTACAAGCCCTGTTATCGGCACGCACACAGGGCCTGGTCTCATTATTGTTAGCATGCTTGGAGACAGACAATCCGCCACCTAGCTGGGTGAGGACATGCTACCAGGTATTCTAAGCATAATCATCGGGTATCTTTTAGGCTCCATTCCTACAGCCTACATCGTGTCTCGCCTGAGGAAAGGCATAGATATTCGGACCGTTGGTTCAGGTAACATGGGCGGCGCTAATGTTATGCGCCAAATTGGTACTCATGAGGGCGTTTTTGTCGGCCTCATTGATGTCGCGAAGGGGGCGGGTGCTATATTCATTGCACAGACTCTAAACATTTCGGAACTCTGGATCTTTGGGACTGGTTTTGCGGCTCTAGTGGGACATAATTTCCCTGTGTTCGCAGGTTTCAAAGGTGGTCGAGGTTCAGCCACCATTATAGGTATCTTTCTCGTGCTAGCCCCCGAGGCAATACTTGTTACGCTGGTAGTAGTAGCTATTCCGTTCTTTACTACCCGTAAATTTACATCGGCCATACTCATTGGATTTGCCCTGTTGCCTCTGTTTGTCTGGTTGTTTGAAGGCTCGCTGGCGCTAGTACGCTATGTATTAGCTATCGACCTTTTCATGCTGGTCCGCAATCTGTCGGGTATTAAACAAGTCCTGACTAAAGGCATAATAAAGGATATGATATACGATAGACATCGGAAGAAAGTAAAATGATGTCAGTACTCGGGGGTTATCCGAGCTTTCGCGGATAGTCCCGGCTGAACAATCGTCCATAATGTATATTCGACAATTTCAAACTTGATTGTGCTCTCTCTGGCATGGCATAGTTACCTACAGGCTCTTGGATAACAGTTTTTCTGTAACATTTAAGCGGCTTATTCGTTAAAAGAGGTAAACAGGTGTACCAGAATCGTTCTGAAGGACAAACATCAGATGAGGCTATGTTGGTTCAGAAGGCTATCGGTCATGATACTGAGGCTTTCGGAAGGCTTTATGACATGCATGTCGACAGGGTATACAGACACATCTATTACCGGGTAGGTAATGAGGCGGACGCCGAGGATCTGACTCAGCAGGTCTTTCTCAAGGCCTGGCAGGTAATTGACAGATATAAGAAAACGGCGAGCCCATTTATTGCCTGGCTGATGACCATCAGCCACAACCTGGTGGTAGATTTTTACCGAACCAGGAAAGACAGGGCATATCTCGAGGCCGAGGTCCTGGCTAACGATTCAGCATCGAGCCCGGAGCGGGCAACCGAAGCCAGGTTCGAGCAGCAGCGTTTGCGGAGGGCGATTTTGCAGCTAGGCGGTGACGAGCAGCAGGTAGTCATCCTGCGTTTTATGGAGGGTTTTGAGTTCGCTGAAATTGCCTCTCTCTTGAAGAAAAAAGAGGGAAATGTCAGGGTCATCCTGCACCGGGCACTGGTCAAACTCCGTAATATCCTGGAAAAGGAGAGGAAACAGAATTGAAAAAGTTTGAGGACATACTTGTCCAGTGTATTGAGGATATCAAAGCGGGCAGGTCTAGCATCGAAGACTGCCTGGACAGGCATCCGTCTATGCGTGAGCAACTGGAACCGCTGCTGAGGATTGCTCTTGAAATTCGAGAGGCGCCGGATGTCAAGCCCTCTCCCGCCTTCAAGATAAAGGCTCGGGTCCGGCTTATGGAGCAGATTCATGGCAGGCAGGCTGTAACAAAATGGCCGTGGTCTCGTTATAACAATCAGACAAAGACAATACCGCTGAGAAAGAGGTTTAGCATGGTAGGTGTTATTTTGGCAATTGTACTGACTCTCTCCGCCGTGGGTGGGGGCACCGCTTATGCCGCACAGGGGAGTCTGCCCGGTGACGCCCTCTACCCGGTAAAACTCGTTACCGAGCAACTGAGAATGATGTTGCCGGGAAACGATGTAGCCAGGGCGCAACGAGCCCTGAGCTTTGCAGAACGGAGGGTGGGAGAGATGGAAGCCCTGGCTGAAAAGGGGCGTCCGCAATACCTGGGCCTGGCTGTGGGAGGATATGATGATGCCGTGAATATGACATTAGCCAGGATAGAACGGGCAGGCGATAAGGGACTGGCAACAGGAAACGTAACGGCACGGGTGGCCGAGGCTACGACAAGACATCTTTCTGTGCTGGATACGGTATACGACATGGTGCCGCCCGAGGCAAAGGAAGCCATAGCACACGCGAGAAACGTATCGGAGACGGGGTATTTTCATGCCATGGCGGCTCTGGCGAAGAATAACACTGTAAGGGCGGCTGAGATGAACCTGGCCGCCATGCTCGGAAGGTTGAATAGGGTCAGGGCTAGGGTTGGGGATGTGGAGGCAGTGGAGAATGCCCTGCAGCAGTTTGAGGCGATGGCCGAGTTCGGTGAAGAAATTTCCCGAATTGCCCAGGAGATAGGCCTAAACATAACCAAGGTAGAAGAGCTTGTAGCCTTGGCGACCTCCAAACACCTGGAAGAGCTGGCAGAGGTTTGGGAAATGGTACCGGAACAAGCCCGACCAGCCATAGAAAGGGCGATGGCTAATTTGCTAATACGTCATCAAAGGAGAGTCCAGGCATTAGAGCAGTGGGGTGTTGAGGCTCCTCAACCTCCAGTTATACCGGGAAGGATACGGGAGCGGGTGGAGGAAAGGATACGGGAGCAGGTGGAAGGGATACCGGGCGGAACAACGCCCCCGACGCCGGGTGTTCCCGCTGGGGCGTGCCACCAGTATGGCCTTAATGCCACGGGAGAGATGTAAATAGACAGCATACTGTCATTGCGCGAGGCTGATGAGGTGTAGTGGCGAAGTTTATCTCCGCCTTACCCTGGGCGGGGGTAAGATTCTTCGCCTTCGGCTCAGAATGACAAAAAGGAAAGGGGCCCAGAACGACAGGAAGAGAAGGGCTGGCATCATCGGAAGAAAGTAAAATGATGTCAGTACTCGGGGGTTATCCGAGCTTTCGCGGATAGTCCCGGCTGAACAATCGTCCATAATGTATATTCGACAATTTCAAACTTGATTGTGCTCTCTCTGGCATGGCACGATTGTCTACAGACTCCTGATGAACAGCTCTTGGATAACAGGTTTTCTGTAACCTCCGGGGGCTGAAGCCTATGAAATTGAAAAGGCCTTTGGAGAAGCTGATAGGGGCTAGACAACGTAGGCGATAGATGCTACTCTATTTATAGTCTAGGACAGGAGGTGGGAAAATGACTTATAAAAGGTATGATATCCTAACGGTGCTGGTGTGGGTGGTTCTGGGTGCTGCGTTAATAGTCCTTGGCCTTTTTCTAAAGAGGCCTGACTTCGGGGAAAGAGTTTGGTGGGTGGTAATGGGTGTAGGAATAGCGCTGGCGGTCGTAGGAATTGTTAGCATCGGCTTTAGTGTGAGACAAGCTGTTGAGATACAATGTCCTCATTGTGGTGGGAAAATAGTGCCACGGTTGAAATCGAGTACGAGCGAGCTGTATCTTTCAAAGGGAGAGGAGGAGGTGGCGGGGTCTGCCGAGGAAGAGACAAAAAGTCCGGAGGAGTGAAGGGCTTGGCCACAATATGGGCGGCCCTGCCCGGTTGTATCACTGGCATCACTATCCTCGGGCTTTAAGCGAAGCCCTTCTTGTAGCTAATCAGCTTGCTATGTCGTCCTGAGCGAAGCGAAGGGTTTCGAGATTCTTCGGTCGCCAGGCTTCCTCAGAATGACAGATACGAATACCTAGTCATGACATCAGGGTGAGCAGTTACTTTTTAGGTGGAATTAGAAAAAATTAGCAAAAAGATGTTAGAAACGGCAAGGAAGTAATTTGTGCGGGCAAATCAATAGGCAGAGATAGGTTGTTTGTCAGTGATAATTTTTTTGCTTGCAGCTAACTGCTGGCGAATATGCTTGGGGATAGTAAACATAGCTTGATGGGTAAGGCCATCGTAGGATTTTAGCTTTTTTGATATTCTTGTTGAAATTCTGGTGTCAATTTCCTCGGGAGTCAGTTCAGAGGGGTCAAGGCTTTGAGAAGCCGCGACAAAGCCCCATAAGCCCAGAAAGGAAGGTACATGGACCTGGTAGGGGCGGGCTATTGGGAAAACGGTTCTTAAGGTACTGACAATAGCGGTGAAATTATCTAAGTTTCTCCATTCAGCAGGTTCAGCCTGCACTGACATAATGCCATCGGGCCCCAGTTTTTGTTTAACTATTTGGTAGAATTCCTGGGTGTATAGCAAGCGTGCTGGCCCTCGCTCTAAAGGGTCAACCAGGTCAATGATGATGACATCGAATTTGTCGCTACTTTCCTCCAGGTATTTTCTGGCGTCGACGAAATGAAGCTCTGCCCTGGGGTCATCGAAAGCCTTCTGGTGCCAGGCGGGCAAGAAGCGGCGACAAAGACTTACAACCTCTTCATCTATATCCACCATGACAGCCCTTTTGACTGTCTTATGTGCCAGGACTTCCCTTAAGGTGGCACCCTCACCTCCCCCGGCAATGAATACCTTCTCTGGCCGGGGATGGGTAAGCATAGCTGAATGTACCAGAGCTTCGTGGTAAATAAATTCATCCGCCTCGCTGGATTGAATTTTGCCATCGAGGACGAGACAAACGCCGAAGCTGCCCGTGTTGATAATATCTACGGACTGAAACTCAGTTCGCCCTGAATATATCCTCTCCTTAATGCTATGCAGCATAGTAAGGTCAGGACTTATATAGTCAGAAAACCATCTATGTTTATCAGGGTCGCTATCTTTCATTTTGCACACCCAACATGGCTATCTTCCATAATCCCCCTGCGAAGTTCGATTAAAGAGTGGCTTTGGGCCCCCAGCTTCTCTGTTATCAACCTGGCAGCCTTTTCCGGGTCTACATCGTTCCCACAAGTGAAAACGTCTAAGGCAGCGTACCTGTATTCTGGCCAGGTATGAATGGCAATATGTGATTCAGCGATATTGACCACTCCGCTCACTCCGTAAGGGGAGAAGTGATAAAAGGACTCGCCCACTACGGTAGCGCCACTTTGAATGGCAGCTTCGTTAAGACAATCTTTGAGAAAATCTAGATCATCTAGCACCTCCTTATTGCAGATTTTTAGTTCTAGTAGCAGATGTCTTCCAAGCGCATACAAATCACCTTCCCTCCTTTAGAATTTTAGATTTGTGATGGAGCCTTTTTAGGCAACAGGGCAAATTTTATACAATGTCAATCCTTTTAGCAATACTCCAGGAGTTTCTGCTAAAATAAACGAAGGTAAGAACTATGTCTGCAAGGGAACAATTAGTTACTGTGTACACTGCCAGATACATGGAGGCGCAAATAATCAAGGGACGGCTGGAGAGCGAAGGTATACCGGTTCTCCTGAGCTACGAGAGTGCTGGTCTGGTTTACGGGATTACAATTGATGGGTTAGGTGAGGTGAAAATAATGGTGCCTCAGCATCTGGCAGAGGAAGCCAAGGAGATTTTGGGAGTGGTGTACCCCTGATGACCTCAAGATTAGAACGCATAACTGAACAGCGGCTGGATAACCTGAACAGAATTCGGGCTCGCGGCATAGACCCTTATCCCCATTCTTATCATCCCAGCCACACTATTCGAGAGGCGATAACTCTTTTTAAGCAGCAAGGGGAGAGTTCTCAGGACATATCACTGGCTGGCCGGATTATGTCCAAGCGTTCTATAGGTAAGATGTCTTTTCTGGATATTCGCGATAGCTCGGGGAAGATACAGCTTTCTTTGCGCTACGACCTTCTGGGCCGGGAGAGGTACGAATTTCTTCAGGATATTGATATTGGCGACATTATCGGGGCGGAAGGGAAGCTTTTCCGGACAAAAGCCGGAGAGCTCACTCTGGAGGTATCCGATTTCGCCATGCTCTGTAAATCCCTTCGCCCGCTGCCAGAGAAGTGGCATGGGCTGGCTGACGTAGAAAAACGCTATCGACAGAGATATCTCGACCTCATTTCCAATGAAGAGAGTAGAAGCATTTTTGTTTTGCGTAGCAAGATTATCACTGCCATAAGAAGTTTTCTCGATAAGCAGGGGTTTATGGAAGTAGAAACTCCGGTGCTCCAGCCACAGCCTGGTGGAGCACTGGCACGTCCCTTTGTCACCCATCATCATGCTCTTGATGAACACTTCTATCTGCGAATTGCCCTGGAGCTCCACCTCAAGAGATTGATAATAGGCGGGTTTGACAAAGTTTATGAGATAGGACGCGTCTTCCGCAATGAAGGTATTTCTACCAAACATAACCCCGAATTCACCTTGCTTGAGTGCTATCAAGCCTACAGCGATTACAATGACATGATGAGATTGGTTGAAGAGATGTTCATGCATATAGCGCAGGAGGTCCTGGGCAATACCAGGCTTGCTTGCAACGGCAAAACCATTGACCTTGGTCTACCATGGCAAAGGCTTTACCTTCGTGAGGCAATAAAGAATTCTTGTGGCATTGATTTTGAAGATTATCCCGATGCTGCTTCACTGTGGACACGGATGACAGAGCTGGGAATGGAAGTCGAGTCAAGCAAAGGGAGGGGCAGGCTGATAGACGAATTGATTTCCACTTTTGTCGAGCCAAAGCTTATTCAGCCGACTTTCCTTCTGGACTACCCCGTGGAAATGTCACCTCTGGCCAAGAAAAAGCGGGGTGACGACCGGTTGGTAGAAAGATTTGAGGGCTTTGTGAACGGCATGGAGATTGCCAATGCCTTTACTGAGCTTAATGACCCTCTGGACCAAAGAGAGCGCTTTCGCCGTCAACTGAAACTGAAACCAGGGGAGGGGGGAGTCATAACAATGGATGAAACCGATCTAGCAAAAGCAGCAATTGAATTAGGTGAGGAAGTAGATACGGAAGTGGAAATTGCCGATGAAGAGTTTCTGCAGGCTCTGGAGTATGGGATGCCACCCACCGGTGGTCTGGGGATAGGCATTGACCGCCTGGTGATGCTGCTTACTGGGCAACAATCTGTCCGGGAAGTAATACTTTTCCCTCAACTGAAGACAAAAGAGTAAAAATACAAAATGGCAAGGCAAAGTATGACAAATCCTAAGCACAAAATTCGAAATCCTAAACAAAAGAAAGGAAAAATTTAATTCTTCTCATCTAATGACCAAAATTCAAAACAAAATGAGTTTTGGTATTTAAATTTAGAATTTTGGATTTGTTTAGAGTTTAGAAATTAGGATTTAGAGCTTACATATGCTTGATATTAAGCTTATTCGTGAAAACTCTGAACTTGTTCGCCAGGCTCTGGAGAAAAGAGGCGATAGCTTTGCTCTCGATAGCATCCTTGATATTGATAGGCGTTATCGCAGCTTGCTCCGTCAAACCGAGGAACTCCGTGCTAAACATAACGAGGCAAGCAAACAACTGGGCCAAAGCCAGGAAAAACCACCTCAGCTCATCGCCCAGCTGCGTCAATTGGGAGAGCAAGTATCTTCCTTGCAGCAGCAGACCAGAGAAGCTAAAGCTGACCTTGATTCCCTGCTACTGGAGTTACCCAATATCCCCCACTCCAGCGTGCCCTTAGGGAGAGGCGCGGCTGATAACGTGGTAGTGCGTACCTGGGGCAAACCAAAGGAGTTGTCCTTCAAGCCCCTGCCTCATTGGGAGCTGGGGGAAAAATTGGGCATAATAGATTTCCAGCGGGGGGTGAAACTCTCAGGGACCAGGTTTTATGTTCTCAAAGGGCTGGGGGCACGCCTCCAACGAGCGCTTATCTCATTTATGCTCGATGTCCATGTAAACGAGCATAGCTACAAAGAAATCTATCCTCCTTTTATGGTGAAGCGAGAGTGTATGGTCGGCTCAGGAAATTTACCCAAATTCGGCGACAATTTATATCACGACGAAGAAGATGACTTCTGGTTTATACCCACGGCGGAGGTACCGTTAACCAACCTTCACCGTGATGAAATATTAAGCGCCGATAGCTTGCCCATTCATTATGTAGCCTATACTCCTTGCTTCCGTCGAGAGAAGATGGCTGCCGGCACGGACACCAGGGGCATTAAGAGGGGGCACCAGTTCGATAAGGTGGAGCTCTACAAGGTTACCGACCCCGAGAGTTCTGACGAAGAGCTGGAGAAATTGGTAGCTGATGCTGAGGACATATGTCGGAAGCTGGACATACCTCACCGCGTGGTGCAGTTATGTACCGGAGACCTGGGCTTTGCCGCCTGCAAAACATATGATATTGAAATGTGGGCTCCTGGCTGTGATGAATGGCTCGAGGTCAGTTCCTGCAGCAATTGCGGTGACTTTCAGGCGAGGCGGGCAAATATCCGCTATCGCCCTGAGCCTGGTGCCAAGCCACAGCTTGTCCACACGCTTAATGGCTCAGGATTGGCTCTACCACGGGTCCTTATCTCTGTGCTGGAAAACTATCAGCAAGCTGATGGTACAGTATTGATTCCTGAAGTATTAGAGCCTTACTTGAGAGCAACATAAGCGCCGCCTACGAGCGGTGTACTATAAACTATTACTCTCAATAAACTATAGCTGGAGGTGACACCGTGACAGACTGGACCAAAAAAGCGGAAGCGCTGAACAGACTCATAAGACCCTTGACCTTCCCTATCGCTGTTAAGCTGGTTAAAAGCATTGACGAATTCCCGGAGAAGACTCGCCGTCCTTCCAGGGACATGGGATTCAAGCCCAATCCCTGCGTTGCTATGACGATGGCCCGCAAGTACGGCTGGACAGTGGGAATGACCGCCGATGATAACGCCTGTCTAATTGCAGCCTATACCTATGGATGGAGCGAGCCTGAATCTGAGACCAGGAAAGCCTTGGCCGATTTCATGATAGTGATGAAATACGCAGCTAACGAGAATGCAGCAAAGACCACAATGGAGGCTGTAGAGCAGGTTAAGCTAAGCAAGGGCAAGTATGCCGGCGTGGTTTTCTCTCCACTGGAGAGGACAAAAATCGAGCCGGACCTGGTCATGATATTCTGCAATCCCGCTCAGCTGATGCGTCTGGTGCACGGAGCCACCCAGGAGACAGGTGTGGCCGTGCAGTCTATGTTCAGCGGCCGGGGCGGGACCTGCACTGAAGGAGTCCTGCAAACATTCAAGACCGGGGAGCCAAAGGTAGTGCTCCCGGGAAATGGCGATAGGGTCTGGGCGATGGTGCAGGATGGGGAGATGGCCTTCGCTATACCGGCAAACTGGCTTGACCCGGTTATAAGGGGGCTTGAAGCCACCCACCAGACCGGCATTCGATACCCCATACCGGTAGATGTAAGACACGAGCCGCTGTTCCCGGGGCAACTCAAGGACGCCGCATCCAGGGCAGCTACATAGAAGGACCCCATGTGTCATTGCGAGGCTGACCTTAGTCAGCCGAAGCAATCTCGGAGATTGCCACGCTCCGCTCGCAATTACAACCTGACAAATCCGGCGACCACAAGGATGATGCTAGTCCGACCGAGTCAATTCCTGAAGTATTAGAGTCTTACTTGAGAGTAACATAAGCGCCGCAAACTATATGTCCTAATTGCATAAGGTGAAGCTATCCTCAAACTTCACTGAGCTAGCGGGTGCTACAATTACGATGTACGCTGTGGCCGATGAGTAGGCCAACAAGCGGGTTTAGAGAGGTAACATTTTGGCTAGTTGTGCAGTGTCTCAACAAACAGCGAGCTTAGAACTTGCTCAGCTTAGCTATGTAACGCATCGACCATTCTCTCCAAATTGCCGAAACTCCGCCTGCTCCAATATACGCCCCATTCTTCTGTTGTAAGCCCTTGGTGGAGAATACACCCTGCGAATCCGTATTCTCCAGTGAACACAAATATCGCCGATGTTAACTCAAATATTCTATAAACCTCCCCTTCGTCGGTGTAGGTGGTCACACTTACCGGCTCGATGAGCTCTATCTCTACAAACTTATTATTATACTTTATCTCCTCTATACCCTCGGGACCTACCTGTTCCTCATAAATACCACATATGTTCTGATAAATCCTTATAGCTTCATCGTTGATTTCCTCGAATTCAGGCGAACCCTTGGTCAGCTCTATAGTACTGTGGTCTTCGAAGCCAACGGTAATAAAATCAGCCTCTATCTCTATCTCAGGTATCTCAGGCCCAGAAGAGTTGCAGGCACTGATAACCAGAGCGCTGCATAATATAAGCGCTGACAAAAATATGGCGGTGATATTCCTCATGGCTTAGTCCAGAATCTATTTTACCGCTTCACACCAGCCAGTAAAATCCTCGAGGTATTCCCCATCCTTGTCCAGGCACTTACCCTTGAACTCATATACCGGCACCACATACTCCTGGTGCTGGTCCAGGGGTTCCATCCAGTATGCCAAATAAACCTGCTCTACTACGACCTTTTCACAGTCCAGGGGTACATCATAGGAGCCGGCGCCAGATTTCAGCTCCTGATATGCCTGCTCCGGGATCTTGACTACCACCTCATTGTAGGGTGTTACCTCTCTCCAAACTTTGAGGATGGTAATAACCTCGCCCTCATCGCCAATTCGCACCCCCAACTGGTTACCAGCACCAGTGACCGGAAACCCATCAATCTGGCGATGGAATCTGACCAGCAGATGAGCGACATATTCCTCCACCACCTCCGGTTCTGTCTCCCCTCCCTCCTCCACACCTTCCTGCGGGGCCTCCTCCTCGATAGCATAGGTGCCACCAGTTACTACCTCGACTTCGCAGCTACCACCTACTGTGGAATCAGGAGGCAGTAACCCCGACTGAGCCAGGAAATCGATGGCAATTTGCCCTGCCTCCTCCTCCGAGGGTAAGTTGGGGGGCTCTGGTGGATATAGCTTATCTGGATACACAATGGCATATTCAACAGCTCCGGAATTGACCCAAACTGAGAGCTGCCTTACCTCCTCTGCGCCCTCATCCAGCATAGCGATTTTTGTATCTCTGTCAATATAGCCAGCGCTGCCCTCAAATCCAAGCTTTCTACCTATTTCCCTTACTGAATCAGTGGTGACCACCGGGTTTTCCACCTTGTAAACCATCATCGTATTATTTGCAAAGAGGTCGGTAGCGGCTAATTCGAAACTTGGATTCCCCGATGGTCCAGCAGTAGGGGGATAACAACCTCCCGCGGCTATCAGAAGGACCGCTATAATAAGCCCTATGATTTTCTTCTTGGTCATTTGATTACCTCCCCCCAATTTTCCTTACATAAGCCCTCTCCATTATGTTCAATTTGGCACTAGTGATAAAATCTTAGCAGATTCTAAAGAAAAGTCAAATGTCATTTGCCCAACAAAATGTTTAGTTGCCTTCTACCTGCAAATAAGGGAGTGAAACCCAAGGTTGATTGCACAAATCGACGTTCTGCTATGCTTGTGACGAAAGCCAAATCCCTTCCCAAAAGTCCGCATTGAAGTCCGTCTAAATATAAGCTTCGGTCTGATATAGAGTAGCTAGCAATTAAACTGGGAGTCCTGCTCGACGGCGTTTTCGATGAGTTCGATGCGCTTGGGCTTGCCTTTGTCATCGAGTTCTATGGCTACGACGTCTATACGCCATAGAGGGGGGAGGTTCTGGTGAGTATTGGTATAGGTCAGGGCTAAGGTGATGAGTTTTTTCTTTTTAGCGGCTGTTATTGACTCCTCAGGAGTGCCGAATTCCAGATTGCTCTTGGTGCGGACCTCGACAAAGACGAGATAGTCCTTCCGCTGAGCAACGATATCAATCTCTCCATGACGGCAGCGAAAACCTGTCTCGCGAATGCGGTAGCCCCGCTTTTTGAGGAATTTCCGGGCTGCTTTCTCCCCCAGCTTACCAACTTCTTGACGGTCCATCACCCTCACCTTAATCCTCTCCCCTCAAGGGAGAGGAAAATTCAAAAATTATACAATCATCCCTCCCCTAGCGGGAGGGAGTTAGAGGGAGGGGGAAATTCACCCCCTACTCCTCTGGCAAATCTGAGACAAGCTCCACTCTCTTACTTCACGGGAGAGGAAATTCGGTTTGGACAACATCACTGCTCCTCAAAGAAGGAGGATTTTGGCTTGTAATTATGTTCCTGACAGGAGCGAAGTACAGGCGGTGAATTGGCGAAGGTCCCAGCTTTTGCAGACAGGATAGGTGTCTCCTTGTTCCATAGCCTTTATGCTGGGCAAATCCATAGCCAGGATACATTATGTCAAATTCTCCCATCATGCGGTCTCTGGTGACCTTGGCTATGATAGAAGCACAGGCAATAGAGAGACACGATTTATCACCTCTGGTTATCCCTATTTGAGGGATGGGACATTGAGACAAAGTTACTCTATCAATAAGGAGGAAGTTCGGTTGTTTGGATAGCTTTTCCACCGCCTGTACCATAGCCAGTTTGGTTGCCCTGAGGATATTCACGGAATCAATCGTTTGAGGGGGAATGATGCCAATGCCCACAGCTATGGCCTCCTTGTTAATCAGGTCAAAGAGGGACTCCCGTTTCCTGGAGTTTAATTCTTTGCTATCCCGAACTAGCCCAAACCAGGGCAGATTGGCTGAATGGGGCAGGATAACAGCGCTGGCGACTACCGGGCCGGCCAGAGCTCCCCGCCCGACTTCATCGATGCCAGCGATAAGCTCATAGCCCTCCGATTTAAGCTTATCTTCCTCATCAAGGTTTGGAAGCTGAGATAAACCTCTCTCTTTCATAACTCCCCTAACCCCTCTTATCTTAAGAGGGGAGATTTAGGAAACTTTCCCACCCCCTCATATCCTAAGAAGGGGGTTTATATTTCTGTATTTATAGGCTTAATCTCCGATTTCAGCGGAGTCAATAATGCCGCCCCCCAGTACCTCACCAGCATTATAGAACACGATGGCCTGTCCTGGGGTTACCGCCTTTTGTGGATGGGCGAAATGAACATCCACGGAGCCATTCCTGAAAAAGAGGATAGCCTCTGCTTCTTTTGACTTATAGCGTATCTTGGCCTGGGCTGTAATGGGCTCCTGCGGCACCTTGCCTGATATCCAGCTCAGTTTTCGGGCGGTAAGCTTCTGGCTGTAGAGCTCCTTCTCATGACCAAGCACAACTCTATTGCTTTCACGCTCTATCCTTATGACGTAGAGTGGTTTGCCCGAGGCTAATCCCAGGCCATGCCTCTGCCCGATGGTATAAAAGGCTATTCCCCGATGCTGACCTAATTTCCTTCCCTGGGTATCTATAATATCGCCAGGCAGAGTGGAAAATCTCTGGCTGAGAAAGGCGCCATAGTTCTTCTGGGAAATGAAGCAAATATCCTGGCTGGACCTGGTTGCTGTGGGCAATCCCGCCTGCTTTGCCATCTGTTTAGCCTCGTCCCTGCTATACTCGCCTAAGGGAAATAGGACACGGCCGAGCTTTTCCCGGGTTAGAGTATAAAGAAAATAGGATTGGTCCCTGCGGGTGTCTGCTGCTTTAAACAAGCGAGGGCCATCACGGGAATGCTCTACCCTGGAGTAATGGCCTGTAGCCAGATAGTCAACGCCCAGGGAGAGTGCTTTATCGAGTAGGAGACCAAACTTTATGTGCTGGTTGCAGGCAACGCAGGGATTGGGAGTCCGCCCCTGTTGGTATTCCTGGCAAAAATAGTCAACTACACAGGATTCAAATTCCTTTTGCAGGTCAACCTGATGGTAGGGAATGTCTAAAATGCGGCAGATATTCTCCGCCCGATGTGCCTGGTAGTTGAAGCGAGGAGACTCCCGGAGGCGCATATGTATGCCGAGCACTTCATAGGCGGCTTCTTTGAGCAACAAAGCAGCGGCAGCGGAATCTACTCCTCCGCTCAATGCCGCAGCGACCTTTCTTTTAGCCACAGGTATTGTATAAGTATATCGCACAAAACGAAGTATAGTGAAGAAGCAAAGCAATCTCGTTTCTTCTACACCCTCACCTTAATCCTCTCCCGTCAAGGGAGAGGAAATTCGGTTCGCAATGAGAGGTTAGTCAATAACTGGCTCACCCTATCCCAGATAATCTCGGCAATTTTCCCTTTAGGTAGAGAGGCATCTATCACCAACCAGCGGTCGGGCTCAGCCGCGGCCATCTTGAGGTATCCATCCCTCACTCGCCGGTGGAACGATAAATTCTCTAACTCAAAGCGGTCTTTTAAACTTTGCTTTCGCGCTAATCCCTGCTCAGGTGAAATATCCAAGAGGATTATGAAGTCTGGATTGAGATACCTTGTTGCCATATTGTTGACCATCTTTATTGCAGTAAAATCAAGTCCCCGCCCATAGCCTTGATAGACCATGGTGGAGTGAGTGAAGCGGTCGCAAAGAACCACTTTACCTTCTTCTAAGGCAGGACGAATTAGCTCAGCCACCAATTGGGCACGGGAAGCAGCCAAGAGAAACAGCTCGGCCTGGGGCGAAATAGAGGAATCCCGTTTCCTCTTAAGTGTTTTTCTTAACTCGTTACCCAGAGACGTGCCTCCCGGCTCATGGGTTAATACCACGGGGACGTTTTGTTGCTCAAGCCTTTTCAGCAAGAGCCTGGATTGGGTGCTTTTGCCGCAGCCTTCGCCCCCCTCAAAGGTGATGAACAGTCCCAAGGATTACTTCGATTTCCTTCTGCCGCCAGGTTCCACGCTCCGGTTAATAGAGTTAAAACCGCGGCGCCCAGCTAAGATACGCTGTAGATTATGGACATAGGTATATTGAGTGTCACGGGGATAGAGGGCGTCCAGACATTGCCTCATTTGAGCGGCATTATTGCTTTTAAGGACATAAATTGGTATACCCAGTGCTTCGGCATCCCGTATCTTCTGTGGCTTGCGGCGGTAATAACTTCGTGTAGTGAGGAAAAGGTCAGCTTGCTTAAGGTCAGCGGCGATTTTCAGCTCTTTTCGCCCTTCCTTGGCAATTTGTTCCAGTCGAGACCGGTTAGCGCCGAAGAGGTAGAATCGCAGTGCTTTTTCCGGCTGCTGCTCTTCCTTGCTTTCCCATATAAGAGGGGATGTTATCGCCTCCCTTTTTACCTCACCATCTTCATCCATCCAGCGCACTTCGGCCTTGGGGGGTCGCCCGTGCAAGAGAGCATCAACAGCCTCGGTCACGTCAGGATGTACGGTTACCTTGTAATAATCTACAATTTCTACCACCACTCCGAAGGTAGGTGGAGCCTTGCGCTCCAGGATAGATTTTTGCGTGTGCCGTCGCCTGGCTTCTTCATCTCCTAAGGTAACCGTCTGGATGCCGCCGATAAGGTCAGACAAAGTAGGATTCATTATCAAGTTTTCCAGAGTATTTCCATGTGCCGTGCCTACCAATTGCACCCCACGCTCAGCGATGGTACGAGCCGCCTGGGCTTCCAGTTCCGTGCCTATTTCGTCGATAATGATGACCTCGGGCATGTGATTTTCCACTGCCTCAATCATTACCGCATGTTGTTCAGCGGGCGTGGCTACTTGCATTCGCCGGGCATGCCCGATGGCGGGATGAGGGATGTCTCCATCCCCGGCAATTTCATTGGAGGTGTCGATTACGATAACGCGTTTTTTGAAGTCATCAGCCAGCACTCGAGCCACTTCTCGCAACATAGTGGTTTTGCCTATACCGGGCCGCCCTAGAAGCAGAACGTTTTTGCCTGATTCGATAAGGTCTTGAATCATCTTCACGGTACCGAACACAGCTCTGCCCACACGGCAGGTCAAGCCGATTATGTAGCCATTTCTATTGCGTATGGCTGAGATGCGGTGAAGGGTGTGGTTGATGCCGGCGCGATTATCCCCGGTGAATTCGCCAATGCGTGATACTACATAATCAACATCAGCCTGGCTCACCTCTTCAGAATTGAGGACTAATTCTCTATGGGGGAAACGGGCTTCGGGGAGACGCCCTAAATCTAAGATTACCTCCAACAGTTCGTTATGGTCGGGCTGCTGGTCGAGCGGCTCATGGATATGGAGTGGCAAGATATCAAGCAGCGCGTCTAAATCGTCAGTAACTACCCTTCGCATTATGTGAAATACCTGTCTTCACCTCACCAACCCCTGGGGGCCAACAATTCCTGCTGGGGTATAGCTTTTATGTCGAGACCTGGCATAGCGGATCCCAAACCCTTGGATACCTCGGCGACGATAGACGGGTCCTGGTAGTGGGTGGTAGCTTTAACGATGGCCTGTGCTCTGGTTGCTGGGTCGCTGGACTTAAAAATCCCCGAGCCTACAAACACCCCCTCAGCCCCCAGTTGCATCATCAAAGCAGCATCGGTGGGTGTCGCTATACCGCCGGCGGCGAAGTTCACAACTGGTAACTTCCCTGTTTTATGCACTTCCATTACAAACTCCAGAGGAGCACCAAGGGCTTTCGCCTCAGCTACTAATTCTTCCTCAGGTAGTACTTGAAGTCGGCGAATCCCATCCTGGACTGCCCGCATGTGCCTCACAGCTTCAACTATATTGCCTGTTCCAGCCTCGCCCTTAGTGCGAATCATCGCTGCCCCTTCGGCAATACGACGCAATGCCTCGCCTAAGTCACGGCAGCCGCAGACAAAAGGAACCTTAAAATCATGTTTCCAAATATGATGGCTCTCATCGGCGGGAGTAAGCACTTCGGATTCATCGATAAAATCAACGCCCAATGCTTCCAGCACCTGAGCTTCAACAAAGTGACCGATGCGGCATTTAGCCATTACAGGGATGCTGACCGCGTCCATTATGGCCGTAATTATAGTGGGGTCGGCCATGCGAGCCACTCCGCCGTCGGCGCGAATATCTGCCGGCACCCGTTCCAACGCCATAACAGCGCAGGCACCGGCTTCCTCGGCAATTTTAGCCTGCTCCGGGGTGACCACATCCATAATCACCCCACCCTTCAGCGTCTGGGCCAGTCCTGTCTTAACTTTCCAGGTACCCTTTTCCATCAATTTCCATTATAACGCCATGCCGGTTAAATCACAAATGTCACATGAGAGCGCCTGGCAATGTCATTCTGAGGAGGCCAAATGAATTTGGACACGGAAGGTTATTAACCAGTGTCAGACCGTTTTTGTGATTTTCCAGAATTTCAGCGCACTCGGTAAAAAAGTCCGTAAATTGAGTAATAGAGTGTCAGCCCACCAAATCTGGAAATGTTACCATTGGACTCTACACTATGATTATGGTGATTTGTAGAAATGGTGATATAAAAGTCATTACGAGGCGACAAAGTGTAGTGGCGGAGCAAAGAGGGGAAAGACTCAGTTCAGCGTCCTTTGATCTAAGCAGCTCTCCTTCTACGCAGGAAGAAAATCACCAGTCCCACCGCCACCACCGCTACTATTATCCAAGGCCACCAAGGCATCCGGACAGTTATAGCTTCTGTAGCTTCCCACATGTTTGTCTCTGTTGCCTGAGCGGTGGCTGTAAAGCCGGGAGAAGTTGAGGATACCTCCACCATTACCCCGGTCAATTTATCCCAGTAGTAAGTAACCTGGGTTTCATTCTGCGAAAAGCTTGCATAGACTACCGTTCTGTTCGCTCCCGCATAAGTTTTTGTAGCTTCACCTTCTATTGTTACATTGCCATACCCAGCTATGTAAACGGAGTCTCCCGTTGTCAGGTTGGCGGAAATAACAATTCCTGCGAGCCCAGGGACTTCGATGCCAGACACAACATCTACAGGCGCGGTATCGCTTTGTTCGGTTCCGTCAGATATGCGCTGCGTAAACCGCACAGTAGCGATTGTGCCTTCAACGCTTAGAAACTCGAACTTCAACCACTCTGGATACGTCTGACCAGCAGGCCAACCAGTAAACGTATAGTTAAGCTTTATCCAGTCGTCAGCCTTAATGCCCACACCGCCAGCCTCAACACCCATAAAGTTAGCCGTTATGGAATAGTCACCGTTCATGGTGATGGTGGTCGTAGCGGCATTGACATCAGCAATGGTGTCCACTTCACCAGTCCACTCGACAAACCGGTAGCCAGCATCTGGGGTCGCCACCAGGTCGACTACAATTCCTACGGTATAGTTAAACGTGCCTTCTCCAGGCGTGGTGACCGAACCACCCTCCGTGCTGTTGATGGAGAGGTCATACTGAACTGACGGTATCTCTTCAAAGTCAGCTGTGATGGAATAGTCACCGTTCATGGTGATGGTGGTCGTAGCGGCATTGACATCAGCAATAGTGCCGACATCACCGGTCCACTCAACAAACTGGTAGCCAGCATCTGGGGTCGCCACCAAGTTGACCACGGTCCCCTTTTCATAGGTAAAAGTGCCCTCGCCGGGGTCGGTTACCGAACCTCCAGCGGTGCTGTCGGTGGTGAGGTCGCAGGGTGCTACTATTTTGGAGGCAAAGGCATCCCATGTATCAGGGTAGGAAACACCGCCTGGGGAGGTCATGAAGGCGCCGTCAGTGGTGGGGAAGTCGCCGGAGCATGTCCATCCCGAGACGTAAGCATGGTCTTCTGGGTCCAGGGCTATGCCAGTTCCAATATCCCAGCCTGTACCGCCGAGGTAGGTGGAGTACACCAGGGCATCTCCAGACTCTGACAGCTTGGTGACAAAGACATCATAACTCCCGGCCAAGGCCAGCTGGAAGGCGTCGGGAGTGACGGGAAAGTCGGTGTCGGACCGCGTCTCTCCGGCGACGTAAGCGTGATTGTCTGGGTCCACGGCTATGCCTTCTGCAAGGTCAAATTTTTCGCCGCCGAGGTAGGTGGAGTACACCAGGGCATCTCCAGACTCTGACAGCTTGGTGACAAAGACATCATAACTCCCGGCCAAGGCCAGCTGGAAGGCGCCGTCAGTGGTGGGGAAGTCGAGGGACTCCGTCTTTCCGGTGGGGTAAGCGTGGCCTTCTGAGTCCAGGGCTATGTCATGCGCATAATCCTCATATGAGCCGCCTAGGTAGGTGGAGTACACCAGGGCACTTCCACCCGCTGACAGCTTGGTGACAAAGGCATCATTAACCCCGCCAGCCAAAGCTGCCTGGTAGGGGTTCTGAGTGGGGAAGAGGAGAGGGGAGCGCGTCTCTCCGGTGACGTAAGCGTAGTTGTCTGTGTCCAGGGCTATGGCATATCCCCAGTCGATGTCTTCGCCGCCGAGGTAGGTGGAGTACATCAGGGTACTTCCATCCGGTGATAGCTTGGTGACAAAGGCATCAGCCGCCCCAACCAAGGCCCCCTGGAAAGGGTTCTGAGTGGGGGAGTCGTTGGAGCGCGTCTCTCCGGTGACGTAAGCGTGGTTGTTTGAGTCCACTGCTATGCCATATGCCTTATCATCATCATCTGAGCCGCCGAGGTAGGTAGAGTACACCAGGGCATCTCCAGCTGGTGACAGCTTGGTGACAAAGGCATCATACCCCCCAGCCAAGGCCACCTGGTAGACGCCGACAGTGGTGGGGAAGTTGGCGGACTCCGTCATTCCGGTGACATAAGCGTGGTTATCTGAGTCCACGACTATGCCATTTCCTCCGTCATCATATGTGCCGCCGAGGTAGGTGGAGTAGTCAAGCAGCACAGGGTCTATGATGAGAGGATACTGGTTATTGTAGGCTGTCACGTGAAAGCCGTAAGTGTTATCTCTGCCCAGCTTGAAGCCACCTCCAACCTCCACCACTTCATCTCCTATCTGCTGGTATATATATGGCGGGCTCTGCACTATATCACCGAAGGTGGTGCCGATGACAAGCTCGTCATCCATAATTGCCAGGCTGTCTATACCGCTGTAAGCCAGTGCTATGGCTTTCGGTGTTGCTCCGGGATTGACGACGAAGTCATAGCGCAGCATCCCACCATCGCCATAGAGCCGGAGGTCTATATTGGGGTAAATGTCCCTGTAAACCAGCTCTCTGTAGGTCGGGACATTAGCATACCAGTTCTCAGGGTCATTGCCGATAAAGTAGTTGACCACGGCGCCGTCTTTGCTGCTGCCCTCTATGGCGGGCTGGCTGTTAGCTCCCAGAAAATCGAGGCTGAATACCAGCCTGTCGGCTGTGTCATCTGCCTCCGCCAGGTCATAGCGGACAAGGTCAAAGACAATGTTTTCTTCAGTAAAATAGACCGTCTGTCCTGACGCTTTGACGTAGTACCTGACCGCTTCATCCACCTGCCCCTGGTTCTCGATGAACAAGAGAGGCAATTTGCCGTAAGCCTCCAGTACACTGCTCTCCGTTGTTGATAAATCCATGGTGTCTGTGCTGCTTTCCCCGGCTAGCAGGCCGACTGCCGGGAAAGCCACCATCAATGCTACCAACAGAATTGCCGACGCGAAGATTTTCTTTTGCCCCATAGTTTCCCCCTTATCTAATAGTCTAGTTTCCGCAGGATATTGTCACATACGGTATCACTCCCCCCACGTACTGTCAAGCATTTTTTCCGAGATTTTTTCAAGAACTTCGGCGGATTGTCAAGGCATCACTGCCTTGCTTTCAATTCAGTCAGAGATATCCACCCTTGGAGGACTGGAGATGAATTCTACTTCTTAATCAACAGAAGGGACAGAATATTGTATTTCCCTTCTATCTCATATGCTTCACTTATCTCTCTTTTGTGCGCATGTAATAGCTTATCGGCGGCTTTAGTGACCTCCGGCCAATCATCAAATTTATAATCGTGGAAACCGAGAGCGCCTCCGGAAACAAGATGGGGCCAAATGATATGGAAATCATTTTCTACATATGCTTGCTGGTGGCAGCCATCAATGAATCCAAAGATGAATCTTTGTTCTTTGGGGAAGCTAACTTTTTTAGAGTCTTCTCTTATAGTTACGATGTTATCAAGACCTCGAGTTGACTCCTGGTAAGCTTCTAACATTGAGCGGCCCTGGAGAAATGCTTCATAAACGTCACCTGCCTTGATTCCACTTTTACTCAAAGTTTTGTCCAGAGTGGGATCGAAAACATCGATGGCGTATACCCTCTTACCATATCTTTGGGCAAACTTCGCCAGTTTGGCAGTACCTCTGCCCATATAAGCACCAATTTCGATGATATCTCCTTCTAGCTTGTGTAATGCCCGTTGCTTCATAAAGTCTATGAGGACTTCGTAACCCACGAAATCATCAGGGTCATCTTCCAGTGGAATCTCCCGGGAAATTCTTTTAACGCTAGGCTCTAAATTCATCTTATAAGCCAATGTTTTGGCTATAGTATTTTAATCCCATCTAAAGCCACCATAGCCAGTATCGCTGCTGCCGATGTCCAGGTATTCTTTTCGTGGGCCTGTGGTTCCAATTCTGACCGTCTTATCTCCCTTTGCGGCCAATATACCTCCCGATAAAACACGCCGTCGCTATCCCGAAATTGCAATACCCAGTCCAGCACCATCTTTGCCTTATCTTGGGCACCCATCCTTGTTAAAGCCAGAATAAATTCAAAAGTCTCAGCTACGCATACTGACTGTCTGTCGGCAAAGCATTTACACCCCCAACCATCTATAATGAAATTCGGCCACCCTCTTGAGATGCGCTCTTCCGCTTGCTTTCCCTTGAGTAGTCCCACGAGGATGGGGTAATACCAGGTCATGGCATGTCCGCTCTTATCCTCGCCTAATCTATCGAAGCGTTCGGGGTGCTCTTTAATTGCTCTAGCCAGCTTCTGGCATGCCTTATTCCAGTCAGGCTTATCTACCCCCAAGTTTTTAGCAATTCTTATGCCGCATTTAATACTGAGCCAGGTACTGCTGGAGGCAGTTAAAATTGCTCCTGGCCAGACTTCATTATTCTCGCTTAGTCCCCAATAAATCTCGCCGCCGGGCTGTTGTAAACTTAAGGCGAAGTTTATGCCCTTCTCCACCGCAGGCCACATGTAACGGAGAAAGTCCAGGTCCTGGGTAGTGAGGTAGTGAAACCACATCCCTGTTGCTATGTAGGTGCTGAAATTTGTATCTTTGGTCAGGTCCTGAGGTTTATCATTGTGATAACTAGAATACCAACTTCCGTCAGGATTCTGTGTATCACGCATCCACTTATAAGCCAAGCTAGCCTCACTGAACCGGCTGCTAAAATCTAAGGCTATGGCGCATTCCACATGGTCCCAGGGGTCTGTGATACCGCCTCGGTACCAGGGGATAGCCCCAGAAGGAAGCTGTTGACTAATGATAAAGTCTGCCTGGCTTTGAATCAGGCTTTGAATATCTTCCAGCATGCCTTCAAACTAAACTTTACCTGGCTGGCACTTCTGTGCTAGAGGCTCTTTTTTGTTTCCTCAATCTCCCTTTCTAACTCCTTTAGCTCCTCTTCCAGGTCTTTCTTATACTCCTCGAGCATGTCCAGATACTCCTTTTTGTTGCGAAAGGGCCTGAATCCCTGGAAGTAGAAACCGAAGGGAGGGAGTCCAAAGTAGAACCTCCGGGACCTTCTACTCCACATCTATATTTACCTCCTGAATTGGCCGTCGCCTTGGTAAGCCAGGACGGCGGGGATATTTACTCGGCGTTGGGTATATCTTATCAATAATTATCAAATAACGCACATCGTCAAATTCGCTCAACTCTACTTTCTTTATCTGGTCTAATTTGCCTCCCAGAGTGGCAATAGCTTTTTCCGCCCTATTTACCTCCCGGTCGATTTCTCCTTTCTTTTGAGCGATAAATCTTCCCCCGATCCGGCAAAAGGGCAGAGTTAGTTCCATCAGGGTCGGCAACAAGGCCACAGCACGGGAGAGAATCAGGGCAAATTGCTCACGATAGAGTGGTAAATGAGCTGCTTCCTCAGCTCTATTGTTCAACACTTCGACATTTTTCAGCTCCAGTTTGTGGATAATGTGATGAAGGAAAGCTGTCTTTTTTGTTGTGGGTTCAATGAGCACCAGTTTGGGCTGGGGGAAAAGAATCTTGAGCGGCACGCCCGGGAAGCCGGCACCTGTGCCTATGTCTATAATATTGAAATCTGGTCTTACCACCTCTTCCTCAGGCAAAGCCAGAGTGATGGTCAGAGAATCAAGGAAATGCTTTACCTGTACCGAGGAATAATCTGTTATGGCTGTGAGGTTAATTTTTTTATTCCATTCAATTAGCTCCTGGTAGTAAAGCTCGAATTGCTTTACCTGCCTGGCATTGAACTCTATCCCCAGCTTACCTGCTCCTTCAATAAGTTTTTTCATCGCGAGCCACGCTTAAAATTCGGAGGTCGTTTAGCAACCTGTTCGCCTGAGCCTGTCGAAGGGCAACCTAATTTTATCATGACCGACGCTCATAGTTCCGCTCACCACGAGCGGTTAATAAACAATCTCCAGCATCCTGTTTGACAAAAAGTAAGAAAAATAGTATAATTCCAAATGGTAGGACATATCATACGATACTAAGTTGGGCGCCAAGTTTATTCTAGGAGGGAAAATGGAACGCGAGGACATGCAGGTAGTCGGTAAGTGTTTTGGCTCAACGGTTGTTGGCCCACGAGGGCAGATAGTCATACCCGTGGAAGCCAGAAAGGAATTGGATATGGATGTTGGTACCAGGCTGCTAACTTTTAAGCTACCTCAGGGAAGGGGTCTGGTCTTCGTTAAAGTGGAGGCAGTTGAGGAGTTCATCAATATTATGGGTCAACACGTGAATGAGTTTACTAAGTTAGTAAGGGAAGCTAAAACTGAAAATTTAGAAAATGAGACTAATCAAGCTTAGCAATCCTGCTGCCAAAATTTTAGGCATCCTGGCTCTGCGTTGAAGCAAATATTTGTTGTGTTACAACAAGCGAATTTTTGAAAAATGAAAAGAGGCGAAGGAAAATGAAAAAAAGGTTAGCAATAATAATAACAATCTGCGTGGTTGTTATTGGCATAGTACTCGCTATCGTACTTACTAGAGGCACCAGCCCCGAATCTACGCTGACGACTGTTAACGTTACCCGAGGCGATATAGTGAAAACCGTTTTAGCGGATGGCAGTTTAGAAATGCCTGATAAAGCGTATTTATCATTTGGTGCCACGGGTACAGTGGAAGAGGTGCTGGTTGACGAAGGGAATAACGTGACAAAAGACCAGGTATTAGCCAGGCTTGATGCGCCGTCTCTGGAATCAAGTGTAGAGATGGCTGAGTTACAAGTCGAAATAGCGGAGGAAGGAGTAAAGGCAGCCCGAGCACAATATGAAATCGCCCAGATTAACCTGGACGAGGGCGGGTCGCCTATGGGCGAGTCCGAGGAGGTACTTGAGGAGAGGGTAGATGCAGCCAAAGCGAGCTGGGAAACAGCAAAGCTGAATCTGGAAATAGCAGAACTCAGCCTGGAATCGGCGGAGCTTAACCTGGAAAAGGCGGTAATAGTGGCTCCCTTTGATGGCGTGGTAGCTGACATCAGCATAACTGAAGGAAAAGAAATCTCGACAGCGGCATTGGCCACTCCGGCAATATCCCTGGTTGACACCAGTAAGATAGAGATGCGCGGCTTTATTGATGAAATAGATATCGCCATGGTGCAGCTAGGCCAGGAAGTGAATATCATATTAGATGCCTTGCCTGACGAGGAAGTAAAGGGCAGTGTTGTTTTTATCTCCCCGGTAGGCACAATTATAGCCGGGGTAGTATCTTACGACACCACCATAACTTTGAAAAATCCCGTCGCAGAACTCAGGGATGGCATGAGTGCCACTGCTGAAGTCATCATCGAGCGTCATG